>ENA-ORXC01001261-ORXC01001261.1-marine-metagenome-genome-assembly--contig:-NODE-1261-length-15226-cov-3.595023_pt1 | contig 15226 bp, 19 predicted proteins | sample MGYA00237865_ERZ511478 | MGnify/ENA metagenome assembly ERZ511478 | reverse complement strand
CGTTGCATTAGAGTAATCAATAAAGATACGGGTGAAAAAGTTCTAGTAAACAGCGAAGGCTATAGTTACCCAAGATACACAGCAATTGAAAATGACTAGAGTGGGGCCTTAACGGGCCTTTTTCTATTGAACTATAAATATACGCATTTTGGTCAGGAATGACTTGCTATTACTTGTGTTTAGAGTGATATATGTACTACACCAAAACATAGGAGGTAGTAAAGATGGATCGAAAAGAAATGGTCAAAAAGCTAGGAGAATTTTTAGGAGTGAAACCAAAGTACCTAAACGTTCCAACCTTTGCCTACGAAATCATAACAGAGGATGAAACCTACACCATTGACAGGCAGGGCACGATTAGAAACTTAGCTGGAGAAGTAAAAACCTTTGAAGAAATAACTAGTCCGCCAGAGCCTGAAAAAGAAGCAGGTGAGGAACAGCCAGCGGTTCTTGATTTGGATGGAATTGAGGTAACGCTCCCGCTTGAGGGCCACACTGGAAACACATTAAGAAATCTAGTAAACATGCTTTATAGTAAGCAGCACCTGATCATGATGGCTTTTGAAACAACCAAGCCGCTGATGGATGAAACCTTTCCGCAGGATTTGGGTGAGAAGGAAACGAGCGCAATTGAAGAGTTTAAGAAGGCACTTGATGAACTTGGAGTTGAGAGGGTCCCAGGCGTAGCTTTTGATTTTGAAAAAGAAACATTCACTATCAAACTAGCAGCGCAAAACTTGGATTCAGAGAAAATTACAGCCTTTCAAGACCTCGCAGCATTCATCAACCAAAATGCCAAAAAGCAAAAGCGAGCAACCTTCAAACGAGCACAGGATGACAATCCGAAATATGCATTCAGGACTTGGCTGATTCGACTTGGAATGAATGGCCCTGAGTACAAAATGACAAGAAAGATGCTACTGCAAAACCTTGAAGGGAGCGGAGCCTTTAGGAAGGTGGGGGAACCAAGTGAATGAGCGAATCTATCAAGCCATGATTCAGGGACTTAAGGCAACCATCATTGAAAAAGAGGTCGTCCTTGGCGAAGCGGGTGCTAAAGAAGCGGTTCTTAACATTCTCAACTTGCTAGAGGATTTGGACCAATTTTGGAACAGTGAAGAGGACTTTGATCCGAATGCTAGCGTCCTTGAAACATTCATTGAGGAAACAAGGAAGAAGTACAGTTCTGAGGTGAAGCATGATGGATAAATTTTTTACACAAACACATTGTGATCGCTGTGGTGGCAGTTTAAAAGGTGGACGGATTATGTCCATGTACAATACCGATTGCATTTGCTTAAGCTGCAAGGATAAGGAATCCAAGCGGGCCGATTACGGTGAGGCGGTCGAAGCTGAACATAAGGAAATTAAGAAGGGCAACTACAATTATAAAGGCATTAAAGGCGATAATTAACTTGATAATCCCTGTGTTTAGAGTGATGTATAGACATACCAAAACACAGGGAGGTTGTTTGAATGACCAGAGATATGGTTCAAATGTTGCAAGGTAATGTTGATGCAGTGAGAGGGATGGAACTTTTACTTCAGCAAAAGCGAGAATTGAAAGAAGCGGGATACCAAGAAAATGAGATGTATCTTTTGCCGGGAATGCTAGTTCTACAACTTGAGAATGGGGAAATACGCTGGATGGTTTTTGAAGGAGAATTCAAGATGGAAATATGGAAGAACTAAGGGAATGAATCAATTGGAGTCTATCAGGAGGTAGGCTCTTTTCTTATGCCAAATTTGAAAGGAGGTGGCGCCTGTGGCTCAACGTGGAAGGAAACCAAAGCCTACAGCACTGAAGGCATTAGAAGGCAACCCAGGGAAGCGAGACCTGAATCAGAAGGAACCAAAGCCTGAAAAGAAAGCACCAAGATGCCCTTCTTGGTTGGAACCAGAAGCCAAGAAAGAGTGGCGAAGAATGGTCAAGCAACTAGAGCAATTAGGAATCCTGACTGAAGTAGATATGGCTGCCTTTGCAGGATATTGCCAAGCCTATGCCAGATGGAAAGAAGCTGAAGAGTTTATTACCAAGCATGGAACCATTGTCAAAACCCCTTCAGGATATTGGCAACAGGTGCCGCAGGTTTCCATTGCGCAGAGCTATTTAAAAATCATGAATCGGTTCTGTGAGCAGTTCGGGTTAACTCCTTCTTCACGAACTAGAATTGCGGCGGACAAACCAAGCGATGCAGAAGACCCGATGGAATTTATGCTCTTTCAAGGTGGTGGTAAAGGTGTATGACGAGGAAAAGGCTCAGCATGCCGTTAACTTTATCAACTGCTTAAAGCATACAAAAGGTCAGTGGCGAGGGGTTCCTTTCGACCTTCTGCCTTGGCAGGACAAAATCATCCGAGACGTATTTGGTACGGTCAAAGAGAATGGCTATCGGCAATACAATACAGCTTATATTGAAATACCCAAGAAAAATGGAAAAAGTGAAATTGCCGCTGCTGTCGCTTTATTAATGACCTGTGCTGATGGTGAGTGGGGAGCGGAGGTTTATGGTTGTGCTTCTGACCGGCAACAGGCCTCGATTGTTTTTGACGTTGCGGTGGAGATGGTGGATCAGTCGCCAGCCCTTAGGAAAAGATTCAAACCTGTCATGTCAATGAAGCGGTTAGTCTATAAACCTACCAATAGTTTTTATCAAGTATTATCCGCTGAAGCATACACGAAACACGGTCTGAATGTTCACTCGGTTGTCTTTGACGAATTACATGCTCAACCAAACCGAGAATTGTTTGATGTTATGACAAAAGGTTCTGGGGATGCTCGACTTCAGCCATTATTCTTTTTAATCACGACAGCGGGAACCGATCGAAATTCCATTTGTTATGAAGTCCATCAAAAAGCGGTAGATATCATTGAGGGAAGAAAGATTGATCCTACTTTTTATCCAGTTATTTACGGTATCAAAGACAACGATGATTGGACTAATGAAAAGAACTGGTATAAGGCCAATCCATCATTGGACCATACCATTGATATAGAGAAAGTAAGAAATGCGTTTATTAGTGCAAAGGAAAATCCAGCGGAAGAAAACATATTCAGACAGCTGAGACTGAATCAATGGGTGAAACAATCGACCCGTTGGATGCAAATGGAGAAATGGGATGCTTGTGATGAGCCGGTTGATCTCGACAGCCTTCGTGGAAGAGAATGCTTTGCTGGGCTAGACCTTTCAAGTACAACGGATATCACCGCTTTTGTATTGGTTTTCCCACCAAGAACAGAAGATGAAAAATTCATTGTACTTCCATACTTCTGGATACCAGATGAAAATCTGAAGGTAAGGGTGAGGAGAGACCACGTTCCTTATGATATTTGGGAACAGCAAGGCTATATCAAAACGACAGAAGGGAATGTCGTACATTACGGATTCATTGAAGCTTTTATTGAAGAGCTAGGAACAAAGTACAACATTAAAGAAATTGCCTTTGACAGATGGGGCGCTGTACAGATGGTGCAGAACCTTGAAGGCATGGGCTTTACTGTTGTTCCATTTGGACAAGGTTATAAAGATATGTCCCCGGCATCAAAAGAACTGATGAAAATAACCCTTGAGAAAAGAATCGTCCACGGTGGAAATCCTGTTTTAAGATGGATGATGGATAACATCTTTGTCAAAACCGACCCTGCAGGAAACATCAAGCCAGATAAAGAGAAAAGTACAGAACGTATTGATGGAGCTGTTGCTTTAATTATGGCACTGGATAGGGCAATCAGGAATGAAAATAGAGAGAGTGTTTATGATGGTCGAGGGATATTGATTCTATAAGAGTAACATTAATTAATATTCCGAAATTTTGTGCAAGGATTAACACTTATTATTTTACTATCAGCTACAGTAGTAATTAAGATAATATTGGGAGAGGGGGTTGTGACATGTCAAAAAAAATTAATGATATTCTTAGTAAATTAACTGAAGAGCAACGTTTGAAAATACAGGCCAATTTTAAAGAAAAAGTGAAACAAGATGCAGAAGAAATGTCAGAGCAGTTTTCAAAAACCTTGGATATTGTTATAGCGAAAATTGATAAAACTGGATGGACACTTCCAACTGAAATGGCAATATATCCGATTAAAGTATTAGGGCAGACTGATGAAATAAAAGATATTGATCAGTTTTTTCATTTGTATTTTACAGTAGATGAAAGCCGTAATTTTAAGGGATTGATGGAAGGCATCTTAAGTTCCAAAATTGATGAAAAATTTAAAACTGCCATTAAAGAATGTGTATTTGCATATGAAAGTAAAAAATATATTATTACTTCCATAACACTAATTACAGTCATAGAGGGTATTCTATCTACATTTTACCCAGATAAATCTAATGTAAGAATGATGAAGGTTTGCCAAACACAAGTTGATTCGATAGAAGAAGAGGATAGCATTATAGAGAAACATGTTTGGCATTCATATAATAATTTCGTTAGGAAGCTATATGAAAAGTCTGACTTCAGTAATGCTGAACCATCTTTCATTAATAGGCATTGGCTATTACATGGTAGATCTGAATATAATTTAACTGAAATAGATTGCTTAAGGCTGTTTAATGCTGTTTCGAGTATCTGTTCAATAGTTAATAAAGAGGCATAATTTAATTCATAATTAGAGCATCTGTTAATATCAGGTGCTTTTTCTATGCTCTTTTAGGAGGTGGACACCATAAGAATTCCGATTTTATCAAGACTTTTTCAATCAAGAGATGGTCCAAAAAATAACTTTTTAGGAAGTACTTACAGCTTCTTCTTTGGTGGCACAACTAGTGGAAAAACAGTCAATGAAAGAACGGCGATGCAGACTACTGCAGTTTATGCTTGTGTACGAATTCTAGCAGAAACCATCGCAAGTCTTCCGCTACATCTGTACAGATATACTGATAAAGGGAAGGAAAAAGCAGTAGATAACAGTTTATATTATAAACTCCATGATGAGCCAAATGCCGAGATGACTTCGTTTGTGTTTAGAGAAACACTGATGAGTCATCTTTTATTATGGGGAAATGCTTATGCACAGATCATTCGAGATGGCAGGGGCAATGTACTTTCCCTTTATCCTTTACTTCCAGACAGGATGGTAGTGGACAGAACTTCTACCGGGGAACTTTTCTATGAATATCGGAAAGACACGGGTTCGGTCATCCTTCGAAGGGAAGAAGTGCTTCATATTCCTGGCCTTGGGTTTGACGGGCTTGTTGGATATTCACCGATTGCTATGGCTAAAAATGCGATTGGAATGGCCCTAGCAACAGAAGAGTATGGAGCAAAGTTCTTCGCAAATGGAGCAAACCCCGGTGGTGTTTTGGAGCATCCGGGAGTTGTTAAGGATCCTTCGAAAATCCGAGAAAGCTGGAATGCGGTTTACCAAGGAAGTAGCAATGCACATCGGATTGCAGTCCTTGAAGAAGGGATGAAATTTCAAAGCATCGGCATTCCGCCAGAACAAGCACAGTTCTTGGAAACAAGGAAGTTTCAAACAGAAGAGATTTGTAGAATTTTTCGGGTTCCGCCTCACCTTGTAGCCAATCTTGATAAAGCAACTTTTAGCAATATTGAACATCAATCAATTAGCTTTATCGATAATACGATCATGCCTTGGGTAACAAGAATTGAACAGTCCATGAAGAAGGCCCTGCTAAGCGAGGCAGATAAGAAAGAGTTCTTTATCAAATTTAATCTAAATGGACGGCTCCGAGGAGATGCAGGATCAAGGGCTCAATTCTATCAAATCATGCGGCAAAACGGAGTAATGTCGGCGAATGACATCCGAGAACTAGAAGAGATGAACTTAATTCCAGAAGAACAGGGTGGATCCAAATATTTAGTAAACGGGAATTTTGTTGATATGTCAAAAGCCGGAGCGTGGACAGAAAAATATGAGGAGGGATAAGCCATGAAGAAGTTTTGGAATTGGGTCAAGAACGAAGACGGCAGGACACTCCATCTGGATGGAGTTATTGCTGAAGAATCATGGTTTGGCGATGAAGTAACACCGAAACAGTTTAAATCAGAGCTAAACAATGATGGTGGAAATATCACTGTTTGGATTAATTCTCCAGGTGGAGACGTTTTTGCAGCAAGTCAAATTTATAACATGCTCATGGATTATAAAGGGGATGTGACCGTAAAGATTGACGGAATTGCTGCTAGTGCTGCCTCAGTCATTGCAATGGCAGGTGGGGAAGTGCTGATGTCGCCTGTTTCGATGATGATGATTCATAATCCGATGACGATTGCCTTTGGAGATACAGCTGAAATGAAAAAAGCCATTCAGATGTTGGGTGAAGTAAAGGAAAGTATCATCAATGCTTATGAATTGAAAACTGGTCTACCAAGGACAAAGCTCTCAAACTTGATGGATGCGGAAAGTTGGTTCAATTCAAAAAAGGCAATGGAGCTGGGCTTTGCGGATGGCATCCTATTCACAAATGAAAGTGAAAAAACTTCACCAGAGGAAGGAATCATCTATAGTCAGATGGCTGTTGTGAATTCATTTTTACACAAACTGCCGCAAAGAGAGAAGAAAACTGGAACAGATATCAACATATTAGACAAGAGACTTGATCTCTTGAAATACTAAGGAGGAGATTTGGATGAGTAAAGTATTAGAACTACGTGAAAAACGAGCAAAAGCATGGGAACAAACAAAGGCATTTCTTGATTCAAAAAGAGGTGAAGATGGAATACTCTCAGCTGAGGATACTTCCACTTATGAAAAGATGGAGGCAGAAGTTGTTAATCTTGGGAAGGAAATTGATCGATTGGAAAGACAACAAGCCATTGATTTAGAACTTTCCAAACCGATTAATCAGCCCATTACTTCAAAGCCAACGGGTGCTGAGGGGCAAAAAACAGGCCGAGCAACCGATGAATACATGGAAGCATTCTGGAAATCGATGAGAAATAAAAGTAACTATGAAGTACAGAATGCCTTGAAGATTGGAACCGACTCTGAAGGTGGATACCTTGCTCCAGATGAGTTTGAAAGAACACTCATTGAATCCTTAGAAGAGGAAAATATCTTCCGTTCATTAGCTAAGGTTATTACTACTTCCTCAGGAGACCGTAAAATTCCGGTGGTTGCTTCAAAAGGAACTGCTTCATGGGTGGATGAAGAAGGACTGATTCCTGAATCGGATGATAGCTTTGGACAAGTTTCGATTGGAGCTTATAAATTAGCTACCATGATTAAAGTGTCCGAGGAACTTTTAAATGATAGTGTGTTTAATCTTGAAGCGTATATTGCAAAAGAATTTGCCAGACGGATTGGTGCCAAAGAAGAAGAAGCTTTCTTTGTTGGAGATGGTACCGGAAAACCGACTGGCATTTTTAATGCCACTGGTGGAGCAGAACTTGGCGTGACTGGAACTTCAGCAACTGCTGTTTCAGTGGATGAGATTATGGATTTGTTCTACTCATTGAAGTCGCCTTATCGCAAAAAGGCTATTTTTGTCATGAATGATGCGACTGTTAAATTGATGCGAAAGTTGAAAGATGGGAATGGTCAGTACCTATGGCAGCCTTCGATCCAAGCGGGTCAACCTGATACAATCCTTAATCGTCCAGTTAAAACCTCCGCCTATGTACCAACTGTAGAAGCGGGAGCTAAGACAATTGCTTTTGGGGACTTCGGGTATTACTGGGTAGCTGATAGACAAGGGCGTTCTTTCCAAAGACTAAATGAGCTATATGCTGCAACAGGCCAAGTTGGATTTAAGGCAACACAAAGGGTGGATGGAAAGTTAATTCTTCCTGAAGCAATCAAAGTACTTCAACAGAAAGCGTAGGTGATAGTGAATGAGTAATGTTAAGAATTATACCGAGCAAGGCGGGGAAAAAACAGTCATTGGCGGATCACTAGATATTGTTGAGGGTGGCAAATTGTTGTTTAATGGCGCAGAGGCAAAGCCTGCCGTTAGCCAAGCGGATAGTACAGCCGCAGATGTTGCCAGCTTGGTTACCGATTTTAACGCTCTGTTAGCAAAACTTAAATCAGCGGGCCTGATGAACGCTGAATAATAAAGGGAGGGAGCAGTGATGGAAGAGCTATTATCTAAGGTGAAACAAAACCTTATTCTAAATCATGATGAAGACGATACTCTGCTTTCTGGTTTCATCACTGCCGCTGTTTCCTATGCAGAAAGTTATCAAAAGAAACCGGATGGCTTTTATAAGGATAATCCAATGCATCCAACTACCGAACAAGCAGTCATCATGCTATCTTCTCACTTTTATGAAAGTCGGGATGGTAGTACTGGTGGCTTTTTTGCTGACAATGTAGAAGCGAGTAAGCAAGTGTGGAATGTGGTCAATATGCTCCTTCGACTCAATAAGGACGTGATCATATGAGTTTAGGGAAAATGAATGTCAGGATTGAGATATTTAAAGAAGAATCTAGCAAAGATGCTGAGGGTTTTGTTACTAAAGATGAACTACTTTTAGCTTCCATGATGGCCTATAAAGAGAATCGTCATGGAAGTGAAGCCTGGAAAAACCGGGCTAGCTTCTCTGAGGCGACTTCTCTTTTTCGATTTAGAAAACCTCGAGGATTAGAGTTAACCACGGAATTAATCCTTCGCTGTAATGATGAGCGATACAACATTTTAAGTGTTGAAGATATTAAAGAGCGTGGTATGTATGTAGAAGTGTTAGCTGAGAACATCTCTGGGTCAAAGGGGTGAGTTCATGGCAAGAGCAGGAGTGAAAATGCCAGATGACTTTTTGGAAAGAATCTCAAAACTAAATCGTCACTTTGATGATATTGTACCAAGAGTGCTAGAAAAGGGTGCTGAACCTGTCGTTCAGAAGGCTAAAAGCAATCTAGCGGTGAGAATTGGTCAGGGTACAAAAGAACCCTCTCAGTCTACAGGAGAATTAGTGGCTTCTCTTGAAACCACAAAGGCGGTACAAGATGCGAAAGGTGACTGGAACCTAAGGGTTGGGATTCCAACAACCAAGGACAGCAAAGGGGTTTCTAACGCCCTGAAGGCTGCTGTGCTGGAATATGGAAAATCAGGTCAGCCCCCTAAACCTTGGTTGAAACCGACCAAGTCAGCAACAAGAAAAGCCTGTGTGGAGGCGATGGAAAAGGCATTGGATAAGGAGATTGAAAGACTATGAGTTTATTAAAAAATCTGAATAGCTTACTTGAACCCATCGGCATCCCAATTGAAACAGGAGTATTCTCAGGAAAACCGCCTGAAGAATATATCGTGATAACACCTATGTCGGACAGGCTTGATTTTTATGCGGATAACCAGGCTCATTCCGTTATTGAGGAAGCAAGGTTATCTCTTTTCTCAAAAAAGAATTACCAGTCACTTAAAAATGAAGTAACAAAGGCGCTTTTAATAGGGGAAATGACCATTACAGACCGACAATATATCGGGTTTGAGAATGATACAAAGTACCACCATTACGCGATTGATGTAATGAAAGAATATGAAATGGAGGAGAGTTAGATGGCTACGATAGGATTGGATCGTTTATTTTATGCCAATATCACTGAAGATGAAAATGGTATTGAAACATATGGACCCCCGAAGATAATGGCTAAAGCCATGACAGCTGAATTAAGTGTTGAGTTAATTGAAGCCATTCTTTATGCCGATGATGGTGCATCTGAAATAGTCAAAGAGTTTAATAGCGGAACCTTAACACTTGGTATTGATGATATTGGATCATTAGTGGCTCAAGATTTAACAGGAAGCAAAATTGACAGTAACAATGTAGTCGTGTCAAGAAGTGAGGATGGAGGGAAACCCGTTGCGATTGGATTTCGTGCGAAAAAAGCGAATGGAAGATATCGATACTTTTGGCTTTATCGAGTTATTTTTAACATTCCTACCACAAGTCTTGCAACAAAAGGTGAATCGATTACGTTTAGTAGTCCCACCATAGAAGGTACGGTTTTTAGACGAAATAAGCTGGATGGTGAGAATAAACATCCATGGAAGGCAGAAGTAACAGAAGGGGATACAGGAGTGGCTCAAGAAACGATTTCAAGTTGGTTTACTACCGTTTATGAGCCTGACTTTTCACCCGTAACTCCTACGATTACCGTGACTACCCAGCCAGTGGAATTGACGGAAGTAGTAGAAGGTAGTATTACTGGAAGCCTTTCAGTGGTAGCAAGTACAAATACAAGTTACCCAGTGACTTATCAGTGGTATGAAAACTCTGTAGACAGCACAAGTGGTGGAAGTATTATAAACGGTGAAACTTCTGCAAGCTTGGACATCCCGACCGATCTAACAGCAGGAACCTATTATTACTATTGTGTGCTGAGCTCTGTTGGGGCTAGCAGTGTAACAACGAATGTAGCTACAGTAACTGTATTGTAAAGGAGGTAGATGAACATTGGCGAATGAAAAAGTCGAGACCTCACCGATAGATGTTGATTTTGCAGCGGATGAAAGAAGTGCTGTCATTGAAATTGGTGATGAGGAATATAAACTGATTTTGACCACCAAGGCTACGAAAGAAATTGCTAAACGTTACGGTGGTCTTGAGAATCTTGGTGCTAAGTTAATGAATACAAAGGACTTTGAGCTAGCTTTGGATGAGATTGTTTGGCTTATTACTTTGCTAGCGAATCAGTCCATTCTAATTCACAATCTACGAAATAAGGATGAAAAGAAAGAATTGCTGATAGAAGATGATGTGGAATTATTGACCACGCCTTTTGAATTGGCAGAGTATAAAAATGCCATCATGGCTAGCATGCTGAAAGGTACCAAAAGGCATATTGAGAGTGAACCAGCAAAAAACGGGGAAGTCGGGTAAGTGATGATGAGTTGTTTATCCGACTGATTTATTATGGAACCGCCCAATTAAACAGGAGTGAAGATGAAGTTTGGCTCATGCCACTAGGTCACTTAATGGATCTTTGGGAATGTCATAAACAGTTTACTGGAATAGCTAAACCAAAGCAGGAAATGTTCATTGATGATGTCATTCCGGTGGGGTTGTAAAAAATTTTTTTTGAGGCTAAAAAGCGATTTTAACCATTGATATATCAAGCTTTTTCTCGTATCACACCACTAAACACAACACAGAGTCACAGTCTTGACTTACAAAAAAGTGTTTATGATACAATCCAAAAAAAGAAAGGGGTTGTAGTGATGGAGATTCCAAAGCTTGAGGATTTTGTGAAAGAGATTGATAGGCTGAAAGTAGATGCGAGGGAATGTGGGGAAAGCAGTATCGAAATTTGTAGTGGTACGCTTCATAAAATGCTGGGGGATCATAAAGGGAAGAATGCTAGAATGGCAAGCTGCTGCAGAGCAATGTATAAGAGCATGAAACCTGTCGATGAAGTGATCCAATTACCAAATCCTAAGTCTGGTAATACTGAAACAAGAGGATATGGTTCAAGATTAATTATTAAGTACTATTTGTAACGAAGCGGCGGGCACTCTTTAAAGGGTGTCTTTTTTATGCCTTAAAAGAGGGGAGGTGGAGTCGTGGCTGATAACTTTGGACTTCGTATCGGTGTGGAAGGCGAGAAGGATTTCAAGAATGCCTTGAGAGATATTAATCGAAATTTCAAGGTGCTAGGAAGTGAAATGAAACTCGTTACCGCCCAATTTGATCGGCAGGACCAATCACTCGAGGCTCTAACGGCAAGGAATGGTGTGCTTACCAAGTCAGTAGATGCTCAAAAGGATAAAATCAGTACATTAGAAGCGGCCCTCAGAAATGCTGCTGAATCATTCGGAGAAACGGATAGACGAACGCAAAATTGGCAAATTCAACTGAATAACGCTAAGTCTGAACTGATGAAGATGGAGCGGGAACTTGATAATAACAATCAAGCCATTCAAGAGTTGAACGAGGGTTTCAATGATGCCGAGGGAGAAGTTGAGGAGTTTGCTGATGAAGTACAGAATGCAGCGGATCAAACTGAAGATGCCTCTGGACGGTTCGAAAAGCTAGGTGGTGTCTTAAAAGGAATCGGTGCAACCATCGGAGCAGCAGTAGCCGCTATTGGAACAGCAGCGGTCGCTACAGGGGCCAGCCTGATTAAACTTGGTGATGAGTACAACATGGCCGTCAACCAGATTTCCGCTTCAACTGGAGCGACTGGTGCTGAGCTCGAGGAATTGGGTAAGGTTGCGCAAAATGTGTACAAGCACAATTTTGGTGACAGCCTAGATGATGTAGCAGTTGGAATTTCAGAAGTTCAAAAAATAACCGGACTCATGGGTGAAGAGCTAGAAAAAGCCACTGAGTCCGGTTTTGCTTTGAGGGATACTTTTGACTTCGATATGCAAGAATCTGCTAGAGCAGCAAGTGCTCTCATGAAAAACTTTGGTATCTCGGCAGATGAAGCCTATAACATCATTGCAACCGGTGCTCAAACCGGAGCTGATAAAAATGGAGATTTATTGGATACCTTGAATGAATACTCTGTTCAATATTCTTCCCTTGGATTAAGTGCAGATGAATTTATTGCTAGTTTAATAAGTGGTGCTGAAAGTGGAGCATTTAGCATTGATAAAGTCGGGGATGCCGTTAAGGAATTTAATATCCGGGCCAAAGACGGAAGTAATACGAGCATAGAAGCATTCACTGCTTTGGGCCTCAATGCTGAAGAAATGATGAATAAGTTTGCTCAAGGTGGCGAGACAGCTAATGCTGCCTTTTTTACTGTTGTTGAAAAGCTTCAGGAAATTGAAGATCCTCTCCTCAAAAATACGGTTGGTGTGCAGTTATTTGGTACACAATTTGAAGATTTGGAGGCAAGTGTTTTACCGGTCCTTGCAGGTATAAAAGACAGTACCGTAGCTAGTGGTGATGCATTAGCCCAAATTACAGAAGTAAAATACGACAACCTGACCGATGGAATTGAAGGGGTAAAACGTTCCTTGCAAGGTGTGTTCTTGCCTGCAGTAAGTGAAGTGTCTGGTGGTATCACAGACTTATTTTCTGGTTTATCTAATGGGATTAATGAAGCGGATGGAGATTTTGAGAAAATTGCAGAAGTGATAGGAGAGACCGTTGCTGGTATAACAGAACTCATCACCGAGCAATTGCCTCAGTTCGTTACATTAGGACTTCAAATTATTATGTCCTTAGTTGGTGCAATCGTAGAAAACCTCCCAATGATCATTGATTCTGCTATGCAAATCGTGACGACTCTACTCCAAGGGATTATCGAGGCTCTACCTCAAATTACAGAAGGAGCACTTTATCTTGTTCTTAGTTTGGTAGAGGGTATTCTCGCCAACCTCCCTGCCTTAATTGAAGCTGCATTAACAATGGTCGTGACCCTTGCAACTGGTATAGGTGAGGCCTTACCTAACCTTATTCCATCAATTGTATCAGCGATTCTATTAATTGTAGAAACCATCATAAACAATCTCGACATGGTTTTGGAGGCAGCTTTTAAAATTATTGAAGGTTTGGCTGTAGGAATTATCAATGCTTTACCTCGATTAATCGAAGCACTGCCCGCAATTATTACATCCATCATTAATTTTATAACTGGAAATCTACCAAAAATAATCGAGATGGGAATTACCTTAATCATTCAATTGGCAGCGGGGCTAATCAGAGCGATTCCTCAACTTGTAGGCCAGTTACCACAGATTGTTTCTGCAATCATAGTTGGAATTGGCAAAGCGGCACTCTCCATTGGAGAAATTGGGGTGAATATCGTTCGTGGGCTTTGGAACGGGATTTCTTCCATGATTGGATGGATCAAAAGTAAGGTTAGTAATTTTGTAGGTGGAATTGTTAGCAGTGTAAAAGGGGTTCTCGGAATCCGCTCTCCTTCGAAAGTGTTTGCCGGTATCGGGGAGAACATGGGTGAAGGGATTGGTGTAGGATTCTCTGATGCCATGGGCAATGTTGAAAAGGAAATGGAAGGCGCTATTCCTACCGATTTTGATTTAAATATGGATAGCGTAGTCACTGGAGTTGAAGGTGGAAAGAGCGGTGCATCTTTTGATGTCACGATTCCGCTAACGATTGATGGGAATGTATTAACTAGGGTCATAGCCCAGCTTCAGTGGAACCAAAATACAGTGACCGTTAGAAACCTAGGAGTTGCTGGTTCATAAAAGGAGGGCAGATTGGTGATTGAAATCTTTGCAGGAAGTACATTAATACAGACTATCCGAAAAGTGATGTCAGCGAATGTAAGGGAAACACTAGAAGGAGAATTCACGCTGTCGTTTACCGTTCTAGCCAAGTCTGCCCTTGCTTTAAAAACGAAACAGCTGGCCAAGTTAAATGATCAGTATTTTGAGATCGTGCAGATTACGAAGTCATTACAAGGTAGTTTGCCAGTCTGTTCTGTGACTTGTGAGCATGTATCTTACATTTTAAATGATGAGATTTTTAATATAGATGCTTTTGATTTTACGGGGGATCCTGCAGTTGGATTGAATCAGCTATTATCAGGGACTCCTTTTTCAGCAGGAACGATTGATTTTACCGAAAGCTGTACCATGAAAATCAATCAGGAAGTAACCAGAAGGGCAGCTCTCATGCAGTACATTGCCATCTTGGGTGGAGAAATTGAATACAATGGCTATTTCATTAATATTCGACAGCATCGAGGAAGTAGCGAGTATCAGCCAGTGATGGGTTCGAAAAACGTTACCGATGTATCTGTTTCCCATGATTCAAGGGAAAATGCCTCTTCGTACAATATCTCTTTCTTTAAACTATTAAATTTAGCAGTCGGAGATAATGTACATATTGTGTTCAAACCACTCGGTATTGATGTGAAAACAAGGATTATATCTTTGGAGTACAATCCTTTTTATCGCTATGACATTCGAGTGGAAGTAGGAAGATATAAACCAAGTATTTCTGATACCTTTTACCGCATTGAAAACTCAATGAATAAGGTGGAAAGCTCGCTAAATGATGTGGGCAGTTCCGTAAATGGACTGCAGTATCAAATGGATCAGCTTGGAGTTTCTTATACGATAGTAAAGAATTTGACGATTGATGAAACTATGATTCATGTAACTTATGAAGTTGAAAAAGGGGATACGCATCAGTACTTTGCTGATTATAGTTATACGTCTGATAGTAACGGACGAATCACAAGCATTACTTTACAAGATATTTTTTCAGAGTTGTTGTTAAAAGAAGTATCGACTTTGACAGTGGATGCTGCAAGGTTTGATATTGTCTATGCTGATGGAGAGACGGCAAGCTACAACTATTCAACAGATAGCAGTGATAGAATTACCGGAAT
>ENA-ORXC01001260-ORXC01001260.1-marine-metagenome-genome-assembly--contig:-NODE-1260-length-15233-cov-6.992940_pt1 | contig 15233 bp, 23 predicted proteins | sample MGYA00237865_ERZ511478 | MGnify/ENA metagenome assembly ERZ511478 | reverse complement strand
CTACTGCAGCACAAGCGTACACGATTTTCCTGCAAGCCCGCGCCCCCCCCCCCCCCCCCCCCCCCCACCCCCCCCCCCCCCCCCCCCCAGCCCGTCCTCCCTCCGCCGCCGTCGCAGTTGCTGCCGCTGAGGCCCCCCCCGCCCCCCCTCCCCCCCTGTACTCGACGGGTGCGGGCTTGTATCTGATATGCTGTTAGCTCTTGTCGCTTTGAAGATAAAGTGACCAGGTGTTCTCTCTGTACGCTGTTACGTGCTCTCATCCATTGAATGGACTTTTTGTTCACGACAAAGCTGTCATGAGGAAAATCCCTTCATTTCATTGCTCGTCGTGACGCAGAGTGTCCCACAGAAGGTGAAGCAGAAACAGGGCCGAGAAACAGCGCCCGAGCGATATGGAGAGAAAACAACCAGAGAGCTTTAAGAAACGCTCGACGCACCACTACCAATAACACCACACCACACCACACCATAGCGCGGACCGCACTAGCAGCGGTCGACTGCGGGGGGTGGAGGGGGTGAGGTCGTCGGCGGCAGCAACAGCGATGGCGGTGGATGACGGACAGGGCACAGGGGGGCGAGGGGGGGCAGGGGGATGCGGTGGCGACGAGATGCGGATCGTCGACAGCGTCCGGTCGTCGACCTTTAAATATCACCCTGGGACTCGTCACATATTCTCGCTCGCGATCCACCACCGCTTTCCAAATCCAAGCCAACAAAGTCTGCAATCCGATTCCGGTGGGCGTTCAGGGACGTGAACTGGCACACATATTGCTGCGATCTCAAATCACACTGGGGTGGAATTACCAGCGCAGCCCCTCAACCTCGAATCTGTCTCCGAGCCGACGAGATCAACCTCTGCTGGTCTCTGGCACGAAACGAGCCGCTGCCTAACCAAATTGGCAGGTTTCCCGGCCCATCCAGGACTGTCTGGCGGCAAGTGCTGCTGACGCGTCGCGCGTTTCGAGTCCTATTTCGAAAACCCTGGGAACCAGGGTCGAGAAGGCACGATGGAAGTGCTCCACCTGCCTCACATCCCTCTCTGAGCGTGTAAGATGTCGGGTAACTTGTTGACCGTCGCATATGAAGAGTGAACCGATCAACCACGGCCATTGGCAGACGCATGATGCGTCTTAGAAGGAGTTCTCAGTCAACTCGACTGGCCAATGACAAGCCGAGACCGGTGCAACAATCGATGCAAGAGTTCTCGGCAGTGAGCTATTGTCCCCACCACGTGTGAGAGAGCCGTTAGTTCCCCCGCCACGGGTGCAACACTGGCGACAGGCCCTTCGATTTTGTGCCTTTTCTGGCCTCGGCCGGGCTTTTATGGTCGCGAAATTCTGGAAAGGCGTTTGTCCGCTGTCGTGCCCAGTCGCACGACTGCGGCGTATTGCCCGGAATCGATCATCTCGAGCTTTTGTCGCCGATGGTTCTCGGATTTTTTAGTGGGTCCGTGCACGTTGATTCGCTGTCATTGGAAAATTTTCGACTGGTCACATGTGCCGGTCACTGTTGATGCCGCCCGAGTGCCGGAAACTTTGTGGAACGACTGTACTGTGGCTCTTATCGGCCAGGAGCTCGGGGGAGCACCACGGACGGTGCCGCGGGCGCAGGCCACGTCTCTGAGGAACATTGATGTGCATCCCAAGTCTTCTAGGGCGGTCCACAGGATGCACTGAATTCTTTGCAGAGGAGAAGTCCTCCTCGCTGGAAGGATTTCTGCCTCCTTCAACGACATATTCATGTCATTGAGATGGGCTTTCCGCGTGCTATTCCGGCCAGAGGGTGTGAATAAGGCGGAGATCGGAGCGATCGACAAGGAACTGAATTACTTTGTCGCCAACAACTACGATAAGATCTACCGTGGAACAGTCAAGCGGCTGCCGCCACGCCTCTCTGCATTCGTAATTCTTCTGGAAATCGTGCCGCTGCTCTGGGCTTGCGGACCTGCCTGGGTCTTCTGGAAGTTTCCGATGGAAAGGAAGATTGGAAGGCTTGGCAAGCTCATCGGATCGGCTCAAAAACCTCGGGCGAGCCTAGTCGGAAATGTAACTCGCAATTAAAAAGCCGACCTTGTTACTTCCTTTGGTGAAACGTAATTACGGACGGAGTGGGCCAACGCGACGGGCAAGCGACCTGCGTCACCTGGAGCTCCGGTCGGCAGCTTAACGGTGCCTGAGGTCATCGGCCGGGACTGCGCGCTACTCCCTCCAAAGAGTACGCCTGCCACCCTTAACGGGGAGAAGTCAGCCAGCATGCGGGCGGTGCTGATACAATAGGACGCAACCGCCGCGCCTCCTATCATTCTGGCTGAGAAGTACTACCTCGCTAAATTGGTCTTCGAACAACTTGCCGGATCTAAGCTCATCGGGTCAGACTGTGAAAAGCATCGGTGGCGAAATTACTTGGTACGAATCAGCTCCACGGGAGAGTATTACCGACCGGAAGGGACTAAGGGGGAACGCCCAGTCTGGACTTCTGGCGCCATTTTGCACTACGCCGTCGTCTACATCGACGACCTACCGATGGCATTTGCCTATGTGGAGCATGTCAACTTGGTCAAGTACCACCCGGGTCCGTTTGGGTACGCTGCGGTGACTCACTGCACTGAGAGCATCTTGGGGCTGGGGGGTGTGCAGTACTACCTGTCTGTTGCTTCCGTGGCTCAAGTCTTGGCGACAATTGAGAGAGAGGGGGTACACTCTATTGATCACAGTCGGGAGCCGTTTTCCAAGAGATGGAGAGTTGGGTCGCTGCACAGAAGTCATCATCGCAGTTTTTTTGACCACCTAACCCAGAGAAGATTTACTGCCGACTTTGCGAATGAAGTAAATGATTCTCCCACGTCCACTGTTCCAGTTCCGCCATGCAATATCAGGCCTCTCGGCTCACCGATTTCGTTGCCACCCTCCATCGAGGGAGCCTCTCCGCCGCAAGATCTGGGAAACGAGGCACAGAGAGAGTGTTTGCCGCGCCTACCTGTCAAGTCGGCTCTGCAAGAGGCTGTCCGCCACCCACGTATCCAGGGTGCTGGAAGAGGGTCTTTGTCCACAGCGTATGCGAGGGGGGTCGCCTGGGTGGCGCTTTGAGAGCGGTTGGTGTCCACCGCCTGTGCATGGAGGGTGCTGAAAGAGGGTGGGAGGACGAGCCTTCATAGCCTGTATCAGGGGGGTGGCAGAGGTTGCGCTGTGGGGACGATGTGGCACAGGACCTGAAACTGTGTAGGTCACAAAGGTACGGTTTAGGAAAGGAATATGTCCAGCCACGATGTGACACTTCCAGGACATTTCCGCGGCGCTCGTCACGGCCTCACTTCCCGGATATCCGAGAATGGAAATGTCCCCGTCATGTCCCGACGTGTCATGCGCCCCACGTGAATCTGTGCCTCAGACGTGGTCCCTAAGACAAGACCAAGGGCAGGCTGTCTGGGCCTGTTGGCGAGTGGCTCCCGAGTACCCAGCACGTGATCAGCCGCACAGTGTGCGCTAAATGTCGAGACCTCTGCAGGCAGTAGCAGGCACGCGCTCTCTGCCAAGGTCGTGACGGCGGCGGCCTCCACCGAGGCTCAAGGTAGTTCTGCTTCCTGTCCTCCCCTTGCTCACTCCATTGTACGCGTGTGTTCCTTTCTCCTCCCCCCTGACTTTAACCCACCTGCACGACTCCCCTTTCCCTCACCCCCCATTCAGATTTCTCGCTGTGGTGCTCCCCGCCGATGTCAAGCTAGACCCTGACAAGGCGTGGAAGTACGTGACGATCGACGGCAACAAGATGAGTTGTGGGGCACCAGAAAACCACTTCAGCAGATACAAGAACCTTAAGCGGCTCGCTCTACTCCTGTATACATGCCTCAAGGCGCATGCTTGGAAGCCAGACATCCTGTCTGATATCGTGGCCGCGGGTGGGTCCGGTGCCGCCTGTGGGGGACCACCAGACGTACAACAAGCAACCTCCCAAGAGTGCCTCAACTTTGCTACATCAGTTCTCCGTTCGTGCATGCCGTTCGACCAGTTTAACACCTCCATCGGCGACAGGCACTGGCGGAAATTTCGGGCGGGCGATCTTTCGGGCCTGAGCATCGTGGGCGAGTCGGTGGGAAGCTATGGGTGCAATAGGCGGCCGCCGTAGATGCAGCTGCGGGTGTCATTTTTTACCTGGTGGAAAAAGACGTCGCTGCAATTGAGCCGCTTCGCGCCCTCCGCATCAACGCGGTCATCATCCTCGTAGTATTCACGAGGAGTACGCGCGCGATTTCCCGTCTGTCGGTCAACGTGCAGCGGCTGCGGTTGGCGGACGAGCTCGTGCCATACTTGCGGACGTACAGCTGGACGCGCTGGGTCCGAGAGACGGCAACGACTGCGTCTGTTGTAGGCAGCATCGGCGGCTTGCGGAGGACGCTGTCGGATGACGTTCGCATGTGGCCAAGGGCTCCTTTCATTGCAGCCGTGACGGCGGCAGCGAAGGAGCCGGGCCCACTCGCGGGGATGGAGGGGGCCCTTTTTATTCTGAAGAAGCTAGCCAAGTGCGTTGCCACTACTGAGGCGGACAGTTCCCCTCTCTCAGCTGGTGCCGGTGTTTTTTGTGCTTCGCGCTTGTGCCTTGCCTCCTGATTTTCCGACGTGCCAGCGTCAACTTGAACTGCCATAACGGTGTGGATTGCCGTTAGGTACAGTTTGATTTAAGATCAGATGATGGCGCTTGCTTGCTACTTGGTCCTTTCTGGGTGGGGGTGCGCATGCGGGGCGCTGCTTTGGAGTGGAGTTGCAAGACGTCTATTTTCCTTCGAGAGGCGGGTTTGGATTGCTGGGCCGGAGAGGATGTCGAATATCGGGCCCGGCTACCGGCAGACCTCGCCCAGTTTTTGGTGCACGTCGAGGCCGTGCCGTTTGGGTCTGATGGGGTGGGGGGGAATCCATTCCACTGGTGGCGCCTTCACGGCGAAGCTTTCCCCACCTTGCGACCGCTGGCCGTGCGCATCGTGCTATTTCCGCCGTCGGCGTCGGGCGGAGTGCCGTCGTTTAATGTCTTTAACCGGACCTTAGCACGGCTGTGCAATCGCCCGTTGTCCGACAAGGCGGACATGCAGACCCGCATTTCGTTCAACTCCGCGCAGATGGAGCGCGTCGATATTGCAAGAGCGTACCGGCGTACTCACTTGGAGTTTGAATTGTTGGCCAAGCTGGGGCTGATGCCCGTTGATGCTGCCACCGGCGAGGCGGCCGCTGCCGGCAGCACGGCCGCCGTTGCGATAGCCTTGGCGGGGAAGGACGAAGTGGATGGCCGAAGTGGGCCTGCGGAGGACGGCGGGGCAGTCCTGGAGGGTGGAGGAGAAGGCGAGAATGGGGGGGATGGCTTGGGGGGACAGGCGGACGCGGAACATCCGGTTGAGATGAACGAGCTGCCAATTGTTGAGGAGGATGAAGCCGTCGAGAATCTGGGCACTGAGAAGCTGAAAACAGTTGTGCGCAATGCGCTCAAGGGCTTGAGAGCATCTCTACCAATGGATCCAACCGTCCACCCAAACGGCCCCGTGTGAGCGACGTGTGGTCTTGTCACTGTCTCTCCAAAAGCACAGCCAAAACTAAGCAGGTCATGTCTCGACCTCGGGCCTAGCGGCGCAGACTAGTGCCATGGCACTGTTTTTTGGCCGATCAGCCGTCCTTGCAACAGAATAAGCTGTGAAGGGCACGCTCCTGTGATCACTAGTGATCGGGCTAGTAGGCTTCGGTTCTCCATCGATCGAGGGGCGAATCCAATGGTGATGGCGCCAAAAGCTCCCAAATCGCGCGGCCAGGACCCGGTTGATCTCGGATTTGTGAGAACTCATAAAGGAGTTATCCGTCTTCTTCCCACCTCGTGTTTTCCTCGCGCTCTACCGTTGTCCTCGGTAACGCTTTTATCCCTCTGTCTCTCATCTGATGTCGGACTCGGACGATGATCACGCCATGTTGGCCATTGCCACTGCCTTTCCGAATGATGACTATGACGATGTCGTGGCCGCTATCCAGGAAGCTCGGCAATGTGGCGACTTGCTTGCGCACGCGGGGGAGGCGGCAGAAATTAACCCGCGCCCAGGTTCTTATCCTGGAAAGGCCCCTAACAAGAATGGTGGCTTTCTCTTGGGGGAGCCAGCTCACTAGCGCGATTACTTTGGTTTGAACGGACAGCCACCCATCTATGACGAAGTCAACTTTGAGCGCGGCTTTCGGGTACCTCATGTGGTATTCGACCGCTTGTATCGTGCCGCGCTATGCGAACGATACTTGCAGCAACGTGGAAACGCCACCGGGGAACCGCAATCGTCGACGTTGGTGACGCTTTAGGCTGCATTGAGGGTGCTGGCATACGGCGAGGCCACTGACGGCGTTGATGAGTACGTTCGCTTCTCAGAGTCTACTGTTAACGAGACCGTCCATCGCTTTGCTAGCTTTGTTACCGACAGGTTCAAGCCTGTGTACCTCCGTTCGCCCACCCGAGCAGATTTACAGCGCGTTCTGAATGCTTGCGAGGACGCTGGGTTCCCGAAGTGCATGGGGCGTGTCGAATGCTCCCACTGGGAGTGGTAAAGCTGTCCGGTCGCCCAGCACGGACAGTATCAGGGTAAGTCTGGGAAGCGAACTTTTGTGATGGAAACCGTGGCGGACATGGATCTTTACCTGTGGCACTTTTTTCTTGGGATGCCTGGTGCCATGAATGACTTGAAAGTGATGGCTTTTTCTCCTCTTTTTCAGTCTATGATTGCCGGCGCTTTTTCTCACCCTATTACCTACACAGTTAACGGCGTCGAACGGACGTGACCGACTTTCTTGTGCGACGGCATACACCCCGAGCATGCCGTCCAAATCGACACGTCGAAGGGCGGCGAGGAAAGGGAGAAATTCTTCGCTTCTCGGCAAGAGGGGCGGCGTAAAGACGCAGAGCGCGTGGGCGCCGTCCTGTACACGGAGTGGCAGATCTTGGCCGGGCCGTCGCAATTCCGGGATGTGGAGACGATGAATGAGGTGGGCACCTGCTGTGCCATTCTGGACAACATGATCGTTGTCCACCGCCGCAAGGAGCAGCACGCTCAGTCAGTAAGAACGTAACAGGAGGTTTTTCATGTCCATTCTGCACACTCTTTTACCTTGATTGCTCCTATCTATATGCGTCCGAGCTCGCTGTTTCTGACATCATGTGCTATTGCACGAGAACTCGACTGATTCTTGCTCTCCGTCTCAATCGGTGTGATTCCTTATTCGTTGGACAGAGAGGCTCACGGAGCCATGCCCTTTAGGGTCCACGACGGACGCCGGTGGATTTGGGCCTGGAGCAGTCGGCTGGGCCAGCGCGATGGCCGATGGTGGTGGGGAAATTGTAGAGGGAAAAGATGAGCAGCCTGGTCACGGTGGTACCGCTGCCGGTGCCGGCGCATTTACACGGCACGGCGCGCCAGACGGGGGAGGGTACGACGATCCGCGGGAGGCTCCAATCCAGCGGCTGCAGGCGGCGCGTGCCCTGGTTACCAGCCGAGTGGAGCACAACCGCTTGAAGCGGGATGTCATCGAACACGTGTGGGCGCGTCAACCGGACGCGTAGATGAGGGCCAAAGTGCCGCAAACACTTGCATCAAAGACATACTGCCATCCGCTCATGATACCAGTTCCACTAAAAAGCGTAGAGCGAGCAACGACCGACAACAAGAAACTTCAAGTCACAGAAAGCAGACAAGAACAAACTAACAAACTGATGAGCACAGTACATACAACAACCGCCCGCCAACAGCAGCGCGGACGCGGCGCCGCCCGCCACCAGCGGCGCTGCCCCCGACTGGCCGCCAATCTTGGGACGCCGGCAGCGGCCGACAACGACGACGGCCGCGCGGCGACGGTTCGCCTGTGCCACCACCGCCGGCGGAGGTGGCGGCGTCTCCCGAGGGCGCACGGGCCGTCGGGGTAGCGCCGCGGGGCTGCCACTAGTGCCTTCCAGTCATTGTTCGCTTCCGTCACCGGCGCCCGTCCGCCGCAGATTGAAGGAGTTGGAAGCAGGTAAGCGCTCGTGCGCGCCGCTTTCGCCGCCTGCATCGGAAAACGTATGTCCCGGCCGAGACGGCATTTCGATGAAGCCTCCGTTCACGGTACCGTCGGCAGTGGAGGTCATTCTACCTGCAGGCCGACGTGACTCTTCCCCCCGCGCCGGGGCGGGATTCAGAACGCGGTGGCGTGGCAGGATACACTCCGCCGCCGTCCGACGTGCCACGACCGGGAGCTCTGCCGGTAGGAGAACGACCGCCATGCGGAGCGGAAGCGACGTCTTTGCCATGCACTGGCACGTCCGCACCGCATGCAGCACCAGCACCTTCACCACCGGCGGTTGCGCCCCGCGGGCACCCTCCACAACCCCCCCCGCTGCCTCCACCACGCCCCGCCCGGCCTCCACCGCTCCCCTTGTGGCCTACAAAACTCCCCCCGCGGCCTCCACCCTCCCCCCTGTGCCCACCACCACTCTCCCCACGCCCTCCACCGACCCCCCCCACGCCGAGCACCGCTGGAACGCGAGCTATGTGCTCCAGCAGCAGCGAAGGCCGGCAGTCTAGGGAGGCGCGGCGGGCCGTCCTCATCAGTGGACGAAAAATCATCGTCGCCCCCCCTCGTCCCCGCAGCAGAACAGGTAGCAGCAGCTGCCGAAGCCGGTCGCGCGTCCAGGCGTGCAGCCTGCGCCGTGGCACGGCGCGCCAAAGCCTCAGCAACAGCTTCTGCGATTACCTGGACGCGCCTGGATTTGGCAGCGTCGCGGGCACGTTCTGCAGCGACCTTCTCCTGCCGCACCCGAGCGTGCTCGCCCGCCTCATCCATTTCGGCTACCGACGGAGCCGCTGTGCGATCCCGGAACGCCTGATAGGCTTGCGTGCCGCGCATCGCGGCGGAATTATGGAACACGGCCCGCTTCATATTCTTGAGGGTTCCTGCTCTGCGAACCAAGGATTCGGTCAGCTCCTTAACCCGCTTGTTCATGGCGGTTGTCGCGGCCAGCAGCCCGGCCTGGTCCCTAGTGCGCCTAGACCCCATGGACTGCACTGTAGGCTATTCATCTGCGCGGGATGATGACGAACCACGCCGCGTAGACTCGACCCCGGCCGGGGCCGCCGAAGTGGACCCACCGCCCGCACCAGCCGCGACTGCCACGGCGGAATCCTCGTCCTCCATTTCCAGGCCAGCGATTACAGCCGGAGGCGAGAGTGCGGAGCCAGAGGAGGGGCTAGGGAACGTGTCCGAGCAGCGGCGGTATTCACGCAGGAGTTCCCACGATGAAAGAAGGCGGAAGACACCACAGGAATTGGGAATGTCAGTTTTGTGATCATCTCGCTTCTCGAATGCCGCAATGGCCATATCAGTGAGGTCCTTGGTGGTCATCCCAGTATGCTGCGATCGAGTTAGTGAAGCGAGGCAGGCGCTCAGGCGCATGCGGTCAGACGCGATGTGGTCAAGCCAGCGCGTGCGCATGGCGGCGACACTGCGAGCTTTCCAGTATCGCGGGTCGTTAATTGTCTCAGGGTAGTTAGTTCGCTCCGCTAGCATATCAATGCGAATGCCCTCAAAAAACTGACCCGAATTCAAGCTCGTCCCAACGTCGGCCCTGTTAGACCTCGCAATCCACCCCTTGGTGATCCCAAGCTCCCCCCCCTCAGTCCACTGGCAACCCTTGACCATCTTGTCTGGAGCGACACGGCGGGGACGGTGTCGGGTCAAGAGGCCAGCGCGCCGGTACGCGTCACTGCGATGAAGATGGGCGCGACAGCGACAGTCGACAACGCAGGATGCGACCACGACGGCCAACGGATGCAACGCCCAGTGGAGGATGCACGATTGAACAGCCACCGATCGACATCAGATTCTGTGGAAATTCTGACCACCGAAAAGTATTCCTATTACTTAATGTCGATCGACCGCGATCAATCAACGCTCTACGAGGCACGGGAGATACTCCCGATACTGTCTGCACGCCACGGGTCACGCATTCCATTGGCGTACGTGTTCCGAACAGGGAACCAGGGGTTGGCCAAACGACTCGGGGCTGCCCTGAACAAGCCTGTTTGGAGTCGAGCTGCCGTTGAAGCTCCAAATCTAGTGCAATCCCCTGTGGGGCACACGACTCTAATTAGTTGATCCCAATATGTGAGGTGCGGCTATTTTGGGCCCGTCACGCCCTGCCTTTGGAGCGCATCCCTGCCACCAATGCTCCAACCGTCCAAACAGCCAAACGGTGCCACGTTTGGCTGTTTGGACGGTTGGAGCCATAGGTGGAGACGCTCTGAGGATTGATGGCGAAGTGGTTTCCTCAGGCGTGCTTCACCGTAGCCTTATATGTTGGGTTCTTCTACTGCGAGATGCCCAGTGGCGGGGTTCCCGGCGGTTGTCGGCGCAATTTATTCTTTGAGCGGATGCTCTACGGAGGAGTGAACGCGCGGAATGGCTCTGTACTGGCGGAAAGCGCAGTGGTCCTGTGTGAGCCCCACTCGCGGATGCTTGGCTGGGTGCGTGCTCCACATGTTCTTTCTTTGCTCGTGCTTTTGGACATGAAGCTGCCAAGGGCTTCAGCATTGCGCCAAAACCACCATGGTCTCACAACACGTTCTTCAATAAAAGGAGTGCGACACAGATGAAGGCGCTGGTTCCCGTTCCTAGAAGTGTGTGTACTGATATTTGGGAAGGGCACACATTATCGACCGCACCTTCGTAGGTACAATACAAGAACGGCAGTCCTTACCCACCCCTCGAAGGTACCTCGCGCCACATGTGTGGCAAACGCGGGCTCCTAGCTCTCCCGGACGCGCTCACACAGCTTTGTGCGTTCATGCGGGTTGGAATGACCTACGGTCGGCAAGTCGACCCCGGGGGCCACGGTACGCGGACAGGCCGGCGCGAAACTGAGGCGCGGACGGCTGTCTTCCCACCCACACGATATTGAGCGATGCGAAGGAGGGGTGGGCGCGGTCGCATGTCCTGCATAAGAAAGTATATTCATTGTCGCATGCGTCAGAGACCACTTACGCCAAACAACGCTTTCAAGTTTCAATACTGAAAACACGCTTCATGTATGATTTTATTTCCCGTTCAAATTGTGTCTCAGTTCTGTGATCAACTGCTGGAGGGTGACGGAACTCGACAATGGTGTGCCTCAGCGCTCCAGCGTGCTTGTCGGCCCTTTAGTAGTTCCTTATTTTCTGCCTAGTCCCTTCACACCTCTCTCCCCCCGCCCTCCCATAGTTCCAAGTCCGGAATTTCGAGGTGGTGGGAGGGGGTGCGGAAGCGCTAGGGCGCCGCCGGGAGCTTCGAGGTGGAGGCAGAAGGCGTGCAACGACGGAGAGGCGGTCATTGCTGCCACGCACCAGGGTGCCACTGCGATGGAGGGTGTGGCGGAGGACTCAGCGGAATGCAGCAGCAAGGTGCGGGGGCGGCGCAACGTGCAGACTGATGCGCCTGGGCACGTCTTGTGGGCGACCAAGCGCACGCGGACGCGCGGCTCTCAGTGGTCATGATTTGCGCCAAATCGGCATCTCAGTGGGACTCTCCATGAGCCGAATGAAGGATGTCTCTACCACGCTGCTCTTTCATTTTTCTGTTTGTGTGTTTTCCAGAAGGAAGAGGTGCCCGTGGGCCTTCTTTTTATGTGACGCACATATGCTGGCAGGTTTTTCTCCTGGAGGTCTGTCCAGCAATTCGCCGCAGAAAGCACAGGTTAGTGAACACCCTCGGCACAGCACAATCAGGCCCTGCGCCTGTCCTCAGGACCGCTCATACGCTCCGTCATCTCCACCGGTCCTCCCTCCAAGTCTAGCGATACTCTAGGACAGCGTCTTCATTCATCGAGTGCACTTAATCCAGGTCACCATCTCAATCTTCTTTACTAAGACCGATCGTTGTCGCTCAGCGACTGAGTTAGGGAGGTCGTCGAAGATCAGCGTGAAGATCGATAGATACGAGTGTACTTACAATCGTCGTATTGCTGTCTTCTTAATTTTGGCCGATGTGGTCGAGGTCAGGACAGGGTCTCGGTCAACTGCCCATTGGCGGATCCACTTTATCCGGTCGAATGGATGGCTGAGACACAGTTTCGCACAGTTGATCACTCTTCTTGACATCGTCGGGAAAGTGGGGCACATGCTAATTTTCTGTACTGGCGCCGGGACCCACAATTTTCAAATTGCCTCCAAAGGCCTCCAGTACAGGGTAAAAAAGCGTGTACTAGACCATATTCGACCCCCCTTCACACTGCAAAATTTCCAATGCAGCATAGACCCGATATTCGCGTTTTAGACCGCGGCGCTCCTCTGCACGCGCCGAGTATAGGAATACACTGCGCCCACACCGCGCCTGGCTGCCACTCCACCGCACCGACACTGCTCAGACATCGCGTACGCGGGGCTCTTTCGGGCGCTGGGTGGGGACACGTAGAGCTCGCAGGACGTCCCACGATCAAGAAGCGCTACGTGGCACCTACAAGCGGCGATCTATCACGCTTCCCTTGCGGGCTGTCGTGAGGCTGCTTGTTGCTCTGCAGGGGGGCCGTTTATGCCTCGTCTCATGCGTTTATTATTGGGCTGCGCTTCCTCTTCAATCACTGCATAACATGTCAAACAGAGTCCAGGCCAGAAAAAAGGACCAAGAATACATAACTAAAGCAGAGGTCACACCGCCCCGGCTTGATCGCATGCTGGACCCCCGCGTGTCCTTCTGAGCGCGTCAATGAAAGAGAAAGGAGTAGACCAGCGTCGAACGCAGAAAAGCCAGACAGAAATAAACACGTAGCCAATCACAAGAAGCAAAGAGATCGATGAGGAACACGGAAACGCGGGACGTGGGTTGGTACAATCTTTCAAGAACTCAGTACGTCCGCAAGACCCGCACCGGCACCCACCAAGTACGCAGGTACAGCACACCACTGAGTTGTTTCACTCTGAGCAGCTGCAGGACAAAGCACTCGCCTCACGGCACGTACCGAGGAGCCTGCGGCAGATCTGAGACGGATTGAGAGGGTGTCGAAAGACGGCGACGCCGGCGGGGCGTTGGACGACGCCAGGAGGGTGGGCGAGGGTGTCAGTCGCGAACCGACTCGACAACCTGTGGCAAAGCCTCAGAGATGCCGCCCTCGCGGTCACGTTGTCTATTATGAGGCGAGCGCACTGTTTTCAGAACCTCTCAGACGCACCGAGAGGGCACATTGCGCGCGGTCCACCCAGCCTCTTTCGACTCAGTGTGCAGCTGCGCGCTGTCGTTTGCGACTCATACGTGATGCGTTCGGTGGAACACAGCGATAGCCCCGCTGTCAGCTCTCTACAGCAATGCTGCGTCATCAAGCTGTGTGCACGTATCTGATTGGGCAACGATAGCTTTTCGAACGGAAATTTGACCGGTATCCACCTTCGTTGCTCATTTTGATACGAGCTGAACGCTGGTGGCTTCTGGCAGTGCAGGGACGCCCTACACAGTTTGATGTGTGACAACCCGTCCTGATCGGCCCTTGCATGCTCCGAAACAACGACGAAACACCTGATTTCTTTGTGTGCGCGTCACTCGTAGCCTGCTTCGGCAGGGGCTACAAGCCCACACAAATGGACCGATTTATCTGGTATTCCCCACCGGGAACAGCACGGCGGACTTGAAGCCCACCTTCTGGACCCCCTTCCCTGCCAGATGACCTACGTTTGGCCCCCCCGCTTCGGCCTCCGCTCCGTTTCACTAGCGAATTGATGCCAGTAAGGAAATCGGGCCTATAGTACATAAAAATTGCTCTAGTACGCGTCTTAGTACACGTCTAGCATGTGCCCCATTTTCAAGACGATGGATGGGAAAAATCCGGATTTTTTACATCGCCATGTGATTAATCCATGAAGTAAACATTAAAATGCTGCATTTTTGAATTAACCAAAGTATGCAATGCATTTTTTGCTGCGCGCTTTTTCTTGTTGCGAATGCGGTGCTGTCCCCACGGCGACGACGCGACTTGCTGTGCCCAGACCACCCGGGTGACGCCGTCCGACCGACGGAAAGACCCCCCTCCCCCCTGCCCCGCCCTCGCCCACGCACGGACACCTCCTCTGCCGCTCCCTGCCCTATGGGAACAGAATCTGGATAAAACCGGGATCGCTGTCGCAGGCACAGGCCCCCGTTGAAGGTACAGAACCGGAATGAAACCGGGATCGGCTGGACTTTGATTGGCTCCCAATCGTGCTCACAGGCAGCCGATAGAATCATGATGCATGGGCAGGATCCCCATCCTTACAGCTGATCTAAGCATACGTGCCGGTTCCAGGCGCGTGCTACTGCTTCTGTTCCGTGTTTTTCTTTTCCTAATTTCTTATCTGCCTACATGCTACTCACTCTAGCTGGTTCAAAACATCTAGCTGCTTCTGCGCCACCTGCTGCTCCACCGTTGCCTGCCCGGGGGGCGCCTCGCCGTCCGCCCTCTCGGCGCCGCTGCCGTCACCCGCCGCCGTACCTGGGGCCCCGGCGTCGGCACCGGTAGCGACACGCCCCCGCCGCCGACTCGGCCGGTGGTTCTGCAGCGCCCGCGACAAGATAGCGCATGCCCCCCAGCTAAACTCGCAAACGGCGAGGCGGGGCTCGCGCTCCTCCAGGTAGACCACCGCGCTGCGCAGCCTGGCTTTGTCTTGTTGACAAAGAGAGGCTGTGCTGCCCAGGATCATATCGATGGCAAAGGCCAGGCAATTCCTCATGCGCTTGTGGTCTTGCTGCGTGAGCTCGAGCAAGCCCTTCTTGAAGACGCTTATGTTGGCAATCGTCGAGTCGGGCGGCGGCACGGGACGGTCTCCGCCCAGATAGATCCCGCCCCGCCCGTTCGTGTGGCGGCGCGCGCTAGGTCCACCGGCCCGTGGGCTGAAAGTAAAGGGAAGAGGGGGGGAAGTGGCGCCAAGTGGAGGTGGGAGTGGAGCAGGAGAGGAAGCCGAGGAAGAAGGGGAAGAAGCGTGCGTTACGTGCAACGGCCGCCAGATGCCAATGCCGCAATGCCACCGCCGTCGGTATCAGGGATGCCCGTGATGCCCGTGATGCGCGCGTGCTGCGGCTGTCGCTGGTGCGGTGCTCGGAGCTCACGGCCACTCGGACCGCCCGCCCGTGGCCTCTTGTACGGGCCGGTGGCGGGCGCCGACGGCGCGCGCCATTGGCGCCGCCGCACCCGCCCGCCGCGTGCACGCGCGCGGGCGCCCACGGCGCGCGGCGGGCGGCGGGGTCGACGCACCCCCC
>ENA-ORXC01001259-ORXC01001259.1-marine-metagenome-genome-assembly--contig:-NODE-1259-length-15233-cov-61.263394_pt1 | contig 15233 bp, 12 predicted proteins | sample MGYA00237865_ERZ511478 | MGnify/ENA metagenome assembly ERZ511478 | reverse complement strand
ATGTTACAATTCTATTTTGCTCAAGGTATTTTTGGTAAAATAGGTTCTAAGCCAGCAAAAGCAGACGAGCTTGATGATGTTATAGAAGATAGCGTAGAAAACGCTGCCGAAGCTATAGATAGCGTTATAGATGATGCAGAGAAGTCTAAGGTAACTCGTGATCGACTTATCGTGATTAGTGTACTTGCATTCTTTACAATTTTCTTCTGGTGGGCATTTGAGCAGGCAGGAGGATCTATGACCATCTTTGCAGCAGACTATACAGATAGAGTGCTAGAAGGAAGTAGTGGTATGACTTTTAAAATTATAAACACGCTTCTCACCGTTGTACCTATGATAATTATTACCTGGGTACTAGGTATGTTATTTAAACAAACGTATGGTAAATATGCATTGTCTAATATCATTTTAGGATTAGGTTTTGTAGTAATATGGGGTATTGTAATCTGGATGTTATCTCGCCAGTTTGCAGATGATGCTCCAGAGGTTCCAGCTTCTTGGTTTGGTATCTTAAACTCATTCTTTATCATTGCTTTTGCACCATTATTTTCAAAAATATGGAAGAGTAAATACAACCCTAGTGGACCTGTAAAGTTTGCTATAGGTCTTATTTTATTAGGTCTTGGTTTTGGTATTCTTTCTTTTGGGTCTATGGGTATTCCATTAGGAGCAAAGACAGCTTCTGTAAGTATGGTATTTTTAGTACTAGCATACCTTTTTCACACGCTAGGTGAGTTATGTGTATCTCCTGTAGGATTATCTTATGTGAGTAAACTCGCGCCAGCAAAACTAGTAGGGCTTATGTTCGGGATCTGGTTTGTAGCAAACTTTATTGCAAATACAGCTGCGGGTATAACGGGTAGTTATATAGATCCTATTGTTGAGGAGCACGGTATGGCAACATTCTTTTTAATATTTACAGTGATACCAGCAGGAGCAGGTGTAGTAATGTTATTATTAAATAAAACACTTATCAGAATGATGCACGGTATACGATAATGGTATAATCGTACACAATATGAATAAAGAAAAACGTTCCCTATATTGTGGAACGTTTTTTGTCTGTAAGAATCTAGTAATTAGACAGACTTAATAATTAAATAAACACAATGAATAAAATACTATACCTCCTGCTTCTTATAGCGACAACATCTATAAGTGCTCAAGAAATCAACTGGATGACAATGGATGAGGCACTTGCTGCACAAAAGGAAGAGCCTAAAAAGATTTTTATGGATGTCTACACTACTTGGTGTGGCCCTTGTAAAATGCTTGATAAAAATACATTTGCAAATGCTGAAGTAGCTGCTTTTATAAGCGAGAACTACTACGCAGTAAAGTTTAATGCAGAGGGTACTGAAGAAATTAATTATCTAGGTAACGTATATACAAACCCAAGGCACGACCCAAATAGAAAAGGGCGTAATAGCCAGCACGAGCTAGCAGCAGCTTTAAAACTAAGAGGATACCCTACAATGGTGTTTTTTGATGAGCAAGGTAATTACATACAGCCTATTGTGGGATACCATACACCTAGACGTCTTGAGATTTATGTAAAGATGGTGAGTAATGACGACTATAAGACGCTCACAACTCAAGAAAAATGGGCAAAATATCAAGAAGACTTCGTGTACACTTGGTCTAAATAATTTACTCAATCTATTATAAAAGCTCCCTTTTCATACGTGCTATGGAAAGGGATTTTTTGTTTTGTACAAGTCGCTTTCCATCGGGATACATAACTGTGATAATTAGACCCATCTGCAACAATTGTACAGTTAGGGTATCGCTCGATGAGTCTATTCATATTGACTTTTGGCGAGTGCGTGAGTATTACAAAATCTGGATTTGCCTCTTCAAGATTGTATATGCTTAAACTATCTACAATAAGTATTTCTTTTCGCTTAAAGCGAAAATAATTTCCGTGAGACTTCTGCACAACAGTGTCTATTTTGAGAGCATCTTGATATGCCTTTACTCTACTATCTGTGTGGGTGAGATATAGGGAGTCATTATTAAACACCGTAAGTTGCTTTTCTTGTAGTTGAGTAAGGGTTGTTGAAGCGCTTCTATTAAGTATTGCCAGATGTTGAGAGGCAGGCTGATTATTTTCTAACACGATAAAACCTGTCAAAATTATTGTTGCTAGGCTAGCAACAATAAGTCTGCGTTTTGAATATTTCATACACAAAAGGAGTGTAGTAATCATAAATATATAAACGAGTATCATAAGTGTTGCAGACACACTTATATGTCTAGCAACAAAATCTTCTTGTCCTGCCACCCAAGCTATATAATTATTCATTACATCTATAATACCTCCATAAGTTTGTGCTATAAACTCTGGTAGAAGGTCTGTGACGCTCAGAAAACACACAAGCAAGCCACCGCCTAATATGAGACCTAAAAACGGAATAATTAAAACATTAGAAATAATAAATAACCCAGGAAACTGATGAAAGTAAAAGAGGCTAAGTGGCATAACACCTAGTTGTGCTGCAATAGTCACAGATACCACGTCCCGTAGTTTTCTTAATATAAACAACTCTGGAGACCAGAAACTGGCTAGCCAAGGTTGCACCCATAAAATCGCTATCACAGCTAGATAACTGAGCTGAAATCCCACCTGGTAGATAAGCAGCGGGTCGAGTAGAAGTAAGAATATAGCAGAAGCTAGCACAGCATCTTGCGACTTTCTTTTTCCGCCCAGAAGCTCACCTACCTCAAGAAAGCTAAACATAGTTGCAGCTCTTAGCACAGATGGTGATAAGCCAGTAATAATGGCAAAGCTCCAGATGAGTGAGATAATGAGTAGTGATTTTACCCATTGCAGTTGTCGCCATTTTATAAAACCAAATAAGAATCTTAGTATAAGTAAAATTACACCTACGTGTAGACCAGACACGGCGAGTATGTGCATCATACCTGCTGCGGCATACTGAGAACTCATCTCTTTATCTATACCCTGTCTTTGGCCCAGTACGAGCGCTTCAATGACTGCAAGTTGTCTTGGTGTAAAAGATTGGTGGTGAAGGGACTTTTTTACGCTTTCGCGAAAGCGTGACGCCCACACACTAACATCATACGTTTCCTTACTAGCGCGCAACATTTCTTGAGGCTTTGCAGAAACCTGTCTGTATATTTCTTGCTTATTGAGATAAGCACCATAATCAAACTGATACGGATTTTTGGGATGGGGTACGGGCAACAGAGCAGTTCTTGCATACCACCATTCTCCAGTTTTGGGTAATATGGTTGCAGAGTCTTTATAAATGTTGAGAAGTAATTTACCAGTAGTAATAGTGCTATCTATTCCTTTGAGTTCTACTAGGTACTTATGTTGATACAACGTAGGTTTTAATTCCCTATTTATTTTGACAAGAAGCGTGTGTGAACCCTCTGTGTTAGTATGTGTATAATGAGTCTGCGAGCGCGTATCATCAGTATAAGTTCTAGATAGATAACCTATGGTGATAAATAATGCAGAAGTACAGCACATAAAGAGTGCTGAGCCTATGATTTTTTTACTGCTATATGTATTAAGTAAGACTCCAGTAAGAGATAAGAGTATTGAGCAAACCCAGACTGTAATAGCTGGGGTCTTAAGGTAGTCATACAATACTATACCTATGGTGATAGATATGAGTAGCGTTAAAATAGGAATATTTAATTTTCTCACAGATAACTATAAATACTCGCTTTTTACAAGTATTAATTGTCTGAAAGATAGTAAATTATGTTTTACAGAACACGTCTCGCCATTACATAAGCACGATTCCAGTAACGCTCATTAAGATTTGAGGTAAGTACTCCTTTTGAGGTTGTGGCGTGTATAAAATAGATATCATCGCCATCTACCTTTGTTACTAGGCCTACGTGGTTTATACGTTTACTACTTTTTGAAGTTCTAAAAAATAAGAGATCACCTGTGTCAATATCTTTATTTTTTACGGGTTTGCCTCGTTGTGCCATATCTCTTGACACTCTAGGCAAAACAATGTTTTCTTTTTGAAAAGCAACATATATAAGACCAGAGCAATCCATACCCTTGCGCGTAGTCCCACCAAATTTATAACGAGTACCAGAAAATGCCTGTGCCTGCTTTATAATGCGCTCTGTTTTTGTAGTACTTATGTCTTTTACAGTGGTTCTTTTTGAGCTACCACAAGAGGTAAGTAACAGTAGTAGAGATAATGCGGCGAGAAACTGTTTCATAAGTAGCTATGAGATTTGGAGTGATCTTATTAGTTAGTTGTTTTCGCTATTTGTGATATCTACAATAAGTTTTGCAGTTTTATCACTAGCACCAGCACCACCCAGTTTTTTCTCTAGTTCAAAATAGTCTGTAAACAGTTGCTCTCTATACGAGTCGTTTGTAATCTTGTCTAGCTCGTGCTTTAGGTTTTTTGTGTTGAGGTCACCTTGTATCAGTTCTTTTACGACTTCTCTGTCCATAATAAGATTTACAAGTGAGATGTATTTGGTTTTTATAATACGTTTTGCAATACTATAAGAAACCGCATTTGCCTTATAACAAACCACTTGGGGTACTTTAAATATTGCAGCCTCAAGTGTCGCGGTACCAGAAGTGATAAGTGCAGCGTTTGCAAAGCTTAGTATGTCATAGGTTTTATTCATCACGAGTTGTACATCGTGATTTTTTAAAAATGACTCGTAAAAAGTGGCTTCTTGGCTAGGCGCGCCTGCAATCACAAATTGATAGTCTGGATAGTTAGGTATAACACTAAGCATCACCTCCAGCATCGCATTAATTTCTTGTGTGCGGCTACCGGGAAGTAGGGCAATCATAGGGCGTTCATCAAGATTATGCTCTTGTGCAAATGCCACAGCATCTGCTTGCTCTCTGTTTGCCACAGCATCAAGTAGTGGGTGTCCTACAAAGTTTACATCATAATCATATGTGTCATAAAAATCTTTTACAAATGGTAAAATGACATACATATGATCTACACAGGCCTTAATTTTTTTTACACGACCAGATCGTGATGCCCACACTTGAGGGCTTATATAATAATGTGTAGTGACACCTAGTGGGTGTGCCCACTCTGCTATACGTAGGTTAAAACCGCTGTTGTCTATAAGAATAAGTGCATCTGGCTCAAATCTAGCAATGTCTCTTTTACATTCTTTTATAAGTCCACTAATTTTACGGAGGTTGGTAATCACCTCCATAAAGCCCATAAAGGCTCTTTCTTTATAGTGTGTGACTAGAGTACCGCCCACCTCTTGCATAAGGTCACCACCCCAGAAGCGTATCTCTGCCTCAGGATCTTGTTTATACAAGGCTTTCATAAGATTTGAACCGTGCAAATCTCCGCTAGCCTCACCGGCAAGAATGTAATACTTCATTAGCTAAACATTAATATCATTGTCACAAAAGCCATAGCGATGGTCATAAGGAGTACTCCTCTTGCTCGTGCATCTTGTCCTTGTCTAAGTAGTCCAAAAAATGCTACTAGATTAAGAACGGCACCTATCGCTATAATCTTACCAAGTCTTCCCTCTGCTAGGGCAGTTTGTAATACATTAGTAAGAGTGCGGTCTTGTGTTGTGCTTATGTAAAAGGAAAAAATAAGAACGCCTATGGTGTTTGCTAGTAGTCCTATAATTATGCCTATGAGAATATCTTTTTTCATAATTCTTCCGCTTTCGCGAAAAGTTTTAAAGGGAATAGATGCGCTTTCGCGAAAGCGTAATTACTATCCTTCCCACTCATTAAGTTCTTGAATAAAGTGATGTGCAGTAAGATCAAACTGTACGGGTACGATAGAAACATAACCTTGTGATAATGCCCACTCATCTGTGTCTTCACCTTTGTCTTGATTTACAAACTCTCCTGTAAGCCAGTAATAGTCTCTTCCCATAGGGTTTGTGCGCTTGTCAAAATCTTCTACCCATTGTGCTTTTGCCTGGCGACACACTTTGGTGCCTTTAATTTGATCTGCAGGTAATTTTGGGATGTTTACATTGAGTACGATACCTTTAGGTAAGCCGTTTTTGAGAACTTGTCTTGTGATGCGTTCTACATATTTCTTTGCAGGTTCAAAATCTGCATCGTGGCTATAATCTAGTAAGGAGAATCCTATGGCTGGGATGCCTTCTACACCCGCCTCTACTGCAGCACTCATCGTGCCGCTGTATATAACATTAATACTTGAGTTACTGCCGTGATTAATGCCGCTTACACAAATGTCTGGTTTGCGGGTGAGAATTTGCTGGTTTGCAAGTTTTACACAATCTGCAGGAGTTCCAGAACAAGTGTATTCTTTGTGTGTAGCATCTGGATCTAGCTTTACTGGGTCGCAGTAAAGAGTGTCGTTTATGGTAATGGCGTGACCCATACCGCTTTGTGGGCTATCTGGAGCAACTACAACAACATCACCTATGTTGAGCATAACCTCTATAAGGTTGCGTATACCCGGTGCTGTGATGCCATCATCATTAGTAATAAGTATAAGTGGTTTTTTGTTCATAGCAGGAGTTGTGTTCTATACACGAAAATACGTAAATTGTACATTAATATGAGCGCTAGAGGGGTTTAACAAAAGATTACGACCACCGCTCTTTTTGTGGCACAATTTTTAATGTACATTGCTAGTTACATGAAAATACTGAATTTTATGAAGAGGAATTTAAAATTAATCGCACTGGTACTACTGTTTTCGGTTGCGAGTTGCAGTTTTACGACAAAGTCGTTTGACGATCCAGATAAAGATAAAACATTGCTAGACCTTATTGCTTACTTGCTTGAGCGAGGTCATTATGATGCAAAAGATATAAACGATGAGTTTTCTGCAAACGTATTTGATGATTACATAGACGCACTAGATCCGTACCGTCGTTTTTTCTACAAAAAGGATATAGAAGAGTTTGAAAAGTATAAAACTCAAATAGACGATGCGATACGAGATAAAGATTTATCTTTTTTTGATCTTACTTACAACCGTCTTATAGAACGTACAGAGGAGGCAAATAAAATACAAGAAGAATTACTTAAAAAACCTTTTGACTTTGAGAAGGAAGAGATTCTTAATACAGAATATGAAAAGCAACCTTTTGCAAAAAATAAAAAAGAGCTTAAAAATAGATGGAGACAGCAACTCAAGCTTAATGCGCTTAGCTCTTACTATGATTTAAGAGAAGATCAAGAAAAGGTAGATGAAGAAGATGATAAAGAAGCAAAAGAGCCTAAAGAAATTCTTTCTAACCAAGAACTAGAGACAAAAGCTAGAGAAGAAGTAGCAGATAATACAAAAGAGTTTTTTGAATTTACATTAGAGCTTGAGCGCAAAGATTGGTTTGCAATTTTCTTAAATGCAATAGTAGAAGAGTTTGATCCTCACACCTACTATTTTGCTCCAGTAGCAAAAGATCGTTTTGACACACAAATGAGTGGTCAGTTTCAAGGTATTGGGGCTAGACTACAAAAGAAAGGTGGAGAAGTACGTATCACAGATATTATTTCTGGTGGTCCAGCCTGGAGAGGTGATGAGCTGCGTGAGGGTGATATTATTATGAAGGTCCGTCAAGAAGATGAGAAAGATGCCTTGAGCATTGTAGGGATGCGTCTTCAAGATGCCATAGAGTTTATAAAGGGCCCAAAGGGAACTAAAGTAATCCTTACGGTAAAGACTAAGCTAGATGGTAGTACAAAAGATATTACAATAGAGCGTGATATTGTAGAGCTAGAAGAAACCTATGCAAAATCTGCAGAGGTGGTAAAGGATGGTAAGAGATACGGTATTGTAAACTTGCCTAAGTTCTACTTTACAATGGATGATTATAAAGAGAAGAATGCTGCAAGTGATGTAAAGAAGGAGATAGAACGCCTTAAAGAAGAGGGTGTAGAGGGGCTTGTAATAGATCTTAGAAACAACGGTGGAGGATCGCTTAAAACTGTGGTAGATATAGCTGGCTTATTTATAAAAGATGGACCTATTGTGCAGGTTGCATCTAACGGTGATGAACCAGAGGTGCTAGAAGATAGAGACTCTTCTGTATTGTGGGATGGGCCTCTCGTGATTTTAGTAAACGAGATATCTGCATCTGCCAGTGAGATACTTGCGGCAGCAATGCAAGATTATAAAAGAGCCATCATCATAGGTGGAAAGCAAACATATGGTAAAGGAACTGTGCAAAACGTAGCAGACCTTAATTCTTACTTACGTAAAAATCCATATGGAGATCTAGGAGCTTTAAAACTTACAACTCAAAAATTTTATAGAGTAAACGGAGGTTCAACACAACTAGAAGGAGTAAAGAGTGATGTAGTTGTTCCAGACCGTTTTAAATATGTAGATATAGGTGAGCGCGATCAAGAAAACCCTTTGCCTTGGGATAAAATTAAAGCTGCAGATTATGATGTGTGGGATGGTTATGTAGACTTTGAGCAAACTATAGAAAACAGTAAGCAACGTATGTCTAAAAGCGAGCATTTACAACTAGTAGATGAGTATGCAAAATGGATCAAGGAGCGCCGTGATGACAAAGAATGGTCACTTAACTATGATAAGTACAAAGCTAGACTTGCAAAAAGCGAAGCTTTTGCAAAGAAGTTTGATTCTATAGATGATTATGACACAGAGCTTACTTATAACTCACTGCCTTATGAGCAGCAACTCTTTAAAAAGGATACCATCCTTCAAGAAAAGCGTGAGCGCTGGCATAAAAATTTAGCAAAAGATGCTTATGTAGAAGAAGCGCTTAATGTGCTTAATGATTTAAAAATCAACAATATTAGAAGAGATAAGCTTGTGACTATTAAGGATTAATAGATGTCGCAAAGAGCAAACTCATTAACAAGCCTAGCGCTCCAAAAATTTAAAAGAAATTTTTGGGGCGTTTTGAGTTTGGTGTACATTGTACTATGCGGCCTAGCTGCTTTATTTGCTTATGTAATCGCTCCAGATAGTAGTGAGAATGCAAACCAGATGCACCTCTCTATCCACTCACAATCACCCGGCTTTACGGTAGATATCCTCACAATTCCAAGTGATTTAAAGGTAGAGCAATCATTTATTTCTAGATGGTTTTCGGGTAGTTATAATTCGGACACAGAAATACCTATAGCAGATTACAATTTAGAGAACGATGGTATCACATATACCCCGTATATGAGTGACGGAGTGGTGGGTTTACCAAAAAAAGTTACTATAAATGGGGTTGAAGATTATAACGCTTTCGCGAAAGCGTACATATCACCACGTACATTTATACTAGGGACAGATAAGTACGGTCGAGATCTTTTGAGTAGGATGCTCATAGGTGCGAGAATATCTTTTTCTATAGGATTTGTAGCAGTTTTTATATCACTTATTATAGGCCTCTTTATGGGGTCGCTAGCAGGTTATTTTGGCGGAAAAGTAGATGCCGCTATTATGTGGATTATTAATGTGACTTGGTCTATCCCAACCTTGCTTCTTGTTATTGCAATTACACTTGCGCTAGGTAAGGGGTACTGGCAAGTTTTTATCGCAGTAGGGCTTACAATGTGGGTTGAGGTGGCTCGTGTTGTGCGAGGACAGGTGATGGGAGTAAAACAAATGCAATATGTTACAGCGGCAAGAGCACTAGGGTATACAGATGGGCGTATTATAGTAAAGCATATTTTACCTAATGTCATAGCGCCGCTTATAGTGATTTCGGCAGCAAACTTTGCAGGAGCTATCCTTATAGAAAGCGGATTGAGTTTTTTAGGTATAGGAGCACAACCACCTACACCCAGCTGGGGAGCTATGATTAAAGATCACTATAGTTATATCATCCTCGGGAAGCCGTATCTTGCCATCATCCCTGGTATTGCGATAATGTTACTTGTAATGGCGTTTATGCTTGTAGGTAATGCTCTAAGGGATGCACTAGATGTGAAAAATTAGAATTTATTAATGAAAAGAAAATACACCTATCCGTTACTAGTTATTGTTTTTACACTTGCTTGGTACGTATTTGAAAACTATGCAAACAAGGCTGTAGATGCTCCTATGATAGAGCAGGGCAGACAGCCTAAGGCAACTACAAACACCTACTTTTTACCTACATCTACCACGGGGCAGGTGGTTCACCATAATTATTACTCGCTCAGTTATAGTGAGAGAGATGAACAAGCAGAGTGGGTGGCGTACGAACTTAAAAAAAGCCATATTGTAAATAATGACTTTAAACGTCCTTATTTTGAGGTAGACCCTCAAGTGGAGACGGAGTCTGCACACTGGCGTAATTATAAAAAATCTGGATATGATCGTGGGCATTTGTGCCCAGCAGGTGATAGGGAGTTTAGTAAAGCGGCCTATGAAGAAACTTTTTTGACAAGTAATATTAGTCCGCAAAGGCACGATTTTAATGCTGGTATCTGGAATGAACTTGAGCAGCAAGTGCGTTACTGGGCAAAGAAGTATGATGGAGTTTATGTAGTGACAGGTGGTGTGCTAAAAGATAAGATGGGCGCCATAGGTACAGAAGGAGTTACCGTGCCAGAATCCTTTTATAAAATTGTTTATGATCAATCTGGAGGAGATGCAAAGATGATTGCCTTTTTAATGAATCACAAAGCATCAAATAAGTCTCTTAAAACATTTGTAACCTCTGTAGATCAGATAGAAAAGCTTACCGGCATAGACTTCTTTCCAGAACTTGAAGATAGTGTAGAAGATAGGCTAGAGGGCAGCACGAGTACTAAGGGCTGGAAGCTTAGATAACTAAAGTATAAAATAAAGAAAGCGGCACTAGGCCGCTTTTTTTTATTTATAAAGAGATAAGTGATTATCCTTTTATAAGACTTCTAGAGATTACAATTTTTTGAATCTCACTAGTTCCTTCATATATCTGAGTGATTTTTGCGTCACGCATTAATCGCTCTACGTGGTATTCTTTTACAAAACCGTTACCACCGTGTATTTGTACAGCTTCTACTGTTTGCTCCATTGCAACCTTTGATGCATAAAGTTTTGCCATAGCGCTTGATTGATCATAGTTGTTACCTTGATCTTTATCCCAAGCGGCTTTCATCACTAGGTGACGTGCAGCTTCTATCTCAACGTACATATCTGCAAGTTTAAAAGCGATAGCTTGGTGGTTACAAATCTCTGTACCAAAGGCTTTGCGCTCTTTAGAATATTTAAGAGCAAGCTCGTATGCTCCAGAAGCAATACCTAGTGCCTGTGCAGCAATACCTATACGTCCTCCAGAAAGTGTTTTCATTGCAAATTTGAAACCAAACCCGTCTTCACCTATTCTATTTTCCTTAGGTACTTTTACGTCATTAAACTGTAGTGTGTGCGTGTCACTACCACGTATACCTAGTTTGTCTTCTTTAGGTCCTACTTCAAAACCTTCCATCCCTTTCTCAACTATGAAAGCGTTGATACCGCGGTGACCTTTTTCTCTATCAGTTTGAGCGATTACAAGATACACGTCAGAGCGTCCTCCATTTGTAATCCAGTTTTTTGTACCATTAAGTACGTAGTGATCTCCTTTATCTATTGCTGTAGTAGCTTGTGAAGTTGCATCAGATCCAGCTTCTGGCTCAGAAAGACAAAAAGCACCTACCATCTCACCTGTAGCAAGCTTAGTAAGGTATTTTTGTTTTTGCTCTTCAGACCCATAAGTTTCAAGACCATAACAAACTAATGAGTTATTTACAGAAACAATTACAGACGCAGAGGCATCTATCTTAGATAGCTCTTCCATAATAAGAACATATGAAATCGCATCCATTCCACTTCCTCCATATTTTGGATCAACCATAATACCCATAAAGCCTAGGTCACCCATTTTCTTTACAAGTTCTGCAGGAAACTGTTGTATGTTATCTCTTTCTATTACTCCGTCTAGTAATTCTGTACGTGCAAAATCGCGAGCAGCGTCGCGTATCATAAGGTGTTCTTCTGTTAAGCTAAAATCCATAGTCAATTTTAAATATTAAGGATTGTGTAAAAAATCTCTACAAATATACTTGTTTCTTGTGCTTTTCTCAATAGATTTAGGGTGATGGAACAAAAAAACTATAACGTTATAGGTGTGATGAGCGGTACCAGCTTAGATGGAATAGACTGTGCGCTTATTAAAATTAGTATATCACCGCAAATATCTGGAGAAGCCTATCCGGTTTTTGATGCTCAGATAATTAATGCAGAAACAATTGCCTATACAGACTTGTGGGAGAGTAAGCTCCGTACTGCACATACACTTTCTAAAGGCGAGTTAACAGCTATAAATAAATCATACACCCAGTATTTAGCTCAAGTTATAAACGACTTTATAGCCCAGCATCATATAAAGGATATTGACGCGATATGTTCTCACGGTCATACTATATTACACCAGCCACAAGATGGTTTTACTTTACAGATAGGTAATCTTCCAGAACTTGCTCAGTTGCTTAGTCATAAAGTGGTTTGCGACTTCAGGGTGCAAGATGTAGCGCTAGGTGGGCAAGGCGCACCGCTTGTTCCTATAGGAGATAGGCTGTTGTTTGGTGCATATGATTATTGTCTCAATCTTGGTGGATTTGCAAATGTTTCGACTGATGAAAATGGAGTTCGGCTGGCGTATGATATTTGTCCAGTTAATGTTGTGCTCAATAAATATGCTCATAAGTTGGGTAAGCCGTATGATGATGAGGGCGCTTTCGCGAAAGCGGGAACCGTACACGCTCCCTTATTAAAGGAACTGAATAGCTTACCATATTATGGCTCTCCAGCTCCAAAATCTCTGGGGATAGAGTGGGTGCACGAACAAGTATTCCCAATAATTGAATCTTATAAAGTCTCTGATATAGATGTGCTGGCGACGTTTACAGAGCATATTGCTGTGCAAATTGCGACTCAGTTTAAAGAAAACACCTCAGTTTTAGTCACCGGAGGAGGAGCTTACAATAGCTATTTGTTATCCCGTGTGCAAGCTCAGTATAAAGCAAATAAGGTCAAGGGAGCTGTGTTAAATCTTGTAGTGCCAGATGCGCAACTTATTGAATTTAAAGAGGCTCTCGTTTTTGGTTTATTAGGGGTTTTAAGGCTTGAAGGGCTTCCTAATTGCCTTGCAAGTGTCACCGGAGCATCACAAGACCACTCTAGCGGAATGTTATATGATTCTTAATTTATGAACACTTCTTCTAGAAGGTGATTCAAGTTTGTATATTTGGGGCTTACTTAATTAAATATATGAGAGAGCTTTTACAGCGATACGAAGATAAGTCACCAGAGATTGTTTTTCACTGGAACGACCCAGAAACCGAAGCAGAGGGATGGGTAGTTATTAACTCTTTAAGAGGAGGTGCCGCTGGTGGTGGTACACGTATGCGTGTAGGACTTGATAAAAATGAAGTCCTTTCTCTAGCCAAAACTATGGAGGTTAAGTTTACAGTCTCTGGTCCAGCTATAGGTGGAGCAAAGTCTGGAATTAACTTTGACCCAAAAGATCCTCGTAAGAAAGGAGTACTAGAGCGCTGGTATAAAGCCGTGTCACCACTACTTAAAAGTTATTATGGTACGGGAGGTGATCTTAATGTAGACGAGATACACGAGGTAATACCTATTACAGAAGAGAGTGGCGTATGGCATCCTCAAGAAGGCGTTTTTACTGGGCACTTTCAACCTACAGAGGCAGATAAGATTAACCGTATAGGACAACTTAGACAAGGAGTTATAAAGGTGATAGAAAATCCGTCATTTTCTCCAGATGTAACACGCAAGTATACTGTAGCAGATATGATTACTGGCTATGGTGTAGCAGAGGCAGTACGTCACTATTATGATATTTATGGAGGTGATGTAAAGGGTAAGCGTGCCGTGGTACAAGGTTTTGGAAACGTAGGCGCAGCAGCTGCTTACTATCTAGCGCAAATGGGTGCAAAAGTAGTAGGTATTATAGATATTGTAGGAGGTTTTATAAACAAAGACGGTTTTACTTTTGAGGAGATACGAGATATGTATCTTAATAAAACAGGTAATACACTTAACGCTTCTACAGAAGGATTGATACCATTCTCACAAATGAACGAGGAGATATGGAATCTTGAGACAGAGATTTTTGCTCCTTGTGCAGCTTCTCGTCTTATTACAGAAGATCAAATTAATAGAATGATAGATACGGGGCTGGAAGTTATTTCTTGTGGAGCAAACGTACCGTTTGCAGATAAAGAAATTTTCTTTGGACCTATAATGGAGCATACAGACGCAAAGGTGAGTCTTATACCAGACTTTATTTCAAACTGTGGTATGGCAAGAGTATTTGCATACTTTATGGAGCGCCGCGTGCAAATGACAGATGATGCAATCTTTAACGATACATCACAAACTATACGTAATGCTATAGAAAATACGTATCAGAATAACAGTTCAAAACAAAATATAAGCAAGACAGCTTTTGAAATTGCATTAAAAGAATTACTTTAATACTTGCATCTGTAAGATGTAATAATCACACCAACTTTATATACATATGGAATCAGTAATTATTCTCATTTTTATTATCGGGTACCTTTCTATAACCCTTGAGCATCCTCTTAAACTTGATAAAACAGTGCCTGCACTTATTATGGCATCACTTATCTGGGCATTTCTAGCAGTAGGTTTTCACCTAGGCTGGTTTGACGTAATAGATACCTATGAGCAAGCTTATAGCTTGTTTCCTAATGGGGTGCCTCTTACGGGAGATGCCTTGCACGATGCAGAGCACGGTTTTGACAACACACTTTTGCACCACTTAGGTAAAACAGCAGAGATACTTATCTTCCTTATAGGGGCGATGACCATTGTTGAGATTATAGATCTTCACAGAGGTTTTGAAGTTCTTAAAGGAGCTGTAAGAACTCGTAGTAAGAAGAAGTTATTATGGATTATAGGGATACTAGCATTCATCCTTTCTGCTATAATAGATAACCTTACGGCTACAATCGTACTTATAACCTTATTACGTAAGCTTATTGTAAGTAGAGATCAACGTTTATGGTTTGCTGCAATGGTAGTAATCGCTGCAAATGCTGGAGGAGCTTGGTCACCTATTGGGGACGTTACTACTACAATGCTTTGGATTGCAGATAATGTTACAGCAATGGGACTTATCAAGTTTGTAATTATACCATCTGTAATTTGTTTTGTTATACCATTCTTTATTGCAACATACTTACCAGCTTTTAAAGGCGATATAATTGTAGATACACAAGAAGATGAAGAAGCAGGAAGATTACTAAGTAGTAAGACAATGCTTTTCTTAGG
>ENA-ORXC01001257-ORXC01001257.1-marine-metagenome-genome-assembly--contig:-NODE-1257-length-15239-cov-3.639757_pt1 | contig 15239 bp, 11 predicted proteins | sample MGYA00237865_ERZ511478 | MGnify/ENA metagenome assembly ERZ511478 | reverse complement strand
CTCGGAGATTGAATATTGTTGTGATTCGTGCAGATTTTCGGTTTATTATAACGTATCGGAAGCGCTGGTGCGTCTAAAAGAAGAGATCAATATGGAACGTGCGCAGAAACGTATTGCGACAATTGAACGTCAATTTAATGAGATGGTAGAAAAAACACCGCGCTTAGTTGAAAAGATTGAGGAGATAGCAAAAGCACTCTCGTCGTTTGAACCAGTTTTAGACCTTTATAACGATGTGCTGGACCTCAAAAATAGATTAGAAATAGACGAGGCGCCGGATACAGTGACTTTATATGAGCAGTTAAGAAAGGTGAGTCTCCATGAAGAGAGAGAAGGTTCTCCGCTACTATGGCTTTCAAATATCTCTACAGATACCATTGAACCTTTTAAACCCAGAGTGATTTTGCCTATTGTGAATGAAACGGAGTTTACGCGTGTACGTGCTTATTTAGACAACCTAATCTCGCTAAGTACGCACAGTCCAAGAAATGAGGAGCAGTATGTAACGATAAAGGGAAATGTGCTCACTTTCGGGGAATTAAAAGGTATACTTCAGTTCATTTCCATGCATGAGAATCAGCCGCTACATGTGATGTCGAAAGTATTAACTGGACAAACAACAAATGCCCTGCGAATACAAAGATTGCATGAGGATGAAAATTATGGTTTGTTGAACGATTGGGAAGAAAAACACGTTGTGAAAGCAATCAAATTGATCGAGAAGGATGGCATGCTCGAAAAGCTTTCAAAAGGCTATGCGCTGACAGAGAAGGCAAATACATTATTAGGTAGAGAGAGCCAATAAGAAGAGGCTAGGCGATGGAGCATCGTCTTTTCTTTAAAGCTCCTATTTAGAGTGAAACCTTTTTTTGTAAGTTTCGTAGAAAGAAGTAGAAGCTTACACACGGAGGGGATTTCATGGACCACGGACCGGGCAAGATACTTTCTTTAAAAGGATTAACAAAATGGTATGGCGAGAAACTTGTTCTCGATGATATTGATCTTGACGTATATGAGGGGCAGATCATTGGTTACATAGGTCCGAATGGAGCAGGAAAAAGCACGACGGTTAAAATCATGCTTGGACTAGAAGCGTCTTATTCGGGAGAAGTAGAAATTTTTGGACAGAACATTAAGGAAAGTGGGGTATCATACAAGAAAAGAATAGGGTACGTACCAGAAGCTGCGGACCTTTATGATAATTTAACTGCGAGAGAATATTTAACGTTTACAGGAGAGCTTTATGGCTTAACCGCGGATTCAGCCGATTACAAAGCGCGAATACTTATGGGTGTATTTAACCTTGAAGATGTTTATGATTCGCGCATTTCTTCTTACTCAAAAGGAATGAAACAGAAGGTTTTATTGATTTCGAGCTTACTGCATGATCCTGATATTCTGTTCCTAGATGAACCGATTAATGGGCTAGATGCGAACAGTGTCATGGTGTTTAAGGAAATTCTTGCACAGCTCGCATCACAGGGAAAAACGATTTTTTATTCTTCACATATTATGGAGGTTGTTCAAAAAATCAGCAGTCGCATCCTTCTATTAAACGATGGCAAAATCGTAGCGGATGGAAGCTTTGAACAGCTTCGTCAGAAAAACAAAGAAGGGTCTTTAGAGGAAATTTTTAATCAGTTGACAGGATTTAATGAGCACCAAAATCTTGCAGAGGATTTTGTGCAGATCGTTCAGCGTGATCATAGATGAAGAATTTTACTACGTTAAAAATACTAGATTTGTTTCGAGTGATATTTGAGCGATTTGAAATTGATTATTCGACAATGAGGCGTATTCTTCAGGTAAAGCTCACGATGGATGGTAGGCGACCTACCACGATTATGAGTCAAAATAGGGGCGGGGAGAAAAAGCAGGATGCAAACCAGTTTCTGAAATCGCTCTGGTTTTATGCTTTCATTGGATTAACGTTAATCCCCCTTTTGTTTATTGGCGACAATTTTATGTTTAAGATGAGTTTGATTTTTGGAGTGTTAATGTTTTTAATTATGACGGCAATGATTTCCGATTTCTCATCTGTACTGTTGGACGTTCGTGATCAGACGGTAATAGGGACAAGGCCAGTTGATCACAGGACCATCAGTGCTGCACGTGCGATTCATGTGAGCGTCTATTTGTTCTTTTTAACAGCAGCAATTGTGAGTGTTCCTCTTGTCGTTGGCTTTGTTCAGTTTGGCGTTATCTTTGCATTACTATTTAGTGTAACGGTCTTGTTTAGCGACTTGTTCATTGTGGCCATCACGGCGTTACTCTATTATGTGATTCTAAAATTTTTTGGTGGAGAACGTTTGCGAGACGTCATTAACTATGTGCAAATAGGGCTTTCCTTTACAATTGTCATAGGTTACCAAGTACTTGCACGTGCCTTTGAATTTCAAGGATTACAGTCCAGCTTTGAAGCAGCATGGTGGAACGTGTTATTGCCGCCGGTCTGGTTTGGAGCGCCATTTGCCGTTATTTTAAATGGTGCTAGCGGAGCTTATTACTATGTTTTTATGGCTTTAGCACTTCTAGTTCCTTTAATCGCTTTATGGATTTACCTTTCGCTATTACCTACCTTTGAAAAAAATCTACTGAAATTAATGGATCAGGCAGGACCGTCGAAAAAGAAAACGACGAAAGGAATGAACCGTCTAGCTTCTCTTCTAACAACAAGTAAAGAAGAACATGCTTTTTATCAATTTGCAGAAAGAATGTTGAAGAATGAGCGTGATTTAAAGCTTAAAATTTATCCCTCGTTAGGCTTTGCCATCATCTTTCCTTTTGTTTTCCTTTACAATGGATACTCTGCTGGTGGATCTTTAGATAGTATCACTTCTGGGCGAATGTATTTAACCATTTATGCAAGCATGATGATGATTCCAGGCATTGTGATTATGCTTCAGTATTCAAGCAAAAGCAAAGGCTCGTGGATTTATCACGTTACACCCCTGCAAAGTGACGCAGTGATCATTAAAGGTACGTTAAAAGCCTTCCTAATTCGCCTCTTTGCCCCGGTATTTGTTGTCATTAGTATCTTGTATGGTTTTTTATTTGGAATCCAGATCATACCAGATTTGGTTATCGTGCTCTTAATCGCTTTGATTTACAGCGTCATTTGCTTTCGAATGTTGAAAGGAAAGCTTCCTTTCTCACAGCCTTTGGAGTCTGCTGGGCAGAGTGATGGCTGGAAGACGATTCCTTTTGCGCTTTTAATTCCTGTATTTGGGGGCCTACATTTTGTAGTAACAAATGTTCCATTTGGTATATGGATTTATCTCGTGCTTCTGCTGTTTATTGTTCCGCTTACATGGCAGAGGGGCTTGAGGTGACAGGCACTCGCGCTTTTTGTCGAATGAAAACCCACCCTAGTGTTTTAGGGTGGGTTTTCATGTGGGTCATATTGTGTTCTGTTTAAATACTAATTTACGATTTCGCTTTTCTTGCATAAACAATCATAATGACTGCTGATAGAGCCATTAAGACGAACAAGAAGGCATACGTGAGCTGAAAGGATTGTGTGCTGTAGGTTAATCCGTTTAGTTCTAATAGTATTCCTCCGGCTACAGATCCCGACGCGCTGCCGACGAATTGAATGAGTTGCTTCATGCCAATGCCAGTCGCGATTTCTTCGGAAGGAAGAATGCGTGATACTTCATTTGTTGTACTTGAAGAAAGACTAGAGAAACCGAAACTTGTGAACATATAGCCAATCATAATCATGTACTCATTAAGTGGAGAAAGGAAATAGAAAAGCACGGTTGAAATGAGAAGCAGTCCGTGAGCAAGGTAAATAACTTTCATGTTCCCATAGCGATCGAGCAGTCTGCCAACATAGATGGCAGCAACAGCAGAAAGCATAGCTCCAGGGAAGATAATATACCCAACAACAGATGGACCCTTCTCGTAAACGTTCTGAAGCATGAGCGGCATTAGCAATAAGATAGCAAAGTGAGTCGTGAAGCCAAGATAGCTCATATACAAAAGCTTTCGATATCCTTTGTTTTTGAAAAGAGATGGCTGAATAAAAGGAGCCTTTGTTCGAGTGATTCGAAGCCAAAGCAGTCCACCTACAATGATACCAATCGCTAAAAATAACCAGTTAAATGTTGAAATATAGAGTAAGAAGCTTGTGACGGTGGCTCCAGTTAAGATTCCACCTACAATATCAAAGGTTCCTTTTCGCACTTCTTCTTCAGGAAGACGACGAAAGAGAATCGGAATAAGCAAAACGACAAATAACGTTACGGTAAATAAGTAATTCCAATTAAGATACTCCGTCACAACTCCGCCTACAACCGGACCAAGACCGAAACCAAGTGATGAGGCAGAGGCAATCATCGCCATTGCTCTTCCACGTCTTGCAAATGGAATAAACCGTCCTGCGAATACCATCGATAATCCTGGAATGGCTGCTGCACCTGTCGCTTGTAAAAGGCGTGCAGCAAGAAGAAGAGGGAATGTTGTAGCAAAGAAACCAAGAACAGATCCTATTCCAAATATGACAATCCCTGCAATTAACAGTCGTCTGATCGGAAGGTAATCCGATAAGCGCGTGTACGTAATCGTAAAAATTGCGAGGATGATTGAGTAACCTGATACGATCCAGGCGCCATCAGCAGGTGAGAGATTAAACTCAGTTAATACGTTAGGTAGTGCTACATTAAACATAGTTGTATTCATGACTACAAGCCAGACAGCCACACTTAAAAGAAGAATGGTTTTGAAATAGCTTGAAGTTGTTTTTTCGTTCATTTAAACCCTCCTGATGCGTTAGTAAAGCACCAGCTTATTGTAAACGATAAAGACGTGATTCGTCTCATTTCAAGGTTTCAATGAAGCTCATTGTTTTTCTTCATCATTTTTTTAGCTAACTGTTCTTTGACTTGATTATAGCTGAGACCGGAATTTGCGTTAAGGCGTTTTATTTCCTCAATATCTGTTCCTGATTTTGTTTTCACGATGGTTCACCACCTTTCACTCTTAGTTTTTGAACCGATCTATTGATTTATCCACCTGAGAATACTGACTTATGGAGGAGAAAGAATACGTGATATAATGCAAACAGATTAAAAAACATGAAAAGTTAGGATGACACGATGAGGAACGAACGAAGCGTGCAGGTGCAAGCAAAGCATCAGAAAAAATTCGAAAAAGGCTATCCCCTTATTTTTAAAGAAGCGATCGTGAATGCAGACAGCCTAAAAGAAGAAGGGGTTATTCTTAGGCTAGAAGATGAGAAGGGCCAATTTCTTGCAAAAGGCTATTATGGACGACAAAACAAAGGATTTGGCTGGGTGCTATCGCAAAACGAAAACGAAACAATCGATCTAGATTTTTTTGTTAGAAAAATGCAAACAGCGCTTCACCACCGCGAATCTTTTTTTAACGATCCGACGACCACTGCATTTCGCATTGTGAATGGCGAAGGAGATGGTCTTGGAGGTTTGACGATTGATTATTATGATGGATACTACCTTATTAACTGGTATAGTGAAGGTGTCTATTCATTCAAGCACGCTGTCATTGGAGCGTTGAAGCAGCTCGTGGATTTTAAAGGAATTTATGAGAAAAAGCGGTTTGATGCTAAAGGGCAGTATGTGGAAGATGATGATTTTGTCGCAGGTGAACGCGGGGAGTTTCCGCTGATTGTAAAAGAAAACGGTGTGAACTTTGCCGTGTATCTAAATGAAGGAGCAATGGTAGGCGTTTTTCTTGATCAGCGTCCGGTTCGTAAATTAATTCGAGATAAATATGCGAAGGGAAAAACGGTGCTAAATACGTTCTCTTATACGGGCGCTTTCTCCGTTTTTGCTGTTGAAGGTGGAGCAGTTCACACGACAAGCGTTGACCTTGCCAATCGAAGCTTAAATAAAACAATCGAGCAATTCAGCGTGAATGGAATTGATTATGAAGAACAGAACATCCTTGTCATGGATGTTTTTAAGTACTTTAAATATGCTGTAAAAAAGAATTTATCGTTCGATATGGTGATTCTTGATCCTCCAAGCTTTGCGCGTTCTAAGAAACATACGTTTAGCGCAGCAAAAGATTATAAAGATCTTTTAAAAGATGCCATTTCCATTACAGAAGATAATGGGATAATCGTCGCTTCAACGAACTATAGCGGTTACGATATGAAAAAATTTAAAGGATTCGTTGATCAAGCCTTTAAAGAAACGAATGGACGTTACCAGCTTCTAGAAGAATTTACCCTTCCCGAAGATTTTCGAACGATTAAAGAGTTTAGAGAAGGGAATTATCTAAAAGTCGTTTTCATTAAAAAAGTAAAGTAGCTCGGTGTTTTACATTCCTTACAAAAAGGGATGAAAGAGATATAACGCATGAGAAGGGGAGAGGTCAATACAATGAAGCTACTCGTATTCGGAGCGACTGGCGGTACTGGGAATGCATTTATCAGGCAGGCCATTGCAGTAGGGCATACTGTAACAGCATTTGTTCGAACACCTTCAAAGCTTGAAACGTCTCATAAGAATTTGTTAGTTGAAATTGGCGATGCAATGCAATCGGCTGATGTGAAGCAGGCCATGTCTTCTGATGTCGACGCGGTTGTTTCTTGCCTTGGGGCAAGTGGACTTGGAAAAACAACGGAACTTTCGACGATGACCGCGAATATTCTCGATGCGATGAGTATTCATGGTGTGAATCGCATTGTGTATATGGCTTCCGCAGGAATTAACAAAGAAATTCCGGGTGTAACAGGGTTCATTGCAGGTAAGCTTTTGCAAAACGTTTTGGCTGATCACAGAAGAGCTGCTGATCTACTTAGTGCAAGTGAAGTAGAGTGGACAATCGCTCGTCCGATGGGATTGACCAACGATAAACGTACCGGGGAATATCGAAAGGCGCGAACGGGAGTACCAAAAGGTGGACGCCGAATATCACGAGAAGATGTGGCTTCTTTTCTGCTTCAAACGGTAAGCAATCATCTTTATATTCGAGAATCAATTGGGCTTGCTTACTAAAAAAGCACCGTGAGGGATACCCTCACGGTGCTTTTGCTTATACTGTTACTTTTTTAGCATGAATGACTCGTTCTCCAACTGCTTTAATCAATTCTGGCTGAAGTGGATAGTTGAGAGCGGCTGGGTCCATTTTAACGGCGGCCACAGTTGCCTCCAATGCTTCAGGGGGAATCGAATAGTCCTTAAAATTAGCGGGGAGTCCAATGTCCTGCTGCATGTTTTGAATCTTTTCAATCACTGCTGTTAATAGCGTCTGTTTCTCTTTCCCAGATGTCTCTAAATGCAGAGCTTCAGCAAGCTCTTTACTTTTCGGAAGGTAAAGATCTGGAAGTACTTCCATCACAACGGGTAAGAAAACAGCATTGGCGAGTCCATGCGGAATACGAAATAGGGCACCGTATGCATGTGCGAAATTGTGCACTGGAATAGCGTTAAGGGCAAAGCTAAATGCCGTAATTCCCATCATGCTCGCCTGCAACATTCCCATGCGTGCATGAAGATTTTCTCCATGTTTCACTGCGGTGGAAAGATGGGATTCGATGAGGCGTATCGACTGTAGTGCATACGCATCTGTTAGAGCAGTAGCAGTTGGTGAGGCCAGCGCTTCAATGGCATGAGTTAAGGCGTCAAATCCAGTAAATGCAGTGATTTTAGCCGGTAAACCGGTTGTTAGTTCGGGATCTAATATGGCCATGTCCGCATTAATGAAAGGATGAATGATATTTGTCTTCATCTTTATTTCTTCGTTATAGATTACGGCAATGGGCGATACTTCGGATCCTGTCCCAGCTGTCGTCGGAATGGAAATATGAGGGATTGGCATGTAGGTCGCTTCTGGCCATGATAAATAAAGCAGTCCGCCTGGGATCGCTTCTTTAATATCGGTTAAGCCGTGATGAAGGGCATATTTAACTCCTTTTACGGTGTCCATTACGCTTCCGCCACCAACAGCGAGGAGCCCATCTGCACTTACTTCTCTAGCAAATTTAAGCGCAGCGTTCACATCATTGCTACCTGCATCCTGATGAATATCAAGATAAACTCCTGCAAGTTCTGGACCTGTCCCATGTGGTGTTAGCTCAAAAATTTCTTTGATCTTTTCAACAACTCCTGCCTGCTCAAGCCCACGGTCACTAAAGAGAACCACTCGCTTCGCTTCAAGTCCTCTGAAAAGGTCTGGAACGAGTGCGCGAGTGCCGGCGCCACTATGAATGGCGGTTCGAAGCATATATTGTGAATAGGTTAAAGACATACGTTTCGCCCTCCTTTATTTAGATTGATTTGAAAAGAGAAGACTGTACCACGATCTCCGCTCAGCTTCTCGAACCATAGACGTATGCACATGTTTTACCTGCGTATACGCATCAAGGCAATGCTTGCCCATTTCTCTACCAATCCCGCTTTGCTTGTATCCTCCAAATGGCGCATCATTCCTTAGCATATGCCAGTCATTAATCCAAACAACGCCTGCACGCAGTTTGCGAACAACTTTATAGGCTTTATTCACATCAGATGTCCAAACCCCCGCTGCAAGGCCGTAAATTGTATCATTCGCCATCTGAATCGCATCATCTACGTCACTATAGCGAATGATGGATAGCACCGGTCCGAAAATTTCTTCTCGAGCAATGGTCATGTCGTTTGTTACATCAGCAAAAATCGTCGGAGCGATAAAATGTCCTTTCTCACAGCCTTTCACGTTTACCTCATGACCACCGCAAATGAGACGAGCACCTTCCTGCTTTCCTTTCTCGATATACGATAAAATGGCTTCTTTTTGTGTGGCAGAAACCACGGGTCCCATATCCGTCGCTGGGTCAATCGGGTTACCAAGCACAAGCTTTTCTGAAAGTTCTTTAAGGCCATCAATGACGTGATCATATAATTTATCTGGGACAAACAACCTTGTTCCGCTTTCACAGAGCTGACCTGAGTGAAGAAAAACGCCGAATAGGCTACCAGGAAGAGCGAGTGAAAGGTCAGCATCTTCAAGAATAATGGAAGGTGATTTCCCGCCAAGTTCGAGTGTCGTGTTTTTAACCGTGCTAGAAGCGAGGCTCATAATGTGCCGCCCTACTTCTGTGGACCCAGTGAATGCGATTTTGTCAACTTTAGGATGAGTTGCAAGAGGTTCACCAACGTTTTTTCCGCTACCAGTTACAACATTAATGACGCCTTTAGGAACGACTTCTGAAATGATCTCAGCAAGGCGGAGCGTAGTAAGCGGCGTGTAGCTTGCAGGCTTAATGACAATGGTGTTTCCCATCGCAAGTGCTGGAGCGATCTTCCACGTTGCAATCAGCATCGGCATGTTCCAGGGCGTAATGGCCGCACATACGCCAATTGGTTCGCGCCAAATAAAGTTATGGGCCGGGCCAGGGAACGGTGGAGAAGGAAGGGTTTCTGAATACGTATAGTCGAGCACGAATTTGCCGAGCGTTTGGAAAAGGTCGACCATTTGAATAATGTCATTTGAAGCAAGCCTTCTTACTGTGCCGCCTGATGAAAGTGCTTCTAACGCGACAAGCTCTTCTCCGTTTTCCATGATTTTCTGAGCAATGGTATACAACAATTTAGACCGCTCTTTCGGGGGCATCTCCCGCCATTCTTCCCTTTCAAAAGCTTGAGTAGCAGCTTCAACAGCTTGATCAACATCTTCAGGTGTACCACCTGTTACTTTCGCAATCACATCGCCTGTTGCAGGGTTCGTCACATCAAACAGCGTTCCTCCTTTCGAGGGAGTCCATTCGCCATTGATGAAGAGGGGAAATGATTTGATTTCTACGTTAACTGACATCTTTTTTCCTCCTTTACATTAAAGAACGCCAACATCTGATTCGGTAGTGCGATAAATCTCGTTCATACTTTTTCCTTTTGCACGTGCCAGAATATCCATACGAACAGAAAGTTGTTTCATCGAAAAAGCCATAGTCGCATCAAGCGTATTTCCAAATGCACTATGTGTTCTTCCTCCGATTCCTTCTTGTGTAAGCTGTGCGGCAAGAGGAGCGAGTTGATTCATTTTGTTCTGAACAAGGTCAAAGAGGTGGGGATGTTCAGCGATCAGTCGCTGTAGCAGGAATGTTCCGTAGCCAATATGACGCGATTCATCTCGTTTAAGTAAACCGATGCCTTTCATTAATCCAGGCATCACATTTGCTTTTGCAAGAGATTCATAGAAAGAGAAATAGCCGGTTTCAGCAAGAACACCTTCGACAAACATGTTGTAGACGGTAGAGGCTTCCGCTAATGCTTCAGGTGAATGATCGTGCTGTAGCTTTTCCATCGCATCCGGCAAGATCGAGTAAAAAATGGTGCGATAGGTGTCAGAGTGAAAACGTGAAAGGTCGCCAGTTTGACCAATCTCATTTAGAAAAAATCGAAAAAATTCCGTATGTTTGGCCTCTTCGTACAGAAAGGTTGTTAAATACATCTCTTCTTCCAATCTTCCTTCTTTTGCGATCACCATGATTAAAGGAAGAAGATCAAGCGTTACGGCTTCTTCACCAGCTTGAAATTGAGATACGAGTCTTAGAATTTCTTCCTGCTGATCGCCGGTAAGAAACTGCCAGTCTTTCACATCTTGAGTAAAATCGATCTCCCTTGGGTCCCATCCGCCAAATTTCTTAGCTTTTTGATAGAGTCGAAATGGTAGTGAATCTTCGTTAAGCCCACGCACACTCGTTGTGATCATTTCCTTTCGCATAATAGACCGCCTTTCCTTGCGATTTCAATGAGCACCTTCTATAATAAAAGAGCGATCATAGAAAGCGCTTACATAACTAGTGTAACGAATGATGTCCAAAGGTTATATTCCTGAAAAGATAGGGGGGAATTATGTCGATGCATGAGGAAGCGTGGGTGCACTCTTTTCATCGAATGCTTTCGATCAAAGATCCAATCCACCGTTGTGAAGTTATGATTCAGCAGTGCCTTGCTCATTTTCCATTCATGCGTGCGAGCATGTTCACTTTTTCCTACTTTACTAGTATAGGAGAAGGAATCCTTCGCGTGGATCGCCATGGCGTCTTCTCTATGAATGCTATTCGTGAAGACGTAAGGCGGATACCGCCCATCCAACGTGCCCTTCTTATGAACAAACCGGCTTTTTTAAAGATGGATCAGCATCACCAGCTTTTCCCCGAAGAATACATCGAAGCGTACGATTTAACATCTGTCTTAATTATTCCTCTAAGCATTGAACGTATTGCAATTGGTTGTGTCCTTCTTGACGAGAGAGAAGAAGGAGTGACGATTCATCAAGGTCTTATTGAAGAAGTGATGATGTATTTTCAACACGCACTCGCTTACTTGCTCCCAACAACTCCAACAACCCCTAGTCCTTTAAGCAAACGTGAAACCGAAGTGCTTCAATATGCTGCTGATGGTTATAGTACGAAAGAAATGGCTCAGCATCTTAATATAAGTGATTTTACAGCTCGAGATTATATGAGTTCAGCGATTCGAAAGGTAAATGCGAACCATCGTGCAGAAGCGGTTGCAAACGCACTTCGAAAAAAATGGATTCTATAGCTGCTGATCAGGCTTTTTCTTTTTCTTGAATAATGATGGAATTTTCAGTAAACTTAAAATACTGACCAGTTGGTATATTTGAATTGAATAAAGGAGGTTTCTATGATGGATTCGGTTAAGGAGAACGTTCACTACCGCACCTGTCCACTTTGCGAAGCGACGTGTGGGTTAGAAATCCACACCGTTAATGGAGAAGTTACGCATATTGAAGGAGATAAGCAAGATCTTTTTAGCAAAGGGTATTTATGTCCAAAAGGGTTTAGTTTAAAGGAATTGCATCACGATCCAGACCGGATAAGAGAGCCGATGATTCGAAAAGGGGCGGAATGGTTTACAGTGAGTTATGAAGAAGCTTTTAAGGAAGTAAGGAAAGGCCTTCGGGGTGTGATTGAAAAGCACGGACGGGATGCTGTAGGCGTCTATCTTGGAAATCCAAATGTGCACAACCTATCAGGCATGCTCTATTTGCCTCTGTTTCTTCGTGCGCTTGGAAGCCGTAATCAATACTCTGCCAGCACAGTTGACCAAATTCCCAAACAGTTAGCAGCAGAGTTTATGTACGGTAGCGACTTTAGCATACCGATCCCAGACATTGATCGGACGCAGTATTTTCTAGTTATTGGCGCGAACCCAATCGTTTCAAATGGAAGCTTAATGACGGGACCTAACATGCGTGGGAGACTGAAAGCTTTGCAGGATAGAGGAGGGCGTCTGGTTGTTGTCGATCCAGTTCGTACAGCTACCGCTAAACTGGCGAATGATCATCATTTTATTAAACCTGGCACAGACGGGTATTTCTTATTTAGTATCCTTCACACCTTATTTGATGAGGAGTTAACGAAGGATACGCATCTTGCGCAGCATGTAAACGGCCTTTCGGAAGTAAAGAAACTGGCAAAAGATTTCCCTCCTGAAAAAATGGCAGCCGTATGCGGGCTTGATGCAGAAACGATTCGTACGATCGCAAGAGACATTTCTTCTGCCACGTGCGCTGCTGTGTATGGACGAATGGGGACATGTACACAGGCATTCGGAACAGTAAATAGTTGGTTAATTGACGTGATAAATTATGTGACAGGTAATTTGGATCGTGAAGGCGGTGTCATGTTCACAACGCCTGCTGCCGGTGGAAAAACGTCTAAGAAAGGCTATCGTTTTGATCGTTTTAGAAGCAGAGTTAGTCGTATGCCTGAAGTACTAGGTGAACTTCCTGTTGCGTGTCTTGCAGAAGAAATGGATACGCCTGGTGAAGGGCAAATTCGTGCATTCGTCACGGTTGCGGGTAACCCTGTTTTATCAACGCCAAATAGTAAGCGGTTAGAAAACGCGATGGAAGATCTTGATTTTATGGTAAGTGTTGACTGTTATTTAAATGAAACGACCAGAAACGCAAACGTCATCTTTCCGGCACCAACACCCCTTGAACGCTCACATTATGACCTTTCCTTTTATCAACTTTCGGTTCGTAATATTTCTCACTACTCGCCACCTGTTTTTGAAAAGAATGAAGGTCAGCTTGATGAGTGGGAAATTCTTCTTAAGCTTGCAGCATTAGTTGGAGAGGAAGAACCAGATCAAGATGCTGTAAGCAAATTAGATGATGCATCGATACACTTTCTTATCAAAAAAGACATTAAAAATGATCGCTCACCAATTTATGGTCGCAACCTAAAGGACATATCGGAAGCGTTAGAAGGACGAACAGGCCCAGAGCGAATGCTTGATTATATGCTCCGTTCAGGGCCTTACGGAGACCATTTTAAAAAGCAGGATGGTTTAAGTCTAAAGAAGCTTGAAGAGAACCCGCATGGCATTGATTTGGGAGCGTTAAAATCAAGGATTCCAGAAGTACTGCTCACTCATACAGGGAAGATCGAGCTCGCTCCTAAATTGATTGTAGATGACGTAACAAGACTTAAGAAGGAGACGAACAGATCTGATATGCTCTTAATTGGTCGAAGAAATTTGCGGTCAAATAATTCTTGGATGCATAACTTACCTGTGCTTATGAAAGGAAAAGATCGGTGTACATTATGGCTTAACCCATCAGACGGAGAGAGGCTTAAGATTCAAGATGGCGATGTCGCTGTTGTGGAATCAGAAGTAGGGCGTATTGAAGTTATTGTGGAGCTAACAAACGACATTATGCCTGGAGTAGGAAGCATTCCCCATGGCTATGGGCATGGTCTTAGCGGTGTGAAAATGGCGGTAGCAAAGGATAACAAAGGCGTGAATACCAATCTATTAAGCGATGAAAAAAGACATGATGCTGTCTCCGGAACCGCTGTTTTAAATGGGATTCCAATAACAGTTAGTAAAACAAAGAGTGGGAGGGAGAAGCATGGCACTGTACGCACTGAATCTATTTAATGTAAAAGACGGGGAAGAATATGCTGAATATGCTAGAAGGGCAGAAGAACCCCTGCGTCAATATGGTGGAAAAGTTGTGGCTATTGGGAAACTCGATTCCTCTCCAGAAGGGGACATTGCACCGAGGCAGGTGATGATGCTTGTTGAATGGGAATCGAAAGAGGGCATTTACAACTACGTGAATGATCCTGATCTTGAAGATTTGCATCCACATCGTGAGCTTGGTGTCGATGATTTTGTTTGGCATTTGTTTGAAAAGTTAGAAGATCTGCGCCCTGTATTGAAATGAAGAAAGCCCCCACAAAAAAATGTGGGGGCTTTCTTCATTTTATTCTTCGATTGGGAACCAGCCAGGTACGCTGAATATCGCGTTCCAAAGCGGATCAGGTAAAACGAGTTCTTGCTGTGCATCTTTCCGTAACGTTACACGAATGTTTTCTTCGTCTCCGTTTTGGACTTTCTCTACCCAGTTCGGTTCCATGATCATTTCGCGACCAAGGGCAATGAGAGGTACGCCTGTATCAAGTGCTTTTTCTACTTCATCTGGAGTATGAAGAGAGCCGACACCGATGACAGGAACAATGTGACCGATTCGTTCTTTGATCATTTCCATGCGTGGTGTAGGGTCTTCCTCACGCATCGAACCTTGATAGAAATCGGATAGTGAAACGTGAACATAATCCAGATTGCGTGTGGCAAGCACATCTACAAGCTGAAGGGTATCGTCCATTGTGATGCCAGGATTTTCACGTTCTTCAGGTGAGATGCGATAACCAAGAACGAAAGCACCACTAGCGTGTTTTTTGATTGCTGCTTGGACAGATTCTAAGACGGCTAATGGGAATTTCATGCGATTTTCAAGGCTTCCACCCCATCCATCTTCTCTTCGGTTTGAATGAGGAGAAAAGAACTGTTGAAGAAGGTACGTATTTGCACCATGAAGTTCTACTCCATCAAACCCCGCTTCAATGGCTCTTCGCGTTGCTTCACCGAAAGCTTGAATGGTTTCTTGAATTTCATCTTCTGTCATAGCACGAGGTGTTTTTGAACCTTCACGCTCAGCTGGGACAGCACTTGCGCTAAGGATTTCTTCATCTGGAACGAGCTCTGGAGGGCACATTCTTCCGCCATGGAAGATTTGTAGAATGGCTTTTGCCCCTTCAGAGTGAATGGTGTCTGCTAATTTTTTGAGACCTGGAATCTGTTCATCGCGGTTAGCCCCAATTTCACCAGCGAAGCCTTTTCCGTGCGGAAGCACATAAGCACAAGCGGTAATAACTGCACCTACACCGCCAGAGCGCTTTTCATAATAAGCAAGTTCCTGTGCGGATACAGTGCCGTCATCATTTG
>ENA-ORXC01001255-ORXC01001255.1-marine-metagenome-genome-assembly--contig:-NODE-1255-length-15249-cov-3.657659_pt1 | contig 15249 bp, 18 predicted proteins | sample MGYA00237865_ERZ511478 | MGnify/ENA metagenome assembly ERZ511478 | reverse complement strand
CGTTATCGGAAGGGGAGAGTGTACATATATCGTTGTTAGCTGAAGAACCTTCTAAGGAATGCATAAATCATTTACTCGAATATAAAAGCGAGATGGAGCAATGTTGCATAAGGGGCAGAGAGATTTATTTATATTTGCAACAAAGTATTCGGCATTCTAAGATTTCTGCTCAACTTCAGAAGGTAGGTGTTCCAGGAACATCTCGCAATTGGAAAACCATTAACAAGCTCGGAACTATGTTAAATGAAATACAATAAGTAGTTTGAAAAAATCTATATAATTTCGTTGTTCAACTAATACGAAGAGGCTGTTAGTTATTTATTATGTATCTTGCGGAAAAATAGGCAATTTTTCTACTTAACATAATGGATTTTATAAGAACCAAAAAAAAGCCGGAATCAGTTAGAAAAATGTTTTTTTGTTCAAATATACATATGCTCTCTTTTGTTCGGAGTCATCGAAAAATGGTGGATGAGGAAAAGAGAGATTATTTTCTTTCAGTAAATGGCCTAACTATCAAAAGCAAATTCCTTATTTGTATAAAATTAGCTGCTTACTATGTGGGATATTTTATTGAATGCAATGTATGGAAACATGTTGTATAAAACAATGTGAACGTAGCCAAACAGAAAATAAACCCTATAGAAGTTAGTAAAAAAAGGATCTTCGGTTGAAGGCCCTTTTTTCATACTGGATGTTATAAGAAGCTAAATCCTATATAATAAGAATTCGGCTTTATTTTTATTAAATAATGATTAATATGTTTATTTGAATACACAGATCCAGTTTAGTTAGTTAAATAAGAATATGTAAAAATTGATATCCTATTAGCAGGATATCATTAGAAGGGGAGAATTGAGATTATTTTCATTAGCTGATATCCATTTGGATAATCTATCAAAAATAGCCTGAGCTTGTTCTTTATTTAACGTGTCAACTTTTCCCCAAGCAGTGGAAATATAGCCCTCTACATAATCAGAATAAGAAATAGATTCGGCAGCAAGTGCCTTATAGAATAACGGATTACCACCTTTATCTACTTCACCCTTACATCTATAGTTTTCGAACTTCCAACCATTTTTTGTTTTTATAAACTGATAAATGTCATTTTGTCCCCATTTAGGGCAGTAAATTTGCATTTTAAATCTAGATGCACTACTCAATTTCAGATACCTCCTACCTCCCAAAAATATCATTTTTAAATAAGACTCTTTATATCTTTACCCTTAAAACATATATTTTATATATATCTTTTTTACTATATATACATAGTCCCTAACTATATTGCATTCGTCATACACAAGATAAATATAAAAACCCTCTACAATGAGGACAATAGAGGGCGAAAAACATATGCAACTAAATTTAAGTATCTAATTATACCACGTTTTTCAACTGCTAAAAACAAAAAATGATATTGGAATCAAAAAAGCCATGAATATGTAGATTCATAGCCATACTTTTAATTACCTATTATAAAGAGGAGAGATAAAAAACTTATCATCTGTCATAATGTATTGATGTAATTGCTGCAAAGTAGTATCCAAAGTAGAAGATAAAGACTCAGCAGCATAGGCACAAACTGAAATCATACCTTCCTCTTTAACAAAATTATCAGCAGTTGATTCAAATTCTTCTAACAAAAGAACATCTGGTTCCTCTGAAGCCCATTCTACGTGAGCCCATGTTCTTATTGGCATATTTTTCATTTTCAACATAGGCAAATCTTCTTGAAAATGAGTAAGAATGGTTTTGGTGTGAAAATCACCACTTGCCAAGTAATAATCAAAATTATTAACTAAACGAATAGCTTCTTGTTGTTGATGATTAAACTCTTTATCAATATTAGCTTTTAGTTGAGGAAGTGTCCTCATACTCTCAATTATCAATATACGTTGTTTACCCTCTAACCCATTCTTAATAAAACTCATTAAATTATTTATGTAAAATTGGTTGTTTTCATAACGGTAAAAAACATGGCCCTTATCAAATTGTTTGGAACTAGATATAGAATTAATTGTTTTCATAGTTCACCTCAGTAATATTTTGGCAAAAAATACCAAATGACTATAGAGTAATAAGGTGTATTTATTTGCGATAATTTTACATATTCTGACGTTAAATTTTCTTTAATATACTGGGTAAACCATCCAAATCGAAAGAGGGCATTAGCTTAACGTCTATATTTTTATGATGTTTATAATATGAAAAAGTTCTATTTACTGAATTGTTCATATCGTAGAAGGCTAATTCGAATTTGATCTTTTACTATTTTTAACAAATTATATGATAAGTAATAAAGGCGAGAGTAGAGAACTTTATACTAATAAATTAACAAAAAAACAAGTATTTTGACATGTGGTGGTATAATTAATATAAAAAATTAGTTAATAGTCTCAACAGGCTTTTCGGAGGAAATTATGAAAGATGAAATAGGATTTTTAGGGGATAAAATCTTAGAATATAGATTTGAAATCGCTAATGAAGTACATGAAAATAGAATAATTGATCTTACGGAAGAAGAAAAAAAACAATTGGCTCCTTTTGAAGTGGAACTTATTAATATCCGAGCTCACTTTATAAGTCTATTTGGTGAAGTTCTTAAGGATCATCTTGATGAAGAGACGGCCCTCCAAAAATTTACACAATGGGGAAAAGAAACCGGGGAAATGTTTTGCAATCTGAAAGTGCCATTGGATGAAGCGTTAAAAGATACAGGATATTATCGAACTTTCTTATGGAAGAAATTGAAGGAAATAATAAAGAAAAACCATCTATCAATAGATACTGTATTTGAAGTAGGTGGAATTATTGATCCCCTGCTTGATCATGCTGCTTATTCTTTTAGTTTAAGTTATGTGCATTTCTATCAAATAACACTTGAACGTGCGCAAAGTGCATTTCTTGAATTATCGGTTCCAGTCGTTCCTTTAGCCAAAGGGATGGCTATTTTGCCTCTCATTGGAAATATAGATAAAGAAAGAGCCAATTATCTAATGGAGGAAACGTTGAAGTCAGCGAATAGACTACAGCTTCACCGTTTAATAGTAGATTTATCGGGTGTTTATATTATAGATACCATGGTAGCAGATCGAATTTTTAAAGTGATAGACTCGTTAAAGCTTCTCGGTGTAGAAACAGTCTTAACAGGAATTCGTCCGGAAGTTGCACAGACCGTTATAAGTATTGGTATTGATTTTAGTAGTTTGACTATAAAATCCAGTTTACAAAAGGCGATACAAGATCTACTTATTAGTGTTTAAAACAATAAAACAGAGAAAGCACGAGATAAAATGACTACCTAAATGCATTCATGAATAAGAAGATGAGGGAGTGACAATTATTGAAAGGAATTATAGGCGTTGCTAAGTACTTAGATAATAACGCAGAAATGTTAGCAAATGAAATTGTTCAAGAAATTTCTCAGAGTCCTAACTTTAAGGCTCTAAAGGAGGAACTTGAACAAGCAATTATCGTCTATACTGAATTTATTCGGTTTTTAGGTGAAAGTCTCCTTAGCAGTGAAAAAAACGTGCCTGAAGGGCTTGTTGAATGGAGTAGGACCAATGGTAAGTGTACAGCATCTCAAGGGGAGAGAATTTCTATTATTATTACACGCTATCCTCCTACCCGCCTGGTCTTTATCGATCGCCTTACTGAAATAAGTATAAAGCATGGACTTTCTTCAGAAGAAGTTGTATTTATTAATAAACGATTTAACTATTTGTTGGATATAAGTATCAACGAAACGCTTCTAGTGTTTGAACAAGTGAAAGATGAAATGGTTAAAAAGGCACAACAAGAGGTGTTGAAACTATCTGTTCCTGTAGTGCCCATTCAAGATAAAATTGCCGTTCTCCCACTAATTGGCTCTATTGATTCAGAAAGAGCTGAATATATCTTGGAGAATGTTATCTTAAAAATTCTTGAAATGAAGGTAGAGTATCTAATTGTTGATTTCTCAGGCATCTTAAATATAGACACTATAGCTGAACATTATCTCTTTGATATCTACAGTGTTCTTCGCTTGCAAGGTATTGAGGTCATGATGACTGGTATACGGCCTGAACTTGCCCAAGCTGTTGTTAAAAATGGAATTGATTTCTCATCTATTAGAACCTACGCAACGGTTAAACAAGCAATAGAAACTCTAAAAAGCTAGGAAATTAAATTTCCCCGATTTTTACAAACTACAGGTTCAATCCAAAAAAGGAGGGGGCTGCAGAGGCGTCTCTTTTTTTGAAAACTTGTTTATACTCGACTAAACGCGGGTATATAGAAAACTAGCCGAGCTGTTTTTAGCAACCGAAGCTAAGTCGAAAACCTATAACCATAAATTTACGAAAGAGACCATCGGTTAAGATGGTTTTTTTCATGCGTTTACCTGTAGTTAAGACTTATACATACTGCAACTGTAGTCCAGAATGCTACGTTTGAGGATTATATTAGCCAGAGAGAAAGACAGGGTCATTATATAACAGAACCCCGATAATAACGTATGTATACTTCATACATACTTAGTTAAAATAATGTTGCTTATAGGAACTTTCAAATAAAAAGTATCTCTTATTCTTGCATTTATCTTATACTTAAAGATGATATGGATATATTTGGAGGTTGTTGCATGAAAGAAATTATTAAATTAAAAACTATGCAAGATATTGATGGTATTAAACTTTATTACGAATTCTTCGAAAAGCAAAATGAAAACTTAACTATTGTATTTGAATCTGGATATGGATGTACTTCTGATTACTGGGGATCAATAAAAGAGGGAATTTCAGAATTCGCACAGTTTTTTATCTACGATAGAGCAGGTTTAGGAGAAAGTGAACAAGATAATAGACCAAAAGACAGTAAACAGTCCATTGAAAATTTACATATGCTCTTACAAAAGGCCAACATCAAACCACCATATGTACTTGTAGGTCATTCACTTGGAGGAGCTAATGTAAGATTATATGCTAGTAAATATCCTGAAGAAATAGCAGGAATTATTCTTTTAGATTCCTGCCATGAAGATCAAAACAAAATTATGCCCCCATTATTCACTGAAGAAATGAGGTCTATTTATTTTAACCAGTTTTCAATCGAAGGTTCTATAGATGACATTGAAAAAAGCTTTGAACAAATAAGTGAAGTTAAATCATTAGGAGACGTACCTCTTACAGTTGTGAGCGCTGGCCTACAGTCTTATCACACAACGGAATCTTTTGCTGCATGGAATCTATTTCAACGTGATTTAACACGTTGATCAACCTCAGATTATCATCGAGATTATTAAAGAGGCATTACAGGAATAAAAAAAGTGGCAGAGAAGTATTATAATACTTCTCTGCCACTTTTTTAGAATAGACCAGAACCATGTATAATCTCCTTTGTAGAAAGAAGCGATGCTTCATAAATATTACTGTCAGTATTTTTCAAAAAGGCTTGGACAACTTCATAACCTACAGCATATCCAGCACAAAAGGATAAGCCTACTGGTTGATATCCTTCCTGTTTAGCAATTTCATCACCAAACATATAACTGCTAACTTCAGCAAAACCTTTTGTGTTTAAAGCTTCTCCGATTACATAAATAGAGTACTCTAGGTCTTCCTTGTCCATACTCGTCACCCAAGGGCCTAGCTGCTCTACACCATATAATTCTTTTGCAAAAGATTCAGCTAAACCCTCTATTACTAAATAATCACCTACTGTGACGTTTCCATGATCCCAATCAAAATAAGAAAAACGAATATTATGAAACTCATAAGCAATAACAGCCGGAAGTCTAGGGATATTATAGCTATTTGGATAGACGGTTATCGTAATATACCCTGGTATTCCACCAAATCCAGAATATCCTTTATGAAGATGTAGCTTTATTGGATCTGCAACATATAAACCTACTTTTATTTCTTCTGCATTTATCTTTAAATTGTTCTCTTCTATTTTGTCTATACAATTTTTCATGGTATTATGTACTATGCTAGAAATTTCATGTTTTTCTAAAAGATTTAACGCTTCATCAATCTGACTATCGTTAGATAAATCTGCGTAGCCAAGCATTTTTGAGGTCATAGTTACATCATACCCATTTTCTTCTCTTGCTTTTAAAGGGACATTTATCAAATTCCACATCGGTTTAAAGGGCTCCATCATTGTGTAACGAAAGTAATCCTTTTTCCTATCTATATTAGAAATCATTTGTAATTTCTCGTATTGCTTTAGTGTATCCACTACTTCATAAGGAATCTTCATAAACTTATTACCTCCCTCTCACGTATTTATCTATGCTCTTACTGATAGTGTAAAGTATGACGTAACGTCAGAGTCAAAGGTTATTATACGAATCTAATTAACATAATGTAACTTCCAATAGAGAACAAATAAAGAGCCTTAAATAATAAGGCTCTTTATTTGTTCTCTATTTACCTTTGTGCTTCGCCTTTGCTTTTTGTTTCTTCATTAGGTATTTTTGTTCCTTCAGTTCTTCACGATATTGTTTAGCTCTCTTTTTTTTGCTTTTTTTCTTTTCTTCATATTCTTGTTTTATGGCTTCTTCAGCTTTAGTCGAAACACCAACTTTATTTCTTTCTTTTGCTACTTGACGTTGTAAACGTTTAGGATTTATCTTTTTATCAGATTTCCTTCTTACATCAAGACCTGAATGAACCGATTGATTGATAATGTCTAGAAGTCTGTAATAAATAAAGTCTAATATCTCTTTATCTTTAGGTTCTGCTCCAAATACATAACGAAATGCTCTTAATTTACCGTCTTCTACAACTTCAATAATTCCTACCCAAAACTGCGCATCATGGTAAATCGTTAGTGACATAACGATTCCCTCCTCTAAACATACTATGAAATGATGGACATCCCGAGGAGGGGAAGGTCACTGACATTAATACATATTAATGCCTTCGGACTACCAACCGAAGTGTGTTTTTACATTCCACATACAAATTTTAACATAAAAACATTCAATATAAATAGTTTCCTTTAAAACGCTATTTAAAATATATATCATACGGACCATTCATTAGTTAACATAAAACATGTTCTGAGCAGCAAAAAGGATCTTTAAATAAAAATCCATCTCATTATTTCTTTAATTCCATATATGTACATATTATAATTTTTAAATGTCCATAGATTTATTGTGTAGCATATTAAATAAAGCTAAAGTAGCCTTGTCTATTTCCCCGTAGTAATGGGTGATATCTTTTTCTATATCGCATATTTGAACGCTTTTTAACTTTTTTGTGTAACTCAATTTATACTTATTAGCAAGGGTATATGTAATATCGCTATCCTCATAATTTACTAAGTTTTCTATCATACTATTAATTTCAAACGGATTCATAAATGGTGTCACCCTTTCTTCTTATTAAAGTCATCATGCCATGACAGGTTAGTTAATATTAAAGTAAACTACTCGTGATACGTAAAGTATCAGCTTTAATCTCTTGTTACGTAATGGAAAATCCCATTCTCAAGAATGTTTACTACAGCATCTATAAAGTACCAAATTATGATGTAGATGGCTGTGAGGAATTTCACAGGTATAAGGAATGTTAGGATATATATGACCTTTCCAAAAAAAAGAAAGTCACCCTTTGTACTATATAAGAACATTTTCCCTCTAATGATCTCTGTTCTTACATATTTAGGGGTCTTTTTCTTTTTTTGAATACTTATTTTCCCTTTTGAACAAACTACTCAAGACGCCGTGAGGCATCTGCGAAAATCCTTAATTGCAATAGAGCAGAAAAAACTCCTGAACAGGTCACAGGAGTTTTTCTATTTAACTTTTAAATAATTGTTATTTTATTGCTCAATTCCAAATGAAAATACTTGAATATGAGATGCTCTTAATAAAGTGGACAATGAAAAGTTAATTTTTTATTGTCCACTTTACTTATTTCTGAGGGAGATAGAGATGAAGTATGTGAAAGGTATTTAGTTTTAATTAACATAATCTTTAAATGGATAAAAAATTATAAATAGCAAAAAGCACATAAATATAAGTATAAAGCTTTTCATCTTCTCTATTCCTTTCTGATGTATGAAATGTAGCAAGTTTACTTCTCTTTTTATCCCATCGTATATTAAAGGCTGTAATAAGATTCCCTAATATTTTGCACCTTATTATTCCCCAAAATATGATATGGTCATAAAAAACATAATTATCCTCAACCTTAATCAGCAGAAAACCATATGAAATAAACATTTTCTAGTACTTATAAGAAATAATTACGAATAAGAAATTGTTTATTTTTCCCAAACATTTTTCCTTAAGGAACAGACAACCATAAACAAGTACGTTTTATCTATTTTAAGGAGGTTTTTACGAATGACTAAAAACAATCAACGTTATAAGCAAAAAGATGCCCAGCTACTTGGAGGGAATATTACTGATACTGAATTAGGCCAAGAGCTTGGAAGCATTCATCAAGCAATTTCGCAGTTAAGTCAAAATTTTTCTCAGTTACAAAATTCTCAACAAGGTGCTCAAACAGGCCAAGCATCAAATCCGTTAATGCAACAGATGCAATCGTTTAGCTCGCAGGCTCAACAGCAAATGCAACAAACGGATCAACAAGTTCAACAAAATATTCAACAAGCAATTCAGTCTATGAACCAAGCTCTTCAAGGGATTCAAGCTAATCAGATTATGCAACAGATGTATCAAGCTATTCAGCAAGGTCAAAAGCAACAAAGCCAACAACAATCGTCGAATCAAAATCAACAAATTCAGTAATAAATTAACTAAAAGTTTGTAGGGGAAGATATAGAAATTTTCATAAAACAGGGGTCTTAATTTACTTTTTGGTTAGAACCCCTATCTTTACAGCAACTGAGTAGTTAACCATTAGGTTTTTATTATAATTATCTTTCCATTTGTGAATGTAGACAAAGAAAAAAGACCTCATTATAACTGAAGTCTTCCTTCTCTTGAAAAATGAACGTTATTATCTATTAAAGAGTTAGAATTGAAACAATTCCATAATCTTAAGTTATCCATAGATCTCTTTTTTATACTTTCTTGCTCCGAGAGCTAATAAAGAAAGATGAGTTAAATGTTTTTACTAATTACGATGTATGTTTCGAGATGAATTGGAAAAGTATAAAGGAGTATGTTTTGTCCATTTTAAGGAGGATTTTATATGACACAAAATAACCAACAACAAAGTCAACAACAAAAACAAAAAGATGCTCAGTTACTTGGAGCCCACATTACAGATGTTGAGTTAGGACAAGAATTAGGCAGCATTCGTCAAGAAATTTCGCAATTAGGCCAAAACTTGTCTCAATTGCAAAATTCACAACAAATGTCTCAGCAAGGATCACAACAGAATTCTCAAACAAACCAAGGATCTAACTCTTTAATGCAACAGATGCAATCATTTAGTTCTCAGGCTCAACAGCAGATGCAGCAAACAGATCAACAAATTCAACAAAATATTCAACAAGCAATTCAATCTATGAATCAGGCTCTTCAAGGCATCCAAGCTAATCAAACTATGCAGAAGATGAATCAAGCTGTTCAACAAGCTCAACAACCATTTGGATCACAAGGTTTTCAAGCATCTGGCAACCAAAATCAACAAAATCAACAAAACCAATACAATCAAAATCAAATTCAATTGTAATCATATAGGTTTTGTTCTTTTAATTTAACCGACCTCCATGAAGACAAAAATCATGGAGGTTTTAAGAATTTCCTGAAGTCTGAAATGATACTATTTAAATACTTGAAATATGGAGTAGTCAAAACAGGCATATGATTTATAGAGACCTCACGTGCTTATAAGTTCAACTAGTAGATAACCCATGAATACATTTATTCGGGGGTTATTTATTTTTTATATAAATTAAAATATCATAATCAGAACAAACTACCCAAGATGATTGGGGTCATCAATAAAAACATAGTTTGCACTAGAAAGAACTACTGCTAGTCCCAGTAGTTTTTTCTGTTTTTAAGTTGTATATAATATACAACTTTAATATATCCCTGGATTAACAATTATTTAAACGGTAATAATGGATATAAACCAAAAACTAAAGGATGATACCATGATTTTTATCTATAATGATTATGGTGGAACACATACCACTTCTATGGCAGCAGCTTATCATTTAAAAAAATTACCCACTAATCGAACACTGACTAAAGATGAAATATTAAATATTGACTATTTCAATAAATTAACTCATTCTGATATGGGAAAAATTATTTTTCATGGGGTAGATACAGAGGGGAATCCTGTTTATACAATTGGTCGAAAGTCCTCCAAACTTGTTGTTCCAGCTTTAAAAAATTTGAGTTTATTATTACAAGACAAATATCAAATTCATGAAAAAATAGTTTTTTCAAATACCTCACCAACTGTTCCATTTGCTATGACAATAGGAGGGTTCTTGTCCAGAGAGCTAAAAATTGACTTCATCGGTGTACCTTTATTAGTTGTTGGTGCCAAACAATGTTGTCATAATATTCTAGAATTGGTTGAACACACGAAACAAATAGGAAAGTCAACGAATTCAAAGGTAATTGTATTGGAAAATAAAAGATTTAAGTAAGCATTGAAAGGCTCTCGAGTTTCTTTTAAATTAGAGGGCTTTTACTTCTTATAAGACCCGTCAAACTCATTAAAAATAAATATTGTACATCTTCGTGTTTTATTATTTAAGCCTCTATATAAATGGGAGAAGTAATCTTGCCTTTATATAGATCAAAATACAGTGGTCTATTTCTAGATACCTTTTGTTTTTTATTATGGGAAATTTATTACCACAATAATATAGTGTATTTCTTTTATAAAAAACCGTTCTAACTTTAGAAAATGTGTACTCTATATATTTTTAGTTACCATAATTAACGTTTCCGGAACACATGAAAAAGGAAACCCTTTGGTGTAGAAGGCTTTTCCTTTTTTAAGTCCAAGTAAGATAGTAATAGTAACTTATAAAGCAATAGAAGGATGCAGAAATGGAGGGGAGTAAGTTGCCTAACAGAGAGTATCCATACTATTTTATAAAGTTAGGTACATTATATTACGTATATCATTCGTATAAGAACGTAAAAAAGAAAGAGGTATGCAGTTACGAATTTACTAATGATGAATCGTTAGCATTTCCCGTAGATGAAGTGTCTGCTAAACAATTGGCAGATAAATGTGGAGGTCATATTGTAATGAAGAATGCTACATTTAATGATTATATTAGCCAAGGAGAGAGATGGAGTCATTTTATAGATAGCAAAAGGAAGAACATATGGAAAATCTATATCATTAATTGAATGGTAAAACCTTTTAACTACTATTTGTTTCAAAAACATCAATCATTATGAATTGGGCTCATTAATATAATCGAGAATTAGATAAAAGGGTACCACGTCACCTTGGACGACAAATGATTGTTGGCGAGTAGATGAGAACTAAGTGAAAGTCAAAGAGCAATGGATGTACATCTATCGTACCATTGATTCTGAAAGAAATAAGATTGATTTTTATTTTAGAGATAGGGTTCGGAAAATACGGATTTACAATATAACGTTGAGACACTTTTTTTGAAATCAAACCCTGATTTATCTACACTAAGTAGAAGAATTAGGGTTTGACTTGCCTTATTATTTTCAAACTTTCTAATCCCCAAATATTCTTATCTTAAATTAACGCACCCTTTTGGCTATGTTAATCTTCCATTTTTACTTTTAATATGAATGAAAGACGTATCCTTTTTCAACACAAACTAGTACTAAATATATTTACGAACTTTTTTACAGTATGCTTCGTATTCTTCACCGTAAATCTTTTTCAAGGACTTTTCTTCAAGTTGAACCTGACGATTAAAAAGCCAAACTCCAGCAAATACGTACAATAATAATATCCAGTTTGGTAAAATTAAGAATGTTCCTATCAAAACAAACCCAAAAGCTGTGTAAATGGGATTACGGCTAATTGCAAAAACACCTGTTGTTATAAGTTCACCTGGTTTTTCTTCATCAATTCCAACTCTAAAACTTTTTCCAAATGAAATTATGCTCAACGAGAATAATACTAAACCCATCGTGCATAAAACTACACCTATCCAACTAAAGACTTCATTGCTAAATAGTTTAGTACCTAGTTTTGGCAAATCAAAAACACTAGAGAAAATAAGATAAAAAAACAGTACTGCAAATGGGATAATAAAGAAATCTTTTTTATCTAGCTCACCAAATTTAAAAACTTTAATTCCTTTCTTTTTCAACTGTTTAGCACGAATTATAACCATTATCATCATTAGAAATAAAGATACGATTGCAAAGTATCGTTGCATAATTCCCCCTCATTATTAACTATCCTACAATCTCTTTAATATTTATTACCTACTTATTACATATAAGAATTTTAACCTATTTTAAATCAGGCGTATTAGTTTATTTGCCATAGTATGCTGGTCATGACCTGTTTAAGTATTTGATAATGATTTGATACTCTCTCTTTTGTACGCCATGCTACAAAACCGTCTGGTCTTATCAATACAGCTCCTTGAGAGGTAACATCGTACAATGCTTCCCAGCTATCCTCAGACTCGACACAGTCCCCTTGTGAACCGATACTATAAACATTAATAGGGACACCTAAGTGAGAAGATATATTTCGGGCAGCAGTGCGCCAAAGGCTATTATCTTCTCCCGTAAATAAGACGAAATTTTCACCTATTAAATCTAAGGTAGATATACGCTTATCTTGATACTTCAACCACATATGCGGAGCACGTGTACCCGGTCTTCCGTTTAGTTCTAATTGATCCATTCTATGTGGTGTATCGAAGTTTTCCTTGATAATGGCTGTTGAGTTATATTTATATCCTACAGTAACTGCAAGATGGTCCATACTATTGAGGGTGCTTACACCTTTCTCTATAACACTAAATAACAAATCACTGGCATATTTCGTTGTTACTTCTGCAGCATAGTGTCTCTCATCATGATAAGTTTGGAGCAATCGTGGATGAGCTTGTTTGTGTATCACTGCAGCCAGCTTCCAAGCTAAATTATGAGCATCTTGAATACCTGTATTCGAACCAAATCCTCCGGTAGGTGGCATAAGATGAGCTGCGTCTCCAATTAGAAAGACTCGATTATCTTGAAAACGAGTAGCTGTCTGTTCTGCAGCTGCCCAAGGTAAAATACTGAAGATGACAATATCAAGATTTGAAACTCCTATAGCTTTTTTTATAATTTCACAGCATCGCTCTTCAGAAAAATCTTCTGGACTTTCGCCATTTGAGGGATTATAGGCCACGTGGTAAATCCATTCATCACAATTGTTAACGGTGATGAGCGCACCAAATACTTCTGGATTTAGAATTTGAATCCAGCCAAACTGGCTAGCTTTTAGAAAGCGACTTAGATCAGCCTGAAAATAGATGTTAATGTAATGTCCGCCGATGACTCCTCTTCCTGTAGTTGGAATTTTTGTATGTTGACGAATTGTGCTTTTAGCACCATCTGCCGCAACTAAATAATCACTTCGAATCTTTTCTTTCTTTCCTGTCTCTCGATTTATTATAGTGGCTGTTACTCCTAAATCGTCTTGGTGATACTCTATAAGTTCGGTATTATAGCGTATATGCCCTTTTCCTTCTTTAGTAGCTTGCAGAAGGATAGGTTCTAGTTCGATTTGATAGCAAGATGCTGGCTTTGAAGGGCTCACCTTTTCAAAATTTTCTATTCTCTCTTTCTCAAGAGCTTTTTGGGAGTTCTCCGCCGTTTCTAATTTCTCAGGGTCTATGCTTTTGATTGTCTCTACAGCAATCCTTCCGCGAATATTATCTAATGGTTCGCTAGCAGTACGGATAGCTGCCTCCAATCCAAGTTGTCGAAATAGTTCCATCGTACGAAACGTAATCCCTCCGGCTTTTGGATGGATAGCTGTACCAGTGTGTTTTTCAATGAGTAAATAATCAACGTTATGACGTGCCAAAAAGAGAGCAGAGGTAAGTCCACTAAGACCGCCACCTACTATTAAAACAGGAACATGTTTGTGTATCATAGAAATTTTCCTTTCAATTTTAAATGTACCCATGGGCCTTACTGAATTCAATAATCAAACTATAATATAAAAAAAAATGAAATTGTAGACTGTTTTTAGGTTATGTTTTATAATGATAATAGAGTACGCACCAAATAAGGGGCGTTTTTTTTTTGCTATAACTTCTTAAAAGAACACTTACCAACATTAATGGAAATAAGAGATACTTCCTCACTTTATACATGTATTCCATTCTGTATTATCTTACTGTCTGTGTCCTTATATTTTATACATGGTAAGTTCTTATAATGGATTTTATCGGTATGAAATGGAAAAGGCACCTTTGCCATAACTAAATCACTCCAACCTTCTAAATCTCTATATTTATAAAAGATGCCCACTTAGTTAAGATAGTTCATGATATACTTTTTTTCTCAGTGCGCTATATTGATGTAAATTCGTATCTGAAAAGGCTTCTTCCCGATTAGAAGGAATATCATCATATTCAATTGCCTCTGGAAATTGTTCTTTTGTAAAGTCGTAACATGCACCATTCAGCTTATTATAGAAATGCCAGCCTCCTATACACTTAGTCTTTAATATTTTGCCTCCAAATAAATTATTTACTACTAAGCAGTTACGCCACACTGTCCTAGTGCAGGATTTTCCCTGGTCCATTTGGAGCTGGATTCAAGCGACCAAGACTTATATAAGGCATTTTTTACCCTTTCAATACTCACCATGATAAACGGATCTCCTTTTATGAAAAATTAACTAGAATTATATAACAATCTCTATTTTAATTAACATAACAGGTATTATCGGAAATCATTTAAGCAATTAATAATATAAATAAAAGTTATTATCTACTACCTAGACACGGTAAATGCCTATACGTAAAATTATAGATGTAAATTGTATATTTCTGTAAAAGGAGAATAGGCATGGAAAAATTATATAGCATCGATAAGGCTTCAGTCTCAGATATAAAAGAGATTATTAAATTAAGAGTAGCTTTGCTTAAAGAAGTAAATGAAATTCAAACAGAGGAAGAAGAAATTAAGATCATAAGTGCTACTAAAAACTATTTAGAAACTGAAATCGCCAATCATAATTTTGTTTCTTACGTAGCTAAAAATGATGAGGAAGTTGTAAGTGTAAGTGGAGTATCTTTTTTTAAAAGACCACCATATTTAGAGAATTTACAAGGTGTAGAAGCTTATATACTTAA
>ENA-ORXC01001254-ORXC01001254.1-marine-metagenome-genome-assembly--contig:-NODE-1254-length-15252-cov-3.639671_pt1 | contig 15252 bp, 14 predicted proteins | sample MGYA00237865_ERZ511478 | MGnify/ENA metagenome assembly ERZ511478 | reverse complement strand
TTTCCATTTACAAAAAACGACAAATCATCTCGGTGCGGTCCCGCGAGCGTGACGCCACGCTCAACTTCTCTCTCTTTAATTTTATCAAACTTTTCCTTATATCCATCTACTATTTTCGACAAATCCGTTGGTTCTGATACCTCAACCGTCGGATTATAATGGATTTCGAGTTTTTCTAGTCCTCTACTAATCCCATAATGAATTGGTTCAGCCCATTGTTGCAGGAGTTGAACGAATCGTACTCGTCGTAAATAGATATTCGCAGCTGCTTCTATTAATTGTTCGGTCAAAATATCAAGCATGACATAATCAGGCTTCTTTTGATATCGCATCGTCTTCAATAAGCTGTTTCGCTGCTGAAGAAGTTTAAGGTATCGTCCCAGATGATAAAGATAAACGGGTTGAACCTGGCCAATCTCAATATCAATAAACCTTCTGCGCACGCCAGGATTACCTTTAACTAGATTGAGATCCTCTGGTGCAAACATGACGACATTCATGGCACCAATATAGTTGCTAAGCTTCTGCTGTTCCAATTGATTTAGCTTGGCTTTTTTACCTTTTTGGGAAATAACCAGTTGGAGGGAGAGGGGACCATTTCGTTTTTCAATTCTACCTTCTATTTTAGCATATTCCTCGTCCCAATTGATTAATTCTTTATCTCTTGGTGTACGATGGGACCTTGCCATAGCAAGGACATAGATGGCTTCCATGATATTTGTTTTTCCTTGCGCATTCTCGCCGAGAAAAACATTTACGTTATTTTCGAACTGAAGTTCTTGCTTATGATAATTACGATAATTCGTTACTTTTAATGTGTTTAGATGCAACGGGAAACCCCCATTCAGCTAGATACAACAAACTCTCCTACGCCAGGAATCATAACTATATCCTTGTTGTAGAGTTTTCTGCCACGTCGGTCTTCTAATTCTCCGTTTACATAGACCTCATACTCTGACAGGAACCACTTTGCCATTCCGCCTGTATTGATCACTCCTGCTTCTTGAAGAAGTTGTCCAAGAGTGATGAATTCTTTAATTAGTTTAATTTCATTCACGTTCGTTCACCTCATTTTCCTCCTGCTCCATCTTACTATATAGAGTCTGAAGGATGACAATAGTTTATTATAACTCTTTTTTTATTATAACGCATGAATAATCGCATGGAAATTTCATAAATAGCTAAAAAAAAAGAAAGCCACTGGAAGGAAAACTTCTCAGTGGCCACAGGTAACACCTTGATAGAATTTAATAAGTTCGGACAGGGAGGATTAACTGCATAATAGCAGCACCTTCGATTGGTTTAATTAAGAAAGGTCTCATAGCCCCCGTGAAGCTAATATTTACTTCGTTAGAGTCCATTGACCTTAAAGCATCCATCATGTATTTTGCACTAAATGAAATCTTAAGTTCCTCACCATCAAAAGAATGTGATTGTACTTGTTCAATAACTTTCCCAATTTCAGGCGAATTTGAAGAAATCTCTAGTGTTGACTCTTCAAGGCTAGCGAGTTTTACTACGTTATTTCTTCCTTCTCGTGCTAATACGGATGCACGATCGATTGCTTGTAACAATTCTTTTGCAGAAACTGTTACGTTTGTTTTACTTTCATTTGGGATCAATCGGCTTGTATCTGGATAGTTCCCATCAAGAAGTCTTGAGAAGAAAAGAATGTGATTTGATTTGAACAATATTTGATTTTCAGTAACCGTAATATCAACAAGTTCTTCGTTATCATCGATGATTTTAGAAAGCTCACTTAGACTTTTCCCAGGAATCACTACATTTGAAAACGAAAGGTCATTACCATTTGGTTCAACTTTAACTGTGCGGAGTGCAAGTCTATGACTATCTGTAGCAGTACAGTTAAGCTCGCCACCTTCTAGCTTCCAGTTTACACCTGTTAACACCGGTCTAGTTTCTGATGTAGAAACAGCAAATACAGTTTGCCTAATAATGTTTTTTAGTAAGTCTGCCTGGATCTGAAAACCTTCTTGTGCTTCCACTTCAGGTAAACGAGGGTATTCTTCAGGATCCAAACCGTTTAAGTTAAATTCTGAAGAACCTGAACGGATTCTTGTTGTTAAACTATCGTGTACTTCGATCTCAACTTGATCACCTGGTAGCTTTTTAACGATATCAGAAAAGAATCGAGCTTGAAGTACGATACTTCCCATCTGAGAGATTTCAACAATTTGTTTATCATTTTCTTCTGAGGGAATGAAACATTCGATTGAAATATCTGAGTCAGAACCTGTTAACGTTACGCCTTCATCACTTGCTACAATTTTAATCCCCGTAAGAATAGGTATTGTTGTTCTTGAAGACACTGCTTTCATTACATCAGATACGCTTGATACTAGATAATCTCTTTCGATCTTGAAACGCATAATTTACCTCCTAAATAAATGACCCAGATTATATAATTATTACTTAAAAAAGTCGTAGTCTTACTAGTAGGGGCTGTGAATGTGTGGATAAGTGTTCACAAACCCATAACGGACAAGTTATCCACCTGTGGATAGTGTGTTAGTAACTGTTGATAATTGTACACACTCTATTAACTACTATCCACAAAAAGAGACTTATCCGTTTTTTAGTTGTTCGACGATATCTTGTAGTTTCTTTTGAAAAGCTTGATCAGAATCCACTAGTTTCGAGATCTTCTCATGTGCGTGAATGACGGTTGTATGATCTCTTCCACCAAATTCTTCTCCGATTTTTGGAAGCGAGAAATCGGTAAGCTCTCTCGAAAGGTACATGGCAATTTGACGAGGAAATGCAACAGATTTTGTTCTTTTCTTCGCCGCAAAGTCTTCGAGTTTTACTGAAAAATGATCTCCTATGACAGTTTGGATATCATGAATCGTAATCACCCTTGGTTTTGAAGAGGGAATAATGTTTTTTAACGCCTCAGCTGCAAGGTCTGCATTCATATCCTGATTAATTAATGAAGAATAGGCCACTACACGTATGAGCGCACCTTCAAGTTCACGAATATTGGTGTCAATTTGATTGGCTATATAGAGCATCACTTCATTTGGAATATCAAGACCTTCTGCTTTTGCTTTCTTTCTAAGAATAGCAATCCTTGTTTCCAGGTCAGGAGGCGTAATATCAGTAATCAGTCCCCACTCAAATCGTGATCGAAGTCGATCTTCTAGTGTAGGGATTTCCTTAGGTGGTCGATCACTTGAAATAACGATTTGTTTACTTTCTTCATGAAGAGCATTGAATGTATGGAAAAACTCCTCTTGCGTTTGTTCTTTTCCTGCCAGGAATTGAATATCATCAATCAGTAGTACATCTACATTACGATACTTGTTTCGAAAATTAACGGTTTTATTATCTCGAATCGAATTAATAAATTCGTTTGTAAACTTTTCCGATGATAAATAAACCACCTTTGCATTCGGATTATGCTCAATAACATAATGACCAATAGCATGCATTAAATGGGTTTTTCCAAGCCCAACTCCTCCATATATAAATAGCGGATTATACGCTTTGGCTGGTGCTTCCGCTACGGCTAAAGAAGCAGCATGCGCAAATCGATTTCCAGATCCAATAACAAACGTATCAAACGTGTATTTTGAATTAAGCACACTTTGAGGGTGTTCTTCTTGAGCTGGATTTCCCTTAGGCTTTTTTTTCATAGCTTGTTCTAGATCCAAATCAGCATCGGACTGATTTTGGGGAATAATGAACTTAGCTTGTAATTCACTTCCGGTCAGCTCAAGCAACGTTTCCGTTATTAAACTTGAATATCTTGACTCAAGCCAGTCTCTAGCGAACTCGTTGGGGGCAGTAATAATAATCGTGTCGCCTTCCATTCGGTTTGCAGAAGTAGACTTGAGCCAGGTTTCGAAGCTTGGCTTGCTTAACTTTTTTTCGATTTCGGATAGAGCCTGTTGCCAGAGATCCGTGATGTTATCCAACGAAGTCCCTCCTTTTGTTCAAAAATATCTAACTAGGGCAAACCGGTTTACTTCTATTGGTGATACTTAGATCAATAGGTAGCCTGCATTTTCACCCAAATAAAAACAGGCTGTAATCGCTGACGATAGTCGCCTAATGTGCCAACGTACAACCTTTGTACAATCATTTGAATATTCACGAATAATTATACTGTCCACAGTATCGAAGTGGATCATATAATATAGAAGAAAGTCGAATTATCGACTGTGTTCACACCGTTGTGGATACGATGAATAACACCTCTTAATAACTGTCCACACTTTTATCCACAGACTGTGGATTGTTTTTGTGGTCGCTAATCTTATTCACGAGTTAAAACACAAATATCATAACAAAAGAATAGCTTGTTTGCAATGTTTTTCAAGTGGTTATCCACAGAGGACATATCTTGTGGATTTAAACTGTCCACAGCACTAGATTTTGTGTAGAAGCTGTCGATAACTGATGTGAATAAGTGAAAACTGTCGAATATAGTTATCCACACAACTATTTGTAGACCTTTCGTTGATGATTTTAGGACAAGTTCAAGAGGCGGATCTACCTGGTGATTTGATATTGAGATTTGAAAGAGATAGGTTGAAATTTTAATTAAACTTGACAATTACCCTCCTCTTTTCTTATAATTACTTGGACTGTCTTTATACAGTTTATCCTCAGGGAGGTGTAATAGAATGAAAAGAACGTTTCAACCAAACACACGTAAACGTAAAAAAGTTCACGGTTTTCGTGCACGTATGAGCTCAGCTAACGGACGCAAAGTTCTTGCTCGTCGTCGCCGTAAAGGTAGAAAAGTATTGTCTGCATAGACCACTGATCATCAGTGGTCTTTTTTTAAGATAAGGTTTATAATATGCTTATCCAAGTAACACTGGGAGTGTGCGGATTGAACAGCAACTACCGGATTAAAAAGAATTCTGAGTTCCAGAATGTTTTCAAGAATGGAAACTCAACTGCAAACAGACAATTTGTTGTGTACGTATTAAAGCGAAATGATCAACCTCAATTTCGACTCGGTCTTTCAGTAAGTAAGCGGATCGGCAATGCAGTTACAAGAAATCGTGTGAAGAGACTCGTAAAAGAATCCTTCCATCAATTGTCCGATCAAATTAAATATCCTTATGACTTTGTCGTTATTGCTCGAAAACCTACTTCAGAGATGAGTTTTGAAGAAGTAAAGAGTAGCTTAATTCATGTGCTGAACCGAGCTCGTGTATTAAGAGGAGTGAAACAGACTGGTAAAGGAAGGGATGTTAAATGAAAAAGCTGGCTATGATGCTAATTCGCGTCTACCAGAAATTCATTTCTCCATTAACTCCTCCTTCCTGTCGTTTCTACCCTTCTTGTTCTCATTACAGTTTCGAATCCTTTCAGAAGCATGGGTTTATAAAAGGATCCTGGTTGACGGTGAAAAGAATTTCGAAATGCCATCCATTTCATCCTGGCGGCTTTGACCCCGTTCCAGATAAGAAGAAATAACGGTATGCTTTAACTACATAAATTTTGTCGAGATATGATTGCAAGGAGGATGAAGCGTGAGGAAAAAACTAACCCTCGCATTTCTATTAATTGGTCTCGTTGCGGTCCTTTCAGGCTGTAACATTAACGAGCCAGTTAACGCAGAAAGCACAGGATTTTGGACGGAATATATCGTTTATCCACTATCCATGACCTTAACGTTTTTCGCCGATTTAACAGGTGAAGGAAATTACGGTCTCTCAATTATTATTGTAACGATCTTAATTCGACTTCTCTTGCTTCCATTAATGATCAAACAAACGAGAAGTTCAAAAGCGATGCAGGAACTGCAGCCAGAAATGCAGAAGCTAAAAGAGAAATATAGCAGTAAAGACCAGAAAACGCAGCAGCAGCTTCAGCAAGAAACGATGCAGCTATTCCAACAGAATGGGGTTAACCCGCTTGCCGGTTGTTTACCAATCTTAGTACAAATGCCGATTCTGTTAGGTTTTTATCACGCGATTATGCGTACACAAGCAATTGAAACGCATACTTTCCTCTGGTTTAGCCTTGGAGAGCCAGATATCATCCTGGCACTTACTGCAGGTATAACAACATTCATTCAACAAAAAATCATGATGGGTAGCGGCGGAACGGTGCAGCCTCAAATGAAAATGCTCCTATACGTTATGCCGATTATGATTATTGTTTTTGCAATTAACTTCCCTGCAGCGCTTGCATTGTACTGGGTTGTAGGTAACATCTTTATGATTGCGCAAACTTACTTTATTACGAAGCCTACCATCAAAACCGCTGATACGAATACGGGGGGAGCGAAGAAGTGAGAAGCGTTACGGTAACGGGGAAAACGATTGAAAAAGCCATCGAAGATGCGCTCAATCAAATCGGGACTGTTCAAGAGAATGTTGATGTTGAAGTATTAGACGAGCCTAAAAAAGGATTTTTAGGCTTTGGAGGAAAGCCCGCCCGCATTAAAGTTAGCGAGAAACCTGACATCATGGAGCAAACAAGGGCTTTTTTAGAAAAAGTCATCCGCAACATGGGAGTTGAAGCCAGTATAAAAGGTAGAAGAGAAGATCGCGATCTTTTCTTTACGCTATCTGGTGAAAAAATTGCGATTGTGATAGGGAAACGTGGCCAAACTCTTAATTCTCTACAATATTTAACAAATCTTGCCGCAAATCGATTTTCTGACCGATTTGTCCGGGTGGTTCTCGATGCTGAGAACTATCGTGAAAGACGTGAAGATACGCTAAAGAAACTGGCGGATCGTCTTGCAGACAAAGCGATGGTTATGAAAAAGGACATACAGCTAGAACCGATGCCGTCGCTTGAACGAAAAGTGATTCATCTTTATCTTAAAGATAAAAAAGGGATTACAACTCACTCAGATGGAAAAGATCCGCACCGCCGTGTGGTCATTGTTCCACGTAATAAGTAACATGAAACCTTCGGGCAAGTAGCCCGAAGGTTTTTTTGAGGAAGAAAGGTTATGTAGCTAATTGTCTGTTTTTCGTACTTCTGTCTGATGTAGTTAGGATAAGCATCGTTATTTCTTTTTTTATAAAAATGGGTTACACTAAAAGGTATTGTGGATTAGTCTGTCGCTTTTGAGCTGATAGTTATCCACTGTGGATAATTGGTTAAACTAATAGTACTTATTAATAGAAATAGACGTTAAATAAAAAGACAAAGTGTGGATAGAGAGGTGAATGTAAGTGGAATATGAAACAATTGCTGCGATATCGACTCCAATGGGTGAAGGAGCAATTGCGATTGTCCGACTTAGCGGAGAAGAGGCCATAAAAATAGCTGATCGGTTATACAAAGGAAAGCAGCGGCTTGAGTCTGTTGATACACATACGATTCACTATGGGCATTTGATTGATCCAGATACGAAACAAGTTGCCGAAGAAGTAATGGTTTCTGTCATGCGAGGACCTCGTACATTTACGAAAGAAGATATTGTTGAAATCAACTGTCACGGAGGGCTCGTTTCTGTGAATCGTGTCCTTGAATTGGTATTACGAAGTGGAGCTCGTCTTGCAGAACCAGGTGAATTTACTAAGAGAGCTTTTTTAAACGGTCGTATCGATTTATCGCAAGCAGAAGCTGTGATTGATTTGATAAGAGCGAAAACTGACCGTGCGATGAACGTTGCTTTGAATCAGATGGAAGGACGTTTGTCGACATTAATTGCCTCTTTGAGACAGCAATTGCTCGAGACGGTTGCACATGTTGAGGTAAACATCGACTATCCTGAATATGATGCAGAGGAAATGACGAAGGATCTTCTCTCGACTCAATTAAAAGAAGTAGAAAAGGAGATTGCAGGGATTCTCGTAACTGCAAGGCAGGGGAAGATTTTGCGTGAAGGTCTCTCAACCGTTATTGTTGGACGACCGAATGTTGGAAAGTCTTCTTTGTTAAATAGTCTCGTTCATGAAAATAAAGCGATCGTAACAGATGTACCCGGAACGACGCGGGACGTTATTGAAGAATATGTTAATGTAAGAGGCGTGCCGTTACGACTCGTCGATACAGCGGGGATTCGAGAAACAGAAGATCTTGTGGAACGAATTGGTGTTGAACGTTCAAGGGAGCGTTTGAAACAAGCTGATCTTATTCTACTTGTGCTAAATTATAATGATGAGCTAACCCATGAAGATGAGAAGCTTTTCGAAGCTGTTAAAGGTATGGATGTCATCGTTATTATTAATAAAACAGATCTTGATAAGAAACTTGATTTAGACAAAGTGAAAGAGTTAGCAGAAGAACATCCAATGATTACAACTTCTCTTAAACATGAACAGGGCGTGGATGAACTAGAGCAATCCATTTCAGAACTGTTTTTTGCAGGTGAAGTTGAGTCGCAGGATTTAACATATGTATCAAATTCTCGTCACATCGCTTTACTGGAGCAGTCTCGAAGAACGCTTGAAGACGCGTTAGAAGCAGTTGAGGCAGGAATGCCCGTTGATATGGTGCAGATTGATATTACGCGTACCTGGGAGATTCTTGGAGAAATTATTGGTGATACCGTTTCTGATAGTTTGATCGATCAGTTATTTTCACAGTTTTGTCTTGGGAAATAAGAAGATTAAAGGAGGAATACGGCAATGGGTTACAAAGCCGATTCTTATGATGTTATTGTCGTTGGCGCAGGCCATGCAGGTGTGGAAGCAGGACTTGCTTCAGCTAGAATGGGTGCCAAAACACTCATGCTTACACTTAACCTGGATTCTGTCGCTTTCATGCCATGTAATCCGAGTGTAGGAGGCCCTGCAAAAGGAATTGTTGTAAGGGAAATCGATGCACTTGGTGGAGAAATGGGCCGTAATATTGATAAAACGCATATACAAATGCGTATGTTAAACACGGGTAAAGGACCTGCTGTACGCGCACTGCGTGCTCAGGCTGATAAAGTGCTCTATCAAAGTGAAATGAAAAGAACAATTGAAGAGCAAGATAATCTCACTCTTCTGCAAGGAATGGTTGAGAAACTGATCGTGGAAGATAGGATCTGTAAAGGTGTTATTACGAAAACGGGTGCAGAGTATGAAGCGAAATCTGTTGTGTTAACAACAGGTACGTTCATGCGTGGTCGCGTCATTATTGGTGATCTTTCTTATGAAAGTGGGCCAAATAACATGCAGCCATCCGTTAACTTGTCTCACCATTTAGAAGAGTTAGGCTTTGAAATGGTTCGTTTTAAGACAGGAACTCCGCCGCGTGTTAATAATAAATCAATTGATTATAGTAAAACTGAAATTCAGCCTGGAGATGAAAAACCTCGTGCTTTTTCATATGAAACAACTGAATTTATTACAGACCAGCTACCGTGTTGGTTAACGTATACAGGAGAAGAGACGCATAAGCTGATCAATGATAACCTTCATCGTTCTCCAATGTACTCAGGTATGATTGAAGGAACAGGACCACGCTACTGTCCATCGATTGAAGATAAAATTGTTCGCTTTAATGATAAACCGCGACACCAGATCTTCCTTGAACCAGAAGGACGCAACACAAAAGAAGTTTATGTACAGGGTCTATCCACAAGTCTTCCAGAAGACTTGCAGCAGAAAATTCTTAAAACCGTACCTGGACTCGAGAATGTTGAAATGATGCGTGCAGGCTATGCTATTGAATATGATGTAGTTGTTCCAACGCAATTATGGCCTTCACTTGAAACGAAGACAGTTAAAAATCTCTTTACTGCAGGACAGTTAAACGGAACTTCAGGTTATGAAGAGGCTGCAGGGCAAGGGATTATGTCTGGTATTAATGCTGCAAGGAATGCACAGGAGCGTGAAGCGGTAATTTTGGATCGCTCACAAGGATACATTGGGGTTATGATCGATGATCTTGTGACAAAAGGAACGAACGAGCCGTACCGTCTGTTAACTTCACGTGCAGAATATCGACTTCTTCTTCGTCATGATAATGCTGATTTAAGATTAACAGAGCTTGGATATGAGATTGGTATGATTCCGAAAGAACGCTATGACCGGTTTATGGCTAAGAAAGAAATGATTGAGCAAGAAATGAAGCGTCTCGAGAAAGTTGTCATTAAGCCGAGCGAACAAGTGAATGCAGTGCTTCCAGAGAAAAGTACGGAATTAAAAGAAGCCATGCATGCCGCTAATCTATTGAAGCGACCAGAAGTAACGTATCAAGAGATTCATCAACTTGCTCCAGCTGATTATGATATTCCCGAGGATGTTGCAGAACAAGTTGAAATCCAAGTGAAATACAGCGGCTATATTAATAAAAGTCTGCAACAGGTTGAGCGTATGAAGAAGATGGATGAGAAGAAAATTCCTGATGGTATTGATTATTATGCGATTGGAGGCCTTGCGACAGAAGCGAAGCAAAAACTTGACGAAGTTCGTCCTCTATCAATTGGTCAAGCTTCCCGCGTTTCAGGAGTTAATCCAGCTGATGTATCGATCTTACTTGTGTATATCGAACAAGGTAAAATCGCTAAAATTGCAAAATAACGTACAAGTGGAGGGGCTATGAACGAGCAACAGTTTCAGGAGTTGTTAGAGGAGAAAGGGATTACTCTTTCTTCTAAGCAGCTTCAACAATTTCAAACCTACTATGAGATTCTTGTTGAATGGAATGAGAAAATGAATCTGACGGCTATTACTGATAAGGAAGAAGTGTACGAAAAGCACTTCTTTGATTCAATCATGGCCGCATTCTCATTTGACTTTTCTTCTGACTACCATATTTGTGATGTGGGAGCAGGAGCTGGCTTTCCAAGTTTGCCTATTAAAATTTGTTTTCCTCATTTAAACATCACGATTGTCGATTCACTTAACAAACGAATTGGTTTCCTGGAGCATCTTTCTTCTAAACTTCAATTGGAAAATGTCTCTTTTTATCATGATCGTGCAGAATTATTTGGTAAAAACAAAGATCATCGCGAAAAGTATGATGTTGTTACGGCAAGAGCTGTTGCGCGACTGTCTGTTCTTGGTGAATTATGTCTACCTCTCGTTAAAACTAACGGTTACTTTGTGGCGTTGAAAGGTCCAAATGTAGAGGATGAGCTGGATACAGGAAAGCAAGCAATTAAGCTTCTTGGTGGGGAAGTCGTTAAGCGAGATACGCTAACACTACCAGCTGAAAAAAGTGAGCGAAATATCGTAACGATTAAAAAAATCAAAACGACTCCTAAAAAATATCCAAGAAAGCCAGGCACGCCAAATAAAAATCCTTTATAATGAAGATAGACTGCATATGAACGGTTAAGTGTTTCACATGGAACGCTGCTCCTATGGAAGGAATTTGTTTTTAGGCAGCGAATCAGTTAAGGAGTCGATTAAAGGTGGTGTTAGGCGATGAAGCATACGTTTTCACGTCTTTTCGGTTTGAACGATGAAAAAAGCGAGACGATGGAAGTAGAACAAGAGGAAGTGAAGCAACTTCTTGTTGAGGATATTATTCCGAACCGCTTCCAGCCTCGAACAATTTTTATAGATGAGAGAATTACTGAATTATCTCAAACGATAAAGACTCATGGAGTTATTCAGCCGATCGTGGTTAGAGAACGTGAAGGCAAGTATGAAATTATTGCCGGGGAAAGACGCTGGAGAGCAGTCAAGAAGCTTGGTTGGGAACGAATTCCTGCTATTGTTAAGGAATTTAATGATTCTCAAACAGCCTCAATCGCTCTTATTGAAAATTTGCAGCGTGAGGAATTAACTGCTGTCGAAGAAGCAATGGCTTACGCTCAATTAATCGAGCTACATGATTTAACACAGGAGAGTCTTGCTCAGCGGCTTGGCAAAGGGCAATCTACCATAGCGAATAAACTAAGGTTATTGAAATTGCCTGAACCTGTTCAACAAGCTCTTTTACAGAAGAAAATTACGGAGAGGCACGCTCGAGCATTAATTCCACTTAAGAATCCTGAGAATCAGGTGAAAGTTCTGAGTGAAGTTCTTGAACGACAGTGGAATGTAAAGCAGACGGAAGAACGCGTGGCTCGTATGTTAGAAGGCACGATCCAAAAACCGAAGCCGAGGAAAAAATCGGTTAGTAAGGATATGAGATTGGCAGTAAATACCATACGCCAATCGCTTGATATGGTTACAGAGACTGGTTTAATGATTGACACAGATGAAGAAGACCACGACGAATACTATCAATTTACCATTAGAATACCAAAAAAGAAGTAAACTCATCCAGGCGGATGAGTTTTTTTCTTATCAAAAATCCCTGCCCATGTGAAGGTGGGAACTTGATAGGAAATGAAAAAGAGGTCCGGAAAATTGGAAACATGATAAACTAAAGACAGTAAAGTTGGGAATGGGAGTGGGGTGGCATCTTGGCGAATATTGTAGCGATTACGAATCAAAAAGGTGGAGTTGGAAAGACGACGACTTCAGTTAACATGAGCGCATGTCTTGCTTATCTTGGAAAGAAAGTTCTACTTGTGGATATTGATCCTCAAGGCAACGCAACCAGCGGTGTAGGAATTGAAAAAGGAGATATTGAAACTTGTGTATATAATGTTCTTGTCGATGATGTGGAAGCGGAAGAGGTTATCCAGCAGACAATCGTCGAGAACTTGGATGTGATTCCTTCGACAATTCAGCTTGCAGGTGCAGAAATCGAACTAGTTCCAACCATTTCCCGGGAAGTAAGATTGAAGAGGGCTCTCAATAAAGTTGAAAAAAAGTATGATTATATTATAATAGATTGTCCTCCATCATTAGGATTATTAACAATAAACGCTCTAACCGCTGCGAATGCAGTGCTTATCCCTGTGCAGTGTGAGTACTATGCATTAGAAGGATTAAGTCAGTTATTGAACACAGTGCGACTTGTTCAAAAGCATTTAAATACAGAATTAGAAATTGAAGGAGTGCTCTTAACAATGCTCGATGCCAGAACAAATCTTGGTATTCAAGTCATTGAAGAGGTGAAGAAATATTTTCAAGAAAAAGTGTATCGAGTAATTATTCCAAGGAATGTACGTTTGAGTGAAGCGCCAAGTCATGGTAAGCCAGTCATTGTATATGATCCAAAATCTCGAGGAGCTGAAACTTATTTAGAACTTGCGAAGGAAGTGTTAGACAATGGCTAATCGTGGTTTGGGAAAGGGAATTAATGCTTTATTTCCTTCTCAAAAAGAGGACGAGGTTGTGAAAGAAATACCGCTCAATGAACTGCGTCCTAACCCCTATCAACCAAGAAAGAAGTTTAGTGATGAAGCAATTGAAGAATTGCGCGCTTCGATTGAATCTTTCGGTGTTCTTCAACCATTAATCGTTCGACAAAGTATTAAGGGTTATGAAATTGTTGTAGGGGAACGAAGATATCGCGCTTCAAAAGAAGCAGGTCTTACAACAATTCCTGCTGTTGTGAAAAAGTTAACGGATCGAAAAATGATGGAAATCGCTTTAATTGAAAATCTACAGCGAGAAAATTTAAATCCAATTGAAGAAGCTCTTGCTTATCAGAAGTTGATGAAAGAAACAGACGTTACCCAAGAAGAGTTGTCAAAGCGCCTGGGAAAAAGCAGGCCGCATTTGGCTAACTTTTTACGTTTACTGCAATTACCACCTGAGGTCCAGGAGTATATTTCTGATGGGAAACTTTCAATGGGACACGGAAGAGCGATACTTGGATTAAAGAAAAAAGAAGCTCGAAAAACGTTAGCTGATCGAGCATTGGAAGAAAAATTAAACGTTCGGCAGCTTGAAAAGTTAATCACGCAATTGAATCAGAGCGTTTCACGTGAAACAAAGAAAGGCGAGAAGTCTGACCCGTTTTTGAAGGAAAAAGAAAGTTCCCTTCGTGAGAAGTTCGGAACATCTGTTTCAATTAAACGGTCAAAGAAAAAAGGTAAAATAGAAATTGAATTCTTTTCAGAGGAAGATCTTAATCGTATTTTAGAAGTTTTAGAAGAAGGTACCGAATAAGAGCATGAGCTTAGTTCATGCTCTTATTCTAACGAAAATGATGGGGTGGTAACGTGATATATTTCGATCAAGCGGCTACATCTTTTCCTAAACCGCCGGAAGTCGTCCAAGCTATGACAGAGGTGATGACAGAGTATGCAGCAAATCCAGGCCGTGGTGGACACGCCTTATCTAGACGTGCTAATGATACGGTTATTCGTGCACGTGAACAACTGGCGGATTTTTTTGGTTTTAACCATTCGGAACGCGTTTGTTTTACAGCAAATGCAACTGCGGCTCTAAATCAGGCGATTAAAGGTTTTCATTTTCTTGAAGGAGACCATGTTCTAACGACCTCATATGAGCATAACTCTGTTCGCCGTCCTCTTGAATATATGAAAAAAGCTGTGGGAATTGAAGTCGATTACGTTAACATAGGGGAATTCAATGAATTTGATAGCGATGCATTTCGCCAGGCGATTCAACCAAATACAAAAATGATTATCGTTTCACATGGATCGAATTTAACCGGTAACATTGTTCCAATCGATGTTGTAGGTGAGATTGCAAGAGAAAAAGAAATCACCTTTTTAGTTGATGCCTCTCAAACCGCTGGTATCGTTCCTATCCATATGAGTGATATGAGTATTGATCTATTAGCCTTTCCTGGTCATAAAGGTTTGTTAGGCCCTCAAGGGACTGGTGTGCTCATGGTTAGTGAAGGAATCGAACTAAATCCTCTTTATCACGGGGGAACAGGTGGTAGCTCAGAATTAATTGATCAACCAAATCAACTGCCGGAGCGTCTTGAGAGCGGTACACTAAATACGCCTGGAATTGCAGGGTTACTAGCTGGATTAAACGCGGTAAAAAAGATGGGTCTTCCTGAAATAAGAAAGCATGAACAGAAGCTAACGGAGATTCTCGTTAATCGGTTGAATCAAATCGATTACGTTCACGTTTACGGACCAGAACAACGACTTGCCGTTATTCCATTTACAATTGAAGGAATAGATGCCCAGGAGATTGCAATTATCCTAGATCAGCATTATGAAATAGCGGTCAGAGCTGGGTTACATTGTACTCCGCTCGGTCATGAGACGATTGGTACGAGCAGAACGGGAACTGTTCGTTTAAGTGTAGGGCCTTATAATACAGAAGATGAGGTTTATAAAGTAATTGAAGCAGTAGAAGAAATTGTTGAGGGGTACTTCGGCTGAGGAGATGTAGGGAATGGTGTTTTTAGGTACGGTTGTAAATGGATTAGCCATTATGGTTGGTGCTTTAATCGGAACAGTTAGCAGTCGAATTCCAGACAGAATGAAAACGACCATCATGCAAGGGCTTGCCCTCGTTATTACGGTGATTGGCCTTCAAA
>ENA-ORXC01001253-ORXC01001253.1-marine-metagenome-genome-assembly--contig:-NODE-1253-length-15290-cov-6.616315_pt1 | contig 15290 bp, 18 predicted proteins | sample MGYA00237865_ERZ511478 | MGnify/ENA metagenome assembly ERZ511478 | reverse complement strand
GGGGGGGGGGGGGAAGTCCCGAGCCCAGCGGCAGCGGACAGATGCAAATGGTTCTGGGACGCGAGGAGGAGAGGCCCGATTTCGCACGCATTCGCCACCTGTCGAGAAAATATGTGCGACACGTGTTGGGCATTGCTCAGCAATTCCATGGCACTCAATGCTCTGGTGGGATGTCACATTGCAATCTGTTCTGTACTTTGACATTGAATTTGCTGTTATGGCATGTACTTGATTTTGAGGGCACACTTTAGAGGATGAGCTTCGGGAGACTAGCGAGGTGCATGGTGTGGATTTTGAGGCGCTGTGAGCGTGTGTGCTCGCGGCCCGGGCGCCCGCCGCCCTCGGAGGTGCATGGTGTGTGTATGCATGCTGGGAGTGGGGGTAGCTGCGCATGCTGAGAGCGTGGGGGCGCTCGGGTCTTATCAGGCCCTCCCCTTACGGCTCGCGCCACCTCTATGATAGAACCTGAACGCACCCACCCACTGAACTGCCCGCTTCACAACACGTCAGCTGCACCAGTGTCGTTCCAAGGGAAGTTTCATATCGAATAAATCGCCTCAGATGCTCACATATCCGAGAGAGACAATTTGCGATCTGTGGAGCAAGAATAAAACCGCACGCCACGCCTCGCGAAGATAAGAGTATTATTTCCAAGTCTGATTTCAATTATGGGCGAAGGGCATCATTCCTCTGCAGCTTCATGACAGACACCCATCGTGTCGCTGCCTGTTCATGCTCCGGCCCCAGTCTTGGCACATTCGCGCGCTCCGAGGCACATCGACGTGATTGCCCGTCGCGCTTTCCCGTCCTCCGCGTCTGGTCAATCCCAAAGCCCCTCTCCTGTTCATTGTTGACATAAACGTATGCCCTCTTCGGGTTGTTTGTTTGCGCAAGTGTGAGCGAGGAGGCCGCCCTGCCAGAAAGACGCTGGCACTCCGGACCGCAGTTCCCCGCGTGCGGAAGACCCGTTGGGCAACCGAGCTGTCCGATGATATCTTGCGCCCTACCTGAGAAATATCACAAGGAAGGACTGTTTTTGGCTCTGCTTTTCCCGCTTGTTATGAGTGCACGTCTAACTCGCTTTCCTCTCATGAGCACGACCTGAGGTCATGATGCACTCGTCTTCGCACCCGCGTTCCATCGTGCTTCCCCGTTGCGTCATCTACACACGTACAAACCTCAAATCACGTCCACAACGCGCCACCGACCCGTCACGTGTCCTCACACTGCAACCACACCCGCAACAACTATCTTCAAGATGGTGCAATTGGGGAGACGGACAAAGCTCCCATGGACGCCACCACCCTGTCGGTCACTCCGCGCGCCTCCTCACCCGACGAGTACGAGGACTCAAGACACTTTACCAACGCCAACCGATGCGCGGCAACCGTTGTCGGCACCTCTGCGTCGGTCACCCCGCCCGCCACCACCCCCCACAAGTACGAGGACTGCATCAACTTTAACAGAAAGGGCATGTGCGCGGCGCTGGTCGTCGGCGCCACTACGTTGGTCTCCTCGCCCTCCAGCACGCCTTACAAATACAAGGACTGCATCAAATTGAACAAGAAGAGCATGTACGCGGCGCTCGACGTCGACGCCACCACGTCGATCACCCCGACCACCACCACGCCCCACAAGGACGAGGACGGTATGAGCGTGAGGGAAGATGGCTTGTACGCTGCGCCTGTCGTCTGTGCGCCTGGGTTGGTTCTTGTGACGGCCACGGCGCCCATGTTTTAGAGCTGCGTTTACTTTTTCTTTTGTATCGCTGAATGTGGCGGTAAGTTGGAGTCGTCAAAGTGTGTATATTTTGCTGGGCAATGCACAATGGTGTTTCCTGTAGTTGTCTGTTCCCGTCAGGTTCCTTGTGGCGATCGTGACGAAATCACAAGGGAAACGTCCTGGGGTCTCATCGGCAACAGGCAATGAAATGGGGACGGGAGGAGCTTGCGTACAGCCGCGTCGGCAACGCTTTGTTCGTAGCGCTGCATGATGTCCGTCGCAAGCATGTTTACGTTCGTATGTCAAACACGCACAATGAGCGCACCGTCCTCAGTCGCTTTCCACACCACTATCCCCACCATCACTCCCCCAGCCGTCGCCCACGTCGCCAGCGACGCTCCCATCCTTCTGAGGAACAAAGGAGTTCATGTGGTTGCGGAAAGCAGCTCCGGCGTAATGCGTCAAGATCGGCACGGACGCACAGTCACCTGGCAACAAAGCCATGTTTGCCGAGACGAGGGAGTGCATCTAAACTCTGTCCATACACAAGCGCGACCTCCAGTCGCTCATCAAGCCGCCGGTAAAAGAGAACGATCCAATAGCACCGAAGAAGACTCCAGCCCACGGGTACAGAGCAGGGAACTGCTGCCGGTGTTGAAACCAAAATGGCAGTGGTGGCTCCCGCTGTGATGACTCGGTCATGCGCAAAAATGCAGTCAGCTCGGCGCGGGCGTCGGTACCGAGCGACCGTACGGCTGCGGTTGAAGAGGTGGAGGCCAGCTCCCCGCTGGTGCTCTCCCATCGAAAAGGAGATGATCTCGCTTGCGTGCGCTCCACAGATGGCAAGGGAGGTGTTACTTGGGCTGACACCGACAGGCCTCCTCCACCGGGTGTTGAGTCGACAACCGCTGCCGACCCGAGCTGCGCACAGGCCACGGCGAAAGCCTTCTCCGCGTGGGCTACCGGATCTTCGACTCCAATGCAGTCGGCCACTTCTCGCATGGTCCGCACCCCCCCGGGTGTAAGGTACACTGCGCCGAAGACCGCACTGCTCTTCATCCAGTTCTTGGAGCTGTCGGTTGTGTAAAAGAACAATTGTTCAATCTCTTCGCGAAGCTCCAGCACAGCGGTCCACGCCTTGAAACCCAAGCATTCCATGTCCTCCTCCTCCTCGATGTAGGCAAGACCTCAGGGGTACAAACGGTTGTTGACCTCCACGACCGCGTCCTCATTGTGCTCCAGGTAGTCCTCGATGTCCACCGCCCCGACTGCAAGCGGAAAATCGGGAGTCCGGAGCACGTTGATGATATCCATGTGCATCGTCTTGTGGATCTCGACCACAAGAAGGAAGTTCTCGGATAGCGTCACCGTTGGCCGCTCGCTGTCGTTCGTAATCTCGAACGCCGGCTGAAGAACGGCGATCAGCTCTCGCATCACGTTCCAATCATTCTCCGAGATCTGGCGCTTGATATGGTGGGCCGTCAGCAACCAAGAGCGAAAGAAAGAAGAAAGGAACGGCCCCATGGCATAAAGCAGTCACAAGGACGAGAAGGTGGATCCCCAGCGCGTCGCCACGTCAGGAAGAAGATTGCGGCATGCAGGGTCTTCGGGAACTGCGATCTTCGAAACGGAGAGCGCCTCAACGGGGGAGTGCTCGGAGAAGCCTACAGTGGCGCGGTAGCCTGCCAGGAACTCTCGACCAAGCGTTTCGCGGCACGCCTTGCGTGGCCGAGCTTGACGACTCCCAGATCAGGAAAAGAGGGCAGACCGCTGCGTTCGAGTCTCCCCCGAGCCCCCCATTGCGTGTCGCACAGCGTTGAGATTGGAGTGGAAGGCACATGGCACCCACGCAAATGTGAAGCCAGTAATAGCCTTTTGTACGTTCGCTCCAGTGTCAGCTGTCGCGGAAGAGACATCGGACATCTCCAGACCACAGATTGAAACCCGGTTCGCCACCCACGAGCGGATGTGGGTGTAGTTCTGCCGCCCCGAGCATCGCCACACGCGGAGTGGCAGCTCCCTCACTTCACCTCACGAAAATTCCACAAACCGCAGCACAACCGAGCCGTAACTAAGATGCGAATGGGTCTCTGTCCGCAGGTCCGCGGCGACATGAGCAAATGCAGCACCGGCGTACGCGTCTTTAGCCGTTGCTATGGCTGTTCGCATAGCGTCCCGCACCAACAAAGCCAGATCTGCCAGGAGATGCGCGACCGTCCCGAGAGCTAGAGGAGCGTACTGGGCCTTGAGCCCGTCCAGGAACGCGCGCACGTACGCATTCCTCCCAAAAGCATGGAGCGACTTGGTCATGATTTTCATTTGCACAAATCGCAGGTTGTGCTCACGGCGGGTCCGCGTGTGGGGAGAACCCCCTGTCAGGGGTGACACGGCCCCCGGCATGAGACGGGAACGGGTCGTGACCAGTCACGTAACACCCCCCTGGGGGGGTAGCGTGGGACGGCTTCCTTGGGAGGTTGTCCAGGGAGCCCTAGGGCCACACATGAAACGACCCCTCTAGAGGGGCGCGAGGCAAGGAACACTCGATCGGGCCCCTCTGGAGGGGCCTGACACAGCCAAGGGAGACACACGTCTTCCCGAATCCGGGCCCTCTGGAGGGACCGGAAAGCTTGTGGAAGCTTCCGCAACCCGAGCGTAAGCCGGACCGAGATATGATCTCCACCAGGGAAAAAATCCCACCGGAATTCTATCCGGGAAAATTGAAAAATCTTGGGATAAGTCCCGAGGTATTGGTTTTGAATAAATCCTGAAATCTTGGAAGTCTTATTGACTTTCCTGCTTCCGCCCGAGACGGGCGGGGGTCCCCTTCCAGTGGAAGGGCTGTCAGGGATGCTGGGAAGGGGCCACTAGAGGCCCGGGCCTGAGACAGTGGCCCGTTGGGTAACGGTCCCCCCATGCTAGCGCCAGGGGGTCGGGATTGTGCACGTCCTGTGTCTTTTTTCTGAGGGTATATGAGAGTATGCTTTGGGGTCATCGTGCATGCCTGAACCAATCAACGTTGCGTTTGCGTTACTTCCGTCGTTTTTGTGCGCTTCGCGCCCAGTGATCCCAGCGTTCGCGTTGTGACTTTGGCGTAGCGTTCCGTATCCTGTGCTGGGTTTTCCGAAAGGGTTATACCCCGTTGGCTGTGAGGTCAGGATCCAGTACAAGCCGCTTGTCGCGGGGTGCCGACAGCAAGTACAAGGCGAAGAGGGCGGCCGGAGGTAGCGACGTCCAGATGGCCGGCGCCGCTGGCGCGGCTGGTAGCGGTGCCAATAGCGCGGGGAGCCCAGCTGGGCGAGCCGGGTCGGTGGCGAGCACTGACTCAAGGTCGCGTCGGGACGGGTCTTCGGCCGAACATCGTCGGCAGTTCTGCCCACGCGCTTTTCTGGTTACTTCTTGGCGATTCGAGGGCGACATTTGTAGCAACTCAGATAAATCGCGGCCTGCAGCTTGGAAGGGCAGGTCGGCGATCTGGCGACACAAGAAAGTTCTTGGGGCAAGCCCGACGCACGACCAAGCCAATGAGAAAGATGTGCATACGGCCCAGTCACAAAAAATGTGGCCACTGTAAGACAACTTATTTACATCTGTGAGAACGGACACGCCCGCAAGCTACTCAGACGAGATCGCTGTCAGCAAGTGATCCTAAGGCAACCAACTGCTTCGTCTTCGCTGCCGGCTTCGATCCAGATGGAAAGCTTTGCGCGCATCGCCAGCAATCGTGCCTTTGAATTCGGCCTCTGATTGGCGGGTGCCGGCCTGTAGTGACAGTATTAGAGAGATCCTGACGCTCACAGTGTTTCTGCCGTGGGACGGCGTGCTTTTTGGCGGTTTTCATTGGATAAGAGCTGTGTCCGCATTGTTTTGCTCGTGTAGCTGCGTTTTTCCAGTGGTATGATTGGTTGGCGGTAGCCGCTTTCCGCAGGAATCCCCCCAGATCGCTTGGGGGGGTGCGGGAGAGGCTCCAACCGCCGCCGCCGCCGGCCGCGAAAGGCGCCGAAGGCAGCCGGCGCGCCTCCCCCGCCACGTCCGCCCATACGTTGGCCCCAACTCCTGTAGTAGCCGTGGCGATGGCGGTGGTGCTGGCGGTGAACGTGGCCTGGGCGCGTGCGACGGCGGCCGGGGGGCGGAGGGGCGGGCGGGGGCGGCGGGGCAACGGCAGTGGCGGCCGCTGTCGGCCGCAGGCGCGGCGGGGGGCAGCTGGGAAGCGGCGGGGAAGGAGCTGGTGGGTCACGGCCGCGTCGGCCGACGCGGCGGCGTCCGTGGCAGCCGCGGAGGAGTGGCGCAGGTTGTTGAGGCAGCCGGCGATGCCGTGGCAGTGGTGGCGAGGCGTCCGCGAGGCTGCCAGGGTGGCGGTGGCAGGGCGCGTCGGAGGCAGCCACGACCGCAGCGCCTACGCCTGCCGGCGGCAGCGGCAGTTGGCGGCAACGATGTCGAGCGCCGGCGAGGTGGCGGCCGTCAGCCGCAGCAGCTGCGGGGGCGGCAGGTTGCGGCGGCGGTCTCTCGGGCAGGAGCGGAGCCGGCGGTCGGCGCGCCCGGTGCGGGGCCAGCGGTCGGCGGCGACGGTCGCAGGGGCAGCCGTCGGCCGTGGCAGCGGTCAAGGTGGAGGCGGGGGCAGCCAACGGGGACGGCGGCCATCGACCGCGGCAGCGTCAGGGACGGGGGTGGCTGCGGCCGACAGCAGCGGGAGCGGCGGGGGCGGCCCTCACTGGCGGCCGGCGTGGCGAAGGTCGAGGCGGGCACAGCAGCGGCGGCTGCCAACGGCGGCGCGGGGTCGGGAGTGGCGGCAAAAGCGGCAGCGGCCACGGCCGAGGGCGGCGGGGGGGCCGGAGGGGGCGGGCGACGGCGGCGGTGACGACAGGAGCGTCCGCGAGAGCGCCGACGTCTGCGGCAGCGGTCGCGGTAGCGTCGGCGAGGCCGAAACTGTGACGGTCGCGCCGACCACCTCGGTGGCCACGGCCGCGCGTGGCTGCGGCGACGGGAGCTGCCTTGGAGGTCCGTGGTCGCGGCGGCGGCCGCGTTTATGACCGCTGCCGGAGCGGAAAGGTGGCGGCGGCAATGTCCCGTGGTTGGTCGCGCGGGGGGGGGGTCCCGGTCGCCGCCGCTGCCGCGACACGGCGCAGCGCGAGCGCAGGCGCGTTTGAAGATGCAGACACGGTGGATTAGGTGGCGCGCCCGCGACAATCTCGACAATGGGGCGCCTCTCTGGCGAGCGCGGCGGGGCGGTTGGGGCGGGGCGCGGTCACCACCGCCGCAGCTGCGGCGCCGCGGCCCCGACGCATGTGACCCCCCGCTGCGCGGCGGCAAGGGCAGCGGCGGCTGCAACGGCGGCGCGCGGGCGGCGCTGTAGGCGGCGGGGCTAGGCGGCGGCAACGGCAACCTGCCGTCGGCGTATTGGTGGCGACCCGCGGCGCCGGCACGGACTGCTCGTCGGTCGCCACGCCGCCAGGTGGGGGTGCCGCCGCCTCCCCCGTGGCGGCCGCCACCGCCACCGCCACTACCACCGGCAGCCGCGCGGCCGCCGGCCACCGGTGCGCGCCACCGTCTTTGACAAAGGCGCTCGCGGCGGCCGGCATGCCGCGAGGTGGTGCTGTCGTTCCCGGTGCCGTCACGACCGCCGCCGCCGCCAAGGACCCCGGCGGCAGCCGCGCTGACCGGTGCGTGGCAGCGGGCGCGCCGCCGCCGGGTCTCCGATAACGGCTACGCGTGGCGCGCAGGGTGGCGCTCGTCACCAGCAGATATTTTCGGCGGGCGCATTCTCGTTGCGTGATCGGCAATGTCGCTTGACTGATATGGTTGGTCGCGTGTCAGTCATTGATTGGTACTAAATTGGATCAAAAAACCTGCATCAGCCAAATAGTACTGACACAAATGCCCGAATTCAGAGGTAAATAACTGGCGCAGATTATGGCTGAAACCGGAAAAACCGGTTAGCTATCCGTTTGCTTGGGTGTCCCCTTGGATCCACCGTATGACTCTCTTTGTAGCCCCCCTTGGCGACTTCCTGGCGACACAGCTCGCGCCTGTGTCGCCTCGAAGTAACCAAGAAAAAACCCGAGAAAGCGAGTGAGCAGAACCGCCGACGATCTGGACCACCATCCGGGGGATGTATGATCCCCTTTACGCCGGCCCCGAGCGGACGGTGACGGACTTTCCCTTCATCCGCAGTTGGGAGGACTGGCGGATTTTCCATGTGCTTACGCATTTGGTGGTACGAGAGCTCCCTCCCAAGGTGGGGGACAAGCCCCACTTCTCTGGGTATTTTTACCCTGGGTCTCCCCCTAAGTTGGGGGAGGAGGACTGTGGCTTTTATGTGCCGGTGGCCATCGGAGAATGGACCATCCGCACCTCCTTTGGTCTACTAATGCTGTACGAGCAGCGTGAGGTGCGCGACGTACCTGTGGTACGTCGCAAGGGGTTATACCCAACCACATCAGTGTGGTGGGAGCTGGTTGAGGTGCCCCGCGGCATGGCCGCGCGGGTGTCTCACATGGTGGCTCTACAGGGTGGGAAGCTCATGGGGGAGCCCCTAGGGGGTCTCTACCACCCGATATTTCCGACCCTATGCGCCACTGAGGCTGCCGATGTCTTCGTGGGTAATATCCGCCATCACGACACCTCTGGCGTCTACCTTTGGCGCTGCGGTACGCTTTTGCGGACCTAACGACCGAGCTCTTATGTTCGTCGCATCCTTCGGCTCGGCCTCTTTTTGAGGCCGGACTTGAGCTCCTGGGACACATCGAGGAGCGGGAGGTGGCTTCTTGGCTACAGTGGACTGCAGGACCCCGAGGGGTCTTCCGTTGTGCCAAGTCCTTGGACGACGAGGGGATCTTGGTCCTCTCGGACGGTCTAGGGGACTCCCGTCTCCCCAACGGGAGAGATTTGAGACACACTCATCGTGTCCGACCCCTGAATCGGGACTTGGCCGACGCTGGGTCGGCCCGAGTAGGCCGCGTGGTGGCTTCAGAGCCCCCGTCGGCCGAGGCCACGGCGGCGGCCGCTCCCTCTTTCTTGATGCCGCCCCTTTGGAGAGAGGTCTTGCGCCCGGTTTATACGCCCCGAGGGGCCGGTGGGTACTCTCGCGCTCGTCGGGCCTACCCCCTTTCGGGTATCAGTGGGACGCTCCCCCTTTCTAGGGGACACGCGGGTCCGCCGTTGGCGCCGCTTCCTATGTTTACTTGGGAGAGGTCGGCCCAGTTGGGGACCCCTCTTCCTGTTTTAGCCGCCATATGGTCGGGCTTGGGGCGCTCTCTAGGGGAGTTCCCGTCCTACGATCGTGTCACGCCCTATGGGTGACCTTGACGCCGACCGGCTGTACCACCTGAGTACAGCCAAGACGCTCCGCCGTCTTCTGACAGATGAGTACGGTGTCGCCGTGGCGGACACCAACACGGTCTTGGCCGGTTGGTCCCTTCGGCACTTGGCCGGCTCGGCGGCCCCGAACCTTGGGGCCCCTATGCCGGTGACGACTCAGCGTCCGCCGTCTCCTTCCCCGCCACAGTATGGGGTGAGGTCGAGTTCTACTTCTCAGCCTCATTATGGGGCCTCGGGCCCCTCCGCGAACCCTCCGTCCTTCTCGGGGCCCGGGTACTATGAACCCGAGGAGGACCCCAGGCAGGGCTATGACTCTGTCTATGGTGCCGGTTCCGGGGGTTGGTGACACGGTCACCCTGGGGTGACAGGGTGTCTTCCTTGTCCCCCTCCTGCTTTGTTTGCAGCCTGGTATCGCCCCCCCTAAGGGGGTGGGCGTCGTTTATCATACGATAGACTGGTCTTGGGCTCCGTAGGAAACAAAAGGCTCAGCCTCTCTTCTTGCGTTCATTTCTTTGCCTGTGACTTGGTGTCACAATGGTCTCGTACTCGTCTCTCGACTTGGTCAGAACAGAAAACCCTTTCCCGCGTCAAGGTGGGGAGCTTAACATGTTTGCGTTAGCAATACTTACGAATTGCCTCCCTAGGGAGGGAAGAGGCAATTTACCACGTGGCTTCCTTCTCCGGAAGCCCGAACCATTTGACCAGGACCTTCAATTGCCCTTCATCATCCGAACCATCGTTGACGAATCGTTTAAATACGAATCCAGGGCCATCCTTAATTTCGTCGCCCACCTCAAAGAGGGCTTGTGCCCTAAGGGCACGGGTCCACTTGGCATCCCGCACTGGTGGTGCGGGGGCACCAGTGACATGGTCACTGCTCACTGTCCGGAGATCCCTAGGGCTCTCCACCAGAAACCGATGCCCGTAGGTTTGTAGGACCATATAGCGTCCTTTGGTCTTGAACCCAAGCTTCTTTGGAGAACGGAAGTGGGCATCTAGGTATACCAAGTCCCCGGCCTTGACCGTGTTGTTCTTTTCCTTCGCGCGGGCGTCGAATGCCCGCTTACAGGTGGCCTGGGCTTTGCCCAACTGCTGACCAACTGACGGGATGAGGGCGTTAATGTCCTTAACATACTGTTCTCCCGCCGTAGAGGCGTCCTCCGTTCTCTTCTCGGCTTGTTTAAGCCGAGGCATACGCTCCATGCCAATAAGCTGGAGCCGTCTGGGACTCACAAAGGTAAAGGGGATTTCCCCTGTGCTCGCGTGTACCTGTGTATGATACGCAGTAGTAAGGAGCGACAGATGACTATCACAGTCGGTCTGGTGCTCCGCGAAATAACACCGGAGCTGCCGCACCAAGGTGCGGTTTAATCGTTCCACCTGCCCGTTGGTCTGCGGGTGGTGAAGAGAGGTATAGTTCGAGAATACACCCACCAAACCGAGGATGCCCTGATAATACACCGCGGCAAACTGAGCCCCGTTGTCCCTAAGGACAGAGTCGGGGATGAAATAGGAAGCCACCCAGGTGTCGATGAACTCTGACGCTACCGTCGGCGCTCTCGCATCCCGTAACGGGATGGCTCGAGTCAGCTTGGTGATCCGGTCACAGATGACCAGTACGTGCTTGTGACCACCCCTAGAGGTGGTCAATGGACCTAACACTTCCATTGAGAGCCCCGAGAAGGGCTCGAGAGCTGCGAACAGCTTCATCGTAGAAGTGTGCCTCCTCTCTGAGAGGCGGCTCTTCGTGCACGCGGGGCATTGTTCCACATGCTTGAAAATGTCTACGACCATTTCAGGCCAGCAAACGTACTGGCGGAGGGTATCATTAATCCTCCGAGAGCCGGGGTGCCCGGCCAACACCGACTGGTGTTGGTACTGTACGAGGCGCTGTTGCAGCGCCTTTGGGATAACCACTTGGGTCTCCCTCCCATACACCGAGTGTCGGCATAGGAGCCCATTCTGCTCTCGAAAGACGAAGGCTTGCCGAGTCCACTAGGGGTCGGCCGTTCTTGACAGAATGCATCGTCGGCTTGGCCAAGAATAATCTCCTGGGCCGACAGCGCCCCCATGGGGGCTTCGGCCGGAAAGGCGGCGTCTAGGGCGTCACTCGCCCGGGTCTCGATGGCGAGGACGGGGATATCCTCGTCCAAGGGAGTAGAGTCCAGTCTCTCTGTGGGCAGACGCGACAACGCTTTCGCGACCTTGTGGTCCTTACCAGGGGTTGTCAAGATATTATTTTGGGCTGTAATTGGATAAGGATATATAAATTTGCTACGCGTCTGGTTACGGATAACTCGCTTCCCTGAGATGCAGAAAATGATATCTGCTTCCGAGCCCGGATTAGTCAGTAGATTATATCCGTATCCGAATACAAGTATCGTATCCCCATATGGCGCTTTTCTGAAAAATGGCCAGCTTGCGGGGGTCATGGTTTGCCCAAAGAAAACTATACCCCCCTCATGGGGTCAAAATCGGCACTGACGAGTGCGACCGGTCAGTCAACCCGCCTGTCCCACGACCGACATGCCGGTCTCCTGTGCCATATTCGGGAACAGGGCGATCTGTGTGTGGCCCAGGCCCACGGATCGTCCTCAGTAGTGCCCCTCTGACAAAGTACGAGCGCCACCAGGCCGTGCTTCTGAATCGGGTGGGCAAACCCATGCCTGCCAGAATTGCTAAGGGCATGGTTCTTAATCGAACCCTCGCGAATGGACGCTCTGGGGGGGTATAGTTCTTAGTGAGATGGTGACCGGCCTGCCGGAGCTGAAATGGAGGCGCAAACTATCACGCCCCCCCTCGGCCTCTGTCACCTGGCTGTCAGGAGCTAGGATCAGCTCGGCCCATCCCATTGGTCGAATGACGCGCCTGCTTCTGGCGAGCGTCTCTGATCCGGGTCTGCTGAGTGGGTGGGCCGGTCTCGCAGGCAACCAGGAGCATGGACGAAGGGGGACTGGCGTGTTGGAGTCGCACGGAGGACCAGTTGTTGCACGCGTGGCATTCACAGAGGGGCGGTCACAGCCGCACAAGGACTTGGCTGGAGGAAGAGGGTGTCCCCTTTGCTCTCTCTCACAAACGCAAAGAGCATCCCATCGATCGTCCTATCCGGTGACCCAAGTGTGAAAACGAAGAATATTCATGTGTACAGATATTTTCTGCCAAATCTGATGGCCAGGTGCCGGGCCGTGTGTGGCCATAGAGCTCTGAATCGAGGGGTGTGCCTGTTTTGACCCATTGAGAGGGGGTGACGCTGGATACTGGATCTGACGGTGGCGGATCGCGGCATCCACCGTCGTCCCCCCCACCGTCGTCCGCCCCACCGTCGTCCCCCCCGCCGGCCGCCGGCACGCTGTCGTCCCCCCTGCCGTCCACCGCCACATCGGCCACGGCAATGCCGGCCACGTCGACGCCGGCCGCCGCCATGCCGGCCGCCGGAACTCCAACCGCCGGCACGCCGACCGCCGCCACGCCGGCCGACGCCACGCTGGCCACCTCTCTGGCCGCCACCGCTTCATCCGCCGCCGCACCCGCCGCCACCGCACCAGCCGCCACCGCCCCGCCCGCCACCGTCCTTTTCGCGAACATCCCGCTCACGACCACCCCGCCCACGATCGCCTCGCCCACCACCGCCCCGCCTACGACTACACCCACCACGGCCCCGACCATCACCGTCCCGCCCATCACCGCCCCGCCCGCGATCACCACGCCCACCGCTCCCCCGCCCACCACCGCTCCTCCCGCCACCACCCGGCCCGCTGCTGCCGTGCCCACCGCCGTCCCACCCACCGCCGCCCCCCCTGCCGCCGTTCCGCCCACCGCCATCCTGCCCATTGCGATCCCGCCCGCGGCCGTTCCGCACGCTGGAGGGTTGGGGCAGTGGGGTATAGTGGTGAGCGTGGAGGTGGGCTCTTATTTTGTGACGGAGGCAAGAGAGTGTACGGCCATGGAGGGGCCAGCGTGGTGGGCTGGTGGGCGCAGGCGGTGGGCGACGGGGGAGATAGGCAGCCAATAAAAGATGAACAGCTCGTCACTCGGTGAATAGAGGCTCTGGGGAGCGCGGCGACGCGTGGGGGGGGCTCAGAGGTCGAAATTATGGTAGCTGTCTGGTCACCACGCCCTCCCAAGCTCATAGGCAAACGATAAAGGGCGCCCCCTTACCCTCACCTCTCCCACCTCCCTGCGAAAGACGTGCTCCCTTCCGCCCCCGTCAAAGGACGCGCTCTACGTCTGTGTCAGCATCTTGACCTCGCCCGAAGGCGGCCCGCCCGCGAGCCCCCGTCGGCGGAGGGCGGGGCCGCCCAGTTGGTCGTCGCGCCCCCGGGATAGGTGGGCCGGCAGCCTCAGGACGAGGCGGCAGGGGGAAGAAACGACCGGCGGGGGGCGACCGCGGAAGCCACCCACTCGGCGTCGGGCACGTCGGCGGGGGGGGGGAGCGCTGCACCCGCGCGCACAGAGTCGGCGTGGACGCCAACGCCGCTCACGTGCGGCGGTGCAGACGTCCTCGTAGTCGACGCCAGCGGGCAGCGGCGAGTCACCGTGGTCGGGGCCGCCGCCCGTGTACATCAGCGCGTCGGCAGCCTTGCCGCGGCGCCCACGGGCGGCAGCGAGCTGGCATGGGTGTTGCCGCCGCCGGTGTGCGGCGGCTGGGTGGCGGCGTTGACGCCGCCGCCCGTGCACGGCAGCGAAGCGGCGGCCTTGCCGCTGTCGCCCGCGGGTTGCGGCGAGTCAGCGGGCGTGGTGGCGGTGCCCGGCGGGGAGCGCAGCCGGTGGGGCGTGCCGGACGTGATGGCCCTCCCGCCCCTCGCGTCAGTGTATTGCCGCGGCGTGCCCGCCGGCGTCTTGTCCCTCGGCATGGTCGGCGAGCGTGGGGGTGGCGCCATGCCCGGCTTTGAGGCCGCCCCCGGTGGGTACGACGTGCTCCTCGGCGAAGCCGACGGGTCGGCGCCGACGCCGCCGCGGCAGGCAGAGGAGCTCGGCGGGGCGCCCGCCTTGCCCGGCCGCCCCTGCCCGCGGGCGCTCCACGACCTGTGGGTCGTCCCCGCCACCGACGGCGCCGACGCTGACACGCGCGGGCGGGTGTGGGCGACGTGGCATCCCCAACTGGACCCCATCTACTACTGCACGTACGGGCACGAGCACGGGTCGGCGCCGGGGCGGGTGGCGGGGCTGGCGCCCCCGCCGTTTGGCCTCGTCGCATGGAAAAACGGACGCGAGGCGGAGAGCCACGTCGGCTTCAAGGGCTACGCCTTTGCCGTCGACGGCGTCTCCTACTACCTCACCGTGCATGTGGACACGACGAGCCTCCGGCGGGTGCACGCGCGCACCCACACCGTGTCCCTGACCGCCGTGGACGCGGCGGGGGGGACCCCCTTCGACGTGCGGTGCAAGGGGGACTTTGGCTTTGCGTTTGCGCTGCCGGCCGACTTTCAGACCAACTTTCGCTTTTTGCCGGCGGGGCCGGCAGAGGCGGCGCTCCTCGACGCTGCCGAAGCCGACCCGGCGCGCCAGCCAATCCACCACTCGAAGCGCATCAACGTGGTCAATGCGGGGCGCCCCGACATTGACGCGGCGGACCTGCCGGTCGGGCGCTACGAGGAGTGGCGGGGGGGGTTTGGCTTTTGTACCGCATCGCGCGAATCCAACGCGGGCTTTACAATTGACGTCAAGGTAGGTTGCGTCGCGTCGGTTGTGTGGGGAGCGGCGTGCGGCTCGCGCAGAGGGGGGTGTGTGTGGCTGGGTGGCCGGGCCTGCCGCACGGGGTTGGCCCTGCCAGCCTCGGTGCGTGCCGCTCGCGCCGCCACTCGTTGGACACTCGCGCCGACCCTAACGATGGCCCCCCGCTTGCTCCCCGCCGCCGTCTGTGCCTATGTTTCCCCCCGTTGCCCCACGCGCAGGACCCCATCACCGGCTGCCGCACGCTCGAGTGCCCCGGCGACGAGGAGCCGGCGCAGCTGGCGCCCGACGTTGACATCCCCCGCGCCGTCTTTGTGCCGTCCCGGGGCCTGCGGCGGGACCTCATCTTTGACGGCATGTCGGTCGGGCGCCACACGTGCCGCGGCGCCGTCGGCGATGGGGACGCGTGGTACACAAACTCGGCGTGCACGCGCGTGCTCCCCGGCCCGGGGCCCGACGCGGTGCGGCAGGTGGTGTCGGCGGCGTGGGGGGGGGGGCTCCTCGACGGGAAGCTCGCGTCAGAGGACAGCTGGAGTGGCTGGTATGCGCCCATCCCGCGCTCGTCGTCGGACGGGGGGTTT
>ENA-ORXC01001251-ORXC01001251.1-marine-metagenome-genome-assembly--contig:-NODE-1251-length-15324-cov-6.306880_pt1 | contig 15324 bp, 16 predicted proteins | sample MGYA00237865_ERZ511478 | MGnify/ENA metagenome assembly ERZ511478 | reverse complement strand
ACAATGGCGGCGGCAGCGGAGTACCTGGCGAGCGTGCTGCGCAACGTTGGCGCGTACGTGGACGGGGAGCACGGGCAAAACCGGCAAAGGATCTCCCACGCCGTCGGCGAGTTCACCGAGACGCTCATCATCCCCGAGGTGGCGTTCAAGTGCTTGGACTGTGGCGAGGACGAGGCGGCCGGCGGGCGATACAAGTGTGTACTCGGCGACGGTCAGATCTTGGCGGTCTTGCAGCAGTACATCCTGCCGATGCTACGTCCCGGCATGGACGCGCCCCGCGCCGACATGGCCATTACGTACGCATGCGGCGTCCGCAACGCGACGGTGCGGGCAGTAATCCGCCACCGCGTCCGTTCGAGTGCAGTCGACTCTGTCGCTGTCACGGCGGACGAGGTCGTGAAGTTCCGCGCGTTTGAGGCGGCCGTGTTCGGGCCGCCGCCCACCCCGCCACCAGCACCGACGGAGGAGAGCCGCGGCGTGCGGACTCATGAGGAGCAGGAGCGTGCGCTGCTCTGGTCCGCGGCCACGCTCTTCCACAAGTTCTTCTTTGTGCGCAACCTTAACTCGGCCACCGGCGTCATAGCCGCGGGCGCCGCGGACGGAGCGTCATTGTCGGGCGCCAGTGACGAGGACAGCGAGGCCAACGTTGCGGTCCAGGATGGGCAAGAGCGCGCTGCCAGAGGCTCCTCGGGCAGCCGGTCGGAGTATTCGAGCGACGAGTTGGAGCAGGCGGCTCCCGAGAGCAGCGGCAACGAGTCGGTGGTGGGCGCCGCCGACGAGGACGGTGGCCAAGACGCTGAAGATGCTCAAATCGTCGAGCAGTCCGAGGTGGAGTTGGGACTTGAGGAGCTGGCGCTTGAGTCGGTGGTGCCTGGCGGTGGCGCTTCGGTCACCGCTCCCCTCTCGCCTCCTGGAACGCCGCCCCCGGTCGGTGACGGCACAGAGTTCTTGCTGTCCGAGCCGGGCGGCGCCGATGGTGCCGGAAGCGATGCGTTGGCGCCTGAGTCTGTCAAGGCGGTCGTGCTGCGGAGCAACGACCAGTGGCGGACTCCCCTAGCGTCGGTGGAGCCTCTGGCCGCCAGGAGATCGTTGTCCAACAGCGACGACCCGGTCGCCGTCGACGTGACTGACCCCGCCTCCCCATTGACGCAGTGCGCCGTGACTGCCACCAAAGACGTGCTCAAGGAGCCCATCACGGGCAGCCTCTTCACGCTGCTGCACGTCGGCAAGATCCCCCTCTCGCACTCTGACTTTGCGCGGCTTGTGCCAAACCAGTGGCTGAACGACGAGTGCATCAACGGCATGGCCACCCTCATGCAGATGCGGAACGAGCGCACGGTGGCGGCGGACCCGTCGGCGGCGACACACTACTTCTTCAGCAGCTTCTTTTACACCAAGCTGTGGCACGGGTGGGAGTACTCGTACGACATGGTGCAGCGTTGGACGCAGAAATTTGACTCCCTGGCGTACGACAAGATCTTCTTCCCCATCAACATCACCAACTGCCACTGGATATTGGTGGTGATGGACAAGGGCGCCGGCACAATCTCGGTCTACGACTCCCTCGGCGGTGAACACCCCATCATCGGGGCGAGCATCAAGCGGTGGGCCCTGGACGAGGCCGACTACTACAACAAGTCGGCGCAGGCGTGGAGTGTGCGCCACGCTTGGTCCAGAAGTCAAGAAAACTCGGACGACTGCGGCGTGTTCATGGTTCAGAACATGAACTACATTGCGATGGGCCTGAACTTGCGGACCATGACGCGGAGCACCGCATACTACCGGCGGCGCATGGCGGCCGAGCTGCTGGCGCGGAGCATCGGCGGCAAGGGGTGAAGGGGCTGGGGTCTGGGTGGGGAGGGTATTCGAGAGTGACGCTCTTTCTTGACTTGTCGGCGCTCTTTTTCGGTCCACTCTTTTCTCCCTGCGTGCCAGAATAGGTAAACAACAAGGTCCATACCCCTGCACACCTGAGTGTGCGTGTATTGTGCCGGCCGGCTTGTTCATGGACGGGGTACAGGGACTCGGCAGGATTGTTCTTGGTCGTCTTGCTCACGCGCACAGCCACCCACGTCCCTGCCACGAATCCACAGGGGGGCAACCTTGTGTCAATTCATTTACAATGGCCAAACAAGTGCCCTTGTTCATGACCATTTGGTGTACAGCGCATCCCTCGGTCCTCTCGTAGATCTGTCCCTGTGAGTGGAGTTACAGGCAGCAGGATGTAAGTTCTTGCTCTTTTCGACTTGCTTTGCCAAGGTGGCGCCCCCGTGAATACAACTATTTGATTGTATCTGACCGCAGAACGCTCGTTGGAGGGGGTCCTGGATGACCGATCCACCTGGGTCGGATCCATCTACAGGCCAGATTCCATGTGCCTGACTCCGCATTCAGACGGCCACAGGTTGCTGAAAGGAAGCGCTCTCGAGGCACCCCGCACCAGCCAGCGGCCCCGGAACCGCAATCTTCAGTGCCCCTCGTCCGTGCAACCGCCACCAAGAGGCTTCCTCCGTTGCCCGCCCTCTGGTGCCCCTTTCCTCGTGTCCCGGATGGCTCACGGCTGGCGATGGCCGGCCCAGGGCGCTGAGAGCTTGCATTGATGGACGAAGGGCCGTGTTTCGTTTCCCGGCCTCGAGTGCCCCCCTCCCTTTGACTGCATGACGCCAATGACCCATGATGCAGACTGTCTCTCTGACCCCCCGGCCAGCACCTCTATGGCCAGGCAGGGGCCGCGGCGGACAACCTGGGCGACGCAGAGCCCGACGCGGCTCCTGCCACCCCCCGGCTCTCGTGCCCATGCGCGGCGTCCGCAACTGCCCCGCTCTCGTGCCTGGACGTGGGGCACGAAGGGGCGTTCGCGACACCTCACCGTCGCGGGCCGATGGCGCGGCCGGCGTGTCGCCCACCACCCCCTCCCTGTCAACGCTGCGGAGGACGCGGCGCTGGCCTCCCTTACGCTGACGTCGGTTGCCGCTCCGCCCAATGCGACGCGGGCCTTCCCGGCGCTGACGCGGGCCGACGCTGCAGCCGACGCGGCCCTCGCTTTCCCCGTCGCCGACGCGGGCCGACGCTGAGACGGCGTGGCTCCTACCACGAGCCCGCTGACCCGGGCCGATTCCACGACCGACGCAGGGCTCGCTTCGCCTGTCGCGGACGCGCGCAGACGGTGTGGAGGCGTGGCAGCGACCTCCCGCCCGCTTTTGACGCTACGCGGGACTCGGCGCTCGCCGACGCCCTGGTGAGGCGGGCGAACGCTTCGGCCGGTGTGGCGCCCACCACCCTGCCGCTACCTACACTGCACCCGACGCGGCGCACGCCTCCTCCGCGCCGACGCGTGCTGACGCTGCGGCCGACGTTGTGCTCGCCACCCCCCTACAGCCGGCGCTACGCCTGACGCGGCGCTCGCGTCGCCATCTTCGGAGCGGCATCGGCAGCGGCTCCACAAAGACTCGCGTAGCCATTCTCGCAGCAGCGTCAGCGGCGGCTCGGCCAAGACCCGTGAGGGCCGCGCCACGTCGGCGCGCGTCCGCGACGCGTCGGCGCCGCCCACCCCGCCGAGGCCACCCTGCCGAGCCACGTCCATACTTCGGGGCGACAAGTCCCTCAGTCTCACCACCTGGCTGCGCGGCAGGGGTCGCGGCACAATCCGGCGCGGGGAATACTCTCGCCGCCTCTGCCACCACCGCCCTCGCCTCTGCCGACGCCTTGACGCTGTTCATAGCTTTATGGCGGTCAACAATGGGGGCATGTCGCCCGCCAACGAGACGCTGGGGGACGCCACTGGCTTCACGGCGGCCACTCACCCCTCTGCATCTGCCACCGTTGGTTCCTCCAACGTAGACGGCATGTCGGACCGGCGGGGTGGGACAGATGACGGCGTGGCGGAGGACGGCCAACCCGAGGGCAACACGGCCGACGCTGACGCCGCCCCCGACCCCAACCGCCGCATCCGCCTTGACGCCGTCGCCCGAGCGGACGCGAGCAACAGCGACGTTGCCGCCCGCGCCGCTGCCGGGAGCGCCAACCGTGCTGTCGCGGGCGCCGACGCAGTGCCAGACGGGGGGGCGGGGAGCGCGGCGGGGACGGCGGTGAGCCATGCGCACAGCTACGAGCCCGTGGCGACCGCCCGAGAGGAGGCGCCCGTCAACCCGGATTACGTCTACGAGGAGGTGTTTGACGACGAGTACGAGTATGAGGCCGGCGCTGATACTGACGACGAGCCCGCGCCGGCTGACGCGCCCGTGGCGGCTCCCGAGGCGGCCGCTGTAGATGCGGCGGACGAGGTGCTGTGCGTCTGCACAGAGTTCTTCCCCGAGACCGATGACGAGGACGTGGACAAAGACAGGTGGATGACGGTGCGCACCTTTTTGGCAGCGATGCTCGCCGAGCCCGTGCTCAACATCTTCGGCGCGTGCGACGCCATCGACGTGGAGGTGTTGGCGCGGGCGCTCATCGCGCGGAAGCAGAGCTCGGAGTGGGTCAAGCTCTCCCCGTGCGTTACGCCCGTCGTCTTCGTCTGGCGGTTCCTCCTCCTCGTCCGCTTCACGATGGACGCCCAGCCTGACCTTTGCCAGGCCGTAGGCGAGCTTATGCTCTTTTGCGTCCTGGCGGAGGAGCAGACGATGTCGCGGTGGTTGGCCAAGGCCAAGCCCGCCGCCAAAGAGTACCGGGACAAGTGGGAGGATGGCGATGCGGACGCGTACGAGGCGTGGCTTTTGTCCTGTGGCGTCCAGCCGGCCGTCTCCCACGTCGTTGCCAGAGCGCCATCCAAGGCCCGTGCGGCTGAGCAGGCCAACGAGCTGAGGACCGGCCAGTCGTGGCCCGGCAGGGCCATCCTCCGCCCCTTCCCCGAGGACTCTACGGCGGTGAAGCAGCGGCTCAAGGCGGCCTCTAAGCGCGACGAGAAGAAGGAGGTCAAGGCGAAGGAGGTCAAGGGGTGGGATGTCGACGACTGCCGTCACAACTTCCCTGAGAGCGTGCTGCGGGCGCCGGGTGTCATCACGTTTGTTTGCGGGTGCGGGTACATCATCGGCTTTGAGCTTCTGAGGGAGACCGAGAGCCCCGCCCACGTCGTGGCGGCGCTGGTCCAGCGGTTCAAAAAGTTTCCTCAAGTCGTTTATTTTGATACTGCCTGTCAAGCGCAGCGCAACGCCTTGCGGCGCGTCCCGTGGATGATGGACGGTGTGTGCACGTTGTGGTTCATCGACAGGTTCCATAGGTGCAACCATACGTGCTCTCCGGTCTTCAACGCAGACCAGTATCCCGACCTCACGCGCGGCCACGACACGTCGGGCGCGGAGAGGCAGCACTCCATCAAGAAGCGGTCCAAGAACAGCCTGTCGTACATGCGGCAGCGGCGGTTTATCGTGCGGTCGCGCATTATAGCGGCCCACAACAACATCAAGGTCTCCCAGCGGCGTGAGGCGACCAAGGAGGCCAACCGAGCGCGCGCCCCCGGCCAGCGCAAAGTTGCTGTGGAGATCCAGCATAAGCCCGTTGAGACATATTTCCATGACTTTATTGTCGACCATTGTGAGATGCGGGAAGGGTGTCCGTGTAGAGACAAGGTGCAGCCAGATGTGTCATCGGGGTTGGAGAGAAAGGTTTGAAGAAGCTTTGTAGAAAGAAAAGGACGCAACGAGTCAGAGTACAAAACAATGGCAGACGCACGCACCGGAAACACAGCAATCCGTCTTGCTCAGAGAGGGAACACCACCACACAGACAAGGCAGGGCACCACTCAACGCACATACTCACAACACCACAAGGGGAGTGGTCGCCCGGTGGAAGGGCAGAAAGCTCCAGACACGGTCTTGTCGTCCCCGCAGAATGCGGTCCGGCTCGTCACCAGGCATCTGAAAAGCAACTCATTCAAACAGCAGCGCAAAGGAACGAAGCAAATAAGCACGAACGTCACTGGGAAGCGTCAATGGGGCGCACAGACCACCAGCGTGCACCATGCATGCGCGGGATCCCGGAAAACAGCGTAGTGCTTGCATGCACCACGAGTCCGGTGCCTGGCCTCTAGCAGGAGGCACTCATCGAGAAATAGCCACAAGTAGCAGCAACGAGGCAAACAACCTGGTCACAAACGTACCTACCCCCTGGCTGTCGTCGATGCGTGACGGCACTCGGGGGAATGGAAAGACAGCCTAGAAGGGACCGTAGAGGGCGTCAGGCGCCTACAGCCGTAATGGTTGTCGTGGAAAAACCGGTCCAAAGGCACCCACCCGCCACACACAAGAAAGAAGGAGGGGCCCCGACCGAGCCCCCACCCCTTCCAACAGCAGGCAGCGGGCACTCCCACCGCCCACTCGCTCGCAACGCCGGCGTCCATTGCAAGAAGGTTGACCCGGGAGCACACCCGACCACCAAACTGGTACAAGCGCGGCGATGCGCATGGGTGGGAGGGGTCGCTAGGGCACTACAAGAAAGGTCCGACAAAAGATGAACTCGGGGAGAGAAGGGACTCGGCGAGCGAGGATGCGACCGATGATTGACAGTGGCGGGAGACTGCGCGGGCGTGTCACGTGTGTGCCGACCACTCGTCATTTCGCAGCAGGGGCTGTTCTGTACGCCGCGGGTCTGAGGATCGAGCTCCATCCGAATCGCACGCGAACCGTTGACTTGTGCAGTGTAATCTGGCCATGCCGTTTACACTGAGAGGACAGCTATCTAGCTTGAAATCATCAAATACGTAACTACCGTTAATTTTATCAAAACCTCCAGGTAGACCCCCTGATGCTGGAACCAAGGGAAGGAAGATTGATGATCTGCTGGCGTAAACGACCTTGCAATGGCGCCCATCCGGCATGAAAACGGCATCTACACGTCACCCACAGCGGCCCACCGCAGATCTGTGCTCAGGGGACTCGGCAGCTGGCAGTCATTGCACGAGGTCGACCATCGAACCTGGCCAGCTGGGTAGGGGGGGGGGACTGCAATGGCCTCCAGGGAGGCGGAGGTGGAAACCGACTCTAGAGGGTCCTGAGTGGGGTCTTTTGATTCCAACCCTCCTGCGCAGGGTTCCCCCCGCCGGCCCCCACCGGCGACGGGCGTGGGGCGGCCCGCCGGCACTCCTGGCACCTCCAGACCGCGTGCTCCACCAGCCGTAGCCTTCCAGATGGTATGGACAGGAAAAAGGGTGGGTAACTGGGGAGCGCCCTCCATAGCAATAGCCGCCTCTCCTGCAGGCCCCAGTTTTCCGTCCCGACAGGTGCGGTGCACACAGTGTGGGGTCGCTTTGCCCAACTGCGGCGATGCGGTAGCCCCACAGCTCCCTTCAGGGCAGCATGGGCGCGCAACCGGTAGTGTGGCGCTGCTTGGCTCTGTGGCCATGGAAGTGCAGCGTGGGGTGGAAGTACGCGCGAAGATATGCCTCTGTCCATCGCTGGAGCGGCCGCGACACACCGGATCTTGGCACGCAGGACGTCCACCATCGCCCCCGTACAGAGCCTTTCTCAATTGCTCTTTGGGCCACGCGCGGCTTCACGGGCGCATGGAACAACCGTAAGCCAAAACAGTGGTATCGCTTCTTTTCTGGAAAAGGGAAAACGTGGGATGACACCAAGAAGCCACCCCGGTCGGAACTGCCCGCCATCAGCTCTCCTTCTGGTGGCTGCGGAGTGTTCCCCCGCATTCAAGCCCATATCACTGTCGTTCACACTCCTGCCTCGATGAGGAAGCTGGCATGGCGCTGCCACATCTGGCAGCGGCTACCATGCAACTCCACAACATCTACCGCCCGCGCGGTCATCGGGAGAATGCCGGTGAGGAATGGTCCCTCCGCGGTGCACACGCAGTGCAGCCTTTGACGGAGCATCCGCCGTTGTCAGACACTTGGCGCCTCTGCCTTCTGTACTCACACGAAGCGAGCTCTCAGAAGCCGAAAGCTTCTGTGTCTAGACAGTCCTGGTCAATACGATACCAGTCACATGCATTGCCTCCGTGACCCAGTTGTTCCTTTGTCCGCTTATTCCCAGTAGCTGTCAATAAACCTCGTGCGGCGCTACCTGACTCCCCCTAGCGTGAACCGTCTCCAGCAAATACGATGTCACCGCAGCATACCCGACCCCACCCGTTGGACAACCTTCTCACACCAGCTGTTCTGGGGAAGATTCGTGACGTCGGTGTGCCATCCGTTCATGAGAGTTACCCCCCTACGTACCACGAGTACGAACCAGAAACACAAACGTTGTCACAGGTGCAAAACGCAGAGTCGTTTTTATAAGAGTATCCTCTATCGTCACCATTGACGACCGCCATCAGGGCGCCGCCCAAGCAAGTCTCACGCCACGTCCTGTCGGTAGCAATTCTCACACCGCCAGCGTCTCCATATCGACATCGGCCACCCACATGAGACTGATGTCATGCGCCCCTCCCCGTGGCCTCCACCACGGCCGCCGCACCCGCCCCGCGCGCTGTCACCTCGGACGCCACAGCCGGTGTCTTCACAGGCGGCCACCCCTCTGCGACTCGGCCGGTCATCTCTACGCGGTACAACTCCGCCACAGCTCGTGCCACTCCTGCGGCGTGACTACCCTCGGAGAAAAGATGTCCATGTACAGGGGCTCCGTCGTGGATTGGTTACCGACTGAAGAGAGAAAGAACTACAAGCAGTATTAGAAGAAGAACGACTGATATCGCTATAACCCTGGCGTAGCGGAGCACCTCCACTTCCCCCATCTTCCCCTCCCCCTCGAATCTACCCCCTAAGCTCGAGGCCCGTACTGCTCAGCCGTAAAGAGGTTGTGCACGTACTCAGACGCCCTGGTGGTTATGTGATGGCCGCCAGGAAGCGGCGGCAGCTTGGCCAACAGGGAACGACCGTCCTCCTCCGAGACTCTGCTGTAGGCCGCCGCCAGATCCGCGGGCGTCTTGTACCCGGCTTCCATGATGACGTCAATCCGGACGGGGCCGACGCCGGGCAAGACGCTCATCTGAAGGGACCACAGCTGCTGCAGCGTCGCCACGCCCCGCATCTCTCGTACGTGCTTTTCCCACAACGAGTAGGTGAGGACGCCGTCGGCTCCCGGGACGGCGCCGTCAAGTGACCGGTGGGACGTGAGCCAAGCCTCCAATCCGTCGGCCGTCCCCATCCGACGGGTCCGATGCCGCACGAGGGCGGAGTAGTACCCCACCGTCTCTTCCATGTTGTCGGTCTCCTTAACGAAGATGCCCTCCTCGACCGTCATGCGGGCGAGAAATGCGCCAATCTCCCCACGCACTGCCGCGTCGCCGCGCGCCGCCTCACCCACGCTCCCCTCGATCACAAACGTCAGGGAGGAGCGACCGGATGCTCCCATCCAGTACGCCTGCTCCTGCAGCCGCCCGTCACGCAGCGAGGCCACCAGGTCGTCCGCCGTCTTGCGCTCGATCAGTTGGTCCAGGATGAATTCTGTGCCCGCCGGAGGCGCTCCCGCATAGGCGGCCTCGCCGGCGAGCGTCACACGGGCCACAAGCGTTGCGTCGCCCGTTGGAAGACGACGCGTAACAACCCGGCCGGCCAACCCAGGGTTGACACGCAGCCGAGACAAGAAGGCTGCGCGAGACGTGCTGCTTCCCGCCGTCTCTCTGTCGTCGACGACAAGGTAAACCTCCGAGGCCGTTGGTCCGGTAGGCTCGGGGGGGAGAGGGTAAGGTAAAGCGATAGGCTGGTGGGCCAGCGCCATGCCTCCCACTCGGGCAGGGGCTGACCCAACCGTGACCCCAAGGGGGGATGCTCGCAGTAGGTCCGCCGCAGTCTGTTGGTGAGTACCGACGCGGCTCATGGCCACAGAGTGTCCCACACCAGTGTCAGGAGCGATGCCGTCGACCGACGCCGTCGCACGGGTTCCCTCGTCCACAAAGACGACGGAATCGTCGTCACTGACGTGCACAACGTCCGGCACGACCCTTTCGGGTGAGTGGGCGCCGTTGGCAGCAGCTGGCACGGTCGTCGTCGGCGTGCGAGCGTCTTCGGCAGCGGCTGGCGCCGCCGCCACCGACGGGTCGGCGCCGCCATACACCACGATGACGCGACCGTCGACGGCGACGTCGGCGTGGGCGGCAGCGGCAGGCGACGCGGAGACACCGTCCTTGCGTCCAGCAACGTCCCGGTGATGGCGGCCACCCGGACCGTCACGTCCGCCGGATGCCTCTCGCCCGGCCGACGACGCTCCTCCACTGCGACGCGCTATGCCGCGGGATCCACCGTCGTTGCCAGCCGAACCCCCATTGCCGACATTGGCTGCCAGGGCGCGATTCAGGACGCGCTCCTCGAGCGGCTGGTCATCAGGAACGACCGAGGCCCCAAACAGCTCGGCCTCCACGGCCTCAGCAGCAACGACGGCGGGGATGCCACTGTCCACAAGCCACCGCAAGAGGGCTACATGCTCGGCCAGAGGAGAAGGAGGAGCAGTGAGTCGCCGGGGCGGGGACGTGGCCGGTGGCGATGCCGGGGGCGAACCGCAACCCGCACGGGCGCCGCGGCCGCCGGCAGCTGGTGACGTCATCGTCAGGGAAGGTTGCAAGGGGAGTCGGTCCACCGTGCAGCATTAACGGTCTGGGGAAGGGGGACGGGGAGAGCGGGGAACAGCACGACTGGAGCGCGTGTTGGGATGCGCACCCCAACGGCGCCAAAAAGTGGAAGAGCAGGAGTGGCGCCAGTGGGCCCGATGGCGGGGCGCTAGTGGGCCCGTTGGCGAGGCGCCAGTAGGCGCGAGGGCGGGGCGCCAGCGGGCCCGATGCCGATCGAGATGCGCCAATGGGCGCGATGGAGAGGCGCCAGTGGTCGCGATGTCGTGGCGCCAGTGCGCCCGATGGCGTGGCGCCGGTGGACCCAATGGCATGGCGCCAGTGATCACGAGGGCCGCCTGCTGGCACCTGCAGAGACAGTTGCATTCCAATGGCCTGTGGGGGAGTCTTCAGGGGCCGCTGAATCGGTCAGATCCCGTCTCAGTGAGACCGCTCGTGACCGCTGCCGGACAGCTGCTGCGAAGCCTCGCTCGAACCTCCCACGTGCCGTGCGGCATCTCCAGAACTCGAAGACAGGGGGGCCCCCTTAAGAACTGTCTCCATCTGAGCACTCGCAGGGGATTTCCGGCACCTTAAGTGTGGCCTGAATGCGACAAATAATTGCAAGGAAATCATTGAAGCTCGGACTCGGGATCCTCCTATGTGCTGGGGCTGACTCGGCTGTATTCTCCCTGTCACGCCCTGGAGAGAACATGCCGCGTGGTCCATACAAGCCCGGGCCATCCCAAAAGCGCCGCTCTTGGGCGGCCTTCCAGCCTTCTGGTGGCGGAGCGCCTCCCACAGACGTCTGGCCTAGCCCTCAAGAGTCGCTGTTTGGGCGCTCTTGCTGACAACGGCGGCTCTACTGCTAGCTGTCATCCGCGCGCTGAATCGACTGTCCAGCCGCGGCCAGCGCATCCGCAGGAGACCTACTCCGGGCCGATTCGGCTCACACATTTACTGCCATCCCGTTTACAGCCCCACAGTGCCCACAGACGCTGGGTGTCTCTCGGACGTGAGCAAGCCCAAGCGCCAGGCGTTCTGGGCGCCAATCCGCCGCGATTGGCGTCCCAGCAGCTCTGACGCTTCTCTTGGCCGTTCGGGCGCGCCGCGCATCCCCACCGCAGCGCCACGTCCAGTGTCACGACCTCCGTTGCGTTCTCTCCCCCCAACGCAATCACGCAGGTCTTAGGTGAGTGGCACGGGGGGGCGGACAGCTGGGTTGTTTTTCTTTGGCGCCTTTTGGTGGCCTCGATTGCACTGCCACCACAGCCGCAGCCAGCATCGCCGCCAGTGGGTAACGTCAACGAGACGGGGGAAAGAGGAGTTGCTTGCCTGGGGGACGTGCGGGGCTTGCTGGGGGGGGAGCTCGATGCCTGGGAGACACGCTGGTTGAGAGAGCTCTGCTGCGGTACGCGCGGCCACCTCTGCGTTTCAGACGCCGTCGGTGATGTTGTTGCAGCTGTGCGGTGGGACTGCGAGCGCGCGGCTGTCGCTCTTGGCAGTCGGAGCGGCCTCCGCCGCGCTCTTGTTACCGCAGTCATCACCCCAAGGCAGACGAGCCGCCAAAAGGCGAGCACCTGCGGGATACATTGCTTGGGTACTGGCTCGCGGCGGTGACGAAAGTGAAGGTAATGGGCTGCAGTGAGGGGTGGCAGCCGGGGGCGGCGGCGGGGGGGGCGGCGGCGGGCGGCAGCGACGCGTGGGGGTGCGGCGGGGGGCGGGGGAAGGAGGCCGCTGCTGACGGTAACGGGTGGCGGCGGGGAGCCGTGGAGGCGCGGGCGGCGGCACCGGGTAGTGCGACGGAGCAACGGGTGGCGGATGGGCGCCGTCGATGCGCCGGTGGCGGCGGGGTGTGGCGGCGCGAGGGGCAGCGGCATGGGGTAGCGGCTGGGGGCAGTGGCGTGAGCAGGCCGCTGGAGGAAACGGACAGGGGTGGCGGGGATCGCTGGAGGCAGGGGATTGAGTCTGGGGTCGGCAGCGGGAGGAGGAGGCTCGGCCGACATCGAGATGTGGCGGCTGGGGGCGGCCGCGTCAAGTAGCGTGTGGGGTCCACGGCTAAGATGGCCACTGGTGTCGGAGGCTGGTGGTGGACATGTCTCTTCTATTGGCAGTGCTACACTTTTTGGTCGGGATTGCTCTGGGTTGTGTGTGTTGGGGCACCGTCCGGGCTTAGACATGAAAGCTCGGCCAACGTCTGTTTCTGTTTGTGAGCCAGACCCAGCCCTTGCTTTCAGTGTACCATTAGACACTGCCTCGCACCGACATGCAATACCCTTGGACGCTGGCTGTGTTGTGCATCTCGGATGCTCGTTCTGTGACGCCTCTGTTTGCTGTTGGATCAAGAAAACACGAAAGAGAGGATAGATAAGACAAAAGGCGCTCAAAGGCATTCATGAAAAAGAAAGCGCCTCCGTGGACCACACCACCACCGTGCCAACCTGGGTGTCGAGGTCCACTGCCGCCTTTCCGGTGCCCGGGATGGGGTAACGCGTGCTGTAGGGGTACGCCACGGACGCGTCCAAGACCGCGACCAACTCGACGGCCACCATGTCCGAGTCGATCCAGCGAGAGGAGAACTTCTTCTTCTCTTTGACGAGGCGCGCCGTAGCCACGGGCACGCCCAGTTCCGAGAGAAGCGTGCACGACGCGCGGTTAGAGACAGCCGTCAAGTCCATCACCGTCCCTTTGGTGGCGCCCGCCCCACCCGCGGCCGAGAGCATCTTGGTTGCAAGCCGCCGCGACCGCTTGACCGGCGGTGCCGGCGAGCCTTCCGGGTCAGCCGCGGCACGCCGCTTGCTCGACGCGGCCGGCAACACGTCCGACGACAGATTGGCGGCAGACGAGGCGGCGGAGGCGGCAGGGGCGGCGGTGGCAGCGGCGGCGGCGGTGGCAGCGGCGGCGGCGGCGGCGGCGAGCGCGGCAGCTCGGTTCCCGCGCGTTGACCGCCTCGCGCCCGCAGACGACGGGAAACCGATGGTCGGCGCCGATGCGGCGGCAGTCGACGGCCGCTGGATGCTGCTGGCCGGCTTCCCGGGGTCGGCCGGTTGCGGCGCCACTCCGCGTGGAGAGGCCCCTGTGCGACTGCCGCCAGCTGCCGATGCCGTCTTGGTACCGCCGGTAGTCCCCTTGCCCTTCTTGGTGGTGGGACCGGCGCCAGCGCCCGACTCAACAACAGTCCTTGGCGCAGGGGTGGCCGACCCGTTAGCACCCTTTCCCCTCCCAATGCCGCCCGTTCGGCTCCTGCTTGCCGTCGGGGCCCCTTTCTCGTCGGCGCTTGGGGGCACACTGCTCCTGTGCCCCCCGCTCCCCCGGACCCTTACCGGCTTTCGCGGAGGTGCGCTCGGCGCAGGCAGGGACGGGTGCGAGGGTCGAGGAGGCAATGGCGGTCTCCGGGAGGACGACCCCGCAGGCGTCACCAAACTGGTCCCAGCGGCAGAAAGGCCAGAGCTGGCCGAGGATGATGCCGTCCGCTTGCTGACTGGCGGCGGAGGAGATGAGACCGAGATGTGCGTGCTCGCTTTTTGGCTGACGGCCGCAACGGGCGGTGACCCCTCGGCAGAGGACCGACCGCCAGAGGGTGCCAATGGCACACCAGAGCACGTAGTCCTTGAGGGAGTCGACAAAGGCACGGAAGCCGATGGAGAGCCCCCACACGACGTCCCCGCTGGCTGGGATGGAGAGGTAGAACTCGCGCCGACAGTGGGTGATGCAGACGACAAGGAAGCCGCTTCGACCATCACGGCCGGACGAGCATCCGGCGCGACAGGGGGCGTATCAAAGACGGCTGCATCGGCAGCCGCTCGAGGAGGATCTGATACGGCGGCGGGAGCACCATCGACTACCGTAGCTGCAGCAACGTGGTCCGCTACACCGCGAAAAGGGGGAGGGAGAGGAAGCAACGGGGGAACGACGGGTAGCGCGACCTGCTCATCTGGCGCCGGTGACGGGAGTGGCGCCGGCGATGCTGCAGTGGGAAGCGACGGGGAGCACGACGGAGCAGGTGGCATCAAAGGTGTAGCATTCGTCGTTGGCGGTCCGGCGCCGGAGGGGGGAGTACTAGACGTCCTTTCACCACCAGAACGAGCAGCAGTTGTGAACGGCGTTGCGCTAGCAGCTGGCGGGAGTGCAGATGGAGGAGCATGTGCTGTCGAGGAGGGTGGTGGTGGGGTAGGCTTCGTTGCCGCACTCGGTGGCTGGTTGCACGACGCGGATGCCACACCGGCCCTTGGCGTTACTGTAGACGCCCCATCGGTGCCAGCGCAGCCCGCCGACGACACAGCGGTGGCCAACCCGCCAGGCATCTGGCTCAGCGAATGAGAGGAAGCAGCCAGAACCGAGGCGCTGCCGGCCGGGACCGTCTTGCTCACCTCACTCGTCTTGCTCGTGGAACTCCCCTCACTCGCGTCGCTCCCCTTGCTCACGACGCTCCCCTTGCCCTTGGCGCACGCATTGGCGCCGGCGCTCCCTTTGGCCGCCGCGCTGTCCTTGCCCGGGGCGCTCCCCTCGAACACGGCGCTCCCTGCCGCGGCGCTGACCGGGGCCGGTGCGCTCCCATTGGCCGTGGCGCTGCCATTGGACGCGGCGCTGCCCTTGGCCGTGGCGCTCCCCTTTGCCGCGGCTATCCCGTTGGTCGTGGCGCTCCCCTTGGCCGCGGCGATCCCGTTGAACGTGGCGCTCCCAGCCGCGACGCTGCCCTTGGCCGCCACGCAGCCATTGGCCGCGGCGCTGCCCTTGGCCGCCGTGCTGCCCATGGCCGCCGTGCTGCCCTTGGCCGCCGTGCTGCCCTTGGCCGCCGTGCTGCCCTTGGCCGCCGTGCTGCCCTTGGCC
>ENA-ORXC01001250-ORXC01001250.1-marine-metagenome-genome-assembly--contig:-NODE-1250-length-15327-cov-61.494820_pt1 | contig 15327 bp, 13 predicted proteins | sample MGYA00237865_ERZ511478 | MGnify/ENA metagenome assembly ERZ511478 | reverse complement strand
CGTTTTGGGCAAAGATTACCACTGTTGCCGCTAGGGCAATTTTAAAAATTGTGTTCATAATAGTTTGTGTTTTGTGCGCTCGATGATGGCGCGTTATTGATGAATTTTCTTAATTATCTTTATTTGCAACTGCCTCTACGGCTCTATTAAACTCTTTTTTGAGCGTGCGGAACATTCTGTCTTTAAAGGAGTCTGGATCTACCTCAGCTTCGGCGTCTAGTAATAACTCGTTTGCGTCTACCACTCGTTGTGGCTGTGCATACACTGGTTGTTTATTGATATTTTGCTGGGCAGCTTTGAGTAGGTTTTCTACCTCATCATCTAGCAACTCTTCGCTCGTTTTTACTTCATCAGGATTTACATCTACAACAGCATTTATAGTAGATTTTATCGCTGCTTCTTTCTTAATTGAAGTGGCTACAGCTTCTTCTACTTGTGAGTTTATAGTATTAGCATTGCTGTATGGGCGATACTTACTTTTAGTAGGATTTGTTCTTTTCTTCTCTGTAAGAGTATTGTTGTTGGGTGACGTAACAGATTTTTGTACTTCTACATTATTTGTTGTTGCTTCTGTAAGTAAGATTTCACTAGGCTTATCACTTATTTGTTCTGGTGCTATCTCATCTATCACCTCTTCTGGTTGATTTTTTACATAAGGCGTTTGTTCATCTACCACACTCGTGTTATAAATAAGTGCTGTGATAAACACGCCTGCAATAAAGCTTGCCGCGATACCCATCCATAAAACTATTTTACTTTTTTTCTTGCCCTGACTAGCATCTAGCTTGCCCTCTATACGATCCCAGGCAGATGCGGTAGGCTCGAGACGGCGTCTCTCTAGCTTATCTTTAAAATTATCCTCTAAGTTCATCTGTACCGTTATTTATTAATTCTTTTTTTACCGCTGCTTGTAACTGCTTTCTCGCTTTAAACAATTGGCTTTTTGAAGTGCTCTCACTAATCCCAAGTGCTTTTGCTATCTCTCTATGCTTATAACCTTCTATTGCATACATTACAAATACGACTCGATATCCTTCTGGCAGGTCGTCTATGAGTGATTGTATATGCGCCACTTCTAGATCTGTCTGTATGTTATTTATAGCATCATTATTTTCTACCACACCATCTTCTGAGAAATATAACTTCTTTATTGCTCTTAGGTATGAGATGCTTTCTCGCACCATAATCTTACGTATCCACCCTTCAAAACTCCCGTTACCTCCGTAGGTGTCTAGCTTTGTAAATACTTTTAAGAAACCGTTGCACATTGCCTCTTCGGCTTGATGTACATCTTTTATATAATAACGACAGATGCTCAGCATTTTTGGCGAGTGCTCATCATAGAGTTTGCGCTGTGCATCTCTATTGCCTTTAATGGCTTTTTTTATGAGTTGTCGCTCGTTATTAAATTGTATGACTTTCATACCTGATGTTTGGGTTTCTATTTATAAAGACGCATCGTTTTTAAAAAAGGTTGCCTCAAGGCAAAAAAAAATCCAAATTTCTTCTTACCGTAGTGTAATTAGAAATTTGGATTTGCACATAAAGGTCTGTTTTATAGCTTATCCTTTATACTTCATAGGTAAGTGAACTACCTTTTTTGTTTCAAAGAAATCTTCTTCAAAGAATGTGGGAAGATCATAAATAGTAGTCGTGGTATACTTTTTAAGTTCTTCTGTGAGGTCTCCTCCTTTGAGGTATAAAATTCCGTTTTTGAGTTCGTGGTTAGATTTTTTTGCAATGTGCCCGCGCACCCATCTTACAAATGTTTCCATTTGAGCTACCGCTCTAGACACAATAAAATCATACTGACCAGGTACATTTTCTACTCGGTCGTTTGTAGTTTTTACATTTGTGATACCTAGGCCCTCTACCACCTCGTTTACTACTTTTATCTTTTTACCTATGCTATCTACAAGGTGAAAACTTACTTCTGGGTGTAGTATGGCAAGTGGTACTCCAGGAAAGCCTCCTCCCGTACCTACATCCATTATACTGGCACCAGGATTAAAGGTTTGAACTTTTGCTATACCTAGTGAATGCAGTACGTGACGTAAGTAAATCTCATCTATATCTTTACGGCTTACTACATTGATTTTGAGATTCCAATCTTGATATAAATCTTTCAGTTTTGAGAACTGCTCAATCTGAGTATCTGTTAGATCTGGAAAATATTTTAATATGATATCCATTATTTAGTATATTAACGGTGTAAAAGTACCATAATACCCGCTATTATTTTAACGCAGGTTCATAGATGTAGCCTATATTATGCATTACTTTTACCAAGCTATTAAAAGAAGATTATTTTTTTTCGCGAAAGCGGAATCAAAAACCTCAACAACACTACAATAAAACAGCTATTGTAGCGCTATGAGAGTAATTATTACATTATGGAGACTACTATAAAATTTTCTCGCACGGACTCTGCAAAGTTCTTCAGAACTTTAAATAAACGTGTAAACAACTACTTTAAAGAGAATAATATAAAACGCACAGGTAACTGGAAATTGTACCTTAAGGCAATCATTATGTTTGCCATTTACTTAGTTCCTTACTTTTTATTTTTAACGCTAGATATGCCTACCTGGCTTCAGATTGTCCTTACCGTTGTTATGGGTGTGGGTATGGCTGGTATAGGGATGAATGTGATGCACGATGGTAATCACGGTTCATTTTCTAGTAAAAAATGGGTAAATAAATTAATGGGAAGCAGTATTTATATACTAGCTGGTAATGTTTATAACTGGCAAGTACAACACAACGTGCTTCACCACACGTATACTAACATACACGGTCACGATGAAGATATGGAGGCTGGTCGCGTGCTACGTTTTTCAAAACACGGAAAATGGCACTGGGCACATAAGTTCCAGCACTACTACTCGGTGTTTTTATATGGTCTACTTACCTTTAATTGGGCACTTACTACAGATTTCTTCCAGATGAAACGTTATATGAAACGTAAATTATCTTACGGAAAACTACAGAGCCCTGCAAAGCAGTGGAGCACACTACTTATTACAAAAGCGATATACATCGCGATGTGGATTGTTATACCTCTGGTATTTATTGATCTTGCTTGGTGGAAAATTTTAATAGGCTTCTTTATTATGCACTATACTGCAGGTCTTATTTTGAGTATTATTTTCCAGCTTGCGCATATGGTAGAAGATGCACATATGCCGCTACCAGATGAGACAGGAACTATGAAAAATACTTGGGCAATACACCAGTTATTTACTACTGTAAACTTCTCAACTAAAAATAAGGTGATGAACTGGTTTTCTGGAGGATTAAACCACCAGGTGGAGCACCACATCTTTCCTCACATAAGCCACGTACACTATACTAAGATTAGTAAAATTGTAAAGGAGACAGCACAAGAGTTTAATTTACCTTACCACGAGTATAAAACTACTAGAAAGGCACTTATCGCTCACTTTAGTCACTTACGTGAGATGGGTATGAAACCTGCGATTTCTGCATAGAAGTGGTTAAATTTTTAAGAAAATATCAAACGCCAAATCCCATAAGGATTTGGCGTTTTTAGTTACCTTGCACTACAATCTTTTATCAACTAAATAAAGAATGCGCCTCGTATGAAGAATTTATCTACCCGCGTTACAAATATGGCAACCTCTGCAACTCTTGCAATGGCTGCAAAGGCTCGCGAATTAAGAGCAGAAGGAAAAGACATCATAGGTCTTAGTCTAGGAGAACCAGATTTTAATACTCCAGACTTTATTAAGGATGCTGCAATTCAAGCAGTAAATGATAATTACAATTCGTACACACCGGTAGATGGTTATGTAGAGTTAAAAGAGGCGATTATCACAAAATTTAAAAGAGATAATAATCTGGATTACACCCTCCCACAAATTGTGGTTTCTACAGGTGCAAAGCAGTCACTTGCAAATATTGCACTTGTATGCCTTGACCCAGGTGACGAGGTAATATTACCTTGCCCTTACTGGGTGAGCTACTCAGACATTGTAAAAATAGCCGAAGGTGTACCAGTAGAGGTAAAAACCTCAATAGATACAGATTTTAAAATGACACCAGAGCAGCTAGAAGCAGCTATCACGCCTAAGACAAAGATGCTTTGGTATAGCTCTCCTTGTAATCCATCTGGATCGATATATAGCAAAGAAGAGCTACGCGCTCTGGCAGATGTACTTGCAAAGCACCCACAAATTATAGTAGTAAGTGACGAGATTTATGAGCACATTAATTATGTGGGAGATCACGCAAGTATGGCACAGTTTCCAGATATGTATGACCGTACGGTAACTGTAAATGGTGTTTCAAAAGCATTTGCAATGACGGGATGGCGCGTAGGTTACATAGGAGGCCCAGAATATATTGCACGCGCTTGTAACAAGATGCAAGGACAGATTACTAGTGGTACAAACTGTATTGCACAACGTGCAGTAATTACCGCTCTTGAGGCTCCAGTAAGCAAAGTACAATATATGATTGATGAGTTTAAAAGTCGTCGTACGTTAATACTGGACTTACTCAATGATATTGAAGGCTTTAAATGTAACGAGCCAGAAGGTGCGTTTTACGTATTTCCAAATATCTCACACTATTTTGGAAAAACGCTAGGAGGTCAAAAAATAGAAAACGCAACAGATTTTTCTCTTTACCTTCTTGAGGCGGCAAATGTTGCAACGGTTACTGGTGAAGCATTTGGAAACCCAGATTGTATACGTATATCTTATGCAGCGAGTGTAGACAACATTAAAGACGCAATGAAGCAGATTAAAGCTGCTGTTTCATAGACCTTATATATTACGCTTTCGCGAAAGCAAAACAAAACCCGCTAATCTCTTAGCGGGTTTTTTCATTTGTAATGGAGTTAATCCATATCGATTTTTCGTTTTTTGTTAAGTGCAAATTCTTTTTTGAGATCTATACGCATCATTTTGCTTCCATCTAGTTTTGGCACCATAACCATTTGCATCGCTGTAATATCAAAAAAGGTAGTGTAGAGCGTCCCTCCCATTCTACCTTCACCCCAGTCTACAGCTGGTTGCACTGCTCCAGCCATCGTTTGCCCCACAGATTTTAAGGTGATGTCTTCTCCACTGCGCTCTAGCTCATCTACGCGTGAGTTTATAGATTGATATCTGTGGCAAGGGAAGCCGCCGTCTTCTGGAGCATTTATTAAAAAATTTGTTGCTACTAGCGTGTTGCCCTCCATAGGTATGATATGTTTCTTGCCGTCTATCCACTCTACAATAACTGCATTACCGGTGGCATCACCTATTAAAAAATGACTCTGGTGCACGGCGAGTTTTTGCTCCTCTATCCAGGCAAGCGCTTCCGCTACTGTACTTGCGTTTGCCAGTAAATCATCTCCTATGTTACCTTTTGCCCAGCCATACCCTTCTGGCATTTTTTGTTCTGGCGTCACCGCTACGTCAAAAAATAATCCTGCGCTATTTATACCTCCCTGAGCAAAATTATCCCAGCCATACCATAATCTAGCTAGCTTTTTTGAAGTCGCTTTTTCTATCTGTATATAAGCATCGGTATCAAGCCAGAAGTCTTCATTATTTACGGCATAAATAGTACCCGTTTCTTTATCTACATAATACAAAATAGAACACGCATACATAGAACTAGCACAAGCAGCAATTAAACATAGCGTTAATAACCACTTTCTAGAGGTATTGCTCACTTTCTTTGTCAATAGATGAATCATAATTTACAGCTTTAAGAACCTGACTTCCTTAAAGATGCAACAAAAATCACATACACACCAAGTTTAACAAGCAAGTTATTACCTCATAATTTATGTACTTATAGGTATCTTAGTAGAGTAATTTTTAAAATGAGTAATCTCGCTTTCGCGAAAGCGTAAAAACCCACAAAAACCACCATCAGTAGTAAAATACTGTGAGAATTAATACGACTCGACTTATGAAAAAAACGCTACTTGCAGGAATGATGGCTCTAAGCCTTATAGCTTGTAAAAACGACGCTACCACAGAAACAGCTAGCACAGGAGATACATCTCTGGCATTTAACAATGTGCTAGATAACTATTATGAAGACGGCCTAAAGCTTAATCCGCTTAATGCAACAATGTCTGGTGATAATAGGTATAATGATAAATTTCCAGATGCATTATCTCAATCTCATAAGGATGCAGTAAAAACTTATTATACATCTTACCGCGACTCTATACAGCAGTTTAACGACAGTGACCTTACAGACACAGAGAAGATGAGTAAGGAGGTATTGCTCTGGGATATTGCTATCAATCTAGAGGGTATGGAGTTTAAAAAAGACCTCACGCCTATAGACCAGATGTGGTCACCACATCTTATGTTTGGCCAGCTTGCAAGTGGAGCGAGTGCACAACCTTTTAACACTGTAGAAGATTACCGCAACTGGCAACAACGCGTAGATGAGTACCTAGTGTGGCTCAACAGCTCAGAAACAAATATGCGCAAGGGTATGACAGAAGGGTATGTACTTCCTAAATCACTTATTAAGAAAATCATCCCGCAAATGGATGCTATGACAGAGCCTACCATAGAGAATCACCTTTTCTATAAGCCTGTCGCAAATTTTCCTGATGGAATTACCGAAGAAGACCAGAATATCATACGCACAGATTATAAAAATATGATAGAAGGTAAAGTAATCCCTGCTTATGCAAAGATGCGTGACTTCTTACAAAATGAATATCTAGCGGCTGGACGCGATAGCTCTGGTTATAGTGATTTACCACAAGGAAGTGAGTATTATGACTATGCCATAAAATTATATACCACTACCACAATGAGCGCAGACGAGATACACCAGCTTGGACTAAGTGAGGTAGCCCGTATACGCAAGGAGATGGAAAAAGTAAAGGAGCAAGTAGGTTTTAAAGGAGATCTTAAAGCATTTTTTGACGATGTACGTACTAACAAAAAGCTAATGCCGTACAGTACTCCAGAAGAGATTATTGCAAACTTTAATGCAATGCACGAGACTATAAAGCCGCAGGTAGACCAGCTCTTTAGCCTACAGCCTAAAACAGCTTTTGAAGTAAGACAGACAGAAGCTTTCCGTGAGAAATCTGCAAGTGCAGAGTATAACCCAGGATCGCTAGATGGTACTCGACCAGGTATTTTCTACACACCTATACCAGACGCAACTACCTATAATGTATACTCAGACGAGTCTTTATTTTTACACGAGGCTATACCAGGTCACCACTTCCAAGTATCACTCACGCAAGAAAGCGAGACACTACCACAGTTTAGAAAAACTTTATGGTACAGTGCTTACGGCGAGGGCTGGGCATTATATACAGAGTCGCTTGGTAAAGAGTTAGGACTTTATACAGACCCATACCAATACTTTGGAACACTAGGAGCAGAAATGCACCGAGCAGTTAGGCTTGTAGTAGATACAGGAATCCACACCAAAGGATGGAGCCGTGAGAAAGCAATCGCATACTGCCTAGAAAATGAAGCCGAAAGTGAAGCAGGTATTACATCAGAAATTGAGCGCTATATGGCAAATCCAGGACAAGCGCTTTCTTATAAAATAGGTCAACTTAAGATTAGAGAACTTAGAGAAAAAGCAACTCAGGAGCTAGGTGATAAATTTGACATACGAGATTTTCACAAAGAGGTGCTTGAGACAGGATGTATCCCTCTTGCGCTACTTGAGGAAAAAATTAATGGTTGGATAGAAGAAAGTAAATAATACCGTTTTCACGCAAGTGAAGTTTATACTGAGCTTGCCGAAGTGCGAAAGCAAAACATTATGAATAAAAAAATAGTATTACTAGGCTCAGGAGAACTAGGAAAGGAATTTGTCATAGCTGCACAACGACTAGGTCAGACCGTAATTGCTGTAGATAGTTATGATAATGCTCCTGCTATGCAAGTAGCAGATGGTCGCGAAGTGATAAATATGCTTGATGGAGAGGCGCTAGATAAACTAGTAGAGAAGCATAAGCCAGACTACATCGTTCCAGAAATAGAGGCCATACGCACCGAGCGTTTTTATGAATATGAGAAGCAAGGATACACTGTGATTCCAAGTGCAAAAGCTGCAAACTTCACAATGAATCGCAAGTCTATACGCGATCTTGCTGCAAAAGACCTTGGCTTAAAAACTGCAAATTATCGCTATGCAACCTCTGCTCAAGAGCTGCAAAAAGCGGTGAAGGAAGTAGGGATTCCTTGTGTGGTAAAACCCCTAATGTCTTCTAGCGGAAAAGGACAATCTACTATCAAAACACCAGACGACATACAACGAGCGTGGGACTACTCTCAAGAAGGCTCTCGTGGTGATGTTGCAGAGGTGATTGTAGAAGCTTTTGTAAACTTTAATTATGAGATCACACTACTTACTGTAACGCAGAGAGATGGTGAGACATTATTTTGCCCACCTGTAGGTCACCGTCAAGAACGTGGTGATTATCAAGAAAGTTGGCAACCCGCTACTATGGACGATGCCCACCTTAAAACCGCTCAAGAAATGGCGGCTCAAGTTACCGCTGCATTAGGCGGAGCTGGTTTATGGGGTGTTGAGTTCTTTGTAGGAGATGATGGTGTGTACTTTTCTGAGCTTTCTCCACGCCCACACGATACAGGTATGGTAACGCTTGCAAACACGCAAAATTATAATGAGTTTGAGCTACACTTAAGAGCCGTGCTAGGACTTCCCATAAAAGAAATTACTCAAGAACGTATAGGTGCGAGTGCTGTAATTCTGGCAACTCAGAATTCTGACAATCCAGGATTTACAGGGATTAATGCAATAGCCACTGCGCCAAAAAGCGATTTCAGGCTCTTCGGAAAACCTACTTCTCGCCCATACAGACGTATGGGAGTTGTGGTAACCTACGATAGCCTTGATGGAGATATTACAGAGGTAGTATCGAGAGCAAAAGAGCTAGCTACCAAGGTTAAAACTACTTAATGCTTGATTTTTAAAATGTTTAATTTAAAGTGTACCATATGAGACTAGTCGTAACCTTATTTATATTAATAATCACCCTTGGGTGCTCACAAGAAAACACGACAAAAACTCGTGAAATAAGCAAGCAAGAAATGACACATACAAGACAGCTAAGGCATATGGTGCTCTTTAAATTTAATGAAGAGAGTACGACACAAGAAATCGAAAAAATTATTACAGATTTTTCGGCCTTACCATCTCAAATTAAAAGCATAAAAGATTATGAATGGGGATTACATAAAAGTGCAGAAGATTTAAACAAAGGCTTTACCCACGCATTTTTATTAACGTTTGATTCGCAAGATGGTCTAGATACGTATCTACCCCATACAGCTCATCAAAATTTTGTAGCCTCTATACAGCCCCACGTAGCAGATGTTATGGTAATAGATTACTGGACTAATTAATATAAAAAAGGCTGGAAGATAAAACTTCCAGCCTTTTTATTTTTCTAGTCTCTTATAAGTGGCAATGTACTGCATCGCAGTAAACCTTCTTGCTTTGCAATCTCTGCATAAGGAACCTCCTCTACAGTGATATCTTGATTGCGTAGCCAAGTGTTTAATCTGGTAAAATTACGCTCAGAAATAACAACTTCTGGAGAGATACTAAAGATGTTTGAATTCATATTAAACATCTCCTGAGAGGAGATTTCAAAGATATTTTCTTTTCCGTAAAAGTTTACCAGCCACTCGTATTCCTTTTCTTGTAAAAAGCCATTTTTATGAAGTATAGCTTTCCCATTCCCCACTGGCTGAAAACAGCAATCTAAATGTAAGGCATTATTATAAGGATCTGTATTAGACTTTCTAAGGTCAAAAGACATTACCTTCTTGCGAGGAAATAAATCTTGAATCATACCTACCGCAAGCATATTAGTACGCGCAATGATATAATCTGGATAATCATCACCACGATAGGTACCTATAAAAATATGATCATCTACCAGCATCACATCTCCTCCTTCTATATGTGCCTCTTCTGGTAATCTAAAAACGTGGGTAGATGGCACCTGTTTTATAACGTGCTCAATAGCATCTATCTCCTCTTCCCTATCTGGAAGAATATTTGCCTTAAAGAACTTATCATCTATCACAAAACCAATGTCACGTGTAAAAATCTGATTAAGATCTTTAATAAGCTTTGGCCTATAAACCTCTACATCATACTTTTTAAAAACTGCTGCTACAGCTTCCATTTCGGGAACCATATCTTTCTCTAGAGGATATGTTCCTTCTCTTAAATGTAGCGCAGATTTTGGGTCGTAGGCATCCTCAAGTTTTGGAGTAGGCCCATTACTTTCGGCAGTACCTAAGATTACGGCTCTAAGCCTTGAAGTTTCGTTCTTTACGTTTAGTTTAAGCATAAGGTAAAGATAACTCAGTTTTGCTAAAAAAAGAATGCCAATCTATATGAAATTTATCATATACGCAGTGCACTGTGATTTTTACGCTTTCGCGAAAGCTTACTTAATAGGTATCCACACTTCTTCTTCAGATTGTGGATTATTTGGGCCTAAGTAGTCCTCTGGCATAAATTCATAATGTGGTCTATGATCTAATTGATACCTAGAATTTGGCAACCACTGACTGTAGATATATTGAGCAAATACTCCAAAATCACGTGTGGTTCCTTTGTATGGAAAAACTGCCCATTTACCTTTTGGGATTTTTAATACTTCTAATTGATTTGGAATATCATTTTCGGTTGTTACCGCTACTGCGGCCCATTTTACAAACTTGGTTTCTGGTGTAAATGGAGTAGTCATAAAATCATCTGCATAGCATTGCACACTATAACTCCCTCCATTAGACTTATTAAGAATAGTCTTCCTTAGCGGTCCAAAGGTTTGCCATAACTGCATTGTAGTATTATGAGACAGAGACATTGTAGCCTGTAAACCTACAAGAGTAAGTGCAGCTTGCTCTATGATAACTGGTGATGGGTGTTTGGTATCTTTCACGAAAGTGAATTTACAATTTTTTAAATAGTTACGTTATTGCTTTTGAGGCATAAAAAAAGAGCAAACTAAACGCTTGCTCTTTTATATTGTACTATTGAGTTTTTATCTCTCAGAAACCTCTTTAAAAGCTCTTAAGTTTTCACCAGTATAAACCTGACGTGGACGACCTATAGGTTCTTTGTTAAGACGCATCTCTCTCCATTGTGCTATCCACCCTGGAAGACGACCTAAAGCAAACATAACCGTAAACATCTCTACTGGAATGTCTAGAGCTCTGTAAATAATACCTGAGTAAAAATCTACATTAGGATATAATTTACGATCTACAAAATATGGATCTTCTAGCGCTTCTTTTTCAAGTCCTTTTGCAATATCAAGAACAGGATCTTGTATTCCCAGTTGCCCTAGAACCTCGTCTGCAGCTACTTTTATGATTTTTGCACGTGGATCGAAGTTTTTATAAACTCTATGTCCAAAGCCCATAAGACGGAAAGGATCTTGCTTATCCTTTGCCTTTGCCATATATTTTTTAGTGTCACCACCATCATTCTTTATTGCCTCAAGCATTTCTATAACTGCTTGGTTTGCTCCACCGTGTAAAGGACCCCATAATGCAGAGATACCTGCAGAGATAGAAGCAAATAGACCAGCGTGAGATGAACCTACAATACGTACTGTAGATGTAGAACAGTTTTGCTCGTGGTCTGCGTGTAAGATTAATAACTTGTCTATAGCAGCGATTATCTCTTTATCTACGGTATAAGCTTCATTAGGTTTTGAGAACATCATTTTATGGAAGTTCTCTACGTAACCTAAAGAATTATCACCATAATCTAGTGGCTGACTTTTCTTTTTACGCATTGCCCAAGCAGCTAGCACTGGAAACTTTGCTAGTAGCTTTACAATTGCATTATACATTTCTTCTTCAGAATCTACATTTACGGTAGAAGGGTTAAATGCAATAAGTGCAGATGTAAGAGCACTTAATACTCCCATAGGGTGAGCAGACTTAGGAAAACCATCTAAGATTTTCTTCATATCCTCATCTACGTGAGACTCAGACTTAATGTCTGCATCAAATTTTGCAAGTTGTTCTTTTGTTGGTAATTCTCCAAAAATCAAAAGATAAGCAGTTTCAAGAAAGTCTGCTTTTTCGGCCAGTTCTTCTATTGAGTATCCTCTATATCTTAAGATACCTTTTTCTCCATCAAGGAAGGTAATAGCACTCTGGCAAGAACCCGTATTTTTATAACCTGGATCTATGGTAGTAATACCTCCAGTAGCACCTCTTAATGCTTTAATATCTATTGCTTGCTCCTGCTCTGTTCCTGTAATGATAGGAAACTCATAGCTCTTTCCGTCTATTGTTAAAGTTGCTTTATCTGCCATCTATGCCTGAAAAAATTTGTTTTTACTTAGTTTATTTTGGACAGCTAAATTACAAAAAAGAAGTCGTTTTATTTAACATAATACGCCGCTAGATGGTTAATAAAATGTAAAAATATTGGTCTTTTGACCATTATATTGCCCACAGCTTAACTATTGATAGAATCTGGTAAATATTATCTGCATATAAGACATAAAAAAAAGGATACTTGCAATCGCAAATATCCTTACCCAACTTCAAAATAAAGGTTTTGAATTTAATCAAAACCAGTTTCTTAAAAAGAGCGAGCGTGCAGCTAAAGGGCCATACTGCCCGCTCTTTACCCAACTTAAAAAATTATATACCTGTTTATTCACTAACGCGGTTATAACAATGTGGGCAAACTGTTAAGGTTGTTACTTCTTGAATTTTAACTACCTAATCATAAACATATCGAGTGCAATACAGCGACCTCTTTATCTTTATGACGGCAATTTACGGACTTTTTGACGATGCGCAATGATTTTGTAGTGAGATTATTCTTACTTTTGTATTTTTATAAAAGTTTACTTGTAAAAATTCTCTAAATAATCAATTATCTATGCCTGCTCTAATACTAAGATATATATAGTGTCATATATGGAAGCAAAAAAAACCCTCTCTATGAGAGGGTTTAATATAGTATGTAAACTACTACTACTTTATTTTAAAAGCATTCATAGCTGGAAAATATGCCGTATCTGCAAGCATCTCTTCTATACGAATAAGCTGGTTGTACTTTGCCATACGATCTGATCTTGAAGCCGAACCAGTTTTGATCTGCCCAGTGTTAAGTGCTACTGCAAGATCTGCGATAGTATTATCTTCTGTTTCTCCAGACCTGTGTGACATTACTGATGTATACCCAGCATTGTGAGCCATATTTACGGCTGCAATAGTTTCTGTGAGAGTTCCTATTTGATTTACCTTAATAAGGATTGAGTTTGCAATTCCTTCGTTTATACCGCGAGAAAGTCTCTCTACGTTGGTTACAAATAAATCATCACCTACAAGCTGTACTTTATCACCTACCTTATCAGTTAAGTATTTCCAGCCTTCCCAGTCATTTTCATCCATACCATCTTCTATTGAGATAATAGGATACTTATCTGCTAGTTCTGCTAGATAATCTGCTTGTTCTTCACTCGTACGTATTTTTCCTCCTTCTCCTTCGAACTTTGCATAGTTGTACTTCCCATCAACATAAAACTCGGCAGCGGCACAGTCTAGAGCTATCATAATCTCATCACCCCAAGAGTAACCTGCTTTTTCTACTGCTAGTTTTACGCTATCAAGTGCATCTTCTGTTCCGTCAAGAGCTGGAGCAAATCCTCCTTCGTCTCCTACAGCTGTACTAAGGTTTCTGTCGTGTAATACTTTTTTGAGATTATGAAATATTTCTGTACCCATCTGTAAAGCGTGACTAAAGCTCTTTGCTTTTACAGGCATTACCATAAACTCTTGAAAAGCAATAGGAGCATCACTGTGTGACCCTCCATTTATAATATTCATCATAGGTACTGGAAGTGTGTTTGCACTAACGCCTCCTATGTATCTATATAATGGCATATTAAGTTCTGCTGCGGCGGCTTTTGCACAGGCTAATGAAACTCCTAATATAGCGTTTGCACCTAGTTTTGATTTGTTAGGAGTGCCATCTAGATCTATCATTAACTCATCTATAGCATTTTGCTCAAAAACTGAAACACCAAGAAGTTCTGGTGCGATAAGCGTGTTTACATTCTCTACAGCTTTCTTTACACCTTTACCCATAAAATCTGTACCACCATCACGCAACTCTACCGCTTCGTGCTCGCCTGTAGATGCTCCAGAAGGTACTGCTGCTCTTCCCATCGCCCCGAGTTCTGTAAATACATCTACCTCTACCGTAGGGTTTCCTCTTGAATCAAATATTTGTCTTGCGTGAATTTCTATGATAATACTCATTTTCTTAGTTGTTTTATTAGTTACGTAAAAATACGATTTTGACCTTAATTTAAATAAATTGACTAGCTATTGTCGCGATAACGTTTTCGCGTAAGCGGTAATATAAAAAAATCCCCACCGTAAGGCAGGGATATATTTTTTAAGCTGTAACGCTTTTTATGTTTTCTATAAATTGATCAAATAGATAAGTAGCATCATTAGGTCCTGGACTTGCCTCTGGGTGATATTGAACTGAGAAACAATTTTTATTTTTCATTTTAATACCCGCTACGCTATGATCATTGAGATGAACGTGTGTTATCTCAACATCTGGATGTGCTTCTGTCTCTTCTCTATTAATAGAGAAACCGTGGTTTTGAGAAGTAATCTCACCTTTACCAGTTATAAGATTCTTTACAGGATGATTAATCCCACGGTGACCATTATGCATTTTATAAGTAGATATTCCATTTGCAAGAGCAATAACCTGGTGACCAAGACATATACCGAATAGTGGCTCATCATCTGCAATAATGTCTTTTGCTACTTGTATTGCATTTTCAAGAGGTTCTGGATCTCCAGGACCGTTTGAAAGAAAATATCCATCAGGGTTCCAAGATTTCATCTCTGCATATGTTGTATCATAAGGGAATACTTTTATATAAGCACCTCGTTTTGCAAGGTTACGTAAGATATTACGCTTGATACCTATATCGAGAGCTGCAATCTTTACTTCGGCATTTTCTTCTCCAAAGAAATATGGCTCTTTTGTTGAAACCTTTGAAGCTAGTTCAAGGCCATTCATATCTGGAACTTCTGCTAGCTTTGCCTTAAGAGCTTCTATATTTTCTACATCTGTAGTAATTACAGCATTCATAGATCCATTATCTCGTATATGCGCTACAAGTGCTCTAGTGTCTACATCAGAAATGGCAAATAAATTACTCTTATCTAAAAATTGTTCTAGCGACTCTTGAGCGTCTTTACGTGAATAGGTGTAACTGAAATTTCTACAAATAAGACCAGAAATCTTTACTTTATCAGATTCTGTCTC
>ENA-ORXC01001249-ORXC01001249.1-marine-metagenome-genome-assembly--contig:-NODE-1249-length-15336-cov-41.366276_pt1 | contig 15336 bp, 8 predicted proteins | sample MGYA00237865_ERZ511478 | MGnify/ENA metagenome assembly ERZ511478 | reverse complement strand
AAAAAAGGAGTTGGTAGTTCTAAAAACGGTCGTGAATCAGAATCGAAACGCTTAGGTGTTAAGATCTTTGGAGGACAGGCTGCAATCGCAGGGAACATCATCGTACGTCAAAGAGGTAACACGCATCACCCAGGTGAAAACGTGTACGGAGGAAAAGATCACACACTTCACGCAAAAGTGGATGGTGTTGTAAAATTCCAAAAGAAAAGAGACAATAAATCTTACGTTTCTGTAGTGCCTTTTGAGGCATAAGCAACTAAGATAATTGCTATCTCATTATATAAAACCCTTACCGCAATGCGGTAAGGGTTTTTATGGTTATACATACTTGATTGAGTTTTAAGTGTTTGGTATGTTGTTTGATGCAAGACACAAAACACTCCTTATGAGAATATTACTAGCGTTTTGTTGTGCCTTTTTATTGCAATCTTGCTTTCCTGTAGCAGTGGCGCCTAACCTGAGTGAGGGCAAGGTTAAAAAAGCAAAGAAGTTTAATAGAAAACTACCTAATAGATATGCATATCTATTTACAGACCCTAAGGATGCAAATGAGTTTTATGCGTATGTAAATACTAAATATGATCTCAATCATAACTATGTAGAAGATAATGTGCGCGTACTTATAAGTAACGAAGCCTACTATGTCTCATTTTATGAAGTGGGAAAGAAGACGCAAACTGTCAATTTATTGAGACCACTAGCAAATAAGTTGCTTGAAGAAAATGGTGCGCCGCCCGTCTTTAATGATGACCCTTTTAGGGATTATGGTGATACCTGGTATATCGCATTACTTATAACAGATGAAGATTTTAACGACGCCTTGCATCCAGATTATAAACATTATAAGGATATAAAGCAATTTGCAGCTTCTCTACATAAAGAGTACTATAGTATGAGTAACTATAAGCAAGCCACATTTACAGTGGAGCATAACTAGCTTAGTTTACCTTGATTTTATCTGTACCTAGATAGCCATCATTTTTATTGTAATACCAAGCTCGGTCTTTAGGCATTTTTATGCCTCCTATAGTAGCAAGATCAGTAAGGAGTATGTACTCACCCGTAGTCTCATCATCACCCTTAAAAAATTGATATACCTCCATTGCATACGTCTCTGGGTCAAAATAAAACTGCCACACATCTGTGCCTACATTTTTATCATAGCGCACACGTGCTACTAGGTATTCTTTTCCTTTGAAGGTGTGCTTTTTAACATCCTTCTCGATAATAGTTCCCATATCTGTTAGCTTCATAGGTAAACCATAGAGGTATGAGTAGTAATTTCTAAACATTACAGTGCGTTCACAATCCTCATCTGCAGTGGTGCTTGTTACGACCTCTCCAGCTTCGTTTGTGTATTTGCAAGCAGTGCCTAGAAGTTCTCTAAAGCTGGTTTTGCCATCTTGTGTTGTAGTTACATTAAAGTACTCTCTAGGTAAATCTAGTGTAATTACACTTTTGCGATCTGGTTTATCTGGCATATCAAGTACGAGTGTAAATTCTCCAGTAAAAGTCTCCCAGTTGCTATTTGGGTCGTGATAGGCTATAGATTTTGCCACGAGCTCTGGTCCAGATAATTGTTGTGAGTACGCTTTCGCGAAAGCGCAACAAAATAAAATAGCAATAAGCGTATAGTTTTTCATTGTGAAAGTTTGAGCTATGAAGATACACATTGCTTTTTGATAACCATAACTAACTTTAGTATGGTCTTAACAGCAGTACAAAGTGATAAATTGTATCTTAAATATATGGAAGAAAAAGTAGAAGTAGCGCTTGAAGATGGAATGCTCAATCTAGAAAATAAGCAGATCCCAAAAGAGATTTATGATGAGGCAATTATTGCCTTAGAGCACTATCCAGAATTGTGGGATGCAGATATTACTTTTCAATTTAAGGACAATATAAGAAAGTCTACTATGCAGGCCCAGCCTAGGTGGGCAAGCTTTTTTAAATCTAGAAAAAACAGATCTTACATTATTTTAATCTCAAGAAAAATACAAATAGATCAAGAGGAGCTTAACTTTTCTGAAGTGCCCAGCGATGTGGTAATAGGATGGCTAGGCCACGAGCTGGGTCACGTGATGGATTATAGGGAGCGCTCTGCCTTCGGGATGCTGGTTTTTGGTGCTAAATATTTATACTCTGGCGCTCATATTAAAGAGGTAGAGCGCACTGCAGATGTGTATGCAATTACCCACGGTATGGGGTCATATATTTTAAAAACAAAGAATTTTATACTAGATCACGCTCATATCTCTGAGAAGTATAAGCAACGTTTGCGTAGTTTATATATGTCGCCAGAGGAGGTGATGCACCTGCTTGAGAACGATTAAATTATAGAGTGAATTTATTGCTCATTTATAAAAGCTTCAAACTGGGCAAACTTTTCTTCATCCATTACTTTTTCCATTTTTACCTGGCCACCTTTTTTCTTATTTGCGCCACTCCACTCGTGAAAGATATTTGGGTCTATAGTGGTTACTTTTACGCCTTTTAGGGATTTGCCTCTGGCTACACCGTAGTTTTTATTGGCACTTTTAAGAGATTCATCAAGAGCCTTAGCAAGTTCTGTCTCGCTAGTGGTGGCTGTTGTTCCTAAATACCAGCAGTGGTAAAACTCACCATCTATTTTTTTTGCACTCAGTGTAAACTCCGGTATTTTAATGTCAAACTTTTCTTCTAGATCTCTTAGAGCATCTTCCATTTTATTTACAGAAAGTTGTGAGCCTACCACGTTAAGGAAGAATTTTGTTCGTCCGGTGATTTTAATTTCGGCTCTCTCCACATCTGTAAATGCTATGGTGTCGCCTATGAGATATCTCCACGCACCAGAGACAGTACTTATGATGAGTACATAGTCTACTCCCGTCTCTACTTCGTTAAGTGTAAGCGCAGGTGCATCTTGTGAGAGCGAGCCATCTTCATTAATATATTCAGGTTTAAATGGTACAAATTCAAAATAAACGCCGGCATCTGTGCTAAGCTTCATAGATGCTGTTTCTGGCCTGCTCTGGTACGCCATAAAACCTTCTGAAGCTAGGTAGGTGTCTATAATGGTAATGTCTCGACCTAGTAACTGTCTAAAACTTTTTTCATAGGGTTGAAAAGCTACACCTCCACTAGTAAAGACCTGCAGGTTAGGCCAGATGTCGTGTATGTTATCTACATTATGGTAGGCTATTACTTCTTTAAGCATAAGCTCCATCCAAGATGGGATACCGCTTAAGGCTCCTATATCCCAAGACTTTGCATTTTCTGCGATGGTTTTAACACGCTCATCCCAGTTGTCTATTTTTGCTATTTCTTCTCCAGGTTTATAAAAACCTTTAAACCAGAAGGGGATATTGCTAGCTGTGATACCGCTTATTTCTCCCTCAAGAAATTCGTCATTTTCGGCGAGGTCTGTAGAGCTTCCTAGCGCCATAACTTCTTTGTCAAAAAAGTCTGTAGGTAAATCATAATGTGCCAGCGCAGATACTTGTGCAATACTAGTCGTTCTTATAGATGCTACCATATCTTCGGTCACAGGTATGCGTTTACTAGTTTTACCTGTAGTCCCACTTGATAATGCAAAATAATGTGGCTTACCAGGCCAGGTGATGTTTTCTAGGCCTTCCTTGATGCGTTTCCACCACATATCATTCATTTGATTATAATCGTGGTAGGGTATTGCTTTTTTGTAAGCCTCGCCCACATTATCTTCTTCTAGAATTTTTGAAAAGCCGTAATAGATGCCAAAGGATGTATCCTTTGCTGTGTCGAGCATTGTACGTAACACGTTCTCTTGCTCTTCAACTGGGTTTGAGCTGGTGGTGAGCGAGTCTTTAAGATCAATTGCACCTTTTATGATAGAACCTAGAATAGCCATATGAGTTGGTTTTTTTACAAATATGTTAAATAAACCCGCTTAACTTATTGTCTTTAACCCAATCTTAAGGAACAATTGTGAAAAATATAGGAGCTTTAGGTAGGGGTAATTACGCTTTCGCGAAAGCGTAAAAAAAATCATCTCACACTCATATCTTACTTGAGGTATAAGCAGTTGTATTGATAATCTATAATGCCTTTGCCTGCGTTTAAAACATCTGCACCCAGAATACCGTGTACAGGCGCTGCATTGTGAGCGATTAGTGCAGTGTTTACGTGTGACATATCAAAGAGAACGATATCAAGTTTTTTATACTGCCACTTCTGGATTTTTAGAGAATTATTGCGAGAGAGTTTAGTCTCCATACCGGTTGCTCCCGCGCCTGCGGCTAGCACCTCACTATCTTCTTGTAATAAGCCAAAAAGATCTGCGTGGCTAAAATCTATACAAGAACTAGAAGCGCCAGTGTCTAGTATAAATGACCCTTCTACACCATTAATTTTTGCCTTCATCTCGAGGTGATTTGTAACGGTAGGAAACAGGCGTGAGCGGCAATAACCTTTTGATAATAAAAACTCGCGTAGTGAGGGCATATGGTGTGTGATTTCTATCAAAAATAATACAATCGTTTATACACCGCGTGGCAACTAAATGATTTTTGAAAAAAGAGGCAAAATCATTTTACTTCCTTCTCGTGGCAAAGTATTTTTGTCGTCTATGACTTTTACAGATACACATACCCATTTATACAGTGAGTCTTTTGACGAAGATCAAGCAGAAATGATACAGCGCGCCATAGATGCTGGCGTGACTCGTTTTTTTATACCAGCAATAGACTCGGCATATACAGAGCGTATGTATGCGCTAGAAAAGGCACATCCAGATACCGTGTACCTTATGATGGGATTACATCCCACACACGTAAAAGAAAACTATGAAGAAGAACTTGCTCACATAGAAGCACAGTTTGCAACACGTGACTTTTATGCGGTAGGGGAGATAGGGATTGATTTGTACTGGGATAAGTCTACTCTAGCGATACAGCAAGATGCATTTACTAGACAGATCCAACTAGCAAAAAAATATAAAAAACCCATAGTGATACACTGTCGTGAGGCTTTTGACGAGGTTTTTGAAATATTAGAGAGTGAGAAGGGTGATGATCTCTTTGGGATTTTTCATTGTTTTACGGGCACAAAAGAACAAGCCGAAAAAGCGATAAGCTACAATATGAAGTTGGGTATAGGAGGCGTGGCGACCTTTAAAAATGGTAAGATAGATCAGTTTCTTGCAGAAATACCGCTGGAGCATATAGTGCTAGAGACAGACGCTCCCTACTTGAGCCCCGTGCCATATCGCGGTAAGAGAAATGAGAGTAGCTACCTAGTGCTCGTGGCAGAAAAACTTGCGACTATTTATCAAAAACCGCTAGACGAGATTGCTGCTATCACCAGTAAAAATGCAGATAACGTTTTTTTTACAAAGCGCGCATAGTATCTTATTGTAAATAGGTAACTCAGACATAAAATATTTTGTTCTTTTGTGGAGACCAATATATACCCAATTGAACAACTACGACCATATACGCCCATACCACGACCAGGAGGTAAATGAGGCACTTTTAAGAGCAGCCAGACACCCTATGTTTAGAGTGTTGTTACAATTTACATTTCCAGATTTCTCGCAAGAGCAAATTCTAGAAGTGCTTAAAACGTGTCACTCTATTGCAGATTTTCAAGAGAAGGTGATTTATAAGTCTGTGAGTAACCTACTTGACAAAAGCTCAGAAGGGTTTACGCAAAGTGGTTTTAGTACGCTTTCGCGAAAGCAATCTTACCTCTATTTATCAAATCATCGTGATATCGTATTAGATACGTCGTTACTCAATATGACGCTTATAGATCATAAACTTATCACCACAGCCTCTGCTATAGGTGATAATCTGGTGCAAAAAGATTTCTTAATGGAGTTGTCTAAACTTAATAGAAACTTTTTGGTCTTAAGAGATCAGTCGCCTAGGGAGTTACTTATGAGTTCTAAGCTGCTTTCTAGTTATATTAAATTTTTACTACAGTCCGATAGATCTGTATGGGTAGCGCAGCGAGAGGGAAGAACAAAAGATGGTCTTGATAAAACGCAGCAGGGTGTTCTTAAAATGATTACTATGGCTCGTGGTAAGACGCCACTTATGGCTTACCTACGAGAGTTGAGCGTCATAGGTGTGGCGATATCTTATGAGTATGATCCTACAGATATATTAAAAGTGCCAGAAATTGTTGCCAAAAGAGAGAACCTGCCTTATATAAAAACAGCAAATGAAGATTTTAATAGCATACTTAAAGGAGCGCTAGGTAATAAACGTAACATTCACATCGCCGCATCACCGTTACCAGAAAAGGTATATGATGATATTGAAGACAAGTATGATAGTGATAATGAGAAGTTACAAGCCTTTGCTGGTGAATTAGATAAAGTAATCTGGAAGAATTATAAGCTCTGGCCTACAAACTACATCGCTTATGATCTCTATCATAAAACAGATAAGTATAAGGACAAATATGATACTAAGGAACTACGTCATTTTGAGCGTAGACTCGAAGTACGTGTTGATTTATCAAAGCAAATGGAAGTAGACAGCTTCTTATTAATGTATGCAAACCCCGTGTTGCAAGCCGAAAAGTTATGAGTAAAGCAAAAATCCTTTTAATATACACTGGTGGTACCATAGGTATGATTAAAGACTATGAGACGGGAGCGCTCAAAGCCTTTGATTTTGATGAGCTACTAGATAAAATACCAGAGCTACGTTTGCTGGATTGTGAGATAAGCACCGCCTCTTTTGAGACCGTAATAGACTCGTCTAATATGAATCCTGCATACTGGAATCAATTATGTGATTTTATAGAGCAAGGTTATGATGCATATGATGGCTTTGTAGTCTTGCACGGGAGTGACACGATGAGTTATAGCGCATCTGCAGTGAGTTTTATGCTAGAGAATTTGAGTAAACCCGTTGTATTTACAGGTTCGCAGTTACCTATAGGAGACCTACGCACAGATGCAAAAGAGAATCTTATAACAGCCGTACAAGTAGCTGCCTTAAGAAAAAGGAATAGGCCACTCATAACCGAAGTATGTTTGTATTTTGAGTATAAGCTTTACAGGGCAAACCGCACATCAAAAATAAGTGCAGAAAATTTTGAGGCCTTCACTTCGCCTAACCATCCAGAGCTTTTAACCTCAGGTGTGCATCTCACAATTAATGAAGACGCTCTCTGGAAACCTAATAAAAAGCAACTCAAGGTTCATAAAAAGCTAGTTACAGAAGTCTTACTACTTAAGATATATCCAGGTATCTCACAGTGCCTTGTAGAAGCAATGCTCAATGTGCCTTGCGTGCGAGGTGTGGTGTTAGAAACTTTTGGAGCTGGAAATACTACAACAGAGCAGTGGTTTATAGATGCACTTAAGGCAACTATAAAGAGGGGAGTGCCTGTAGTAAATGTGACACAATGTATCTCAGGCAGTGTTCATATGGGTAATTATGAAACCAGCGTAGCCCTTAAAAAAATGGGAGTTATTAACGGAGGCGATATCACCTCTGAAGCCGCAATAGCAAAAATGATGTATCTCTTAGGACAAAATTTAGGGCCTAAAGTTTTCAAAACAGTTTTTGAAACATCACTGCGTGGGGAGATGTCATAATTATGAACTAAACCTTGAGTGCTCCGAGGTTTTTTTGTTAATTCGCACTCCTTAATATATAGCGATTGTTTTTAGTACGCTTTCGCGAAAATTAATAATAGAAAGGTGGCCGAGTGGCTTAAGGCGCACGCTTGGAAAGCGTGTATACGGAAACGTATCGAGGGTTCGAATCCCTTCCTTTCTGCAATGGTTGTAAGTTGTCTGGCCTAGTATGATGGCTAGGTTATCTTACATTTCTCCTACTGGATACTTTTTATTTTCCTTTACCTGGATGTCGCCTACTAATCAAAGTATTTCCTCTATTCAAATATAGAGGCAGGAAATCATTTTAAAATTTAATTTTATTCAACATAAACCTCTGGTAATTAAGTTTACATAGATAATTTGTGTATTTTAACGATGATTTCAGGGATATGGTTCATCTGGACTACATTGCTTCATCTGTAAATTAGGATTGTAAATAGTAATATAAAATAGAGTCACTAGTATAAAAGGTGACCAAAAAAATCATCACGTATGATTCATAAAACTACTAAAACACATTTCACATCTTTCATTATAATTTTTCTGTTTCTTTTCTGTTTAACAGAAGTACAGGCACAAATTTTTCCTGGGGTTAATGCTCCAAACCCTGCGCCAGCTGGGCCACCAGGTAACCCAGATGCAGTAATACCTGTAAACGCCGTATTGGGGTCAGATGGTGTTACTTTTCAAGTTCAAGGTGCCGAAGCTTGTATTACAGGTGGCGGTGGTAATAATAATAGTCCAGGAGAAGACCCTGAGTGGAGATTTGATGTTACACTAGCAGATCCAGGTAATATATTGCCTGTGTCTGAAGATATAGAAATTCGTGTCTGTAGGCGTGGAGATTTTGGACAAACTGCAGAAGTCTTATTTATTTTAGATGAAGATTTAAACCAAGTAGGTATTATCCCAGGGCAGGGAGATATATCCTTTGACTGTACTTCAGGTCCGGTTTGTCAGGTTGTTACAATTACTTCCTGCGCATTTAATGCGCAAACAGCAGATGGTGTTTTTAGCTTAACCTTATATACAGACGGGGCGGCATCTGGTAATACAGTAGGTGATTTTTGTAATGTGCCTGCAGGACCACAACCTGATATTACGCCAGCTGGTTGTACTGGCGACTGTCCAACATATACACAATCTGTACAAGCCGGTGCAAACAGGGTTTTTAATAATCAGGCTGCGGGAGGACCTATGGTAAATTCTGTTGCAGCTAGTGCTAACTGTGCGTTTATAGATTATTTTATATTCCCAACTGGAGGCCTGACTTTTACCATAGATGGGACGGATTCTGAGGACCTTAATGGAGAAGATTACTGTGTAGGTGAATCTGTATTTATCCCTTCTGCTTCTGGGGCTGGTCAACAATTTACTGTATCTATAGATGGCGGTCCAGCTCAAAATGTTGGAGGAGGGGGTATGGATGTAAATTATGAATTTACATCCCCAGGAGTTTATGAAATTTGTAACGTTATTGATCCCGGAGGCTGTGCAGAGCAGAGGTGTACCATACTCAATGTAGTGGCAAAACCTCCTGGTGATGCAGGCCCAGATGATAGTATATGTGATACTCAGACAACATATCCTCTTTCAGGAGCTGTTGTAATGGCAGATAATGTTTTGTGGAGCACAAGTGGGGATGGATTTTTTAATGATTCTACAGCAAATAATCCTACCTATACATTAGGTCCTATAGATTTGAATACAGCCGCCATACAGCTTTCTGTAACAGTTTCGAATAATGATGGAATTTGTGACCCTATGACAGATAGTATGCAGTTGTCCATTGCCGAAGAATCAACTGTAAATGCGGGTTCTGACACAATAATTTGTAATAGTATAGGAGGCTACGTTCTTTCTGATGCATCTATAGGAGGTGGTGCAACTACTGGTATTTGGACGATTACACAACCACCTGGCGGTGACGGAGTAGTTAGTCCTGCTACAGCCAGCCCAAATCCCGAGAATGCAACCTTTACTGCCACAGTACAAGGTGACTATGTTCTTACACTTACAACTAATGGAGGAACTGCTTGCCCAGTATTATCAGATAGTATTACTATTACTGTTGACGAAGCTCCTATGTCTAGTGTAGGTACTGCTAAGACAGGTATAATTTGTTCAGATGAGATGTACGTGTTTACTGATGGTACATCTTCGGTAGGAGGTACTCCATCAGATACTATAAGCTGGACAAGTAGTGGCTCAGGAACCTTTAGTAGTACTACAGTAGAAAATCCAATATATACTCCTAGTGCTGGAGATATTACTGCAGGTCTTATAACACTTACTAAAACTGTGACGGGTACAGGTGGTTGTGCTTCTGTATCAGTTGCAGACGAGTTTACATTAACTATAAGCGAGGAGCCTACTGTTGAGGCAGGTAATCCAGTAACACTTTGTATTGATTTTGGAGCGTATCAACTTTCTGACGCATCCATAGGTGGCAGTGCTACAACAGGAACTTGGGTAGTGACTACAAATGCTGGAGATGGAGCTGTTAGTCCAACTACTGCTACTACTTCACCAGTAACAGCAAACTTTACGGCAACTACAGCTGGAACATATATATTAACTTTAACTACAGATGCTGCTTCACCTTGTACTCCTGTTGAAGATACTCTTGTAATTACTGTAGTAGAACCGGAGCTTAACAGTATTCAAGACCTTATAGGGTGCGCAGTGCCGGGTGCTGTGCTAAACGCTAATGATGGAATCACTTTTGATCCGAACATATCTGTTACTTGGTATACTTCACTTACGGGAGGAAGTCCTATCACGGGTCAACCTGAATTAAATACAGCAGGAACGATTTCGTATTTTGCTGAAATTACAGACACTTCTATTTCTTGTATAAATCCAGAACGAGAAGAAGTTGTATTAACGCTTGTAGATCCACCATTCCCAAACTTCATTGAAGCGGTTTGTTCTGGAGAAGTATTAAATATTGGAGTTGCATCTGTATCTCCTTCTTACACGGTTGTATCTTCTGATCAACTAAACTTACCAGCGGGTCCCGATCGACCAACTCCATCGGCACAAAATATTACTGACACTTACGTAAATAGAACAGCAAATGATGTAACAATTACTTATACATTAACGGTAAGTGATCCCGTAGCTTGTCAAGGACAAATTTTTGATGTTGTTGTTACTGTCTCTCCAGAACCTGTAATTTCAAATACGTTGGATACAGCTGTATGTAGCGATAATCCTATTGGAGTAGTTTTAGATGTATTAAGTACAAGTACGGCTGCCGCTACATATAGACTTGCAAGTGTTACACCAGATGCTGGATTAATTGCTAGTGGTTCAAATGCTGCAACTGCAAATGGCTTAGCGGCAGATGCTATTCAAAATGACATTTTTTCAAATAATACAGGTACTTCTTTAAATGTTGAATATGTTGTAGAGCCTACATCTTCAGCAGGTTGTGTTGGTGAACCTGAAACCATAATAGTTACTGTAGAGCCATCTCCCACAGTAGAGGCAGGACCTGACGCTGCTAGTATATGCTCTGACGAGACCTATACTGTGGTAGGTAGTACTTCTGCAAACGGAACGATAGTCTGGAGCACTAGTGGTACAGGTACATTTAATAACAACTCTATAGATAATCCAATTTATACAGTAAGCGGCCAAGATATTTCTGCAGGAGAGGTGACCTTAACAAAAACAGTTACGGGAACTGGTGTTTGTCTGTCAAATTCAGCTTCTGATAATACGGTTCTTACTATAAGTGAACTTCCTATTGTAGACGCAGGTATCGATCAGGTTCTATGTTCAGATAATAGTCCATTTGTATTAAGTGGAGCATCAATTGGAGGAGGAGCTACAACAGGAGTATGGACCATAACATCTCAGCCTGGAACAGATGGAATACTAAGTGATGATACACCTACAGCAAATCCAGAAACGGTAAGCTTAACAGCTACCACTCCAGGGGTATACATCTTAACCTTAACTACAGATTTTACCACCCCCTGCTTAGAAGCGTCTGATAGTATATCAATAACGGTAGAGGATGAACCAACGGTTGAAGCCGGTCCTGCAACAGCAATTATATGCTCTGATGAGATGTATAATGTTATAGGTAGTACCTCTACTAATGGTATAATTACTTGGAGCACAAGTGGAACTGGAACTTTTAATAATAATAGTGCCGAAAATCCAATCTATACTGCTAGTGTGCAAGACATAACTGCAGGTGAGGTTACACTAACAAAGACTGTTACCGGAACTGGAGCTTGTGCTTCAAGTTCTGTGTCTGATGATACTGTTCTTACAATTAGTGAGGAGCCAACTGTAAATGCAGGAATAGATGCTGCTTTATGTTCAGATTTTGGACCCTATACGCTTAGCGATGCTACAATAGATGGTGGAGCTACTACAGGAATCTGGTCAATTACTACAAGTCCAGCTGGAGGTGATGGTGCTTTAAGTTCAATCACTGCGTCTGCCACTCCTGAGTCCGTAACGTTTACTGCTACAGTGCCGGGAAATTATATTTTAACTTTAACAACAGATTTTGTAGCGCCTTGTGAGGCTGCTACAGATGTGGTGACAATTGTAGTAGAAGATGAGCCTACTGTAGATGCCGGCCCTGCAACAGCAACTATTTGTTCAGACGGAATGTATGCAGTATCTGGGAGCACATCCTCAAATGGTACAATTGTCTGGACTACTAGTGGATCTGGTTCTTTTTCTAATGCTACCATCGATGATCCGGTATATACGGCAAGTGCTTTGGATATTAGCGCAGGTACAATCACCCTTACTAAAACAGTATCGGGATCTGGAGCTTGTGCTTCAAGTTCAGTGTCGGATAGTACTATTCTCACAATTAATGAGGAGCCAACAGTAGAGGCAGGAAGTGCGGTAACATTATGTATTGATTTTGGTACATATCAATTAGCAGATGCTAGTATAAGTGGAGGAGCGACAACAGGTACTTGGACAGTAAGTACAAATCCTGGGGATGGAGCTGTTACACCTAATACAGCTACTTCTTCTCCTGATGCTGCCAATTTTACGGCAACTACAGCAGGTACTTATGTGTTAACATTAACTACAGATGCAGCTGCTCCTTGTGTGTCTGCTTCAGATACGGTAACGATAATTGTTGTTGAACCACAGTTAAATACTATACAAGATTTAATAGGTTGTGCAGTAGCAGGAGCAGAACTTAATGCAAATGATGCTATAACTTCTGATGCAAACATATCGGTTGATTGGTATACTACAGCGACTGGGGGGACACCAATAGCTGGTGAGCCTGAACTTACTGCTGCAGGATCAATATCTTATTTTGCTGAAATTTCAGATTCTAGTATTCCGTGTACTAACCCTGTAAGAGAGGAAGTTGTTCTTACATTAGTAGATCCGCCATTTCCAAATTTCGCGGAAGCGGTCTGCTCAGGAACAGCATTAAATATAGGTGTTTCTTCTGTTACACCATCTTATACGGTAGTATCTTCAGATGAGCTAAATGTTCCAGCGGGACCTGCTCGACCAACACCTTCTGCAACAAATATTACAGATACTTATGTCAACAGAACAGCAGACATTGTTACAATAACATATACATTAACGGTCAGTAATCCAATGGCTTGTGAGGGGGAAGTGTTCGATGTTATAGTAACTGTCTCACCAGAGCCAGTTGTGTCAAATTTACTGAATACGACCATTTGTAGTGACAGTCCGACGGGTATCAGGTTAGGAGTTCTAACAACTAGTACAGAGGCAGCTTCTTACAGGCTTGTAAGCACAACGGCGGAAAGTGGACTTGTTTCTGGCGGGGCTAATGCTGTAAGTGCTTCAGGGCTAGACGCAAATGCAATAGAAAATGATGTCTTTATAAATAATACAGGCGCCTCATTAACTGTGGATTACGTTATAGAAGCAACATCATTAGCAGGTTGTGTGGGACCTCAAGAAACAATTACAGTAACTGTTGAGCCAGCTCCTATGGTAGATGCAGGTGGAGCAACAGCAAGTATTTGTTCTGATGAAATGTATAACGTATCGGGTGGTACTTCTTCAAACGGAACTATAGAGTGGACAACAAGCGGATCTGGAATTTTTAATGACGCTTTCGCAGAAAATCCTATTTACACACCTAGTGAGCTTGATATTAATTCAGGAGAAGTCACGTTAACGAAAACAATATCGGGTTCTGGAGCTTGCTCAACTAATAAAGTTTCAGATAATACAATACTTACTATTACCGAAGAGCCTACAGTAGAGGCGGGTTCAAATATAGTATTATGTTCAGATAATGGACCATATGCTTTAGCTAATGCTTCGATAGGAGGTGGCGCAACAACAGGAGTTTGGGAAGTGATTTCTCAACCTGCCGAAAGCATACTCAGTGATTATACACCTACGGCTACTCCAGAAGCGGTAACATTTACGGCTGTTGTCCCAGGGGATTACGTACTCACATTAACAAGTGACTTTACAGCGCCTTGTGCTGCAGCAACAGATACGGTAACAATAACTATAGAAGACGAGCCAACAGTAGCAGTGGCATCACCAACGACAACTATTTGTTTTGATGATATGTTTATGATTGCAGGAAGTACTTCTTCAAATGGAACGATTGCTTGGACAACTAGTGGGACAGGAACCTATGACAATGCCACGGCAGAGAATCCAATATACACTGCGAGTACACAAGATGTAAGCGCTGGAGTAGTAACCCTTACAAAGACAGTAACTGGAACAGGAGCTTGCACATCAAGTATGGTTTCAGCTTCAATAGCCTTAACGATTAGTGAAGAGCCAACTGTAGAAGCTGGAGCCGCTGCTTCCTTATGTTCTGATGCTAGTCCTTATACCTTAAGTGATGCTACCATCGGTGGTGGAGCAACTACGGGAACTTGGTCACTAACGACAAGTCCTGCAACAGGTGATGGGGTGTTAAGCTCAACTGCTGCAACAGCTAACCCTGAAACAGTAACTTTTACAGCTACGGTACCTGGAGATTACATACTGACATTAACAAGTGACTTTACAGCACCTTGTGTGGCTGCAACAGATACGGTAACAATAACTATAGAAGATGAGCCAACAGTAACAGTAGCATCACCAACGGCAACTATCTGTTTTGATGATATGTTTACGGTTGCTGGAAGTACATCTACTAACGGAACAATTGCTTGGACTACTAGTGGGTCTGGATTCTTTTCAGATAATACTATTGATAATCCTGTGTATACTGCAAGTCAATTAGATGTAGACGGAGGTTCGGTGACGCTAACCAAAACAGTAACTGGAACAGGCGCTTGTGCTTCAAGTGCGGTTAGTGCTTCAATAGCATTAACAATCAGTGAAGAGCCTACAGTTGAAGCTGGAGCCGCTGCTTCTTTATGTTCTGATAATGGCGCATATACTTTAAGTGATGCTACCATCGGTGGTGGAGCTACTATGGGAACTTGGTCACTTACGACCAGTCCTGCAACAGGAGATGGAGCATTAAGCTCAACTGCTGCGACAGCTACTCCTGAGACAGTAACTTTTACAGCTACGGTACCTGGAGATTACATACTTACATTAACAAGTGACTTTACAGCACCTTGTACTGCTGCAACAGATACGGTAACCATTACTGTGGAAGATGAGCCAACAGTAGCAGTAGCATCCCCAACGGCAACTATTTGTTTTGATGATATGTTTACGGTTGCTGGAAGTACATCTACTAACGGAACAATTGCTTGGACTACTAGTGGGTCTGG
>ENA-ORXC01001247-ORXC01001247.1-marine-metagenome-genome-assembly--contig:-NODE-1247-length-15345-cov-7.201074_pt1 | contig 15345 bp, 15 predicted proteins | sample MGYA00237865_ERZ511478 | MGnify/ENA metagenome assembly ERZ511478 | reverse complement strand
AAAGGGGGGGTGGGGGGGGCCCTTTAAAGCCCGGGGGGGGGGGGGGGGCACACCACACCACAGCAAATCTGGGGCAGACGCGTGCGCGGGACAGACCAGACCGCGTCGCCCAAAACCACGCGGGTCCCTCTGGCAAACGGCTCGTAGGACAGTGCAGCAGACAACTGCGTCCCAGCGCCCCGGACCTTAGCGGGCGTCCCGGTCGGCGTCGGAGCTGGCGTGGCGGCCCGACCCCGCGACCAACCCGGTCTCGTCACGCACGCCGCTGCTGCCCGACACACGAAGAGCCCGCCAGCGCGAGCCGACCCTGCCCTGGCTATGCAGTGGGGCAGGTAGCACCCCAGCGGCTCACGGTGGGGTCCGCGCGGCCGGGTGCCCGCCTCGGCTGGCTTGACGCACCGAGGCGGGCGGCCTGCTGTTGCCCCCCCTGTGAGGGGCACCCAGCAGCAGTCGAGGCCGCGGGTTAGGTGCTCCAGCCACGTCGCCCAAATGCACGGTGCGGGGGCGCTACAGGAGGGTGGGCCCCGCACGACTAGCCCGAGAGACGTTCCCCGCGGAGGACGGCGTCGTTCTTGCGGCCACGCAGTCCCCATCCCTGCAGGGGTCCCCTCAATACACCCCCCTTCCTCGGCCTGTTCCCACCCACCGCCCCTCCCACCTTTCCACATGGATAGATTGTGCGCTGCTGGCGCCCTCGTTGGCAGCCCTTGTGGGCGTCGCGTTGAGCGTGCCTGCTGGGGTCCGGCATGCCCACTCAGGCTGTCCCCACAACCACGTGGCGTCGGCCCGCCTGACAGAATGAGGCGGAAGCCACACGCTGTGCGTTGGGTTCTCCAAACCTTCTGCTCGGTGTTCCGTCTGGGCCGGATCGTTGACACCGCAACGGAGGGGTACTCGCGCCGCTCTAGCCAATCAGCACATCCGGGGAGCACGCAGTGGCCCGTCGAAACCAGCGTCCTGCAGCGGCCACCCCGCCAGCACAAAGACAGCACCAGCGTAGAAGGCCCGCTAGAGCCAGCGTGACTCGGACGACGGGTCAGACAGAACGGGGAGAGGGGGAGGGGCTCGACTGGACGACCCGTCTGTGGCGGCGAAACACTGTCGACGCTCTCGCCGCACAGCTGCGTCTGGGGTGTGTCTTGACCCCCCTCTCCACAGCCCACACAGATGCAGTCGACCGGCAACCGTCGCGCAGCAACATGGGCGGTCATATGAGGCCTCGAGCCAGCTCATCGTCAGCACTTTGGCGGCTGCCGCCGCAGCGGCTGGGCGATGTGGGGTGGGCACGTCAGGAGATGCTGTTGGACGAGACAGCTGCTGGCCAACCTCGTGAGCCTACTCGCCTGCAGAGGCCGCGTAGGTGGTGGCGGACCAGCAGATTCTGCATGAAAACCCCACACCGTCTGAATCACGCGGCTGCTCGACAGCGACGAATGAGTGGTAGCGACGCCACGGGGCAGCTCCGGCCGCCAGCCAGGAGGTGTCCACTCGGGAGTGTAGAGCTCACCGAACCAATCGCAAGGGCGCAACGACCGTGCGCTGGCGTCCCGTGCCTGACGCGGTCAGTGGCGGGGGGCACGAGCAATGCGTGGAGGCGACGAGGAGACGGTGCACGGCCCTACTGCCCAACCAGTCGCAATGACGAGTGGCCGACCAAACGCTCGTTTGAAGGGTGTCGGGGTAGCATGCGCGTGGGTCCAGCCAGAATGACAGCCCCGTGGAACGCTGCGCGCTGAGTCATTTCATCGGTGCGAAGCTTGGTGCCGCACGGTCCTCTGTCTCGCTGTAAGGCGGGTTTCTGTGCATTGCTGTGTCCTTGTCAGACTCCCTCGTTGAAAGGGCGCTGCTGGGGGCCCAGTGCAGTTGCAGAAGCCCGTCCCCACCCAGTGCGCTTCACGGCGAGTGGACGGGGTCTGTGCAGGTCATCCTCGCCAAGTATTATGGTGCTTCCCACAGGAACTGGACCCTGATGCATCAGCATCCGATGCAAAATCGCTGTTTCATTGGCTCAGAGGGCGGTGCATGCCGATGAAGCGGATGAAGCGGATCCAGTTTTTGTGAGCAGCACCATAAAGGCGGCCGTCCCTTTGCTGAGTAGGACTAAATTTAGGCGGGGGAGGTGGAAATGGGAGGATTTACACGGCAGGAGTGAGGAGGCTGGTCACCACACACAGGTGAGAGATGACGGGTGCATATGAGTCTCTGTACAGAATGTACAGTATGTACAGTCGTTATCCTTTTTTGCACGCTCCAGTTCTAATGGCATATGAGGGTGATACATAGCTGAGAGATACTTCTCGCCCGAGGGCGGACGAGAGAGCTGCGTGCGCAGAGAAAGTAGCTGTATCTCTGAGATATATTTTAAGCTTGGGGTGGGCTACAAAGTGCGCGGGGATGGACCCGAGCCAAGTACAAAGAAAAAGGCCTGGAGACAATGTGAGGAATGATCCAGAATTGCATCGCTCATGGATTTTAACAGAACTGTGCAAGACTTCATTTGAACCACGGCACAAGCCTACTAGCTAGGTCACGTCTTCCAGGAGGTCGCCGGCGGTTGCTTGCTGTTGTCCTTTCCCCTGCGGACCTTCCCTTCGTCTCCCTTCTCTGGCTTTCTCCCTTTTTGCATCAAGTTCCCCCACCTCCCCTTTTTGTTGACGCCGCTGTCTCGCGGCCCTGCGACTTCGTGTTGGGGGCGACCACCTTCCATTTGTCGCCATGGTCAAGCGCACGTACATCCCCAACCTGCTGAAGTACCGCCGCACGCACGGCTTCCTCCTCCGCGCGCGCGAAAACCCGCAGCTCCTGGCGCGTCAACGGTCAGCCATGTACTTCAACCGCCACCGATGGGCGCAAGAGGGTCCCAAGGCCAACTTCCTTCGCCGGCTACCGCGGCAGATGGTGCTGCCGCCATTCCCTTAGACGGTGGCGATACGCCCGGCGGCGATTGGTGGATGTGTTTGAGTTCCTGGCCGGGGCAGCGGATGGAGCGGGGGCGCAGAACAGGCGGCGGTGACCGTCATGGCCGGTCTCCATGAGGTGGACGCACACGGACGTGGTGGGCGGCTGTGATGGTGGACGTGTCGTTACGGCGACAGCGTCGGAAGAGCAATGTGCTGCGGGATTGTTGACGGCGTACGCCACACTTTGATGCATTTGGCGTGTGTGGGGATATGATTGCCCATGGTGATGACGCTCGCTCGTGGTTCCGATGATTCGGCGTCGCGATTCTGCTTGGACGGGTGCGGAGGCGCTCGTGGAGACACGGGAATAAAGCGAAAGTACAAAGAGGAAGGACTACAGGACGAGCTCTCTGGCGACAAAACCTCCCACCAGCACAACCGACGACCCCCGGTCACCAACCTCCTAGATGGACGAGTGCGTCGCAAACTGCGAATCCCGCAAGTCAATATTGTCCAGCGTCGACCGCACCAGCGCGGTCGCGCGGTCCCGAATCGACGGGTACGCCACCCGGTCGATAATCTCCCCTGCAAAACCCTTGACCAGCAGGAAACGCGCGTCGGTTGCCGACAGCCCGCGGCTCTGGCAGTAGAAGACTTCGTCCTCGTTGAGGTCCGACACGGTCGCGCCATGCGTGCACTTGACGTCGTCGGCATTGATCAGCAGCACGGGCATAGCGTCCACCTGCGCGCGATTGCTCAGCAGCAGCGAGCGGCACAGCTGCTTCGAGTCGGTCTGCTGGGCGGGTTTGGCCACAACCACCTTGCCGGCAAAAATGGCGCGCCCCCGGCCGGCCGCCACGTTCTTGTGCAGCTGGTTGGAGGTGCACCCGGGTGCCACGTGCTCGATGCGCGAGTGCAGGTCGTTGACTTGGGTACCGTCGGCAAGGCACAGGCTCGTTGAGTCCACGTGCGCGCCCTCCCCGAGCAGCTCCGCGCCGAACGTCACCCGCCCGATCGCCCCAGTCGCCGCCAAAGCCGTCAGCCCGTATGTCGACCCAGCACCCGCGCGCGCGTACACATTGCTGAGCGTGACCGCCTGGGCGGGCACCTCATTGACGACCGCGTGCGACACGCGCGCGTCCTTGCCCACCTGCACCGTCGTCAGGGCGTCCGAGAAAAAGTGCGCGCCGTCCGCTGCGTCGGTGGCGGCCATCAACGCGCCCGCCCCAACCCCCGTCACCAAGCTCGCTCCCACATGCTGCTCAACGACCTCGACAGTCGCCCCATCGCCGACATGGATCAACAATCGTGGGAAGGCCGCCGTCGCGGCCGTCTTGGACGCTCCCGGCGTTGTCGAAAACACGACTTGCACGGGCGCTCCCTTCAGGTCCGACCCGGCCGGCACTACCACCACCACCACATCCGACGTGCCCGCCGCCACCGCCGCCCCATTGAGCGCCGTAAACACGGACGCGGACACATCAGTCTCGCAATCATTGGCCGTCAGCAGCTCCAGCACACCTCCCATGGCATCGCCCGTGTACCCCGCGAGCGGCCCCACGTACACCCCCGTCGCCCCGACAGCCGCTCCCACCGTCGATAGCTCCGGCCGGTAGATGCCGTCGACAATCATTACCGTCGCCGCCGCGCCGTCTATCACCGCCGCAGCCAGCGACTCTGCCGTTGCCCCATCCCGAGCGCCCCCACCAGCATCAAAGCGCATCTTGTACAACGCGTTGAGATCCGTGAATCGCCACGCCTCCTCCCGCCGCGGCGGGGGCAGCGACGACAACACCTCAGCGGCGGCAGCGCCTAGACCCGCCACTGCATCGACAGCCGCCCCGCTGAGCGCCGTCGCCGCCGGCCCCGACGACTTGAACGCACGCACTGACTCGAGCCACCCCTCCGCTCGCGTCGCCTGTGTAAACACAGACCCGTCAGTCGTCGCCACCTCAGCGTGCGGCGTGTCCGTGATGGTCGTGGAGGGCAGGTCCCCACTAGCCGTCACCGACGGCACCGCCGCCGAACCGGCCGTTTGCGCCGAAGAAGACGTCTCGGAGCCGTCCACCTTGGCCATCAAGAGTTCCCGTCGTGCCGCGGGCCTGAGAGCAGCCGCCGGGACGGCCGCACCACCTACGGGACGGCCACAGACGGCCGCCACCTGGTGCGGCGGCCGAGCGGCGACGGCCGTGCCCCACGGTCCATGGGCAAAAGCAGGGCTCACCATGACGACGGTCTTCGGCACCGTAGAAAAGGAGAAAGAAGAAGAGGTAAGCGTGGACACCCCACGACGTGGTCGAGCGGCGACGATTGTGCCGCAAGAGCCGCTATGTGAAAAATCCCACTGAAGAAGACAGAGCTCGGCAACGGCGGACGTGCCGGTATCTCCGAACTTGGGCCAGTGCCATTCTCAAAGCCAAGGCGCAACTCTTTTCCTGCATTCCTTCCGAGTGATTGACGCCCAGCAAACGGCCAACCAACGGACGCCATGCACTGTAAACTTAATGGAAGATGGCTTCGCCTGTTTTTTCATGTCCTCCAGTGTCTGCTCTACACCGTCCTCTCTACATATGTGGCGGTTTACGATAGAATCGCCATTGTTTGAGCCTAGTTGCACTTTTGAGTTAGGACAACCACGGTGTGCGCTGAGCCGAGACTGCCCGATGGCGCCCCTTTCGGAGGTGAGGGCGAAGGGAAGAGATATTTACTCGCGTTATAAGTCCGAAATGCACTTTTTGCTGACTTTAGCCGAGACCAAAAAAGTGCAACGATTTTAGAGGCGAGCCGCAAAAGCGCGCGGACCAGACCTCGATGCATCGACCAGACTCGCGCCACGCGGGATCCGCATTTGGCGGGCGCACGCGCTCTCTGGCGAGCACACACCGGCTCGTCCTGCCCTCCATGCACCCGCGTCTCTTCCTGGCCGCCGTGCGCTCCGCCATCCGCGCCGTGTCCGACTCTCAACTGTCGCTCGTCCCGCACTCGGCACTGAAGCCTTTAACAGCACGATGATACCCGGTACGTTTCCATTGCCCCGTAGGTGTAGCGGTACCACCGACCGAAGCCGCGGCTTGCTGCTTGCTTCACGCTGTGTTTCTCTCACGACGGGAATGGTTAGAGGAGCCTAACTGTGGAGCTGTTTTTGTACGACCTGCCGGTGCGTGTATCGTGGCTGATGACGCTATCTTTGTTCTCGTTCGCACAGTCGACATGGACCAAGCACCGGTGCGTGCTAGCAGCACCACCACTGCGTCCTCCCCCAGCGGTGGGCATGGGACGAGTGGCAGCGACGGCCTCCTGATGCTGTACCGAGCTGGTGCTGGTTTGACGGCGGCCGGTTCCCCCAGCGCCCCGGGACCTCTGTCAAATGCTACCAACGCAGCAGACGACCAGCGCACTGTCGGCGGATCCATCGTGGACGGGCCCGCCACAGGCGCCCTCCGCGTCGATCCTCCTCCCGCTCCTCCTGTTGGAGGCGGTTTGATCTGTGCGTTCGGCGAGGATCGCGTCGTCTCGGCAGCACGGGACCAAGGAACTGGAGGTGGAGCCACCCTAGACCAGGCCTCTATCGGCAGCATCGGTGTCGGCGCCCCCCACTCCACTACTGTCGATGGTGGCGCGGTCCGTGCGCGCGGCGACGGCGGGGCCCGAGTGTCAGTGGGCGACCAATGGGCTGGCGGTGGAGCCACCTCAAACGAGGACGCGACGTGCGCCACCAGTGTTGGAGCCCCCCCCCGCCCCCTGGTGTCGACGGCACCCCGGTGGACAGCGACTTGTCCGGATACAGCAGCCCGAGCCAGCGCTCAACTGTCCCGCTCCCGTTCGTCCGGAAGATGCGGCTGCACATGGACTCATGCCCGAGTACGAACAAGTCCCAGTTCTTTTTTGGCGGTCTGGGCATGCTGCTCGCGTGTGGCATCCTTGATTGCGCGCAGGTGCTGTACATGGTTGTGGGCCACACCAAGTTTGGCCCGGACCTGGTGGCCAGGTCGCTGGCAGGGGCCTTCAACCGGTCTGACGTCTACAACCATGGGCAGCTTGTGCGGCTTTTTCGGGCGTACTGCACGGCGGGGGCCTACGACGAGAAGATCCTGCGGACGTGGAAGGAGGCCACCAAGACGATCTTCTCCCCCATATTTCACATCATGTCGTACCGGTGCATCTTGTTGCTGGCCGACGATGGGGAGGTGAGCCTCGGGAGCCCTGCAAAGCCCCCTACCAATTTTGATCCCTTCCCGGACGCTGGACCTCTCTTTGGTGATGACATCCTCAAGAGAGAATGCACAAAAGCAGCGGCTCGCGGCCTCAAGTCGAGTGTCTTCCCGGACCTGGAACGGGGTGCGTATCGGGGAGTTGGACGGGATGCAGTCGGCAACCTGAGCGACGCCACCAACTCGATGCTGCTCCCATCCGCCGTGTCCTCCTACCACCGTGTGCGGCTTTTCACGCGGCGGTCGATTGCTGACCCGTTCTGGCGTGAGCAGCTGGGCTGGATGACGGCTAACACGGCCGAGCAGGTCAACTCCGTCCTCGACAACATCAAGCCTTACGGGATGGAGCAGAGCAAGCTGCCGTACGGGGCCAAAGCCGATTCAGTGGCCAAAATGTACGAGAAGTTCGTGCCCCGACGGTTTGTACCCGACACGTACGCGTTATCTGACGCTGGCCCGAGCGGCATGGCCCGTGCCGTGTGGAAGCAGACGTCCCTTGCGCCCACCAGCACGGAGCAGTCGACCAAGCCCGGAGTTGCGATGGACGAGACAGGTGCCGACGGCCATCCTCGTGGCGGCGACGGGGGCAGGGCTGACGATGGCTGCCTCGCTCCTGGGCGGGCAAAGAGAATGAGGTGGGTCAAGCTCCTTCATGCCAAGCCGCTGGAGGATATCCTCCTCGCCGCACCGTACAGTGGCCAACTACCGCGGGCGCTCAAGGACTGGAAGGACATTGCAGCCATGATGCCCAAGGAGGGGAGTCTCGAGTGGGAGAGTGCCACCCTCAAGCGGCACGGCAGAGCGATTGCAAAGACGCGTGAAAATCTGCTCGAGTAAAACATGTTTTTTTTTCCGAGCCATTACAACGAAAAAGGAAAGCTCGCGAAAGGTACACAGAAAAGCAGGTGAACAAGCCCACAAGGGTAGAAAAAAAAGCTACGACTCTGGACCGTACCCTGTGCGGTACACAGGGGGGTCATCAATGCCAATGTCCGACGACCCCAGCAGCACGTTGCACAGCGTTGACAACGTGTCGTCCGACGACTTGGCCCCACCGATCGTCTCGCTGCGCGTGAAAACGATGTTGCGGGAGAAGCGGGAGGGCCCAGAGGCGGTGCCACAGCTCTCTGCGCAAAAGATGTGGACGTAGTGCGTGTGGCCGGACATGAAGTACGTCGGGCCAGGCTGGGGCGACTGGTTCCATACCGGCATCGACTTGTCCTGCTGGTAGTCCGAGGACATGTCGAACCAGTCATCGCTGGCGGCCAGCACGAAGGATTCCAGCTTGGTGGCATCGAATTCCACGGGCAGCTGCAAGATCGTCTCGTCGGTGGGCAAGAGCTCCTTGAACATGGCCGTCAAACGCCCGTACCGCGCCGATGAGTCTGCCACGCAGGTGCGGTGGTGGTGTACGGCCGTCGCGGCCTCCTCCTCGTGATTCTCGGACGCCGTCTGCAGGTCGTCGAACGTCTGCTTGACCTCGGCGATAGCCTGCTGCCGGATCAGGGATCCTTGGTCGTTCTGCTGCGCGTGGCGCTTGACGACTTGCCGCGCGGAGCGCAGGTCTGAGCGCAGGCACTCACAGGTCGAGCACGCGTCCGTCTTGTGCGGATAGCGGGTGGTATGCTCCTCCGACGGCACCGTCATGCCGTCGACGCGGCGGGTGGACGAGAAATACTCCTTGAGCCAGCGCAGCGGCACCTCGCTGTTGACCTTGGGCATACCGGAGGCCACGAGCGCCTCGATGAAGGCGGCCGAGAAGGAGAGGCACGTCGCCCCGACGCCCTTCTTGTCGCCAACGTATCGCATGACCGTCCACTTGGCATCTAGGTAGTACGCGGCCCCGTGGTAGCGCCCGCTCTTGTCCGACGTGCGGCCCGTCGGCGTCCTGTGCGCTCGCACAAAGGCGACAAACAGCTCCCGCTCAGACTGCTTCATCCTGTTGGACAGCCTCCCCGAGAGGGCGTGGGAGGTGTACGTGGCCAAGACCCTGAAGCGCGAGTCGCCTGCGCTACTAAAAAAAAACTGGGACAGGGAGAGCAGGCAGGTATCCGGGCGGATGATGCGGTCGATAATGTCGTCGGCGTTGGGGCTGGAGGAGATCTCGGCCTTGGTCATGATGACAGTGGGAGCCTGGGATGCCTTGATTGCCGCCTTGTGGCGGCTGGCCATCCACGAGTTTGACACGCCGAGAAAAGCACGCGCACACTTCTCGTGCACCACCGCGTTCCCGCGCCCGTCAAACAGGAGGTCCACGACAATCGGCCCCAGCCGTGCGTAGTTGAATTCCTTCTGGCCACCCTTGCAGTCGCCGCTCTCCTCGGCACGGCGGCGTTCGCGTGCCGTGCGGCGAGCCGGTGAAAACCTGTCTGCAAAGGAGGCGAGTACAGACTTGCAGCTGCACCGGCCGTCGGCGTCGACTGAGATGCGGCTTTTTCCCGCAGACGTAGCCGACTGTGATGGAGCTCTTGCCGTGCCATTGCTGTATCTAGTGAGCAGGTGCTGCGGTCGTGCACTCCCCCCCACCACCGCCGCATCATCGGCGTTGCGGCGGGACCGTGCTTGGCCGAACTTGCGCTTCTTAAACACCCGTCTGGTCGATCCGACGACGGCCTCGTCGTCGCTGCTGCTCTCCCCGTCGGGGCTGCCATCGTACTCGGCATCGGCGTCGCTGCCGCTCTCGCGGCCGTCGGCACCGCCGGCGTCCTTCATCGGTCTGGTCGTCGTCACGCGTTCCTTGCTGGTGTCTACTGGAGATTCACGCAACTGCGCAGCGGAGGGTGGTGCAGGAAAGGAGGAAATGGCGCGCGGGACAACGGTAAGGGAGGTGGGCGCGAGCGGGACGGCGAGCAGCTGCTGAAACCGCCGACGCTGCACAGGCATGACGCCGAGCTGCTCTAGATCGGCAGCGGTGACGTACGCCAAGTCCGACACCGTCTGCACCCCGAGCTGCTTCTCGAAGCCGTCGAGGAAGTTCTCAAACCGGTTGGCGACCATCCATTCCTGGAGAGTCTCCATCGTCAGGCACACAAAGGCAGGTACAAGGGAAGTGTGGCAGTAGGATGTAGAGAGTGGGAGGGTGAGTTGACATGCGCGAACAAAGGAGCGGGGACAAGACCACGAGCACACCCGCTATATACACATGACCCCCCCTCAGTCAGCACACCTCCCAACGCACACACAGCACGTCTCATTAGAGGCGAGCAGCCTGTGCAGGGCGAGCGTGCGGTGAGGCCCCGGCCGACACGAGGAACGCGTGGCGGGAGCAGCTGCGCGGCGCTCCGACGCGAGTGTAGGAGGCTCCACCAGCACCAGAGACTAAAACGGCGGGCGGAAAGAATGGAGAAACGGTCACGATCCCGGAAACCAGCGTGCGAGCAGCCGCGGGCGCGCCCCCGTGAAGGCACGGGCAGCTGCGGGAGAGCTCGATGCAAAACGACCCGATCAGCGCGCCAGCCCACATGCCCGAAACGGCTGGTGGTGGCAATGGGAGAGCGGAGGGGAACCAGAGAGGTGTCAGAACCGCGTCAGACCGCCCCCTCCCAGTGGGCCGTCGCTTCATCGAGCGCGTCTGCGCACCGCACAGCGGCACGGCACCCCCTTCGCAGCGACGGCAGGCCCTCGGCGAGACGAAACGTCCCTGGAGCAGGCCATAAAATCCCTGGCACGGCCGTTTGACAGAGAGACAAAGGACTGTGGGCAGCCATCAATGAGCGCCCCGACACCTCCCTCTTCCACCGTACCTGACGTGAAGGTCGCCCATGCGACACGCAATGGGTGGACACACGCAGACGGAGGCGGGGCGAGGCGGTCTGCGGCTGTCGGCAGGATAGGAGCGTAGAGGCGGTGCGTGGGTGGCCATGCGGCAGCGACGTGTCCACCGGGACGCGGCAGCTGCTGTCAGGCTCACGGAGGCTGGATCACTGGTACAGGGCTCAGATGACGCTGTCGAACGGTGCACCGCACCCCTCTTGAGCGTCCAAGCGGGAGGGTCGATCCATGCGACTTTAGGATGCAATTTATTCAGAAGCCCGTATCTCCGTTCCATTTTGCTCAAGTGCAATGGGGATTCTATCGTAAACCGCCACATATGGTCGTTCCGTCAACAGCTGGAGAGACCCCAGTCAAGCCAATCGCTGTCTGAGCCAATCAAACGTAGAAAAGTGCCTCTTGGTTAGGCCTGGACTCTCCACTTTTTGGCGCAACGACAATAGCGAAGCTTCGATTTGGGGTCCGTTTCTGTCCTCGTTCTGACTGCCCCTCTAGCTAGAGAGTGCCGATGATCGAAACCAATTCCGAGCGCAATCGAGACAAAGTGTGGCGCCTTATGATGAAAAACACATTGCACTTGAGGTCGGTCCAACCGAGATACGGCCGCTTGAAGTTTTCTCCAATTCTACAGTCACTTAGAAATCCCCGGTTTACCGACGCCCAGCCCGATTATTGAGATCGAGGAGAAATACACTCGACGATACAGTCCGGCCCCTATGGGAAAACGGCGAGTGTGAGCAGGAAATGCAGTGTACGTCCCTCACACGCCCGCCCACCGACAGGCCGACGGACCCACGTAGGGGGCACGACGGCGTTCGGTGCTAGGCTACCGAGCCAGCCGCCCCCACCGCTAACCGGTGCGGGTGCACGCTCAAATGCCCGCACGCGCACGCGTGCGCGGGCCAAACCCGGCCAAGAAAGCCGCCCAGGTGACCCCCCCCTCTCAGAGGCCTCGGTCACACACACAAGCCGCCGGCGGGTAACGGCCGGACCGGCGCAAACACACCACAGCCACACAAACGGTTCGCACCAGCCGAAACGTGGCACGGTGCGGAGAAACTACGAATCCCGTACATGATTGGCTGGCGGACACGACGAAAGCCGACCGATTATTGGCGGCGCGAGGGTGTGCATTTCGACGAGGACAGATGACCCCCGGGTGCAATGATTCACAATATCCCTTGGCGCGGGCAGATTTGCCGTATCACGCTTCAAAGTTGACGCATGGTGCGTGCAGCGGCACTTGCCGGGCAGGTGGCCGTCACGTGTTCTGGCTCATCAGCCCACTCGCTGCCAATGTCGCGCAGTATGCAGCTACTTCGTGCAACGTCTTCCCAATCTGTTGTGGACGACTTCTCTGGTCATTGCTGTATTGGGGTACGGTGGTTGGCACGTCAGCGCTGTTCCACTTATCGTTTCTTGCTCCGCAATGGGGCACGAATGGCTCGCGGCCAATGAAACGACGTCAACTGGCGTGAAGCACGCTGAAGCCATCCATGAGGCTCATCACTCGTCGACCAGTACAAATTGACCAAAGCCCATTGGATTTCCTTTGTACACCCACGGAAGAGGGGTACTAGCGCGGACGCTCTCGTGTCTTGCACAGCTTTCGAGCCGTTCGTTTTCTAACAGTAGAGGCTCTTCCTGCAAGGAGCTAGAGGAAGAGCCAGCCACGTTTGCTTATCAGGACAGCAAAACAGTAGTTGGATCGTCGTCGTATCGATGCAGTCCAGTAGAATGAGGTTCCACAGTTCGTCAAGCAAAGCACTTTCGACGGCGCTCAAGTGTGGTCCCTGACCCGCGCCTTGACAGACCATGGAACAACCAAGGAGGGACCATGACGGGCAATTGTAGCCCCACCCCACACTTCAAGACGTACACAAGGCGCCGGCGCCTGCGTGACTGAGCAGGACCACTTTTCGGCGCTGCTGTGCCGCTTTCCCCCCTGTCGTGTCGACTACTCGGGAGCACAGGTCTGACAACGTCGAACGGGACGGAGGTGTCGGTGCTCCTCGTCAGAGACCGATATCCGAGCCGCGTTTACCAGCCCACCTGTGATGGGCATCTACAGGTTCATGGCCATTGTACGTTGGGTCTGTGGCCAGTCGAACGCGGCACGAACATGATCTGTGTTGTTTCACGCTACTACTGACACTGTCCGCCCGATTCGTCGGAGGATGGAGTTTTCCACTTGCACGTGCAATCCCCCCTTGCTTCTTCCACACTGTGAACCGGTCTCTTCTTTTGTACATTTGTTTCGGTCGTCGTTGCCTACCAGTCACTGCAATTCGTTCCCGAAGCTTGCTCTTCCCGTTTCTCTGCATTTCTCTTGCTTCTTTCCTTCCATCGGCACCAGCATTGGCAAGACTCACGAAACTCCAGTCGACAGGACAAGCGGTCCTCAGTACAAGAATACAAGAATGGGGGATCGTGTGGGCAGCACAAGAGACATACGGGAAGAGGAGAATTGGCTTGGAGTGTTGGTGCTCTGTTCTCTGGTGCGTCCGACACTTGGTGTCCGGTCCCTTGAGTGCTTTCGGCGTACATGTTGCTTCATCGTTCCAGCACGTTTGTCTCCTGTCTTCGTGCTTGCGAGGCGCCAGTTGCCTTTGTGGCGGTCGTATTCAGCAGTGGAACAAGAGGCGAATATTCATACACTCTTAACGGATGTTGCTACGAATCATCTTCACAGCACACGGATGCAGGGCTTCAGAGGAGCTCTAGACGGGTGGTGACTGCATAACAAAGGTATAAAGAATCTAGCCGAGACGGGCATCGCGCAAATTCTCTCCGGATCTGGGCCCCACGTGCTTCCAACCGCCCTGACCCTGTGCCAATAGGCTATCGTATCCACGATACCGATGCTTGGAGTTGTAAGATATTGTACTAATTAAAAGCAGTATGAAGCAGAAAGGCTCGTACAACAAAAAACACCACGCATGCACGACGACGAGAACAAACAAGGAGATAAGGCACACATGGAACAGAACAAGAAGAGAGGAGATGGCGGCAGCCAGTGGCCGTCGTCCCTTGTACCGGCACTGCCGCCACCTTGTACCGGCACTACCGCCACCATGGATGCCGCCGCCGGCCGAGAAGGTTTGGAAGTGACGATCACCGACGTCGTAGCTACGGACACCAGCACCCCGACAGGTGTGGATGTCAACCGTGGTGTTGGCACCAACCAGAGCGTGGGCGGGCTTGCGGTAGCCACCACCACCGCGGCCAATTGAGGCGGTGTTACCATAAGCAGCGGCGCGTCGGCAAGAGTGGGCGCCCGCACGGGCGCGGCCGGCACAGCAAAGGATACTCTTGCCATGACGACCGGCGGAAGCGGCGTGACAACCCGTGGAGTCGATGCAATGACAAGGATCTTGGTACAGCGGTGGGGGTCGTCGGTACGGCATTCTACCGCGGTAGAAGGCACACCCTGTAGCGGGGTGGGTTCAGCCGCAGGTTTCCGCGCTGCAGCTGGCACAGCCACTGATACATCTTACGTGGTCAGTGGTGCATCTGCCAGAGTCACTCGTCCAGCACGGTAGACCGCCGGTGCTGAACTTCAGACAAAGGCGAACCAGCCGGACTCCCTCGTACAACAGCTGCAGTCATCGGTGCCGCGGCAGCGACGGGTGCAGCAACTGTAGCAACTCGCGTCACTGACGGGGCCATCGGTGCCGCAGCCGGGGCCGTAGTCGCTGTCGGCAGGGCAACCACGGGTGGCGCCGGCACAGTGACTGGCGCTGGCAGTGCAGCCGCAGGTGGTGACAGCACAGCCACTGGCGACGTCGACACATTGGCAGCTGCTGGATACGTTGCAGCCAAAGAACCTGGTACAGAAATTGGCAACGTCGCTGATGAGGCGGGAGCCTGTTCACGTGGCCCCGCCGTCGTCGCCGCTGCATCCGCGGCCGGTATGTCCACAGCCGCTGCGGCCGCCCCGGCCGCCGCGGCCGCGTCTATCAGCGGCACGCCCGTAGTCGCCACACCGCTGGTGGCCGCTGGCGGTGGTGGCAGCGACACGACCACGGAGGCAGCCGTTGTTTCCGGGGCAGCCGCGGCTGCTGTAGGTCGAGCTGATGAAGTCGACAGATACGGAGCGGGCACAGCGGTGGCGGCTCCCGCCACAGGCAGGCCACTCACTCGGGCCGGTGGCGGCGGCGGCACAGCGGAGGCGGGCTCACCGGTCGCGGTAGTCCTTGCGGACGCGGCCGACGAATGCCGAACCGCTGCAGCAGGCGCGGCGGCGGCCGTGACTGGTGTCGGTGCCGTGACAACCTCCGGCGGCACCGGTGCCGATCGAGCCACGGTCTTCGGCGGCGCTAATAGCGGTTGAACCGCAGCCATCGCGGGATGGGCAGCGGTTGCGGCCGGTACAGGAGCGGCAATTCCGCTGACCATTGGCGGGGCCGGACTGGCCGCCACTGGCACAGGTGCCGACGCAGCCAAAGTCGTGGCCTGCGTCG
>ENA-ORXC01001246-ORXC01001246.1-marine-metagenome-genome-assembly--contig:-NODE-1246-length-15351-cov-3.325259_pt1 | contig 15351 bp, 19 predicted proteins | sample MGYA00237865_ERZ511478 | MGnify/ENA metagenome assembly ERZ511478 | reverse complement strand
CCTGTTTTAGGCCACAGCTCATTTCATTTACTCAATTGAAAAGTTAACGGTTTGCTTAAATTGCTCTTCAGTAGCTAACCACATGTCTAACGTATAGGACCCTGGTTTAAGATCTTCTATCATAATCGTATATTCAAGAACTTCAGCTTGTTTTAATTCAACGTTTTCTTCCTCTTTTACAAAACTTTTATTAGCTGAATATGTTTTAAGGGCTTCACCCTCGTCATTATAAAGGGTATAGTCGTAAATTTGACTACTTGGAAAGTGGATCGTTTGAACTTGTTCCGTTTGATTTTGAATGCGATACAAGAATGTGGCCGTATCATTTTCGGTCGCTGTTAGGGTAAGCGTAGGTTCAAGTGAGCCGGCGACAATACCAGAAGATCCTGCTACTTGTTCACTACTTTCATTAGTTGTGTTCATTAATGAGTTCTCCTCTCCACATCCAGATAAAGTTAGGAGGACCATCGTTCCGATCATTGCATATTTAACCATCTCATCACTCCTTTTTTAAATAGACGAGATGAGGCTCCAGAAAGTTACAATTCTTTATAGCAGGCTGTAGAAACAGGATATATGGTCACATAAGCCATATAATAGATAGACAAGTTTAATTAAAGGAGTTCGATAGAATGAAGCCATCATTAGTTGACATTCATGCTAGGATAAATGGCAGAAGTGTAGGTGTCCTTGGAAATGAACGGTTTTATAAATTTGCGGTCTTCCTGCCTTTAATTGAACGTCAGGGAGAACTTCATGTTTTATTTGAGGTAAGGGCTCATACACTTAGAAGGCAGCCAGGAGAAGTTTGCTTTCCGGGTGGAAAAGTGGATCGTCATGATCGAAATCCTAAAAATGCAGCAATTAGGGAGACGTGCGAGGAGCTTGGGATTCTTGAAAGAGAAGTTTCTGTAATGGGAGAACTCGATTTTCTAGTAACCTCCTTCCAATCAATTGTTTATCCCTTTGCAGGTATTATTAACGTAGCTACAGAACTATCTCCTAATCCTGATGAGGTGGAAGAGGTTTTTACAGTACCACTCTCGCATTTTATAAACAATCCACCAGAGCGCCACGATATCCGTGTTCATGTTAAACCTGATGATAGTTTTCCTTTTCATTTAATTCCAAATGGTGAAGAGTACAACTGGTCTTCCTCGAACATGCCTGAGTTTTTTTATTATTATCGCGATTATGTCATTTGGGGCATGACGGCAAGAATTTTGTATCATTTTATTCAATTATTAGATGAAAATAAATGATGGAGCTCATTTTCTGAAAACAATCTATTGTGAATTGAATCAATTATAGGTAAACTAGAAAAGGTCGATTTATGTCGGTTTTTTCTGGTTTTTTCTGTTTAAAATATCATTAACTTAGCCTTTTTATTACAAATAGTGCTCTAAATTAATAGAATATACGACAAAAATCATCAGAAAGATACGAAAGAATTAATTGTATAAAAGCGCAGTATATAGAGAGAATGCCAAACATTTTTTAGGGGGAAACAATGTTAACCATTATTTTTGTTTTACTTGCCGCGTCTGTTGGGTTCTTTATTTATTCATATTTCGTGAAAGACTATGCGAAAGAAGTGAAAGGACAAGTTGATGATGTTTATATCAACTTAATGAAAGAATTGAAAACGGTTAAGAAGCGTACTGAAATGTTAGAAAGCAAAACAAAGTCAGTGAGCGGTGGTCCACATGAGTAAACAAGAAGCAAAGGGAATTGCAGCTGGTCTTCTTTTTGCCGCGATTCTTTTAACTGCTTACTATTTTATGTTTTCACAAGCTAAAGCAGAAGAAAGCAATGAAGTAACAGATGCGATGGTAAAACAGCATTTAGAGGAAAAAGGGATGGTTATGGTTGCGAAGGAAGAATATGATTCTCTAAAAGCATCAGAACAACCTGACAACGAAAATAGCGCAACAGTGAATAAGAAAGAGGAAGCAGTCAATAAACCTGAAGAGATCAAATTTACCGTTAAAGAGGGTATGACGAGCCAGGAAGTGGCTCAAAGTCTTCAGGATCAAAAGTTAGTAAAGAAATCGGATGATTTTATTAAAGCTCTCCGTGACATGGACAAAGAAATGGCTGTGCAACCGGGGGATTATACCCTTAAAACAGATATGTCTTCTGTTGAGATTGTAGAGGAAATTACCCGATAGAGAAACACCCGGCGAATATTAATGCCGGGTGTTTTTACTTTCTTTATTTTGTTAGTTTATAACGTAACCATTAATTTAGGTCGACAGCGTTTGGAGACGATGGAATGGTTAATGGGTTGTCTAGTGAATATCTCCCAATCTTGTCGAATCCCGTATTTTCAAAGCGAATTGTTTGATAGCCGTATTGTGAAGCAACAAGCATTAAAGCTTCTATTGTTTGCATCGCTTCTTCTTCAGACGGAAATTTGCTTTCTTCCGTAAAGAAAATAGTTGCTTCTGATCCGTTTCCATCGAAAGAGTAGATTGCTACTGTAGCTGGTATAGATGGCAGGTAATAAGGAGTACTTTGATCGCCATCTTTCATTAGAGAGAGAGCAACATCCATTTCAGCTCCTTCTTCACCTTCAAGTGCAGGACCGTTTACGAGAAAATGGGATTCTGTCCTCGATTTATAAAGAAAATAGGGCGAAGGCTTTTTGTTTACTGAAGGATCAGCATTCCCGAAATTCCCCAACGTGTAGCCGTCTTCTCCATTGGTTTGCCAATTGATTTGGTCTGCACCAAGGCTTTTGGCTAGCTGTTGAACACTATCGTTTATCATAATGGATTCTGTAGATGAGAGACCATCACCAGGTTCAGGAAAGCTAACTACAAGCGTTTCCTTTCCAGTCATATTAATCAATTCAAAAGTAGCATCGGTTAGCGGTGAGCGTTCAAGTCCATAATCGGAAGCGCGAAAGTTCGTTAAAATGAACTCGATATTTTCTTGTGTGCTCTTACTTTCGTCTAGTGGAAAGGATAGCGGTACGAGTAGCGTGCTTTCTGGGTCAGGATAAGAGATGATGACGCTTTTTCCATTAGATTGTTGAAATGCTGGAATGTAACTATCAAACACAGTCGGTTCTTCCGCAAACGTTGGCACCTCTTCTTCTTTAGTATCGCTTGTCTTTTCTTCGGCAGGAGCTAATGTTGTGGTTTCCGCTTTCGAATCACTACCTGAGTTTGAAGAATTGTCGCTTGTTTTGTTTGAGTCAGATTGTGTAATTGCTATATTAGAATCATTGTTATTTTGATTGAAGAGTCCTGGAGTGATTAGAACAGCTAACAATAAAACAACAACAGCAGCTATTCCAGGGATAATCCATGGCGTTTTCTTTTTTGTTGATCGGGACATCTGCTCATTCCTTTTTTTCTCGATATTTTCATAAATGGTTGTTTTACTTCTTTCATCTTTTACAACAGGTAGCTGAGAAAGAAGGGATTTTGTTCGATCGTTCATTATAAGACCCCCTTTAGTCGATGATTAGCTGGATCATCAACAAGTTCCCTTAGCGCTTTAATTGCTCTGTGCTGCGTTGTTTTTACTTTGCTAACACTCCAATTTAGAATTTCAGCCGTTTCGTTAATGGATAGCTCTTGGATGTAGCGAAGAATAAGAACTTGTTGTTGATCAAGTGTACATTCTCTTAAACACTTATAAATAGCTTGAACTTCTTCTTTTTGAAGCAGAATTTCCTCAGGTAGAGGAGCCTCGTCTTTTGGATGTTGTTTGTTAAAGTCAAACTTACTAAGCCACCTTGAAGTTCTTCGATTGTGTGTACGTAAATAATCAATCGCTATGTTTCTCGCAATGGCAAAGAGCCACGTCTTTTCATTGCTTCGTTCCTCGTAATTGTGATAAGAACGAAGCACGTTAATATAGACTTCTTGAACGAGTTCTTCTGCAATCGCTCTATTTTTTACCATATAGAATAAAAATTGAAATAAGTTCGTGTGGTAGCGATCGTACAAACGCTCAAATGTCTTATCCATTCTTCAGCCCTCCTTCTTCTATAAAACAAAACGAGTTATCTAGTTAAAAGGTTACAGGAAGATTACAAAAAGAGATAGGTTTTGATAAAGAGGTAAAGAAAAAAAGGAAAGCGCTTTTGTATTTTCCTCTTCTTCGATAGAATGGGTTTTAGTTACAGTTCTAGAGAGGGGAATTAAATGCAGTCATCTTTAACTTCACGAAACTCATCCATTTTCTATGGATGGTACATTGTTTTAGCCGCAGCTATTGGCGCCTTTTTTTCTGGACCCGGACAGACTTACGCCGTATCTGTTTTCATTGATTACTATATTCAAGAGTTTGGATGGAGTCGTTCACTCGTATCTGGTATTTATTCTTCCGCTACATTAGCTGCAGGTTTACTGCTTTTTATCGTTGGGAGATTAGTAGATAAACATGGTCAGCGTAGAATGATGCTAACGATTGGATCATTACTTGCAGTTGCATGCTTTTGGAATAGTTTTGTGATTGGTCCTGTCATGTTATTTATTGGTTTTTTTATGCTTCGTTTATTTGGTCAGGGATCCATGACACTTATTCCAAACACGCTTGTACCACAGTGGTTTTTATTAAAACGTGGTCGTGCCTTGAGCTTCATGGCAATAGGGGGATTCCTAAGTTCGGCTATTTTTCCTCCTCTCAACAGCTGGTTAATTTCTTCATTTGGTTGGGAAAATGCCTGGAGGATTCTAGGTCTTGCTCTTATTGTTGTTTTTCTACCAGTTGTCTATTTTATTGTGAAAAATAAGCCTGAAGATATTGGCCTTCTTCCTGATAATGCCGTTTCGAAAAAAAGGCTTGCAGAGCGTCGTGAAGAGAAATTAGAGGAGGAAGAAGAAGAGGAAGAGGGATTTGAAACAAATTGGACCGTGAAAGAAGCAATGAAAACGAGAGCGTTCTGGCTAATCCTCTTTTGTGTCAGCATTCCAGCTCTTGTGAACACAGGATTAACCTTTCACTTATTCTCGATTTTAGGTGAGCAGGGAGTACCTGGAAGTACAGCTGCAATTATCTTAAGCATCATGGCTATTGTCGGTTTTCCCGTGACAATGGTATCCGGATTTATTCTTGAGCGTGTCCATGTACATATTGTGCTTGCAATATCTTTTGCCGGACAAATTTTGTTTCTTCTTCTTCTCACTCAAGTTCAAAGCTATTTGCTGGCGATTGCCTTTGCCGTCCTCTGGGGAATCATTGGTGGAATTGAACGCATTACACTAAATATTATCTGGCCAAACTATTTTGGAAGAGAACACCTTGGCAGTATTAAAGGTATTGCAACGACTACAATGGTTATTGGTTCTGCATTTGGGCCACTTCCATTCGGGGTTGCCTTCGATATTTTTGGAGGCTACACAGAGATTCTTTTAATCATTCTGATTTTTCCTATTCTCGGAATGATTGCGGCGTTTCTGTCACCACCTCCACGTAAACAAGCATAACAAAGCGCTTCTTCTCGCACGGCGGAAGGAGCGCTTACTTGTTTATAAGGGAATAAACAACCACGTCATAATAACGGTTTCGCATATAGATATGATCTTTAAAATGGCCTTCTTTTTCAAAATCGAGTTGTTCGAGCCGCTTAACTGCTGAATGGTTGTCTTCGATTGTTTGAGCATAAATTTTATGAAGCTTTATGTGATGAAACCCATAATGAATAATCGCTTTGGCTGCTTCAAGTCCGTATCCACCACTCCAATATTTTCTGGACAATATAGCACCAATTTCTGCTTTTGATGACGTGCGGTCCCAATTTTGAAAACCGGCTGTTCCGATTAATTCTCCAGAACCATTTAAGCGAATTCCAAAACGGATTGCATGGGTGGATAAGATAGAAGAGGGATCTTTATACGCCCGAATGTAATGAAGAGCCTGAGTTTGTGTTTTCATGACGTTACCACCATCATAATACGTAACTTGTGGATCTGAAAAAATGGAAAAAAGAGATGTCTGATCTTCTTCTTTTAGAGCGGTAAGGTTAAGGCGCTTCGTTTCTATTTCAGGAAAAACTCTCAATCACTTCACCATCCTTTACCCTTAACATATGTTCTTAAAAGAAAGGGTAGAGGGCGGATGACACGAAGAAAAGCCCGAATTCATTTAATACGTGTTTCCAAATCGAACCGTAATAAAATTCTTAAGAAGTTCACTACGGTTCTCTTCATATTCTTCAGGTGATAGTGATGAACGCTCGAGCCCATTATCGAAAAGTAAAATCGAGTTGTCTGACATTGTGCGATTGAACGAGTACTGATACAAATAAGAAAAACCTGGCCTGGTGGCCGGAAGCATTAAGTACGGCATTCGTGTTGCTCCTGGTCTTCTTCGCATCGCTAGTGCCTCAATCATTCCTCCTACGGTTCGAAAGCCCAATCCATGACCAAAAAAAGTACCATCACCTAAATCGACTATGTTTTCTCCCTGCCATTCCGGTGTAAGAGGATTCACGTCAGGGTTCTTTACATAACGAATATCTCCGGGAAGATAATCAGGTGGTATATTGTGCACTATTTGCAAATCCTGGTCGTATTTCCATCCCCACAGCCGCATATTCGCGAATAGTTGATTAAACCTGTTAACTGGTAACATTTTTACAGCCGCATGATAGAGAATAATGATCATCGCCGTGGCGCATTCAAATGCATACATCGGTCCATTCCGATAAATATCTAAAATCGCTTCTGAAGCCGGTACCCCCGCCTTAAGTTGAAACGCGCCGTCCGGTAAGAGGTGCCAAAACATAGGGTTACAACGTGAACGATAAAAGTCAGCAAATTGGACCCCGCTATAATACAGGTCACGTGAACTACTCGTAATAGAAACTCGAAACCGAATTTCAAACACCAAAGCATCGAGCGACCTGTACGCATAAGTATGTGGACTCATCAACATGACGTCGACAATGGTTAGTTCAAGAGGGGTCTGTATTCCTGCATTTAATATAACTTCTTTATTTGCACTGCTACCTGCTATCGTAATCATGCTGAACCTCCTCCATTAACATCAACTGAGCACTAAGGGGGCGATTCATCCACTCTATCCATTCACTACGTGAGCTCATTCGGATTTTGTAAGAAAGATTTGCTAACTGTTCTTTTTCCTGTTCAGAAAGAGATTGAAATCCATCTTCTCTTAAGTTGGATGATGCTTTATGAGAGAAGCATTCTCGATATTTAGTGTCGTGATCGACAACATATGGTGCGAGCTCAGCAGTTAATTCATAGCTATTTTCGTTATGCAGAAGATATGGCAGGTTTTCTTCATACCAGTTTCTAAAGTAAACGTAAGGGTCATCACTTTCATCTAAACCAGAAATAAAGTGAAGAAGCTCTCTTGCAAATGCAACTTCTTCTTCGTCAGCTGATAGTAATTTTTCACCGATTGGAAGTAAACTTGCAATATTGTGTGAAGAGAAATAAGCCCAAGTCACATAGTGAGTAGAAAGGCCGGCGCGTTTCCTGTTGAATAGTAACTTTGAAACAAGTAATAAATCGTCTGGATGTTGATAGATCGTTGTCAATAATCCAGCTGCTCGATCAATCACAAGACGGTATCGGGTGTTTAATTTCTCTTCAGAACCCGTTTCAACCATCCATCTTAGTACAGAGTGGATATATTGTGGGAGGTCGCAGATCGAGTAGGGAAATGGAGCAGCAGGTGCACGCTCCTTTGCGAGAATATCTTTTTGAATCGATAAAGCGATTCTGTTTCGATCTGACAAGTGTTTCGATAGATTGTGCTCTCTTATGGTGGAAGATAGGACATAGATAGTGGGGTAAGATAGTGTATCTTCATTTAAAAGAGAAATCACTGCTTTTTTATCGTGATCAATCAGATTTTTTACATAGTGCTCCAGTCGTTTAATCCCTTCTGATTTTCGGATTATTTCAAGTGAGACAGAGTGTTTCAACGTGTTGCCTCCTTTCAAAAATGCACTATTACCAGCTTATTCGAGAATGCGCTATTTCATCACAGCTAATCAAATTGGTCATTTTATTGAAACCTTCGAGGGTTAGGACCGTCTTAAATGTATAGTTTCATAAAGAAAGGAGTAAACACATGGGGAATATGGTACGCATTGGCTCTCAGTTTATCGCTGCTTTTCTAGGCGTGTTGTTACTTGGTGCCATACCAGGAATGTTTAATGGAATGAAATTAGATCCTGGAGGTTATATGAAAAGGCTTCAACGCACGATAGAGGAATTGATTCATTTTCAACAATTAACGTTTCGGTCAGGGAATGAGAGTTATCAACTATTTCCTCTCATTTATGAATACCTCTTCTATTCAATCATCATCTTATTTAGTGCTTTGATTCTTGCTTTTTTTGTTGCATTTCTATTTACCTATGTAACTTACATCTCTCCTTCGTTTATTCAAAAATGGTTCAAAAGAGTAGCATTTTTGACAGAATCCTTTCCAGATGTTTTTATACTCGCGATTGTTCAGATTGGGGTAATTTGGGTTTATAAAAAAACAGAGGTTCTGTTGATGGACGTTGCCGCATATGAACGCATTTACACAATGCCAATTCTCATCCTTTCTATATTGCCTACCTTTTTATTGTATCGAATTATGATACACGTGCTAGATGAGGAAGTTGACAAACCGTATGTTGAACTTGCAAGGACAAAAGGGTTAGAACCCACCAAAATATTTCTTGTCCATATTTTTCGAAATACACTATTATCCACTTATTTTCACTCGAAATCGATTGTTTGGTTTACATTGTCTAATCTTTTTATTATGGAGTATGTGTTTAACCTTAATGGATTAATTCGCTTTATGTATGAGCATCCTACATCAGAAATATTCACTGTTAGTGCACTATTGCTTTTTATACCTATCTTCTTATTTCTAACGGTTTATCAGCTTGTGGCGGAGCGAACTGCTCAAGAAGAAGCTTTGATGTAGCAGAAAAGGGGGAATACAAACTTTGAAACATGCTTTAAAAAATCCAATGTTCGTGACAGGAATGTTCATCATTGTTCTTCTGCTCGGTAGCAGTATATACTATTCCATTGCTCATGATGATGTTGTGCCGCAAACCTCCATGCTCTATGATCAAGACGGAAATTTAATCGACCGTTCACCTTTTACACCGTTACAGGTTGCTCCATTTGGAACAGATAAGTATGGGTATCATCTATTTGATCAAATCATAATTGGGGCAAAATATACAATTGGTATTGCATTTCTCGTTGCCTCGATGAGAATAGCGCTCTCTTTTGTTGCTGGTGTAGTCGGGGGAACCTATTTTCGCCGCACGTTGCGAAGTACATCTGGATTCGTTGATGCCATGCAATACATACCGATTTCACTGCTTTGTTATTTTATTCTTAGCGGTGTTTTAATGGAAAATGGGATGGAAGGGACATTTCAGTTTTCATTTCTTGAGCGGATGGTATTTGAAATTGTTGTTTTAACAGCAGTTGCGATTCCAACTACCACAACATTAATATCCAATGAAACGCATGCCATTTGGGGAAAAGGGTTTATTGAAGGAGCTAAAACGCTAGGCGGATCTAGAGTTCATATCTTAACAAAACATATTCTTCCTCACCTAGGACCGCGGATGGTCATTATATTTCTCCAACAAATGATCAACGTGTTGATTCTCTTACTTCATCTTGGGTTATTGAAGTTGTTTTTTGGAGGCACATTTTTTAATCCAGATCCAATATTAGGAGATGAATATCGGTCTGTGTCATCTGAATGGTCAGGTTTAATCGGTTCTACATTTCGGTTTCTCCCATATGAAACGTGGATTCCACTTGTTCCGATTTTATTTTATGTACTCGTTATTTTTAGTGTGAATCTATTGTTAGAAGGTTTTAAGCAATTAACAGAAAAGCAAGTTATGCCACGTTCACGTCAGGTTATTCAGAGTGAGAGTTATAAGAAGAGCTTCGATCCGAACGCATTTTATTTCTTGGAAAGAACTGATAGGGGAGAAGAACGAAAAACAGCCAGTAGGTAGTTTTGGGGGCAGTTTTTTTCGTTACTTACCCATCTTTGCTAAAAGGATAATTGATATCGAACAAAAAAGGAAAAGCACAATTAGCGGTTGTGCTTTTCCTTCATTATTCATTTGGTTATTTATTGGGAAGTAGAGTACCACTGAATCGTCGTTTCCTTTTTTCTCTTTGAGCCTTTTAAATAATAGGACTCATCTGCTTCATCAAAATAAGCGGTTGAAGGATACTCACTATCATCTTTAATGGTCACTTCCACATGATAATGGTTCCAAATATCGTTGATGTCTTCGTTTTCCGTTTGATACAAATGAGACAGCACGCCTAAATACTCTGTTGCGAGCTCCTTCATCTTCTGTTCGGAAAGCTTGTCAGATACCATGAGATCGAGATAAACGGTGGAATCGATTGAAAAATAAATAGCGTCGATAATATCTAAATCACGATGAGCAATTTCGGAAGCCCTTTTCAGATAGGCAGCACTTATATATGGAGCCTCATTCTGGTCGAGTGAACCTTCTTGTATTTCAGGTGAGTCTAAAGAAATACCAGTAACAGAGAGTGTGGCGATAACGAATAATGAAATGCAGGCTACGATGCCCATCCACTCTAGCATGAGGTTTCTTTTTTTCTTGTTGTGACCGTAATGGGCAAGAAGGATATTTTCGAGCATTCGTTCTTTTTTTCTGTTTGTAAAGTGTTGTTTTTGAAATAAGGATTCTTTTACTTTTTCTTTTAACTGTTTTTCCTCCATCTTGTTATTCACTCCCTTTCTTCGTTTAGTCTTAATTCGAGAAGGCGACGAGCACGATACAACCTTGATTTAATCGTTGCCTCTTTTGTGTCAAGGAGTGAACTAATTTCTCGAATGGATAAATCTTCATGGTAATAGAGAATGAATGTTTCACGATATTTTAATGAAAGTTGAAAAATGGAGGTTCGTAATTTATGTGATTCTTCATTTTTTACTGCAATAAGTTCGGGTGAGGCGGGATGATTTTTGATGAACTTCATCATCACGTTTGTCGGTATAATATTTCGAAAAGACCAGCTTCGCACATGGTCATGACAACGATTAATCGCAATGCGATAGAGCCAGTTTTTTAACGATGCCTCTCCTCGAAACGTGTGAAGCTTTAAAAAGCATGCAAGAAATACTTCCTGTACAATATCTTCCGCTTTTCCCCAGTCCTTTGTATATGTATAAGCGAGTCTTACTAACGCTTCACCATACGTTTCCATTAAATGCTCAATTAATTCTGTTTTTTGAACAGTAGTATAGTTAGTGAAATCTAATTTGAAATCACCTTGTGAGTTTTCATTCATACGATCATCCTTTAAATGACATTTATTATAAAGACGAGTCCGTAGCTGAAAAGTTGCGTTAACTGATAAATAATTTGATAACATTGCCCCTTTTTCCTTTTTTCTTTCGATATATAGGATAAGAAGGATCTGTAGTAATTTAAGAAGTAATCACAAATTTATTTAGAATAAGGGAGGAAAAAAATGATTATCATTGATGCGGGTCATGGTGGCAAGGATCCAGGGGCTATTGCGGATGGAGTAAAAGAAAAGGATTGGAATTTAGAGGTATCCCTACATCAATATGAATTTTTGAAAAAGCTAGGTATTCCTTGTAAACTGACTCGAAAAACGGATAGTGATTTGTCTCCTGATAAGCGCTCTGAGCTCGTACGTTCTTCTGGTGCAACGGTTTGTTTAAGCAATCATTTTAATGCAGGCGGTGGAAGTGGAGCAGAAGTGATTCATTCAAAATATGCTACCTCCGCTTTTGCTAAAAGCACTGCTGATGCATTGAAGAAGATGGGCATGTCAGTAAGGAGGGTATTCTCAAGGGAAGGATCGAATGGGAAAGATTATTATTATATGCACCGATTAACTGGGCAGGTTGAAACGCTTATTATTGAATATGGTTTTCTAGACTCTGCTGTCGATCGAAAGAAATTAAATGTTCGATCCTATCGTTTCCAGTTAGCTGAAGAAGCAGCGCTTGCTGCTGTGCGTTACACAAAAGGGAGCCCGGTCTATTTCGTCCAATCGGGTGCTTATAAGGAAAAGAGCAGGGCCGAGCAATTATGTGAAGAATTGAAGAAAAAAGGGTACGATGCATTTGTGAAACAAGAAGGTTAAATTCTACGTACACTAATAAAGAGAGGGAGGCCAGTGGCCTCCCTCTCTTTATTTACGCTAAGCTTACTATTTCGTTCATGTAAGCTTTAGATTGATTGTTTCTTTGCTACTGTAGATAGATGATTCGTTTATTTCAGTAAATCAGGATTTTCATTCTTAGCTCGCTTAACTTTTGGCTTACGAATGCCACCTGCGATATCTGCTTTTTTAAAGTCTTTCGCGTATTTTACCTCTTGAGCGTCACTTAGAGAAAATCCGCTTTCATGAATCGGTTGATATTGTGAATTCTTAGCCATTAGTAATTCCTCCTTGTAATGTCTCTTAGTACAGGGTTACCCTCATCAATTTTTCATTAAACATACATGCCTAACTTTGTTAAACAAATCATGTTTGTGGTACTTTATTAGTAAACCATTACTTGACGGAGGCATTATGAATAAAAAGAGAGCATTAAACATTGCCATTGCCAGCATCGTTGTACTAGTTAGTATTTTTTTAATCGGAAGATACACCTATGTGCATGAAGAACATCTTGAAAGAGGAGAAGTGATTAAGAAAGAAAGTACGGACCATCATCATTACGTGTTTGTTCAGCCAGAAGGAGAAGGAGAGGCAATTGAACTCTTAATGGAAGACGAAATGTCCTGGAATCTTGTGCAGGAAGGCGCGGTTTATGAAGTGGCTTATTCCTGGTATGGCTCAAAAGAACCGACAATCGAAGAGATGAAACAAATAGAAAGAGAATGAGCAATAAAGCTCATTCTCTTTCTATTTAATTTATTTAATAATCCCTGTTTCTGAAATTTTCACCTTCACCTTTGCTTCTAAGTTTAGTTCTGGAAATTCCTTCTCCCACTGTTTAGGATGCCATAATTCATGATGATAAGCATTTAGGTCACGTCCAATTCCAAGAAAATCACAGTTCGCTTCTTGGAGTTTTGCCAGTATATCGTTCCCTCTTTCTGTTAATTTCTTCGATAACTCATCTGCAATGTCTTCTACCTGACTTTCTTTAAAGAGGTGGTCTTGAGGATATTCCTCGATATTCCCTCTTACTTCTAGATTAACAAAAACTTTACTGACATTCCCATTTTGAAACGAGTACTTAATATCTGATTTCGTGTTTTGAATGTTAACAGTAACCGTCTGGGTCAAGAACCCTTGATCATGCTGTTTACCTATATTTTCAACAATACTGGCTTTTTTACTCTTTGCATCAGCCATAAGAAGTAGAAGTGTAGCGTCAAAAGGAGGGAGCACGACCCCGGTGAAGTTTGATTGGTGAAATAGAGCAATTCCGTTTATCTCAGGTGAACCAACCTCTTCATTATAACTAATGTATGGAAAGGCATAGTCCTGTCCAATATCATGAGAATAGCGAAACGCTTTTTCGACTGTCATACGCGGTGCTTCAGTTTTGTTTTCAGCGCCTTTAATAAGATTCGTTGAAAATTCGGTAATGAGCGTATCGCCGATGTGATCTAAGTTAAAGACATCCTCTGCCCGCCCTTCAACAACCGCTACGCGAGCATCGAGTGGACTCTTTGGATCTCGATACAGAATATCGAACATGTGATCAATGTCTTGTTTAGCAACCTCATCTCCTAAGAGAATAAGTTGATTTTTAGATGCCGTTACCTGTTTCGAAATAATACGGTCCATTTTTATCCGTGTATCTCTAGGTGAAGTACCAGAAACAGAGATAACTCGATTGGAATAGACTCCTCCTTGACTAACAGGCACACCAAGGTTACGCACAACAAACGTCGTACGAATCTCATTCTCATTTTCGTAATCGAATCCAGCACCATAAATAAGCTTGGATTCTTTTAAAAGTTCCTGATCCCAGCAAGAAGTTAAAAACAATAGTATGGTTGAAAAGATAATGGAAAGGTGCCATATTTTTTTCATTGCGATTCCTCTTTCTTCTTAACTAAAAGACTAATGAGCAAGAGCATGAGAGGAAAGCCAAGTGCAAAAAAATAGCTTGCTTTTGCATGATAGCCTGAAAGCATTTCAACTGTATATCGATCATGTGAAAACATGGAGAAAAACAGTGCAATAAAGGACGCAATCAGAATAGGACCGGTTGTTTTTTTTCTCTTTGTTAAGTGCTGTATTCCTTTTCCTGCGATGTATAAGTAAGACACATAAGATGTCATCACTGAAATAATCCAGATGGACAAGAATATCAAATCAACCCTGTCAACGATAACAAAGGAGATGCCTTTTAACATATAAACGAGAGGCTCTGGAATCACTTCAAGTTGGTTAGGGCTAAAAAAAACAAAGGTTGTGAAGGTCAAAAAAGTATATAAACTTGTGACAGCAATATTAGCAAGGGTTAGGCTTTTAAGTGCTGCCTTACCCTTGTTTTGAACATAAGGATAGATAAATAGAACGATTTCAAATCCCAGCATGGAGACAATCCCTTTTTGAGTCGATTTGAGAATTGTACCAAAGCCATTTTGGCCAATTGGTAGAATGTACCTGATATCTGCATCTTTCAACGTATAAGCGGACATTAGGATTAGCGGGAGGATGAGGATGGATACAAATTGATAAAACCTTCCCATCACCTTGATCTTGCCAACTGCAAGGTAAGTACCGCTTACGGTTAACAATAATAAAATAACTAACATTGGAGTACGAAACAAAATCCAAGTTTTAATGGTTGTTTCAAATAGCTCTAATACAATGATGGAAGTTGCTATCGCAAAAGCAACATAAAGAACTGAAATGATCCCTGCTGCATACTTGCCAATAATTTTAGGAGCAAATTCGTATAACGTTAAGGCTGGAAAGCGGGCACATAAAAAATATAGAATAAAAATAATGATTTGAATGGCTCCACCGGTGATCAAAAGCGTGATCCATCCATCAGTTCCTGCATCTGCATATAAGGATGAGGGAAGTGAAAGCACCCCGACGCCAACCTGTGTTTGGAAAATAATGAAAAATAGCTGTGCGTTATTAATCGTGCTAGTCGTTTTCATTCTTTTTCCACCCTCTTGAACGCCACTCTTGCTTATTAAACTGCGGATGTACATCCGTGGGTCGATCCCCGAGCAGCCATCTTGGCAGACGAACAATGGAATCTTTTAGTTCATTCAAGCGCAAAGGTGCAAGTGGCGAGAAGTAAGGAGTGCCGAACGTTTCTAGACTACATAAATGAATGAGGATAATCGATAGTCCAAAAACAAGTCCAATAAAACCAAAA
>ENA-ORXC01001244-ORXC01001244.1-marine-metagenome-genome-assembly--contig:-NODE-1244-length-15366-cov-3.843548_pt1 | contig 15366 bp, 12 predicted proteins | sample MGYA00237865_ERZ511478 | MGnify/ENA metagenome assembly ERZ511478 | reverse complement strand
CGATGGCCCCTGCCTCCAGCGCCTTGGCAACCGTCGCCTCCACCTCGCGCGGCGACAATCCGTAGCCGCCTTCGAGGTCCATCGTCACCGGCAGGTCGGTGCCCGCGACGATGCGGCGGATGTTCTCCAATGCCAGATCGAGCGGGATCTTCTCGCCATCCGCATAGCCGAACGCGGCGGCGACCGGCCAGCTGCCCGTCGCCAGCGCCCTGGCCCCCGCACCCTCCACCGTGCGCGCGCTGCCCGCGTCCCACACATTGAACAGCACCACGGGATCGCCCCTGACATGCAGGGCGGCGAAGGTGTCGGCGCGGGTCTTCTGGTCGGTCATGGGGGAGGCTCCGGTCCGGGATTCGGGAGGCTACAGTCGGGGTGTCCCGTGTCTGAAGTCAATCCTTCGCCGGTATGCGCGTTTGCCCTTCGCGCGTCGGGGGCGTAAGGCGATTGCGACCCCAACCCCCCGGAGGCCCCATGACCGCCCCCCGCGACCAGAGCGTCCCGCTCTTTCCCATCCTCGCAGCGACCGCCGCCATCCTGCTGATTTCCTTCGGTATCCGTGCGTCCTTCGGCGTGTTCCAGGTGCCGATCGCGGCGGAATTCGGCTGGCCGCGTGCCGAGTTCTCGCTGGCCATCGCGGTGCAGAACCTGGCCTGGGGAATCGGCCAGCCGCTGTTCGGGATCGTCGCGGACCGGTTCGGGGACCGCAAAGCGATCATCGGCGGGGCGCTGATCTATGCGGCGGGGCTGGCGCTGGCGGCGACGGCGACCACGCCGCTGGGGCAGGTGATGACGTCGGGGGTCATGGTCGGCCTCGGCGTCGCGGGAACCGGGTTCGGGGTGCTGCTGGCCGTCGTCGGACGCGCGGCCTCGCCCGAGAACCGGTCGATGGCGCTGGGCATCGCCACGGCGTTCGGGTCGGCGGGTCAGGTGGTCGTGCCGCCCCTGACGGAGTATCTGGAGCGCAGCGTCGGGTGGTCCTCGACCATGCTGATCTTCGCCGTCATGATCCTGCTGGTGCTGGCGGTCCTGCCGTTCCTGAAGGCCCCGCCCCCGCCGGAGGTGCAGAAGGGCGCGGCGGAGGAGACGCTGTGGCAGATCCTCGGGCGCGTCTCGAAGGACCCCGATTACATATTGCTCTTCCTCGGCTTCTTCTCCTGCGGCTATCAGCTCGCCTTCATCACCGCGCATTTCCCGGCCTATGTGACGGAGGTGTGCGGATCGGCGGCGCTGGGGGCGGCATCGCTGACGCTGATCGGGATCACGAACGTCTTCGGCACGCTGCTGGCGGGAAAGCTGGGCGGAATATACCGGCGCAAGTATCTGTTGTCGCTGATCTACACCCTGCGCACCGTGGTCGCCATCGCCTTCATCATGCTGCCGCCCACGCCGCTGACGGTCATCGTGTTCAGCCTGTCGATGGGATCGCTGTGGCTGGCGACCGTGCCGCTGACCTCGGGGCTGATCGGGTATCTCTACGGCATGAAGTACATGGGGACGCTGTACGGTTTCGTGTTCCTCAGCCACCAGTTGGGCGGATTTCTGGGGGTGTATCTCGGGGGTACGCTGTATGACGTATACGGCAGTTACGATGTCGTCTGGTGGATCGGGATCGGCGTCGGGGCCTTCTCCGCCATCGCCCACCTGCCGATTCGCGAGGCGCGGCAGCCGCGCAGCGGTGCATTGTCGACCCCCGCGTAACCTGATGGCCCGCCGGCCATACGGCTCATGTTCGTTTTTGGTACGAGTCCTTTGACCTTGCGACCATTTGGCTTAGAACCCTTATTGGGGGAACGGCGGACAGGCGACGGCAAACCCCCGTCCGGAATCGGCCGTTCAGTCCTTCGCGCACCTGTCATGCGCTGCGGGGACCAAAAGCCACAAACCAGGGGATACTGATCCATGTCGAAAGTCGCACTCGTCACCGGCGGAACCAGAGGCATCGGCGCATCGATCTGCACGGCGCTGAAAGAGGCGGGCTACACGGTCGCCGCGAACTACGCCGGCAACGACGATGCCGCGAACGCCTTCAAGGCGGAAACCGGCATCCCGGTCTACAAGTGGAGCGTGGCGGATTACGATGCCTGCGTCGCCGGTATCAAGGAAGTCGAGGACGCGCACGGCCCGGTCGAGATTCTGGTCAACAATGCCGGAATCACCCGCGACACGGCTTTCCACAAGATGAGCGTCGAAAAGTGGAACGACGTGATCGGCACCAACCTGAACGGCCTGTTCAACATGACCCGCCCCGTCTGGGAAGGCATGCGCGACCGGGGTTTCGGCCGCGTGATCAATATCTCGTCGATCAACGGCCAGAAGGGCCAGGCCGGGCAGGCGAACTACTCCGCCGCCAAGGCCGGTGATCTGGGCTTCACCAAGGCGCTGGCGCAGGAGGGCGCGCGCAAGGGTATCACGGTGAACGCGATCTGCCCCGGCTATATCGGCACCGAAATGGTCAAGGCCATCGCGCAGGACGTCCTCGACAAGCACATCCTGCCGCACATCCCCGTCGGTCGTCTGGGCGAGCCGGAGGAAATCGCGCGCTGCGTGGTCTTCCTCGCCTCGGACGATGCCGGGTTCATCACCGGCTCGACGCTCAGCGCCAATGGCGGCCAGACCATGACCTGACCGTGCGGCCCGGGCGGGGAACTGCCCGGGCCTTCGCCGCGTCGATCCCCCTCATTCACGCTGATTTCAAGGAGACTCCCATGCAGGAAGTCGTCATCGCCTCCGCCGCCCGCACCCCCGTCGGTTCGTTCAACGGTGCGCTTTCGGGCGTGACCGCCCATTATCTCGGTGAAGTCGCCATCAAGGCCGCGCTGGAGCGCGCCGGTGTCGATGCCAAGGACGTGGACGAGGTCATCATGGGCCAGATCCTCACCGCCGGTCAGGGCCAGAACCCCGCGCGCCAGGCCGCCCGCAATGCCGGTCTGTCCGACGAGACCTCGGCCTGGGGCATCAACCAGCTCTGCGGATCCGGCCTGCGCGCGGTGGCGCTGGGCTATCAGCACATCGCGATGGGCGACAACACCATCATGGTCTGCGGCGGGCAGGAGAGCATGAGCCAGGCGCCCCATTGCCAGACCATGCGCAACGGCCAGAAGATGGGCGATATCAAGCTGCTGGATACGATGCTGTCGGACGGCCTGATGGACGCCTTCCACGGTTATCACATGGGCAATACCGCCGAGAACGTCGCGGAGAAGTGGCAGATCACCCGGGACGATCAGGACAGCTTCGCCGCCGCCAGCCAGAACAAGGCCTCCGCCGCCCGCAAGGAAGGCCGCTTCAAGGACGAAATCGCCCCCGTCACGATCAAGGGTCGCAAGGGCGATACCGTCGTCTCCGAGGACGAGTACATCAAGGACGGCGTGACGGCAGAGGGCCTCGGCGGCCTGCGCACCGTCTTCAAGAAGGAGGGCGGCACGGTCACGGCGGGCAATGCGTCGGGCATCAATGACGGCGCGGCGGTCGTGGTGATGATGACGAAGGAAGAGGCCGAGAAGCGCGGCATCACGCCGATGGCGACCATCAAATCATGGGCCACCGTCGGCCTCGACCCCGCGATCATGGGCGCAGGCCCGATCAATGCGTCGAAGAAGGCGCTGGAGAAGGCGGGCTGGACCGCCGCCGACCTCGATCTGGTCGAGGCGAACGAGGCGTTTGCCGCCCAGGCCTGCGCCGTGAACAAGGAACTGGGTTGGGACACCGACAAGGTCAACGTCAATGGCGGCGCCATCGCCATCGGCCACCCCATCGGGGCCTCCGGCGCGCGCATTCTCAATACCCTGCTGTTCGAGATGAAGCGCCGCGATGCCAAGAAGGGCCTCGCGACCCTGTGCATCGGCGGCGGCATGGGCGTGGCCATGTGCGTCGAGCGGGCGTGACTGCACTTTGCGCTTGATGTGCAATCATTCTGTGTCATGCTGCCCTTGCGTCACTGATGGGAGGGCGGCATGGCTTCGATGACCATTCGGCAGATCGATGAGGACCTCAAGGAGCGGCTGAAGCAACAAGCCGCCGGAAAGGGCGTTTCGATGGAGGCGGAAGCGCGGCGTATTCTTGCGGAGGGAGTCAGACCACGAAGCGCGCGGGAAGTCATTCGCGAAGCGTTGGGCGAGGACTGGGAGGGAATAGATTTCGATATTCCCCGTACTCCCGATCGCCCTCCCCCCGACTTCGATTGATGAATATTCTGCTCGATACGAATGTCGCATCGCAAATCCTGCGTCCGAGGCGTATCTCGAACCAGCATTTGTGGAAGTGGTTCGATGAAATCGACGGCACCGTGCTTCGACTATGTCGTATCGTGGATGCGGAGGTGAAATTCGGTGCCTACGGGCATCCCGATGCGGTGCAGTCGCGCTGTCTTTTGACGAAATGGCGGGACCTGGTCCTGCGCATCAATATTCTGGAATTCACCGCTCCGGCCTCCGATATAGCAGCACGTTTCCGAGGCAGGGAACGTCGCCGAGGTCGCCAGGTCTCTTTTCCCGACGCCGCCATCGCCGGGATCGCCTTGGCCAACAACTGCGCCCTCGCCACGCGCAACACGAAAGATTTCGAGGGATCGGACCTGATCCTGATCAACCCGTTCGAGCCGTCCCCAGGGGGAATATCACCATGACCGACCGAAAAGATCCCGATCCCTCCGAAACCGAGGAATGGCGCGACGCCGTCGAATCCGTCATCGCCTTCGAGGGGACCGACCGGGCCGATACGCTGCTGGAGGAGGCGGTGGATGTCGCCCGGCGCAACGGGGCGCTGGTGCCGTTCGCGCGCAACTCGGCCTATGTGAACACCGTGTCGGTCGACGAACAGCCCGACCACCCCGGCGACCGCGAGATCGAAAAGCGCATCCGCTCGGCCATCCGCTGGAATGCGGCGATGGTGGTGCTGAAGGCGAACAAGGAAAGCTCCGAACTCGGCGGCCATATCGCGAGTTTCCAGTCGGCGGCAACGCTCTACGACACCGGGTTCATGCATTTCTGGAATGCGGAACACGAGGGTCATGGCGGTGATCTGGTGTTCATCCAGGGCCACTCGTCGCCGGGCATCTACGCCCGCGCCTATCTGGAAGGGCGGCTGACGGAAGAGCAGATCCTCAATTTCCGGCAGGAGACGGGCGGCGAGGGCATCTCCTCCTATCCGCATCCGTGGCTGATGCCCGATTTCTGGCAGTTTCCGACCGTCTCCATGGGCCTCGGCCCGCTTATGGCGATCTATCAGGCGCGCTTCCTGCGCTATCTGGAGGGGCGCGGGCTGGCCAAGACGTCGAACCGCAAGGTCTGGGCCTTCATGGGCGACGGCGAAATGGACGAACCGGAATCGCTCGGCGCGATCAGCCTCGCGGGGCGCGAGAAGCTGGACAATCTCGTCTTCGTCATCAACTGCAACCTCCAGCGCCTCGACGGCCCGGTGCGCGGCAACGGCAAGATCGTGCAGGAACTGGAGGGCGATTTTCGCGGGTCCGGCTGGAACGTGGTCAAGTGCCTGTGGGGGACCGGCTGGGATGCCCTGCTGGCCAAGGACCATTCCGGCAAGCTGCGCCAGTTGATGGAAGAATGCGTCGATGGCGAGTATCAGGACTTCAAGTCGAAGGACGGTGCCTATATCCGCGAGAACTTCTTCGGTCGCTATCCCGAAACCGCCGCGATGGTCGCCGACTGGTCCGATGACCAGATCTGGAAGCTGACGCGCGGCGGGCACGATCCGCGCAAGGTCTACGCCGCCTATGACGAGGCGGTGAATACCAAGGGCAAGCCGACGCTGATCCTCGCCAAGACCGTCAAGGGCTACGGCATGGGCGCGGCGGGCGAGGCGCAGAACATCACCCACCAGCAGAAGAAGATGGGGATCGACGATCTCAAGCTGTTCCGCGACCGCTTCACCCTGACGCTGACCGACGAGCAGGTCGAGAATCTGGAACTGGTGAAGTTCGACGACGACAGCGTCGAGGCGAAATACCTGCACGACCACCGCAAGAAGCTGGGCGGCTACCTCCCCTCCCGCCGCGCCAAGTCCGATGCGCTGGAGGTGCCGGGGCTGGAGAAATTCGGCGCGCTGCTGGCCTCCTCAGGCGACCGCACGATCTCGACCACCATGGCCTTCGTCCGCGCGCTCAATACGCTGCTGCGGGACAAGAAGGTCGGCGACCGCGTGGTGCCGATCGTGCCGGACGAAAGCCGCACCTTCGGGATGGAGGGCATGTTCCGGCAATTCGGCATCTACTCCCAGGTCGGCCAGTTGTACCGCCCGCAGGATGCCGACCAGCTGATGTACTACAAGGAAAGCAGCGACGGCCAGATGCTTCAGGAAGGCATCAACGAGGCCGGGGCGATGGCATCGTGGATCGCGGCGTCGACTTCCTATTCCACGTCGAACACGCCGATGATCCCCTTCTATATCTACTATTCGATGTTCGGATTCCAGCGCGTCGGCGATCTGGCCTGGGCGGCGGGCGACATGCGCGCGCGGGGCTTCCTCATCGGCGGCACCTCGGGGCGCACGACGCTGAACGGCGAGGGATTGCAGCACGAGGACGGGCACAGCCACCTGATTTCGGCCACCGTGCCGAACTGCATCAGCTACGATCCGACTTTCCAGTTCGAGATCGCGGTGATCGTGCAGGACGGGCTGCGCCGGATGTATGCGGAACAGGAAGACGTGTTCTACTACATCACCACGCTCAACGAGAACTACGAGCATCCCGCCATGCCCGAAGGGGCCGAGGAGGGCATCCGCAAGGGCATGTACCTGCTGCGCGCCTCCGAAATGAAGGGCAAGAAAGTGCAGCTCGTCGGCTCCGGCGCGATCCTGCGCGAGAGCATCGCCGCCGCCGATATGCTGGAGCAGGATTTCGGCATCGGGGTCGACGTCTGGAGCGCGACCAGCTTCACCGAACTGCGCCGCGAGGCGATGGATTGCGATCGCTGGAACATGTTGCACCCGATGGAGGAGCCGCGCGTCCCCTATGTCACGCAGTGTTTCCAGAGCCGGGGCGACGACCCGATCATCGCGTCGACCGACTACATGAAAAGCTACGCCGACCAGATCCGCGCCTTCGTGCCCGGCACCTATCGCGTGCTGGGGACGGACGGTTACGGGCGGTCGGATTACCGCAAGTCCTTGCGCGAGTTCTTCGAGATCGACCGCCGCTTCATCGCCGTCGCGGCATTGAAGGCGCTGGCCGACAGCCAGAAGGGCGACAACAAGACCGTCGCCGACGCCATCGAGAAATACGGGATCGATCCCGACAAAGCCAATCCGGCGCGCGTCTGATATCCTGAGGGGAAAAGCATTATGGCGACTGAAGTAAAAGTGCCGGATATCGGCGATTTCGACTCCGTGCCGGTGATCGAGGTGCATGTGGCCGTCGGCGATACCATCGCCGCCGAAGACCCGCTCGTGACCCTCGAAAGCGACAAGGCGGCGATGGACGTGCCGTCTCCCGTCGCAGGCACGGTCAAGGAACTGAAGGTCGCCGTGGGCGACAAGGTGGGCGAGGGCGCGGTGATCCTGATGGTCGAGGAGGGGGGCGCGAGTTCTGCACCGGAGCCTGAGAAAGGCGAGAGCGCGGCGCACTCCCAGTCTCAATCCTCCTCGTCAGGCGGCGGCACGACCGAGGTGACCGTCCCGGATATCGGCGATTTCGATTCCGTGCCGATCATCGAGATCCACGTGGCCGAGGGCGATACGGTGGCCGCCGAGGACCCGCTCGTGACCCTTGAAAGCGACAAGGCAGCGATGGATGTGCCTTCGCCCTCCGGCGGCGTGGTCAAGAGCCTGAAGGTCGCCGTGGGTGACAAGGTGGGCGAGGGGGCCGTGATCCTGACCCTGGAAGGGGGTAGCGGCGGCGAGAACAACTCTTCGGCTCCGGCACAGGCCGATCCGGCGGCGCAGCAGGCGACGAAAGGCGATGCGGCGGCAAAGCCCGGCTACGGCGGCAGCGGCCGCGCCGCCGACCAGCCCGATAACCTGCCCGCCGGGGCCTATACCGACGAGGGCGGCGCGCTGCGCTCCGCCGACGGCACGACCCTGGGCGCGGACAGCCCGCCCCCGGGGCTGGCGGATTTCTCCGGCGTCCATGCCTCGCCCTCCGTCCGCCGACTGGCGCGCGAACTGGATCTCGACCTGAACAAGGTCAAGGGAACCGGCGAGAAGGGCCGGGTCACGAAGGACGACGTTAAGGGCCACCTGTCCGGCGGCGCGGCCCCCGCAGGATCGGGCGCGTCTGCCTCCGGTGGCCCTTCGGGGTCCATGGGAATCCCCCCCATCCCGACCGTCGATTTCTCGAAGTTCGGCAAGGTCGAAACCGTCGAGATGGCGCGGATCAAGAAGATCAGCGGCCCGGCCCTGCACCGGTCCTGGCTCAATATCCCGCATGTCACCCATACGGACGAGGCCGATATCACGGATATGGACGCCTTCCGCAAGGAGATGGACACCAAAGCCAAGGAGGAGGGTTATCGCGTCACCCTCCTGTCCTTCCTGATCAAGGCGTCGGTCTCCGCGCTCAGGCAGCATTGGGAGGTCAATTCCTCGATCGCCCCCGATGGCGGCAGCCTGATCCGCAAGCACTACTACAATATCGGTTTTGCCGCCGACACGCCGAACGGCCTGATGGTGCCGGTCATCAAGGATGCCGACCGCAAGGGCATCCGCGAGATTTCCGTCGAGTTGGGCGAATTGTCAAAGAAGGCCCGGGACGGTGCGCTGAAGGGGCCGGACATGCAGGGCGCGACCTTCACGATCTCGTCGCTGGGCGGCATCGGCGGCACGCATTTCACCCCCATCGTCAATGCGCCGGAGGTGGCCATTCTCGGCGTCGTCCGGTCGAAGATGGCCCCGGTCTGGAACGGCAAGAAGTTCGAGCCGCGCAACATGCTGCCGCTCTGCCTCAGCTATGACCACCGGGCGATCGACGGGGCGCTGGCCGCGCGGTTCTCCGCGACGCTCAAGACGCTGATGTCCGACCCCCGCAACCTGTTGATGTAGGAACACGGATATGCCCATCGAAAAGATCACCGTCCCCGATATCGGGGATTTCGACTCCGTGCCGGTCATCGAAATCCACGTGGCGGTCGGCGATACCGTCAGCGCCGAAGACCCCCTCGTGACGCTGGAAAGCGACAAGGCGGCGATGGATGTGCCGTCCCCGAAATCCGGCATCGTCAAGGCGCTGCATATCGGCGTCGGCGACAAGGTGGGCGAGGGGGCTGCGCTGCTGGATCTGGATTTGCAGGAGGAAGCGGGCGCCCCCTCCGTCGCCCATCGGCCCGAGGGCGAGTCGGTGCCGAGCGGGGCGAAGGCCAGGGGCGATGTGCATGCGCAGCTCGTCGTGCTGGGGGCGGGGCCGGGCGGCTACACGGCCGCCTTCCGCGCCGCCGATCTGGGCATGGATGTCGTGCTGATCGAGCGATGGCCGGTGCTCGGCGGCGTGTGCCTCAATGTCGGGTGCATCCCGTCCAAGGCCCTGCTGCACGCCGCCAAGGTCATCGACGAAGCCTCCGAGATGAAGGACCACGGTATCAGCTTCGGCAAGCCATCGGTCGATATCGATGCCCTGCGCGGATGGAAGGACAGCGTCGTCTCCAAGCTGGTCGGCGGCCTGTCCGGTCTGGCCAAGGCGCGCAAGGTGAAGGTGATCCACGGCAAGGCGGAATTCGAAGGGTCGACCGCGATCCGCGTGACGGCGGAGGACGGCAGCACCCAGACCGTCACCTTCGACAAGGCGGTCATCGCCGCAGGGTCCGAACCCGTCGAACTGCCCTTCATCCCCCATGACGACCCGCGCGTGATGGACAGCACCGGCGCGCTGGAACTGGCCGACATCCCCAAGCGGATGCTGGTCCTCGGCGGCGGCATCATCGGGCTGGAGATGGCCACGGTCTACGAGGCGCTGGGCGCGCAGATCACGGTGGTCGAGTTGCTCGACGGGTTGATGGCCGGGGCCGATCCCGACCTCGTGAAGCCGTGGCAGAAGCGGATGGGGCCGAAATTCGAGAACATCTTCCTGAAGACCAAGGTCACGAACGTCACCGCGATGGATACGGGCCTGAAGGTCGATTTCGAGGGGCCGGACGGCACCTTTACCGATGTCTTCGACCGCATCCTCGTCTCCGTCGGGCGCATTCCGAACGGCAAGAAGATCAAGGCCGAGGCGGCGGGCGTGGCGGTCGACGAACGCGGCTTCATCGCGACCGACAAGCAGATGCGGACCAACGTGCCGACCATCTTCGCCATCGGCGATATCGTCGGCCAGCCGATGCTGGCGCACAAGGCCGTGCACGAGGCGAAGGTCGCGGCGGAGGTCGCCGCCGGTCACAAATCCGCCTTCGATGCCAAGGTGATCCCGTCGGTCGCGTACACGGACCCCGAAGTCGCCTGGGTCGGCCTGACCGAGACGGATGCCAGGAAGCAGGGCAGGAAGATCGGCAAGGGCGTCTTCCCATGGGCCGCATCGGGCCGCTCGCTGGCGAACGGGCGGGACGAGGGGATCACGAAGGTCATCTTCGACCCCGAAACCAACCGCATCCTGGGCGCGGGCATCGTCGGGTCGTCGGCGGGTGACCTGATTTCGGAGGCGGTGCTGGCCATCGAGATGGGCGCGGATGCCGAGGATATCGCCCTGTCGATCCACCCGCACCCGACCCTCTCGGAAACGGTGGCGATGGCGACCGAGATGTATGACGGCACGATCACCGACCTGATGCCGCCGAAGCGCAAGTAGACCAATCGGTCCCGATAGTAAATTTGGGGCTTTCAACCTTTCCCGAACTGGTGATAGTTCACTGCCTCGGTGAAAAGAAATTTTGTTGCGTAAGCTGACGCATTCGAGGGGGAATATTACTGATGGCGATGAAAGTCGGTATTCCGAAAGAGATCGCGGCGGACGAGAAGCGCGTCGCGCTGACGCCCGAAACCGCCGGGCGCATCCAGAAACTCGGCTACGATCTCCAGATCGAGAGCGGCGCGGGGGCGGGGGCGAACTTCTCGGACGATGCCTATCGCGCGGCGGGGGTCGCGGTTCTGCCCGATGCGGATGCCGTCTGGTCCGGCTCGGACATCGTGATGAAGGTGCAGCAGCCCACGATGGACGAGGCCGAAAAGCTGGCAGCGGGCAAGACCCTCATCAGCTTTCTCTGGCCCGCCCAGAACGAGGATTTGCTGGCCAAGCTCAAGGACCGGAACCCCCACGCCGTCCTCGCCATGGATCAGGTGCCGCGCATCTCGCGCGCGCAGAAACTGGACGCGCTGTCCTCCATGGCCAATATCGCGGGCTATCGCGCGGTGGTCGAGGCGGCGAACAATTTCGGGCGCTTCTTCACCGGACAGGTCACGGCGGCGGGCAAGGTGCCCCCGGCCAAGGTGCTGGTGATCGGGGCCGGGGTCGCGGGTCTGGCGGCCATCGGCGCGGCGCGGTCGATGGGGGCCATCGTGCGCTCCTTCGACATTCGCCCCGAGGTCGCCGAACAGATCGAATCGATGGGAGCGGAGTTCCTGTTCCTCGATTTCGACAATGCCGATAGCGGGACCGAGGGCGGCTACGCCAAGCCCTCCTCCCCCGAATTCCGCGAGAAGCAGCTCGAACTTTTCCAGGCGCAGGCCGCCGAGATCGACATCGTCATCACCACCGCCCTCATCCCCGGACGCCCCGCGCCCAAGCTGTGGACGCAGGCGATGGTCGACGCCATGAAGCCCGGCTCGGTCGTCGTCGATCTGGCGGCGGAGCAGGGCGGCAACTGCGATGCGACGGTCAAGGGCGAACGGATCGTCACGGATAACGGCGTGGTCGTCATCGGCTATACCGACATGGCCAGCCGCATGGCCGCGCAGTCCAGCCAGCTCTACGGCACCAACCTGCGCCACATGCTCGACGACCTGACCCCCGACAAGGACGGCCAGCCGAACGTGAACATGGAGGATGTCGTCCTTCGCGGCTGTACGGTCATCAAGGAGGGCGAGGTCACCTATCCGCCGCCCGCCGTCTCCACCTCCGTCGCGCCGAAGAAGGCCGCGCCCAAGAAGGTGGAGGAAACGCCGGAGGAGAAATCCGCGCGCGAGGCCGAGGCTCTGCGCAAGGCGGGCAGCCGGACGACGATGCTGCTGGTGGCGGGCAGCGTCCTGCTGCTGCTGCTCGGCACCATCGCGCCGGCCAGTTTCATGCAGCATTTCATCGTGTTCGTGCTGTCCTGCTTTGTCGGCTTCTACGTCATCTGGAACGTCGCGCATTCGCTGCACACGCCGTTGATGGCGATCACCAATGCGGTGTCCTCGATCATCATCGTCGGCGCGCTCTTGCAGATCGGGTCGACGAATACTGTCGTGGTCGTGCTGGCCGCGCTGTCGATCCTCATGGCCTCCGTCAATATCTTCGGCGGGTTCCTCGTTACGCGGCGCATGCTCGCGATGTTCCAGAAAAGCTGATCGGAGGCGGTTACCATGAGTATCGGACTTGTCACCGCCGCCTATGTGGTTGCGGCTATTCTCTTCATCCTCGCCCTCGGCGGGCTGTCGAATCAGGAAAAGGCCAAGCGGGCCATCTGGTACGGCATCATCGGCATGGCGCTGGCGGTCGTGGCGACGGTCGCCGGGCCGGGGGTCGCGAACCTGCCGCTGATCGTGGCGATGATCGCCATCGGCGGCATCGCGGGCTGGTTCGTCGCCAAGAAGGTGCAGATGACCCAGATGCCCGAGCTGGTCGCCGGGTTCCACAGCCTCGTGGGTCTGGCCGCCGTCTTCATCGGCATCAGCGCGCATCTGGAAATGGAGCGCGCGCTGGCCGCCGTGGCCGACGGTACCGCCGGAAACCTGCTGGGCTTCGCGGCGACCATCGCCAAGAAATCCTCGGTCGAACTGGGCATTCTCAAGGTCGAGTTGTTCCTCGGCATCCTGATCGGCGCGATCACCTTTACCGGGTCGATCATCGCCTACGGCAAGCTGGCCGGGAAGATCAGTTCCAACGCGCTGACCCTGCCGGGCCGCCACATGCTGAATCTGGCGGCCTTTGCCGTGTGCTTCATCCTCGGCTTCCTGTATCTGAGTGGGGCGGGCCTGTGGACGATGATCCTGGTTGCGATCATCGCGGGGGCCATCGGGTGCCACCTGATCCTCGCCATCGGCGGGGCGGACATGCCGGTGGTCGTGTCGATGCTCAACTCGTATTCGGGCTGGGCGGCGGCGGCGATCGGCTTCACGCTGGGCAACGATCTCTTGATCGTCGTCGGGGCGCTGGTCGGTGCCTCGGGCGCGATCCTCAGCTATATCATGTGCAAGGGCATGAACCGCAGCTTCGCCTCCGTCATTCTGGGCGGCTGGGGCGGCGCGGCAGCGGGCGAGCAGCAGGAGGTCGACGGCGAGATGGTGCCGACGAACGTGGATACGGTCGTGCAGCAACTCGACGATGCCGACAGCGTGGTCTTCGTCCCCGGCTACGGCCTTGCGGTGGCGCAGGCGCAGGGTGCGGTGTCGGAACTGACCAAAAAGCTGCGCGCCAAGGGCAAGGAGGTACGCTTCGCCATCCACCCCGTCGCGGGCCGTCTGCCCGGGCACATGAACGTGCTGCTGGCCGAAGCGAAGGTTCCCTACGACTTCGTGCTGGAAATGGAGGAGATCAACGATGACTTCCCCCAGACCGATTTCGTCATGATCCTCGGCGCGAACGACATCGTGAACCCTTCGGCACAGGACGACCCCAACTCGCCCATCGCCGGGATGCCCGTGCTGGAAGTGTGGAAGGCGAAGAACGTCGTCATCTCGAAACGCGGTCAGGGCAAGGGCTATTCGGGCGTCGAGAACCCGCTGTTCTTCAAGGAAAACAGCCGGATGCTCTATGGCGATGCCAAGGACAGTCTGGATGCGATCCTGAAGCAGATGGATTGATTCCCGACACATGTGCTAGGATGGTTGCATGAACATCCAGACCAGGATCGACGGGCAGAGCCGAGAAGAGGCCCACAGCAGTGATTTTGCGCTGTGGGCTATCGCACAAGGGCGCTTGTTGCGGGAGGGTCGTTTCGATGAACTCGATATCGAGAACCTGTTCGACGAGGTGGATGATTTGGGACAGGCGCGCCGGTCCGAGTTGAGAAGCCGTCTCGAAACGCTGATCGAGCATATGCTCAAGCTTAACTATGGTACACACCCCTATCCGAGAAGCGGGTGGCGCAAGACGATGCTGAACGCACGTCACGAGATCGATCATCTTCTGGACGAAAGCCCCAGTCTTCACAGGTATCTGCCCGATTTCTACGAGCAGGCATGGCATGTCGGTCAAACCCGAGCCGTGCTGAGCTTCTGGGATCACGAGCCGGATCGGTATGAACAGTACGAAAAAGAAATCCCCGAAACGCCGATCTATTCTCTCGATCAGGTGCTGGCGCATGATTTCTTTCCGCAACGGGACGATACCTGAACCATGCACATCCTGATACTCGGCGCGGCGGCGGGTGGCGGGTTTCCGCAGTGGAACTGTGCGTGCTCGACCTGCGCGGCGTTCTGGCGGGGCGAACCGGGGGTGGCGGCGCGCACGCAATCCTCCATTGCGGTCAGTGCGGATGGCGAGGCGTGGGTCGTGTTCAACGCCTCGCCGGATCTGCGCGCGCAGATCATCGCCTGGCCCCGCCTGCATCCCCGGCCCGAGCGGGGCCTGCGCGACAGCCCCATCGCCTCGGTCGTGCTGACGAATGGCGATCTGGACCATGTGGCGGGGCTGCTGTCCCTGCGCGAGAAGCATCCGCTGGGTCTCTACATGACCGGCGAAATCGCGAATGTCCTCGATGCCAATCCCGTCTTCGCCGCCCTCGACCCGGATTTCGTGGTGCGCGAACGCATCGCCCTCGACGCCCCGTTCGAACCGGTGCCGGGGGTGACCGTGCGCCTGATCGCCGTGCCGGGCAAGGTGCCGCTCTACATGGAGGGTCGCGGTGCGCAGGGGGAGGCGGTCGAGACGCAACTGGTCGGCGAGCAGACCGTGGGGGCGGAGATCACGGGTCACGGCAAGCGGGTGATGTACATCCCCGGATGCGCCGCCGTCCCCGATGCCCTGAAGGCCCGCATCGAGGGCGCGGATCTGCTGATGTTCGACGGCACGCTCTGGACCGATGACGAGATGCAGCGCGAGGGGGTGGGCCGGAAGACCGGCGCGCGCATGGGGCACATGTCCGTCTCGGGCGAGGGCGGCACGATGGCGACCTTCGCGCAGACGACCCTCGCGCGGCGGGTTCTGGTGCACCTGAACAACACCAATCCGCTGCTGCTGCCGAACAGCCCCCAGCGGGCGGAGGCGGCGGAGGCCGGATGGGAGATCGCCTTCGACGGGATGGAGATTTCCGTCTGATACCGCCTATGATCGCCCCATGACCGACA
>ENA-ORXC01001243-ORXC01001243.1-marine-metagenome-genome-assembly--contig:-NODE-1243-length-15366-cov-52.906927_pt1 | contig 15366 bp, 14 predicted proteins | sample MGYA00237865_ERZ511478 | MGnify/ENA metagenome assembly ERZ511478 | reverse complement strand
ATACATTATAACCAATTTATTGTTTCTGTAAACCCGCAAGTTTTTTCTTTGCCGTTGGCACGAGTTCATTTGTAGGATCTTGTTTTATAAGCTTTGTATAGTTTGCAATTGCTTTATCGGTTTGTTTCATTTCTTCTTGTGCGCTTGCAAGACTATATAATGCTCCGGTAGACGCTGGATACATTTCGGCTACCAATTCCAGAATAAACAATCCGCCTTTTTTATTACCGCCTGAAAATAGTCTGTAGCCAGCCGTACCAAATTCATCTTCAAAATTATAGTATTTATATTTTGGATCTTTTGCCACTTGCATACCTACAGATTTTACCTCTGCAAATTTACCTGCTGTAAATAACTCCGTAAGATAATCCATTGGGTTTAAAATAGCTCCCTTCTCGGTATAATTGAGTGCTACGTCAAGTACTGGGTCTTGATTTGTAAAGTATTGCTCAGAAGTCATCGCTACAGCTAGATGTGGTATCGTCCAGTCTTTATTATCCCACTGAGATCTATCTTGCCACCAGGCAAATGAGAGATATGCGTTAAGACCTGAGTTAGGTAAGGTAACGCGCCTTGTATCTCCATAAAAGTTTATATTTTCGGCTGTGGGCTCTCCTACTATAATTGCCTCTGTGTACTGTTCTATTTCATTTGTAAGGTTTTGACAAGCAGAAAAGGTGTTACGACCTATGATATAAAAGAATTTACCACGGCTATTTATCTTAGGTCTCGCCATAAGTCCTTTTATGAGAGGTTTGTTATTATAGTTATTTCCGCCACCATTGAGGCGCACGTCATACACAAGCTTCTGTACATCTGTTGTATCTATAAACTCAAAAAGTCGTTTATAAAAATCTTGTAGGGTTTCTTCATCATCGTGAAAAACGGAGCTCTGACGTACATAGAGCGTTTTTGTACCTGGTATCATTTCAAAGTAATACAGTTTATCATTAAGATGTTTTAAATAAAATGGAGTCGTGTCTTGCGCTCTCCCACTCTCCCACTGTTCACTAGGGATAGTAAACCCATAATCCCTTGATAGTCCATCAAGGGGTATTTTGTTAAGGGTGTGGGTAAACTGTTTTCCATCCTTTTCTAATGTAAGTGTAACTGCTGTACTATACGTAGAGATTACTCCTTGAGCGTGTAATACTGCTGGTACGGTGAGAAAGCGCATCCCGTAGGCTTTTAGATATGATTCATTTTCTACTGGCACAACAGCACGTACTTTTTCTATTGCCTGCAATACAGGTATAGTTCCTATTTTGAGAACTCTGGCACCTATAATGGCTGCATTTTCCTTAGTCGCTCCTTCTACAAAAACACCATCTTCAAAATGGTATAGATTTACAGGTAGAACTCCCTGTGATGCAACGGTACTAAAAGGTACTTGCGTGTGACCGTACTTAAAGAGTGAAACCATACGACTTAACCCTACTTTTACCTCGTGATCTTGCATTGTAGGGATTTTGTCATAAAAAGCCGCAGCGGCTGCATCCCATTTTTCTGCAGTGATTTTTTTAAATAAAAAGGAATAGTCCTTATGTACTGTTTCTTTTAGATATGTAAGGTCTTCTTGCCACTGTGCAGCAGTAAGAGACTCTTGAGCAAAGGCAATAGAACTACATAGTAGTACTAAGAAAGCAAGGCTAAGTTGTTTAAAGATGGTCATTAGTTCGTTTTTTGATTCATATAAGAGACCACAAATAACACACAATGTTACATCACCGCCATATGATATGCCCTGAACAGTCACAATTCACTTCCGAACTGTAATTCATTAAATATAAAATGATTCATAGGTATTTAAAGGACCTTTTTACGCTTTCGCGAAAGCGTAACCTCACTCATAACAAATGCTCCACACAGTGCTAAAAGCTCGTTAAACCTTTATAAACTGGCGTTAAAGACCTAGCGATTGCCTCACACGAGCGCTAACTTTATGAAAAAAGAAACATTATGAGCACAAAGAACCTATCTAATCAAGAAGCATACGATAAACTAAAAGAACTAGCCGAAAGCATAGACTATGCAATGTTTGAGACTAATCTGGGCGCAAGACCTACACACGTGATCCCTATGAGTACAAAAAAGTGTGATCAAGAAGGAAGCCTCTGGTTTTTAAGTAATAAAGACAGTGATCACAATAGCTTTATCCATAAAGACAAAGACGTACAACTACTCTACTCAAAGCCTACAGCGATGGAGTATATGAGCATCTACGGTCAAGCCTTTATTTACAACGATCTGGAGACCATAAAAAAGCTATACACAACCAGCGATGATGCCTGGTTTAACGGGCCTACAGATCCTAATATTACAGCTATCAAGGTCGTACCGCAAGAAGCACATTACTGGGACACAAAAGATGGTATGATTACTACTTTATTTAAAATGGGACTGGGAGCCTTAACTGGCAACAAGCAAGATCTGGGAGAGTCTGGAGATCTAGATTTATAGAGCTACTACCCTAGTGAGATTTACAAAGCCAGCTGTTGCTGGCTTTTTTATGCGTTAGGGTCACACATTTTTAATATTCCTTTAAGGAAATAGCAACGGCTAGCTTATAAATACGGCGTACTTTTGCCGGATGCAAAAATCCCGTAGTTCGCAAATAGAATTTATCGCCCTTATGGCAGCACTTATGTCTGTCACGGCGCTCGCTATAGATGCATTGCTTCCTGCTCTTGATATCATAGGAGAAGCCATACAAACTAAGACACCAGCAGATAACCAACTGCTCATCACAATGATCTTTTTAGGGCTAGGTATTGGTCCGCTTATTTTTGGGCCACTGGCAGATGCTCGCGGGCGTAAATCTTCGGTTTACATAGGTTTTTTTATTTTTATAATTGCTTCATTTATATGTGTTTACACACGTAGTTTTGAAGTGATGATTTTAGGCAGAATATTACAAGGAGTTGGACTTTCTGCACCGCGTACTATTTGTGTTGCTATTATAAGAGACCTGTATGAAGGTGATTATATGGCACGTATAATGTCTTTTGTAACGGTAGTTTTTTTGCTCATACCCATCGTTGCTCCAGCAATGGGAAAAGTAGTTTTAGACACCTGGAACTGGCAAGGTATTTTTATAGTACAGGTTATCATAAGTGTGCTCGTTATGTTCTGGTTTTGGAAACGCCAGCACGAGACGCTCACTCCAGACAAGCGCATACCTTACTCAGTAAAACGAATTTTAAGTGGCTTTTATGAAACCATAAAGTACAAGCGCACCATCGCATTTACTATTATACAGGGGTTCATCGTTGGCTCTTTTCTAGTATACCTAAGTGCCAGCCAGCAGATTTTTGAAAATCAATATGGACTCGAAGATGAGTTTCCATACATATTTGCAGGTCTAGCAGCCTCCATAGGTGCTGCCATACTTCTTAATGCCACGCTGGTAGTACGTCTAGGGATGGAAAAACTAGTTACCTATGCCCTTGCAGGCTTTTTTTGTGTGTCATTACTATATGTGATACTCTTTTATGATGTACTTCACCCTTCTATTTATATACTTGTCGCTTTCTTTGCGCTACAGTTCTTTTGTATAGGTTTTATGTTTGGAAATTTACGTGCGCTTGCAATGGAGCCAGTAGGTCATATTGCTGGTATAGGAGCGGCTATCACTGGGCTCATCTCCACACTTATGGCTGTACCTATAAGTACCTTTATAGGACGCTTTGTAGAGAACACTACCCTACCGCTTTTTATAGGTTTTTCTAGTTGTGCAGCAATATCGCTAGGTATTCTATTCTGGATAAAGAAAAAGGCCCCAAGGAAAATTTCCTTGAAGCCCTCATCATAATATGGATCTTTAGTTCGCTTTCGCGAAAGCGTATTTCTTACGACTCCTCTACGAGCATTACAGATTTTGCATTTACAAACTCTTTAAGTCCAAAACCTCCGTGCTCTCTACCATACCCAGAGTCTTTTACGCCTCCAAAAGGCATCATAGGCTGGGCAAGTCCGTATGAGTTTACAAATACCATCCCGGTATCAAAGTGCTTTTGAGCAAGTTCTATAGCAGCTTTTTCATCTTTTGAGAAAATTCCTCCTCCTAGTCCAAAACGGCTATCATTTGCAATGCGCATCGCGTCTTCATTATCTTTTGCTCGTATAAGTGATGCTACTGGGCCAAAAAGCTCATCATCATAAGCAGGTTGCCCTGGCTCTACATTACTTAATACGGTAGATGGGTAATAATACCCCGTGTTATCTGGCACCTCTCCTCCTACTTCTATCACGGCACCTTTTGCTACACTTTCTTTTACTTGGTCTGCAAGTAAATCTCTTAAATCTTCACGTGCGATAGGTCCCAGCTGTGTATCTTCATTGTTAGGATCTCCCATTACGGCATCTTTCATACCTTGTACAAATCCTTCCTTAAAAGCATCATACACTTTATCTACCACCACAAAACGTTTGGCAGCGATACAGGTTTCTCCATTATTAATAAGGCGTCCTTGCACACAGGCCTTTACAGCCATTTCAATATCTGCATCATCTAGAACTAGATATGCGTCGTTACTACCTAGCTCAAGAACTGTTTTCTTGATGGCAGCACCAGCTTTTTCGGCTACTTTACGTCCACCGGCAGAGCTTCCTGTAAAGGTTACTCCACGTACCTTATCATTCTTAATCACATCATTAGACTGGCTGTGATCTATTACTAGTACTTTAAAAAGTCCTTCTGGCACTCCTGCTTTACGTAGTACTTCTTCTACGAGCAATGCACTTCCGGTCACATTTTGTGCGTGCTTTAATAGTACTCCATTACCTGCCATTAAGTTTGCTATCACAACACGTAGCGGTTGGTATGTTGGAAAATTCCACGGTTGTATACTATATATGACACCTTCTGGAGAGTAGGTAATGATTCCTTTACCTCCATTTGGTAACTCACGCTCTATAGGTTCTAATTCTTTTCCTGCATTTGCTGCAGTATATTCTGTTATGCCTATACACAAATCTATTTCAGATCCTCCTTGTGTCACCACTTTTCCCATCTCGTCTGTCATTAATTGTACGAGTTGTTCTTTATGATTTTTAAGCTCCTTACCTATATTTTTTATAATAGTGGCGCGCTCGTCTAGTGACTTATCTTTCCACTCTAGAAAAGCTTCGTGACAATTGTCTATTGCATCATTTACTTCACTTTCTGTAAAGTATGTATAGGTTGCAATCTCTTTTTCAGTATGCGGATTAATGGTTCTAAAACCTCCTTTTATCTCTCTTTCCATAATATCTTGTTTGGTTTTTTTTATAAAATTACAAGGATTGTGTGCTGAGCAAAGTGGCTTTAATAGTTTTTGTGAAGTGTATTGAGAGAAGTTTAACAATGGAGTTTTACGCTTTCGCGAAAGCAAAAAAAAAGAAGCCTCTCTATCATATTGATAAAAAGGCTTCTCTTATTATGTAAATAAATTTTAGGCTCGTGCCTAGTTCTCTTCTGTATCTAAAGTCACGTTGCCATCACCCTCTACGGCAAAAGTTTCCTTTGGGATAATGCGTCTAAAATTTGACGAACGACGATAGGGATCTTGAAAATCTGCGTGTTTTTTTGTGGTTGACTTATGCATAGCTTTTTTATTGTAAAGGTATTTTAAAATCTAAATGCTGTCTTTTTAAATAACAGATTATTAACAATTTACCCATTACTCAAAATTATTTTCATAAGAATATGGGATATTTCGAATACCACAATTCATCATAGATACATATAGAATTATCAAAATAAATTAGATTGTAAATAACTGTATTTCAAATAATTATACCTGATTAATATTTGTTGCGCTTTCGCGAAAGCGTATATACACACCCTCTTAACACGATAACGTTTTCGGACTTTGGCACGCTACTTGTATTTAGGTAATCGTGAACATCAATCCACATTGATAAAAAACGAATATTATGAAACAGATAGCATTATTATTTATAGGTCTACTCACCTTTGCAGGAAGTACCTATGCAGCAGAAGAAGATACATCAATAAGACGAGGAACAGTTTACGACGGAAGTAAATACATCTTTGTAGAAAACGGGATAGAGTTTTCTGTCTTTCCAGATGGCGAATTTGATTTTTACATTCCAGAATATGTAGAGGGCGTAAGTCTATCTGTAAACGCTGGACCTGTAGGGATAAGTTTTAACACAGGTTTTGATTATGACCCTTACGTACAGTATGACGAGTATGGAGCTGTGATACAGATAGAAAATACACCTCTATATTATGACAACTATGGTCGTATCTCACAAGCAGGTGATGTAAATATCTTTTACAGAAACAACAGAATCTCTCGTGTAGGTGGCTTACAGGTATTCTATAATAACTTTGGCGCTTTTTCACACTACACAGGTTTTATAAATGTGTATAACAGAAACTATGTTTTTCACCCATATCACAACTATTACTATAGACCACTCTTTAACAGATGTCTAGTGTATACAACACCTTACAGAAGATTTTACACTCCTATACGTTATAACTACGCGTTTCATAGAAACAACTATTACAGAGGTTATAATAATGGATATAGAAATGCTCGTAGAGACTTTAGACGTCCAGATAGAGGTCGTGTAGCACATAACAATGGTCGTCGTGATAATGTAGATCGTAACAATGCTCGCTTTACTCGTGCAAATACTGGTAGAGTAGCAAGTCGAGGAAACTCACAAAGAACTATAAGTCGTGCAAACCGTACTACTTCAAGAGGTAATACAGCTGCAAGAACTACAAATGCAAAAAGAAATACTGCAGTAGCTCGTGATGGCGCTCAACGTGGGAGACCTACTACAACAGCAAGAGGAAACTCAAGCAGAGGCACAAAGGCGATAACGTCAAGATCTGGTAACACAGCTCGCAAGGCTACTACTAGAACGACGAGACCAGCAACAAGACCTACTACTAGAACAGCGACAAAACGCTCTAGCAATAAGTCTGTAGCAAGTAACAGAACATCACGCCCACAGGCGAGAACAACGCAACGCTCTTCTCAAAAGAGAGCAACTACATCAAGAAGTACTAATGCAAGAAAAGCAACTTCACAACGTAGTACACAGCGTAAAGCAACACCACAGCGCAGCACAAGAAGTACAAGCGCTAGATCTTCATCAAGTAAAAAATCAAGTAGAGCAACCACTACGAGATCAAGAAGAGGATAGGAGATAATAACTTTGGTTGGTTAGTTTGGAAGACCCTAGTTGCTATATGCGCTAGGGTTTTCTTTTTGTTATATAGTGCCATATCTTTTAGACGATAAAGCAGACATTTTTAGTACCTTAGGATGCTTAATCCAAACATCCTAACCAATGAATAAACTATTTTATGTTGTTGCTTGTGTGCTACTCTTACAATCTTGTCAAGAGAAAGAAGTAAAAACTCCAGAAAAAATGACAGAAAGCCAACTTATAGCAAAGGCTACGGCCATCCATAAAAATGTAATGACGCTAGACACGCACTGTGATATAAACGTCAAGAACTTTACAGACTCTATAAATTACACACAAAAGCTTACCTCTCAAGTAAACTTACCAAAAATGCAAGAAGGCGGTCTAGATGTGCCTTGGTTTATCGTTTACACAGGTCAAGGTGAACTTAATGAAGAAGGCTATAAAGCCGCCTATGAAAATGCTATGTCAAAATTTGACGCAATCCATAAACTTTGTGAAGAGATAGCTCCAGAGCAAATCCAGCTAGCCACAAGTGCAAAAGAAGCTAGAGAGATCTGGAAATCTGGTAAAAAAGTGGCAATGATAGGAATAGAGAACGGATATCCTGTAGGTACAGACATTACAAACGTTGAGAAGTTTTACGACCTAGGTGCGCGCTATATGTCTCTTGCTCATAATGGCCACAGCCAGCTAAGTGATAGTAATACCGGTGAGGCAGATGATGTATGGCTTCACAATGGTCTCAGTGATCTAGGTAAAGAGGTTATTGCAGAGATGAACCGCGTAGGTATGATGATAGATGTATCACACCCTAGCAAAGAAGCGATGCGACAAATGATAGAACTAAGTGAGACACCTATAATCGCTTCACACTCCTCTGCGAGAGCATTATGTAACCACAGCCGTAATCTTGATGATGAACAACTACAGTGGATGGTAGAAAACGGTGGTGTTGTACAGACAGTGGCTTTTAAAAGCTACCTAAACACAGAGAAGCACGATGCCTATGAAGCCGAAGCACAGCAAATACTAAAAGAAATTGCAGACTCTATAGGTCTTAAATGGATGGAGCGCAAAGAGGTAATGGCTTTACCACAAGAGCAACGAGCAGATTATTATGAAAAGTATACAACCGTAATGCTACCGGTACAAAAAAAGAAACTCGCACAACGCACAGACCTCCCTCCTGCTGTAGATGTGACAGACTTTGTAGATCATATAGATTACCTAGTTGAGAAGATGGGAATAGATCACGTAGGCATCTCATCAGATTTTGATGGTGGTGGCGGTATAGAAGGATGGAGCGATGCTTCAGAAACGATGAATGTTACTGTAGAACTTGTAAGGAGAGGGTATACAGAAGCACAAATAGAACAACTATGGAGTGGTAATTTACTACGCGTACTTGACGAGGTGCAAGCCTATGCTACAGAGATGAAATCTTAGTGAGCTGTAAATGATTAAAAAGAAAGAGCCCAAACAATCTCGTATTGTTTGGGCTCTTTTATATTAGATGATTGAGAGATATTACATATCTCGCTCACGACATATTTGGTTAATCCTACGCTTTAACTTACGCTCGTAATCTTCTTGTAACCAGTCTCTATAGTTTTGAGTATTATTCATAATACTATAAGAATACTGGCGTACTCTATAAGCAATATCATCTCGTAATTTACGAGCCAGTACACGAGCATCAAAAACGTCTTCACTGTTTTCTACCACCATCTGTGCGTGTTGCTCGATGGCATTTTCTAGTGCGGTCTTTGCTTTCTTACCTTCTTTAATTACCTTTTTATATTCCTTCTTTATATCAAAGTGTATCTTTTCTGTATTTGCAAACTCTTTACGAAGATCTGGAGGCATAACGTATGTAAAGTTGCGCTCTATCTCCTCATCTGCAATAAGGTTTTCAAGGTAAAAATCTGGGTATGCAAATATCTCTTTCCAGTCTATAGGTGCTTCCCAAAGACCAAAACGTGCTGCATTATTTCCTAAGTCTAATACTTTAAAGGTAGTCTTACCAGGCGCTATACGTGACCCACGACCTATCATCTGGAAGTAAAGTGTAAGCGACTTTGTTGCTCTGTTGAGTATAATGGTATCTACCGTAGGTTCATCAAAACCTGTTGTAAGGATACTTACAGAGGTAAGTATCGCGTCTGGTGTGTTTTTAAACCAGTCTAATATCTCTGCACGCTCCTTAGCACTATTTGTGTTATCTAAGTGGCGTATGTCATATCCCGCTTGTCTAAAGGTCTCGTGTACGTATCTAGACGTATTAATACCATTATTAAAAATAAGCGTCTTCTTACCCTTAGATTGATCTTCATATGCGCTAAGCAGCTTTTGCTGCATAGAGGCATCTGTATATAAGATATCAGAAGATTTTACAGTATAATCTCCATTAATACCCAGCTTTAAGGTACTTAGTCCTACATTATAACTTATGGTTTCTGCCTTAGACAAGAACCCTCTTTTTATAAGTGCAGGTATGCTCTCTCCTATCATAAGTTCTTGATAGTTGTCCTTCATAGGCAACTTTATGTTAGAACTTAGCGGTGTTGCTGTCACACCTAGTATAAAAGCATTTTTAAAGTAGCTAAAGAGTTTTCTAAACGAGTTATAGTGTGCCTCATCTATAATCACGAGCCCCACATCTTCCATTGTGATTTGCTCTTCTTGTAGTCTGTTTGTGAGTGTCTCAACCATTGCTACGTAGCACATATAATCATCTGCTTCGTCTAGGGTTTTTACATCACTACTTATAATCATATTAGGCACCTTAAACTCCGTAAGCATACGCGAGGTCTGGTTAGAGAGCTCTATACGGTGTGTAAGGATAACTACCTTCTTATTTGCACGTTTTATATAGTTACGTACAATCTCAGAAAATATTACCGTCTTACCACCTCCGGTAGGCAGCTGGTACAACAGGTTATAATCTGGAGTGGTTCTATCCATCACGCTAAAAACGGCGTCTAGATCCTTCAGCTGGTAGTCGTATAATTTCTTTTCTGGAGTGTCTTTTTCTTTAATGAGGTCGCTCAAAAGTGTAGGTTTCTTCGGTTAAAAGTGAATCTTGCAAAACTAAGGGATTTTTCTGCTTTCGCGAAAGCGTACCGCAAAAAAAATAGTACTAATCTTACAAAATCTTACTCTGGGTCTGCTGCTTCGTCAAAAAGTGCTGCATTAGGCCAGCGCTCATCTTCGGTAAGACTTACAATGCGCTCTATGCGATCTCCTACCTCTTCTAGTAAATGATGATAGGTCGCATACTGTACAAGTTCTTTAAAAGAGTTGAGCATACTTTTATAAAAAGCATCTGGTTGTGGTGTGGTGCCCTGGGCGTAGGTTTGTGCTATCTCAATATTAAAAAGCATTACATCTACAAGCAGTAAGGGATTCATCCCTAGTGTTTTAAAGTGCTTGATGTATTTTTGAGCAACAGACCTCCTTTTTCTTGCTCGTTTACGGCGGGTAGGAAAATATTCATTACTTATTTTAACCTTTGCCTCGTCTACCAGCTTGTCTTCTTTAGGGTTAAAAACAAAATCATAATAGGTCTTAACCGCTGGTATACGGTCATATAACTCGATAATTTGCTCTTGTAAGGCAGCGTTATCTAAGGTGGTAAGATGTTTTTTAAGTGCTCGTTTACTCATTAAGAAGTGATTACCTGTAGCGAATTTAAAATAAAAAATAGTGGCAAGAAGCGATTCAAAAACCTATTTTTGTAACAATACCAATACAGTTACTAAACCACCACCTGCAATGAATACATTACAAGATAGTAAAGCCGTAAACTTGATCAAAAAATTGATCGCTGATGTTGCTCAAAACGGAATCATTACAAATACCGTAGTTGAAGACCTTAAAGCTTTACGCCCACATACTATTACAGAACAACTACCATTACTTGCAAAGGCTACACGCCTCTCTGCAGAGCATATAGAAGAGTATGGAACTTTTGCCATCCCTATCCCACAAGATGAGGATATCGCAGATGAGAATGATGAAATCATCTCTGAAGTAGAAGTTGCCGAAAGTACTCCAGAAGAGAGTTTTCACTACTTTATGTCTCTTATTAAAAATATAGACAAAAAGACAAATGAAGACGAGCTACGTGTGTATGTACAGGCGCTTAGAGATTACTAAGCCTATAAGTCACAAATAAAAAAAGCCTCAAATTGATATTTGAGGCTTTTTTTTATGCGCTTATTTTGTGGGTGGTTTTGCTGGTCTCACCTCTACTTTGCTAGGTAGCGTTCTAGGGTGCATCTTAAGCAAGTCTACAGTGAGTTGCCCTAGATCTTCTGGTTGTATGCGCCAGTCTGTACCCTCATCTGGCGTTCTCCCGCCAAAATGGCTACTCACAGACCCAGGCATAATAGTCGTTACCTTAACATCATCCTGACGTACATCCATCATTAAGGCTTGTGAAAACCCTGTAAGGCCAAATTTACTCGCATTATATGCCGTACCCTTCTCAAAGAAGTTAGTACCCGCAAGGCTAGAGATGGTAATCATATACCCTTTTGACTCTTTTATAGCCTCTAGCGACGCTTTTACAGAGTAAAATACGCCCGTGAGGTTTGTATCTATAGTCTCGTTCCATTGCTGGGGTGTCATATCTGTGATGTTTTCAAAATGTCCCAAGCCCGCGTTTGCAATGAGTACATCTATCTTCCCAAACTTGTCAAGCGTTGCCTTTACGGCAGCCTGCTGGCTATTGTAATCTCTTACATCTGCAGCGACGCCTAGTATGTAATTATCATTTTCGGTGAGCTCTGTGGCAGCTTCTTTAGTGCTTTTTTCATCCCTTCCGGTGATGGCTACTTTCATTCCTTGATGGAGTAATGCTTCGGCTATGCCTCTCCCTATTCCTTTGGTACCGCCCGTGATGAGGGCAACTTTATCTTTTAAATCTTCCATTGTGATTGAGTTTTGTATAAAGGTAATCACGCTTTCGCGAAAGCGGAAACATACTATTTTAAAGTATTGTGAAAATTTGCCACGCCCTTAATCTAGAATGATAACGTTATATTATCATAAAATGACAGACCTTTGTAACCTAAAATGATATGCACCTATGCAGCTACGTAGCCTACTCCCGCTTCTTTGTTTATTACTCATAACTTCTTGCAGCTCCTTATCAAAAGGTGTAAAAAACACCGCTAAGGCCGAAATTACAGCGCTCACTTTTATAGATGAGACTATTATACCTGCAGCTACCACTTATAACGGGACTAAGGTGGGCGGTCTCTCTTCTATAGATTATGCAAACGGACAGTGGTTTATGATTTGTGATGACAGAGCACAACCTAGATTTTATACAGCGCGCATAGCAACTAGCGCTGCCGGTATATCACAACCTGTGTTTACAGCAGTTACCTATTTTAAGGATAAGGACAGCGTCTTTACACCTGGCATTGCAGATCCCGAGGCGCTGCGCGTTACAAATGATAATCACATTATATGGAGCAGTGAGGGCAATGTGGCAAAAGGGATACAACCCTTTGTACGTGTGGCATCACAAGACGGAGCTTATGTAAAAGATATGACGGTTGCTCCTAAGTTTTTGATCTCTCAAAAGGATAAAGGACCTCGTAATAATGGCGTTTTTGAAGCACTCACAAGAGACTATAGCGATAATAGCTACTGGATTACCACAGAGTTACCGCTTAAGCAAGACGGTAATGAACCTACATATAAAGAAGCACAGTCACCGGTGCGTATGGCACATATAGAGGCAGATGGCACCTTTGCAGCAGAGTATGTGTATCTACTAGATAAGGTGGCAAGACCTGGCAAGCTAGAGGTAAATGGTGTGACAGAGATCCTCTCTTATGATAAAGATTCTTTTCTGGTACTAGAACGCTCTTATGCCTCTGGCCATAGTGATGGTGGTAATGATGTAAAAATTTATAAGGTAAATACCGCAGGTGCTACAAACGTGCGTGATATAGCAAGCTTGCAGGAGGCATCATATACTCCTGTGACTAAAACCCTTTTACTAGATATGGAGACCTTGCGACCACAACTTACAGATGGTATGATAGATAATATAGAGGGAATGACCTTTGGACCCGTACTAGAGAGTGGGAAACGGTCACTTATAATTATTTCTGATAATAATTTTAACTCTTTTGGGAAACAGCTTAACCAGCTTATCCTCTTTGCGGTAGAATAAGTGTGGCTTATTGTTGGCTCATTTTACGTTGCGTATTATTTTTGTCAAAAAAATAAACAATGCTCAAAAGCTTTAGAATACTTAGTTTACTAGAAGGAGTTTCATTTCTTGTGATTCTCTTTATCACGATGCCGTTAAAATATGCTTTTGACAATGGTGCGCCAAACAAAGTAATCGGGATGGCACACGGTTTTTTATTTCTTGCCTATGTCGTGATGGCTATTATGATGAAGCCTGTATTAAAATGGAACAATAAAACACTTGCCATTGTACTGCTGTGTTCTATCATTCCATTTGGTACTTTCTGGATGGATAAAAAATATCTCCGCCCGCTAGCTTAAAAACTTGATGCTTATATAATAATTAGGCTTCTCTCCCCTATTTACTCTTACGGCATTTACAATAGGTAGTACAAACCCTAAGATAGCGACTCCTAGTAATGTGATGAGCCCCAGCCCTAGTAAAAGGATAGCCGGTATGCTCAATAGTGCATATACAATAAGGCTTATCTGGAAGTTAAGTATCTGCTTTCCATTTTCATCTAGTTCTTGCACGCGCTCCTTGTTTGCCGCCCAGATAATGAGCGGTACGATAAGACCGCCAAAACCTACTACATAATGTAACAGCTGTGATAAATGTGTGAGTACTAGAAGCGTTTTGTCTTCCCTTACGTGTGGTGTTTGTTGTATAATTTCCATAATAACAGATTTTTGATTGATTAACATATACGTCTACGCTTACGCGAAAATGTTACACGTTTGTTTAATTTTGCAGTGATGAATATACAAGACACCATAGTTGCCCTCGCCAGTCCTGCAGGAGCTGGAGCCATTGCCGTGATACGCGTTTCTGGTCCAGAAGCACTTGCCATATGCTCACCCATTTTTAAATCTGTAAGCGGCAAAGTACTTGCAAATCAAAAAACCCACACCATACACCTAGGGCATATTATGGACGGGCAGCGCACCATAGACGAGGTACTTGTATCCCTCTTTAAGGGCACAAACTCTTATACTGGAGAACCCACAGTAGAGATTTCTTGTCACGGCTCAAGCTATATACAGCAAGAGATTATACAACTCTTACTGCGCTCTGGCTGTAGAGCAGCAAAGGCTGGAGAGTTTACCCTGCGCTCCTTTATAAACGGTAAGATGGACTTGAGCCAGGCAGAAGCCGTGGCAGATCTTATTGCAAGTGATAACGAGGCGGCACACCAGATAGCAATGCAGCAAATGCGTGGTGGCTTTTCTAACGAGATTGCACAACTGCGACAGGAGCTACTCAACTTTGCCTCACTTATAGAACTAGAACTAGACTTCTCTGAAGAAGATGTAGAGTTTGCAGATCGTACCCAGTTTAAAGACCTCATAGCCCGTATTACAAAAGTACTCAAGCGCCTTATAGACTCCTTTGCCACCGGTAACGTTATAAAAAACGGTATACCTGTAGCCATTGTAGGAGAACCTAATGTGGGGAAGTCTACCCTACTCAATGCCTTACTTAATGAGGAGCGCGCCATCGTGTCTGACATAGCGGGTACCACCAGAGACACTATAGAAGATGAGCTATCTATAGGCGGGATAGGCTTTAGATTTATAGATACGGCAGGGATACGTGAGACCCAAGACGTGATAGAAGGTCTTGGGATTAAAAAGACTTTTGAAAAGATAAAACAAGCACAAGTAGTTGTATTACTACACACCGCTAGCGAAGTCATACACCAGACAGCCAGCGTAAAACTTGAGATAGAAAAAATTAAAAATCAATTCCCGCTCAAGCCACTACTTGTTGTGGCAAATAAAATAGATGCCCTATCTCCTAAAGAACTCAATGAGATAGCGACAAAAATAGATAACCTACACCTGCTCTCTGCCAAAGAAAACGAAGGCGTAGACGCTCTTAAAAACAAACTCTTAGACTTTGTAAACACAGGCGCCCTGCGCAATGACGAGACCATAGTTACAAACTCACGTCACTATGATGCCCTCCTCAAAGCC
>ENA-ORXC01001241-ORXC01001241.1-marine-metagenome-genome-assembly--contig:-NODE-1241-length-15369-cov-3.534332_pt1 | contig 15369 bp, 9 predicted proteins | sample MGYA00237865_ERZ511478 | MGnify/ENA metagenome assembly ERZ511478 | reverse complement strand
TTGCCCAAACCTGTTAAGAACTTCATAGAAGTGTTTAAGAAATTCGAAAAACTTTCTTTCTGAAGGGGCTAGTTCTCTTCCTTGAGGAATAATGACGCCCACAGTCCTTGTCACGTTCGGCTCTGATAATTCAATTTTTACAGTTTCACCAGGCAACTGTTCTGAAAGTGTTATTTCAGGTAAGAGACTTACACCTAATCCTGCTGCTACAAGCCCCTTAATTGTATCAATGTCTTCCCCTTCAAATGCAATTCGAGGTTTAAAACCAACCTGCTGACATGCTGATGTAACTAGATGATGAAGCGCATATCCTGAACGAAATAGAACAAATGGTTCATTCTTCAATTGTCCTAGTCTCAACATTGGATAATCTGCTAACTCGTGTGAGATTGGTAGAAGAGCGAGTAGTTTTTCAGTGAAAAAGATGTGGCCTTCAACATCTGTTCGATCTTTTGGTACTGGAGATACGAAGGCAATATCGATTTCTCCTTTGCTGACAGCGTCCGTCAGATCTTGCACAGATCCTTGCCTTAATTGAAATCCAACGCTTGGATGCTCTTTACGAAATGCTGATATAACAGTAGGTAGCGTTTTGGCGGCTAAACTGTTCGGAAAGCCGATGCGGATTGTTCCGGTGTCTGGATTTAGAAATTCGTAGACTGCTTGTCTCGCACGTTCAATTTCTGAAATGGCCGTCTCGGCGTGATCCATAAATATTTGTCCAACTTGAGTTAACTTTACGTTTCTCCCTTCCCGAATAAATAATTGTACGCCAAGTTCCGATTCAAGATTGGCAATTTGTCGACTTACAGCTGATTGAGCAACGTGAAGAGAAGTAGCTGCTGCTGTAACATGTTCTCTTTTTGCAACTTCCATAAAATAATATAACTGCCTAAGTTCCATAAAAAAGCAATCTCCCTTTTGATTCATATCAATAATAGATTAATTATATCTAAATTATATATTGGAAGCATAGGTTAAAGCAATGTACAATGAGTGTAGAATATTTAAACAATTTCGACGTTATGGCGTTAAAGCGAGAAACCATAATGAATTGGGATAAGAGCGAGGAGTGGGAATATGGATAGAACAAACTTTCCAGAGAAACAGGGATTATATGATCCAATTCATGAGCATGACGCTTGTGGCATCGGACTGATTGCCAATATAAATAATGTACCAGCGCATGACATTATTGAAAAAGGAGTCTATATGCTACGCCAGCTAGATCATCGCGGAGGGCAGGGAAGCGATCCTGACACGGGTGACGGTGCGGGCATTATGCTACAGATCCCACACGAATTTTTCCAAAAGAATTCTGGGTTTAACCTCCCGAATAAAGGGGAGTACGGTGTCGGAATGATGTTCCTACCCGTTGATAATCAGCTGAGACAGCGCGCAAAACAAATTGTTGAAAAAGCAATCGAGGAAGCAGGCCAAGAGTTTATTGGCTGGAGAACAGTTCCTGTAGATGAAACAACAATTGGAGAAGCTGCATGTATTGCTCAGCCTGTCATTCGACAGGTCTTTATTAAGAAAAGCGATATTTCTGCTGAAGAATTTGAACGTAAATTGTACGTCATTCGTAAAAAAGCAGAGAAGCAAGTATCTCAAGATTCACAGCTATCAAAGACAAAGTATTACGCAGCTAGTTTCTCAAAAGATACGATTGTTTATAAAGGAATGCTTACACCAAAACAGCTTGATCAATTTTATTTGGATTTAAAAGATCCAAGTTTTAAATCTGCTTTTTCAATGGTACATTCACGTTTCAGTACAAATACTTTTCCTAGTTGGGATCGGGCGCATCCAAACCGCTACCTCATTCATAATGGAGAGATTAACACGCTTCGAGGGAATGTAAACTGGATGAGAGCAAGAGAAGGTGCTCTTCAATCAAATGTATTTGGAGATGATATGAAAGACATTGCTCCAATCGTACGACCAAATGGAAGTGACTCTTCTTCACTAGATAACTGTCTCGAATTCTTGAATCTTTCAGGTCGTTCACTACCACATGCAGCTATGATGATGATCCCTGAACCGTGGGATCGTGATGCAACGATGCTTGATCCTAAAAAAGCTTTCTACGAGTATCATAGTACGTTAATGGAACCATGGGATGGACCAACTGCAATCGCTTTTACAAACGGTCGCCAAATTGGAGCGATGCTTGATCGAAATGGACTGCGTCCTGCTCGATACGTGATCACAAACGACGATACGTTTATACTTTCATCCGAAGTTGGTGTCATTGAAATCGATGAAGAGAAAATAGTGGAAAAAGGTCGCTTAAGCCCTGGTAAAATGCTTCTTTTGGATCTTGAAGAAAAGCGACTTGTGTATGATGAAGAGATTAAAACACACATCGCAACAGACAAACCATACCGCAAGTGGTTAGATGAAAATTTAATGAGCTTGTCTCCTGAAGCAAGTAAAACAAGAGCAATTGATGAGAAAGAGCTCATTAAAACGCAAAGAGCCTTTGGTTACACATATGAAGAGTTAACGAAGAATATTGCTCCAATGGTTACAGAAAAGAAAGATCCAATCGGCTCAATGGGGAACGATGTCCCTCTTGCTGTACTTTCTGAACGACCGCAGCTATTGTTTAACTACTTTAAGCAACTGTTTGCTCAAGTTACGAATCCACCGATCGATTCCATTCGAGAAGAATCGGTTACTTCAACAATGACGTTGCTTGGACCAGAGGGCAACTTGCTTGAAACGGATCCAGTAAGTGCTAGAAGAATTCGACTTGAAACACCGATTCTAACCGATAGTCGTTTTGAGGCGATAAAAGCATTGAATGAAGAGGATTTTCATCCAGAAACATTAAGTTTGCTGTTTGATGCAGCTCGCGGTGAAACGGAAATGGAACATGCTTTACTAGCACTGTTCCGAAAAGCTGATCGTGCCATTAAAAACGGGAAAAGCATCCTTGTTCTTTCAGATTTAGGAATTAACCGTGATAAAGCAGCGATTCCATCATTACTTGCTTTAAGTGGTCTTCATCATCACTTAATTAAGAGAGAAACGCGTACGAAAGTTAGTTTAATCGTTGAAACGGGTGAGGCTAGGGATGTTCATCAGTTTGCCATGCTAACTGGATATGGTGCTGACGCTATTTATCCTTATGCCGCTTACGATTCAATTAACCAGATGATTTTGGACGGCACCATTGAAGGATTTACGTTCGATGAGGCGATTGAAAACTACATTGAGGCTGCCACAACTGGTATCGTTAAAGTAATGTCAAAAATGGGTATTTCAACGATCCAAAGCTACCGTGGTGCTCAAATCTTCGAAGCGATTGGTGTAAGCAACGAAGTGATCGATCGTTATTTTGCGGGCACCGCTTCGCAAATTGACGGCATTCCAATCGATATTATTGCGACAGAAACGCTGATGAGACACCATTTTGCTTATCATGATTCCGAATATAGTGATTTAACTCTGGAAACAGGAAGTGAACTTCAGTGGCGGAATGGAGGAGAGCACCACTCATTCAATCCGAAAACAATTCATACCCTACAACACGCTGCTAGAAGTAATAATTATGAACTATATAAAAAATTCTCTGGAATGGCTCTTGAAGAGAATTTAACTTATCTTAGACAGGCGATTGATTTTGGTTCAAAAGAAGCGATTTCAATTGATGAGGTTGAAAGTATTGAATCCATTACACGTCGGTTTAAGACAGGTGCAATGAGCTATGGAGCGCTAAGTGGTGAGGCTCACGAAGCTCTCGCGATTGCAATGAATCGCATTGGAGGACGAAGCAATAGCGGTGAAGGTGGAGAAGATCCTTCTCGCTTTACGCCAGATGAAAATGGGGACCTTCGTCGAAGTGCGATTAAACAGGTCGCCTCAGGTCGCTTTGGCGTATCAAGCTATTACTTAAGCAATGCAGATGAAATTCAAATTAAAATGGCGCAAGGTGCCAAGCCGGGTGAGGGTGGTCAGTTACCTGGTAAGAAAGTATATCCTTGGATCGCCGAAGTTCGTGGATCGACGCCAGGAGTCGGTTTGATTTCACCACCACCACACCATGATATTTATTCGATTGAGGATCTTGCCCAACTCATCCATGATTTGAAAAATGCAAATCCATCTGCACGAATCAACGTAAAGCTCGTTTCAAAAGCAGGCGTTGGTACGATTGCTGCAGGAGTAGCGAAAGGTCTGGCAGATGTGATTCTCATTAGCGGATATGAGGGTGGAACTGGAGCATCGCCGAGAACGAGTATTAAACACGCGGGTCTTCCATGGGAACTTGGCTTAGCTGAAACGCATCAAACGCTCGTATTGAATGATCTTCGTGATCGCGTGGTTCTTGAAGCGGATGGAAAAATGATGACCGGTCGTGATGTTGTAATGGCAGCCATTCTTGGCGCTGAAGAATTTGGATTTTCAACTGCACCTCTTGTTGTTCTTGGATGTATTTTAATGAGGGCTTGTCATTTGGATACATGTCCAGTTGGTGTGGCAACTCAAAATCCTGAACTTCGCAAGAAATTTATGGGTAACCCTGATCATGTGGTTAATTATATGCAGTTTATTGCTCAAGAAGTGCGAGAAATCATGGCTGAACTTGGATTTAGAACAATTGAAGAAATGATTGGTCGTACCGATGTACTAAAAGTTAGTCGTCGTACAAAAGACCATTGGAAAGCAAGATATCTTGATCTTAAACCGCTTCTTTATCAGCCGCATGTATCCGATGAAGTCGGTAGATTCAACCAGCGACAGCAGGATCATAAACTAGATGCTGCGCTTGATAATACGTCAATTATCCCTGCAGCACTTGGAGCGCTTGATGAGCAAAAGCCTTTTGAAGGTTCTTACGTTATTCGCAATACAAACCGCGTTGCTGGTGCGCTATTAGGACATGAGATTACGAAACGATATGGTGCTGATGGACTTCCAGAAGACATGATTCGCTTGCATTTTAAAGGGTCTGCTGGTCAAAGTTTCGGAGCATTCGTACCTAACGGGGTGACAATGCAGTTAGAAGGCGATGCAAACGACTATGTTGGAAAAGGATTATCAGGCGGGAAACTCATTATTCATCCTTCCGCTAAAGCAGGGTTTGCTAGAGACGAAAATACAATCGTTGGAAACGTTGCTTTTTATGGAGCAACTTCAGGTGAAGCATATATCAGTGGGCTTGCAGGAGAACGTTTCTGTGTAAGAAACAGTGGGGCAAAAGCGGTTGTAGAAGGAATTGGCGACAATGGATGTGAATACATGACGGGTGGCCGTGTCGTTGTGCTTGGTGAGACTGGTAAGAACTTTGCAGCAGGTATGTCTGGCGGAATTGCCTACGTTCTATCAGATGATCAAGAAGCATTTAAACGCAATGTTAATGCTGAAATGGTCCATGTTGAAACATTGAGCAACTATGAAGAGATTCTTGAAGTAAAGCATATGATTCAACAGCATGCTTACTTTACTGATAGTCCAAAAGCCATTCGTTTTATTCAAAACTGGAATGAAGTTGTAGGGAAGATCGTGAAGATAATTCCTAAAGAATTTAAGAGAATTACAGAATCATTAGAAGAGCTTAAAGAACAAGGCTACAAAGACGATGACGCAGCATATGAAGTGTTCCAACAGGCAAAGAACGGTGAAGTAAAGCCACGTAAAAGTGATCTGGAGCCGGTATAAGGGGAGGTATTCGATTGGGTAAGCCAACAGGATTTTTAGACTATCCTAGAGAAAAAGCACGTGAAAGAGATCTATCAACACGACTGAAAGATTGGGGAGAATACCAACTTCCTCAATCTGAAGAAAACTTGAAAACACAGGGGGCACGCTGCATGGATTGCGGCACGCCCTTCTGCCACTCAGGAATAGAATTAAATGGTAGTGCATCAGGTTGTCCACTCTATAACCTTATTCCAGAATGGAATCATCTTGTTTATCAAGGGAAATGGAAAGATGCCCTCGATCGCCTGCTTAAAACAAATAATTTTCCTGAATTCACTGGCAGAGTTTGTCCTGCGCCATGCGAAGGTGCCTGCGTAGCAGCGATTCCTGACGATGCAGTTGCGATTAAAAGCATTGAAAAAGAAATTATTGACCGCGGTTTTGCAGAAGGATGGATGACACCTCAGCCTCCTAAAAATCGTACGGGGAAAAAGATTGCCATCGTGGGATCAGGTCCCGCAGGGTTGGCTGCCGCTGATCAGCTGAATAAGGCAGGACACTCCGTTACAGTATATGAACGTGATGATCGTATTGGCGGTTTATTGATGTACGGCATTCCTAACATGAAACTAGATAAAGAGTTGGTAGAGCGTCGTGTAAAACTTCTTGCTGATGAGGGCGTAACCTTTGTTACGAATACAGAAATCGGTAAAGATGTGACGCAAGCTGAGCTTCGTGATGAACATGATGCGGTGATTCTTTGTACGGGAGCTCAAAAGCACCGTGACCTTCCAATTGAAGGACGTAAGCTTGGAGGAATCCATTATGCAATGGATTACTTAAAGCAAAATACAAAGAGCTTGTTAGATTCTGAGCTTCAAGATAAGAAGTATGTTTCAGCAGAAGGAAAAAATGTTATTGTAATTGGTGGTGGAGATACAGGGGCGGACTGTGTTGCTACAGCACTTCGACACGGATGCAAAAGTGTCCACCAATTTGGTAAACATCCGCAGCTAACAGCTGATCGAATGATCGATAACCCTTGGCCAGAATTCCCGAAAGTTTTTACTCTTGATTATGCTTATGAAGAGGCTCAAGCAGAGTACGGTGAAGACCCTCGTCAATATTCCATCATGACGAAAAAATTCGTTGGTGATGAGAATGGTCAAGTAAAAGAGCTACACACGGTTACGATCGAAAAACATGTTGACAAAAGAGGGAATGTGTTCATGAAAGAACTTCCTGGAACAGAACAAGTTTGGCCAGTTGAACTTGTCTTAATTGCAATTGGCTTTACTGGACCTGAGGAAGGTGTTCTTGAGCATTTTGAAGTAGATCAAGATAACCGTAAACGAGCGAAGGCAGAATTTGAAGATTACCGTACAAATGTAGACGGTGTGTTTGCAGCGGGTGATGTTCGTAGAGGACAGAGCCTCATCGTATGGGCAATCAATGAAGGACGCGGAGTAGCTCGTGAAACGGATCGCTATTTAATGAACAAAACGGTTATGCCTTAATAACAAGAAAAGCACTCCAGTGGAGTGCTTTTCGGTTTGTTACGAAGAACGATCTTTCGTGTGGATGATGGCGAGCACAAGAGCGGAAAAGCTGACCATTAACGATAGGGCCTCAAATACGCTAAGCATCACATCACTCCTTTACAAATAGAATGTCACTTTCAGGGGTTGTCCTATACGCAAAAAAGCGAAGTATTTGACAGAATGTCTGGAAACAAATACACTTAAATCAAATATCTCGAATTAAAGATATTTATCATTCTCAAATTAGATGATTAAGATAATTGCAATGCGGGAACCTTCTAAAGTGGATATAACAATGAAAAGGAGACTTATAACTTATGAAGCACACAACAGGAATACACCATATTACAGCAATCGTAGGAAATCCTCAGGAAAATGTCGACTTTTATAGCGGGGTTTTGGGGCTACGCCTCGTTAAAAAAACAGTGAATTTTGATGACCCAGGAACGTATCATCTTTACTTCGGAAACGAAGAAGGAGCACCAGGTACAATTATGACGTTTTTCCCCTGGTCGAACGCTCATGATGGTGAAATTGGTTCTGGTCAAGTAGGCGTAACAAGTTTCGTAGTTCCAACAGGTAGCCTATCATTCTGGAAAAAACGCCTGGACAAGTTAAATGTAGAAAACGGTGAGATGAATCGCTTTGGTGAGAAGGTTCTTGCTTTTGATGATCCTCATGGCTTGCATCTAGAGCTTGTTGAACGAGAAGAAGGTGAACCTAATACTTGGAGTTTTGGCGGTGTTAGTACGAAACATGCAATCAAAGGATTTGCTGGTGCAACGCTATTAACAGGAAAACCAGATTCAACAATGACGGTTCTTGAAGAAGTTCTCGGTTTTATCCGTGTTGCGGAAGAGGAGGATTTCGTTCGGTTCAAATCAAGTGCTTCTATTGGTAATACGATCGATGTTAAGAAAACACCAATGGTTTCTGGAAGAATGGGGTCAGGGACAGTCCACCATATTGCATTCCGTGCAAATGATTTCAATGATCATGAGGAATGGAGAAATTTACTCGAGGAAAAAGAGTATGGTCCTACTCCAGTCGTAGATCGTCAATATTTTAATGCCATTTACTTTAGAGAAGAAGGCGGAATACTTTTTGAAATTGCAACAGATCCTCCAGGATTTGCAAAAGATGAAGACCCTGATGAAATGGGGAAAAAGCTTCTTCTACCACCATGGCTTGAGGAAAAGCGTCCTGAGATTGAACGTGTTTTAGAGCCTGCAAATGCAAGAGTGCTTGAGGGTGACAAATAGTGAAGCACATTTTCAAACAAGGAAAAAAGGATCTTCCCGTATTACTCTTACTTCATGGGACGGGGGGAACAGAAGAAGATTTGGTTCCTCTAGCTGAGCTTATTGCGCCAGAACACTCGATTCTAAGTGTGAGAGGCAATGTTTCAGAAAATGGAATGCCGCGGTTTTTTAAACGATTAGCAGAGGGCGTTTTTGATGAGGCTGATTTAATTGAGAGAACGCATGAGTTAAATGCCTTCATTGATGAATCCGCGAAAAATTATAACTTTGATCGTAATCAAGTTATTGCTATAGGCTATTCAAATGGTGCTAACATTGCCGGAAGTTTGCTTTTGCATGACGCATACGCACTTAGAGGCGCCATTCTTCATCACCCGATGGTGCCACTGCGAAATCTGAAGCTACCTAATCTTTCTGGAAAGCCTATCTTTATAGGCGCAGGAGAGAATGATCCGATTTGCCCTCCTGAGGAAACGAAGGAACTTCATGAAATGCTCTCTCATGCTGGGGCAGATGTATCGGTCCATTGGGAAAGTGCTGGACATCAATTAACAAGGTCTGAAGCTGAAACAGCAGCAGATTGGTTTCATAAGCATTTTAAATAGCTGAGCGAGTGCTTTATCGTAGGTGAATAACAAAAAAGCAAGCATCAAAGTCGCATAACTTTGATGCTTGCTTTTTTTGGTATACCAGTTTAAGTAGAAGAACCTTGGCGTGAAATAAGGATAAGTTCTCAATTAATTGTTATTGGTTGACTTTTTTGAACGTAAAAAAATCAACAGCAGACTAGTAGTTGTTTGAAGATTAGCGGTTGAATTAAATTTTTAAAGGCGTCTCACGTATTTGTTGAAATACGTGAGACGCCTTTAACGTAGCTACTAACCAGCAGAATTCATTGTTTTCTTTTCATCACGATCGATCACGGCAGCGCCGATAATGTCTCCTAGTACGTTTGAAGCTGTGCCAGCCATACCGATTAGTACATCAACACCTGCGATGAGAGCGACGATTTCTAATGGTAAATTAAACATCGTTAAAACAGCTGATAGTGTCACTAAGCCAGCAGCTGGAATGCCCGCTGTGCCTATAGAGAGAAGAGTGCCAATCGCAACGATGATCACATAATCCATAATCGAGAAGTTTAACCCTGTTACATTTGCAGCAAATACAATCGAGGCTCCCATTCTTAATGCCCCTCCATCAGAGTTAAACACGGCTCCAATCGGTAAAGAAAAGTTCACGATTCGCTCTGAAATACCAGCTTTTTTTGCAGAGTCAATGGCTATCGGAAGAGAAGCGACACTACTTGATGTGAAAAAGGCTGTAAGATAAGCGTCCTTCGTTTGAGAGAAGAAGTGTCGAATACTCAACTTTGAGTATTTTAGAAAAGAAGTATAAATCAGTGCCCACAACAATAGAACACCCAAGTAAAACACCCCTGTAAAAGCGATGAGTGACTGGAAGGTTTGAAAGCCCTGATTACCGAACGATGTTGCGCTGATCGCAAAAATACCAATTGGTGCATAAAGCAAAATTCCCTGTAATAGCAAGAAGAACAAGTCATTTGCAGATGAGAAAAGACGATGGAGCCTTTCACCTGATTCCCGCAGATCTTTTTTCTCGGAATAACGCATTTTTCCCATCGTTAATCCGATGATCACAGCGAGAAAGAGAATGCCCATTAGCTGGCCAGAAGAAAAAGTTTCAAAAAGGTTACTAGGCACAATGTTAAGAAGTGCATCAGAAAATCCTGGTGTATCTGGCTTTTCTACTTTAGCATCTGGAAGGGTTAAGCCAGAACCGGGGTTAATCCATAAAGCGATTGTGACCCCTATTAATACAGCGGCGGCTGTCGTTAATCCGTAATACACGAGCAGCTTGCCGCCAAGTCGACCAAGGTGTTTCGGATTCATTTGATTAATTGCGATCACTACTGTTAAGAAAATGACTGGAATTGCCACGAGGTTGAGCAAGTTGATCAAAATGGTACCAAGTGGTTTAATAATTTCAATACTTGGTCCAAAAAGAACACCTGTTACTATACCTAATAGAAAGCCAAGGGTCATTTTTAATACGAAAGAAGAATTTTTATACAATTGCCACATTACCTGCATGGTTACACCTCTTATTAAATAGTGTTATTAGTATAACAGCTAGAAAGGAAATTGTTTAGAAATTATATTTCCTTTTAAAATAAAATATATTTACAAAAGGTTATTTATCATTGGGTATTGAGATTGTACTTGTTTTTTAAATAGCTTTTTAAGATATTTATATGTTCTTTTAATATTTTTTTAGAATAGTATTTTTTGGATAGCCTATTCCTCTATTATTTGCTTTTGAAGGCACATGGTATACTAACTAAGAAGGAATTAGAAGGAGTTTAGAAGAATGATTTTTACAACTGCAGGTAGACCAACTGAAGCACTAGTGAGAGAAGCGAAAAGACTGAGCCGCTTACACAAAGGCACATACATACCAAGGGAAAAACGATCGATTAGCCAACTTATGAATCTATGTGATGAACCACTTATAGTTGTTGGATTTGATCGCCTTTTTCTATATAAAGATCATGCAGAAAAGCCTGTTTTCTTCCATCCGAATTCAGCCATGTTTCGTACTAAAGGTCTCTTACGTGGACGCAGCGATGCGTTCATTCAGACGAGCGGACTTAATAAAGGTATGAGTTTGTTAGACTGTACTGCGGGTCTGGGAGCTGACAGCATCGTTGCGAGCCTTGTTGTAGGAGAAGCTGGAAGTGTTCAAGCAATCGAAGGCTCAGACCATGCTCTTATACTTCAAGAGGGACTAAAAAATTGGCAAAGTGGCGAGGCAAAGATCGATAATGCTATGAGGAGAGTAGTCGTGATAGAGAAGCGGTATGAAGCTGTTTTACCGAATTTACCTGATGATTCAGTAGATGTGGTTTATTTTGACCCAATGTTTGAAGATACCATACTAGAATCTGATGGGGTACTAGAAATGAAAAAGATTGCCCTGTACGATGCGCTATCTGAGGAAATGATAAAAGAAGCAAAACGAATTGCTCGTATAAGAGTTGTTTTAAAAGATTCATGGAAAAGTTCACAGTTCCAAAAGTTTGGCTTTCAACAGCAAATTCGAAAAACATCCAAATTTCATTACGGAATCCTTGAATGTAAGGAGTGAAGCAATTTGTTACCAGATCACTTAGATTATAATTTGAAAATCCTGTTTATCGGTTTCAATCCTGGGCTTCAATCAGAAGAAGTAGGCCATCACTATGCGAATCCTACAAATCGTTTTTTTGCTGTATTAAATGAAGCGGGACTGACTGACCGGAAGCTCTCACCAGAAGAAGATCATAGACTTTTAGAATATGGGTATGGATTAACGAATATCGTTGATCGTCCTACAAGAGGAGCGAGTGACTTAACTATTGAAGATTATGTCCAAGGAAGGAAACATCTTTTAAAAAAAATTAATGTGTATATGCCATTAGTAAACTGCTATGTCGGGAAAGGAGTATATCAGAAATTATCTGGTATAAAAAAGGTTGATTGGGGATTTCAACCGATTAATCAAGTGGAAGGTGTACGCGACTTTGTTGCACCATCTACAAGCGGATTAGTTAGGATGTCTCTTAAGGAATTAACTGAAATTTATCGTCAATTAAAAGTGGATAAGGTCAATTAGGAGGTAATGTGTATGTCGAATACAAATAAGAGTACTGAGAGAAAAAACTTGCTACCTGAACATAAGGAAGAATTACTTCGCAAATTAAAAGAGCGCTTTGAAAAACATATGCAGCGTCATCATGATCTTGAATGGGCAGGTGTACGATCAAAGCTTGAGGAAAATCCGGATAAACTATGGACTCTAAATGAAATGGAAATGACGGAAGGAGAGCCAGATGTTGTAGGTTATCTGCAAGAAAGTGACGAATACATTTTTTATGATTGTTCGTCTGAGAGTCCTAAGGGCCGCAGAAGTGTTTGTTATGATCGAAAAGCTTTAGAATCCAGAAAAAAATTCAAGCCTGAGAATAACGCTATTGAAATGGCAACATCCATGGGAGCTGAACTTCTAACAGAAGAAAAGTACCGCGAATTGCAAACGCTTGGTAACTTTGATGTGAAAACGTCGAGTTGGGTGCAAACTCCCGCTGATGTGAGAGAACTCGGGGGCGCCCTTTTTTGTGATCGTCGCTACGGTCGTGTGTTTGTTTATCACAACGGCGCAGAATCTTATTATGCTGCTAGGGGATTTCGCTGCTCACTAAAAGTCTAAAGAGGTTACCAATATGAAGGCATTATCGGGGACATCATTCGATTACTTACACTCGAATAATAGTTAGGACAAGGTGTGGACTATTTAGTCATAAGTCTTTAACTGTGAATGAAAAACGATCCTGCTTGCTCGACAAGATCAGGATCGTTTTTATTATACAAATCGTAGCAATAACCGCTTTAACAATGGTGTTAAATATGCGGGTATTTCATTCGCGGATGGAATGACAAGACTTTGCGTCCCGTATATATTTCGCATCGTATTTTTCTCTTTTTCTTGTGGTTCTCCATTTGATAAAAAGACACCGATTACTTCATAACCTTTTTTTCGTGTCTGAATAACGGCTTCATGTGTATCGATGATGCCATTTTCACTATAATCGTAAGCAGAAGGCTCTCCATCTGTAAAGACGAGCAAGATTTTATGTTTTTCATTTCGTTCAGCTAGTTCTTCAGCAGCTTTTCGAATCGCATAACCATCCCGATTGTCTTCTTCAGGCTCCAATTGCATAATTTTTGCACCTTCATTGGGTTGAGTCGAGCGATTATAGTCGACGATTTTGAAAAGGGTATTTGGCTGTTCCTCGTCATCTGCATCGAAAGCATCTTCATAGAAGCCAGTGATCGAGTGTTTAATATTGAGTCCTTTTAACGTCTCGTGGAAAAGCGTAATCCCAAGGCGTGTTTCTTCCATCTTATCGTACATTGATGCCGAACAATCGACAAGCAACGAGAAGGTGACATCTAGCTCGGTACTAGGCGCATTCTTTTTATAAAAGAGACGAGGATTTTCGTCTGTTAATAACCTAAGCAGCTTGCGATTCAACCGTCCAAAGTGGAGGTCGCTTCTTGGAGCAATTTGTTTTTGCTCAATCGTTTTTTGGATGGCAGACCGAAGTGATTTTTCAGCATATTGAATTTCAGCTTTTGCCGTTCGGTAATTAGACAGCTCTTCAGATGTCGGTTTTTCAGACAGACGAGTTACTTCTTTTACATTTCGGTTCGCTTCACCTAGAGGTTCCTGTGAAGAAGCGACGGTTTTTGTATCATGGCTTTCAAGAAGAGCTTCTTCATCAAACTGACTTCCTTCAGACTGTTTAGAAGCCCCTTGAACACTAACAAAGGCCTGATCACCGGATTCCTCTTTTCGTTCTCCTTCACCGATGAGGTCGGATTTTGCCCCTTCTTCCAGGTCAAATTGAAGGAAATTGGAGCCTTCTTGTTCCTGTTCTTCATGCCACGTATTCATTTCTTCATCATACGTTTCTTTATCTTCTTCATCCGTCGTTTCCATAGTATCGTCACTTTTCAACTGACGAGCTTCTTCATCCTCTACTACTACCGAGGGATTTGCGGATGTCCCATACATCGTTAAATATTCTGTTGTCATATCGAAATGATCATCATTTAGCTCCTGACAAAAAGCGTTTGTGAGCGTAACGACGGCTTTTGTTGAACTCGCTTTAGAAATCTCCATAATTAAATGGCGCAAATAGGGCTTATATTCTGCCAGGTCATTTCCAAGAGCAACTGGTTTACCGATCGCTTGGAGGTAGATGGCGCAAAATAAAGCATCAAGCAGCTGGTTCTGACGATTATGAACGTCCAGACGTCCTCGAAAACGCTTCTGAAATAGCGTTCGTCTCGTATCAAAAGCTGCACTCATTCCAGGACGGATCGATTTGCAAATCTTCTCAAGTCTTATATCTTCTAATAACGCAAACAGCTGTTTACGAAAAAGAGGATGTGATTGGTTTTTAAGAGTAGAGAGGTAACGATCTACTTCATTGAAATTTGTATAATGAACATTACCAAGTGCACGAAGGTAGATATCACTTTTCATGCCATCAAATTGTGTGCCATCAAAAATATCATTCCAATAATGACTGACCGTGATCAACTTTTCAGCCGGTCTGTAGTAAGAATGGAAAGCGAACTGAACTTCACTCTCTATGTGACTCAGTGTTTCAGCGAGATCAGATAAACTTAGATGAAGAAAAGGATCAGTCTGATTCTCAGCAAAGTTTAGAAACTTCATTTATGCTTTCTCCTGATAACGTCCAAAAATCGTTTCTGCGATGTTTTCCACTGCAGCTTTTTCACGCTCATCTTCAAGCTTATCTGTAATCGCACGTTTAATCGCACGTCTCGCTTCCATAAATGTTGTTAAGTCACACGCATCTAGGAGTGAACGAGGAGAGGCGGCTTCTTCTGAAATCTGGCCATCTCTTACTTTTGATTGAAGGTCAGCAGATAGCGTTACAAACTGATCAAGCTGATCTGAATCGTCTAGAAGCGATTGTTCACTTAACATTTCTTTTAAAGCTTCCCCTTGTAAGTAAGGCACTTCTATTACGATAAAGCGATTTTTTAATGCTTCATTTAATGGTGCTGTTCCAATATATCCTTCATTAATCGCAGCAATAACACCAAAGTTCTCTTTTGCACGAACCGTTTCTCCAGTGAAAGGATTGAGCACCATGCGTCGATAGTCAAGAACACCATTTAGAATAGGAAGTGTTTCTGCTTTCGCTGTATTTATTTCATCAATATAGAGAAGTTCGCCGTTTTTCATCGCATTTTCCACTGGTCCAGGAATGAAGGTGATATGCGCATTGTTTTGTTCGTCATAACTTAGCGTTTTGT
>ENA-ORXC01001240-ORXC01001240.1-marine-metagenome-genome-assembly--contig:-NODE-1240-length-15371-cov-68.781025_pt1 | contig 15371 bp, 14 predicted proteins | sample MGYA00237865_ERZ511478 | MGnify/ENA metagenome assembly ERZ511478 | reverse complement strand
TAAAAAAGCATAATTATGGAGCTCAAAACAATCATAGTAGAAGACGAAGAGACAAGTAGAGAGATACTGCGCAACTATCTTACAAAATACTGCCCAAAAGTAACTATTGTTGGGGAGGCCGAAAATGTAGATGAAGCCCTTGTGTTAATACGCAATCATAAACTAGATCTTGTCTTTTTAGATGTAGAGATGCCTAAGGGCAATGCCTTTGACCTGCTTGAGCAAGTGGGCGATCGTACATTTGAGACAGTCTTTGTCACGGCATATAATCAGTATGCGATGGATGCGCTTAATACACACGCCTCATATTACTTACTTAAACCTGTTTCTATAGATGAGCTTATAAAAGCAGTAGACTATGTGACGGAGATAAAATCTAAAGAAAACGCACTAGAAAACAAGGTGCTTACCACACACAATATGGATAAGCAGGGTAAGATAACTATACCTGTACAAGATGGTTTTGAGGTGCTCCCAGCAAAAGATATTTTATACTGCCAGGCAGATGATAATTATACTCAGATTTTTATGAAATCTGGCGATAAGAAACTAGTAAGTAAAACACTTAAGTTTTTTGAAGTGGCTCTTACAGATTTCGGTTTTGCTCGCGTGCACAAGTCTTTTCTTGTAAATGTAAATGAGATTACTGGTTACAAAAAAGGAAAGGGTGGGAGTGTAGTTATGAGTACGGGTAAAGAAGTGCTTGTTTCGGCTAGTCAGAAGTCTAACCTGCTTGCTTACTTTCAATAAACGTTTCTAAAAATCTTTGTGTGATATAGTAATGGTGGTGGTGGGTTTTACGCTTTCGCGAAAGCGTGACAACACCTTTTTAAGCACCTTCACGTCTCCATTAGTATAAATGTAGTGATCACTTGATACATCCGCTGAAAGGTTGTTTAAATCTTTTAAAACTGCCTCTGTCTGTCTAGCTACAGCTAGCCCAGAGTCTATAATTGCTACGTGTGGAGGTAGCATCTTTTTTAATAATGGGATGAGGTAGGGGTAATGGCTGCAACCTAGCACTAGGTAGTCTATGTTTTTTTCTAGCATAGGCTGTATATAGGATTCTAATAAGTTGTATAGCTCAAGATTCTCTAGATCTCCTTGCTCTATAAGAGGTACAAGACCTTCTCCAATTACCTCAATAACGTCTACGCCTTGTGTCCATCTCTCTGAGGTGGTTTGAAAAAGCGCACTGTTAAGTGTGCCCTTTGTAGCGAGTATACCTATTGCCTTGCTCTGAGATTGTACAGCTGCAGGTTTAATAGCAGGTTCTATACCTATAAACGGAATATTGTAGTGTTCTCTAAGATAGTCTATAGCATTTGTAGTTGCCGTGTTACAAGCTACTACAATGATTTTGGCGCCTAGATTAATGAGTTTTTCTGTGTTTTTTACAGAGAGAGCGATAATGTCTTCTTTCGATTTTGCTCCATATGGTGCATTTATGCTATCTGCAAGATATATGGTGTCTTCGCCGGGTAGTCTAGCGACTATCTCTTTCCAGATGGAGGTGCCGCCTATACCACTGTCAAAAACTCCTATAACATTCTTGTTACTCATTGTTCTAAAATAAAAAAAACTGCCCTAGAAAGGGCAGTTTTTATATACTATTTGATAGTGTACTCAGTGAGTGGTTATCAAGCTTTAGATTTATATACCTAGAGCAGCTTTTGCATCTGCCATAAGATCGTAACCATCTGCCATAAGAACTCCTCCTGCTCCTGGTGTAGAGTCTAGTACAAATTCATAACCTTTTGCACGTGCTGCTTTTTGGATAGCAAGTCTTGCCTCTTCTAAGATAGGCTTGATAAGTTCTTGTTGCTTTACCTCAAGTTTTTGCATTGCAGTCTGTTGGTACTTTACGATGTTAGAACGAGTATCTTGTACTTCACTCATACGTCTTTGGTTCTCCTCATCTGTTTGCGTTTCTGCCTCACGGTTGTAACGCTCTAGTGTTTTTTGAAGCTCGTTACCCATTCCTGAGATATCTGCATCATATGACTTCTGTAGTTTTTCTAGCTCTGACATTGCCGTTTTATATGAAGGCATAGCTTCTACAAGTGACTGCGAGTTAATGTGTGCAACTTTGCTTTGTGCTTGCATAGCGCTGCTCATTCCTACGATAAGTGCAATTGCTGCTAATACTTTTGTAAACTGTTTCATTGTAATCTAATTTGAGTTAAGTGTAAAATTTAATAAAGGTTAAATACCTCCTCCATCTTCGCCATCTGCTTGTGAAGGATTTGCTTTTCTTTTTCTAGCTTGTATAATTGAGTCTCTTTTTGCTTTACGTACGGCAATTATAGAGTCCTTTCTTCTTTTTCTAGCTTCTAGTGCTGCTTCTTTTGCAGAGAGTGCATCACCTGGTTTTTTACCTAAAGTAGGAGCTCCAGAATTTCTGCTTGCTGCTTTTGCTTCACGTACGGCAGTTATAGAGTCTTTCTTACGTTTACGCTCTTCAAGAAGTTTCTTTCTCCTCTCGTCAAACGCTGCTTGACGTTCTGCCTTTTGAGCATTACGCTCTTTATTGCGGGCTTCTAGTGCTGCTTCACGCTCAGATTTTTTGGCTTCTATAGCTCGTTGTCTTTCTTGTGTTGCTTTGTCTTGCTCTACAGTTTTTGCTTCGTCTATATCAAAATCTCTTTCTTCTTTCTTACTGTTTATCTGGTTGCGCTTTGCAGCACGAGTGATACTTCTTAAAACTTGATCGCTTATATTAAGACGGTCTGCAGTATATAGCATCATTAAATCTGAAGATTTGTCAAAAACTAAATCAAATTTCTTAGCTGCTGATATTTCTTGTACTGCATTAAAAACTTGATCTTGTACAGGTTCTACGAGTTGTCTTCTTTGAATCGCTAGATCTCCTCCTGGTCCAAAACGCTTTTGTTGATATTCTAAAACCTGATCTCTTTCAAAGGTGATTTCTTCATCACGCTCTTCTATAAGTTCTTTTGTTAACAGTGCTCGTTCATTATCTAGCTGTTCTTTCATAGCAGATACTTCTTCGAGCTTTGTTTCTATCTCTCCTTTCCATCTTGCAACTTTTTCGTCCAGCTGTGATGAGGCTTCTTGATATTCTGGAACATTCTCGAGAATGTATTCCATATCAATATAACCTATACGTACACCACTTGCTCGTTGTCCTTGAGCGCTAAGGCTTATAAGGAAAGTTGCTATTAGTAAGATAAAAACGTTTGTCTTCATAGTTTCAGAGTTGCATTAGAAATAATCGTGCCAAAAATTAAAACTGCTGTCCGATAATGAAGTGGGTTTCCCATCCATTTGCTCCTGTTGTACCAGGAATTGGGTCAAATCCATATCCAAAATCCAGACCTAATAATCCAAAGGCCGGCATAAATATACGAATTCCTGCCCCAGCAGATCTACTCAATTGAAACGGGTTATAATCCCTAAAATTGTCATAAGATGATCCTGCTTCTGCAAAAGTTAATGCATAGATACTCGCTTGCGGGCTAAAGGTGATAGGATAACGTAGTTCAAGACTAAATTTATTGTAAATAGTAGCACCATCATTAGCCTGCCCTGTGCTCTGTAAAATAGCTCCTCTATCTATAGGAGTTACAGACTGGTTAGGGTATCCTCTAAGTCTTACAATCTCTCTACCATCAAGTGAGAAACCTCCTAGACCATCACCTCCTAAGAAGAAACGCTCAAAAGGTGGTACACCTCTATCTTGATTGTAAGCACCTAGCCATCCAAACTCTACACCAGATTGTAATACAAACTTACCTACAAGTGGTGTATACCACTTACCAGTAAACTTTACTTTGTAGTATTCTAGCCAGTTAAAACGTTCTTGATCTATCTCTCCTACAGTTTTACCTGTGCTGCTAAGACCATCTGCGATAGCTTCATCACGTTCTATTGCTAAACCTTTATAATCAACACCATTCCACGCTGAGTATGGTAAGGTTAATTTTGCTGTTAGACTTATGTCAGATCCACTTGTAGGGAAAATTAATCCTCCATAAAGCTCACGTCTACTTAGACCTATAGTATAGGCTAAGTTTTCTGAAGCTCCATCTCCAAAGGTAAATAGACCTGTGTTGTAGTTTTGTAAATCAAAGTGCTGGAAACTTATAGCGTGTGATAAGCTAAAGTTTCTATCTGGCCATTTAAGACGCTTAGATAACCCTACAGAACCTCCCGTAATCAAGAACTTACTGTTTCTATCTACACGATCACTAGCACTTCCAGTTGTAATACCTGTAAATAAATATTGTATCGTGTGCGAGAATGATGTTGAAAACTGTACTGGTTGTTTCCCTCCAAACCAAGGGTCTGTGAGTGATGCACTGTATGTTTGGAAAAATTGACTCGCTTGTGCTCTCAAAGAAAACTTCTGGCCATCACCCATAGGTAATGGGTTGTAGGCATCTTTATTAAATATGTTCTGTATAGAGAAGTTGTTAAATGAGAGTCCTAAAGTTCCCACAAAACCTCCACCACCAAAACCTCCTTGAAGTTCTATCTGGCTTGCTCCTTGCTCAACCACGTTATACTCTAGATCTACAGTTCCACCTACTGGGTCAAAATTATTGAAATTAGGAGTAAGCTGTTGCGCATCAAAGAAGCCTAGTTGACCTAGCTCACGTATTGTACCTACTACTGCTTTTTTGCTATAACGCTGTCCAGGCTTAGTGAGTAGTTCTCTATAGATAACTTTATCCTTAGTCTTGTCGTTACCCTTTACAGTTACTTTGTTAAAGTATGCAAGTTTACCTTCAGTAATACGTACTTCGAAGTTTATCGTGTCGTTTTGTACACTTGTTTCTACAGGGTTTACGTTTGAGAATAAGTAACCACTGTTTTGATAAAGGTTTGCGATGTTATCAGCATCAGGATCAGTATCATCTTTGATACGTTCTTGAAGTAAAACGCCGTTATAAACATCTCCTTTTTTAAGGCCTAATTGTCTACTTAGCTGCTCGTCTGTGTAGACAGAGTTTCCTATAAAGTCTATATCACCTATGTAGTATCTACGTCCTTCTTCTATATTAATTTCAACCGTAATACTTTGGTCATTGTTCTTGATAATAGAGTCAGAAACTACTCTTGCATCACGATAACCTTTTTCTTTGTATTTGTTTATGATGGCTACTTTATCCTCTTCATAATCTGCTTTAATAAACTTTGATCTTTTCCAAAGACGCCAGATTTTTTTCTCCTTTGTATTCTTCATAGATCCAAGAAGTTTACCTTCTTGAAGTTTCTCACGTCCATTAAAGTTGATTTCCTTAACCTTTACGCGCTCACCTTTATCAACATTTACAATCATATTGACTTTATTTTTGCCAATAGTGTCTGCTGCAGGTACCGTATTTATAAATACTTTAGAGTTTAAGAACCCTTTTTTCTTGTACGAGTTCTCAATATAATTTGTAGTGGTCGTTTCTAGGTTTTCAGTAACCTTTGCTCCTTTGTTAAGACCGTTGTCTTTAATAAAGCTAGATCCTTTTTTCTGCTTTATTCCTTTAAAGCGTACTTCGTTAAGTTCTGGAACTTCTTTAATATCGAGTTGTAAATCTACTTTGTCACCATTTACCGCAGTAACATATAAATTAATGTCAGAAAAGAGTTCTAAGGACCATAGTTTCTTAATTACATTAGAAACTTTTGTACCAGGTAGTGAGATGCGCTCTCCTACTCTTAAGCCTGTAAATACAATTACGGTATTTTCATTATAGGTAGAAGTCCCGGTAACCTTTATATCTGCAATTTCATACTTGATATCTGGATCGAGTGGTATGTCTCTCTGAGCGTTTACTAAGGTGCTACATAATAAGGCTAAAATAAAAATCCATCTGCCTGTTACTTTTGAAAAAGTAGCTGTACTATTTAATCTGTTCACTTGTCTTTCCAAATCTTCGTTCTCTTTTCTGATAATTGTAAATAGCGTCATGTAAATGTTCCTTTCTGAAATCTGGCCACAATACTTCTGTAAAGTAAAATTCAGCATAGGCAATTTGCCATAGTAAAAAATTGCTCACTCGTTGCTCTCCACTTGTACGTATTAATAGATCTACATCCGGTATGTCATAGGTGTAAAGATGCTGATTTATACAAGACTCATCTATTTCAGCCGGCGAAATTAGGTTATTTTTAACTTTATCGCTTATTTCTCGTACTGTTTTTATAAGTTCTTCTCTACTGCCGTAACTCAGTGCTAGTGTGAGCTTAAGCCTTTTGTTGTCTTTTGTTTTTTCTATCACTTCATTAAGTTCACGCTGCGCTTTTTTAGGTAAAGAGCTTGTTAAACCTATGGTGTTAAGAGAGACATCGTTGTCTTGCAGTGTAGAAATTTCCTTTTTAAGAGAAGAAACAAGTAGATTCATAAGTGTATCTACCTCGGCTTTAGGTCTGTTCCAGTTTTCTGTAGAAAAAGCGTATAGTGTAAGGTGGGGTATGCCCAGCTCTGCAGCAGCCTCAACGGCTTCTCTTACAGCTTTTGTACCTTTTTTATGACCTACGGCTCTAAGGAGCCCTTGTTTTTTTGCCCATCGTCCATTACCATCCATAATGATGGCAACGTGCTGGGGTAATTTATTTTTGTCAATGTGGGCGAGTGCGTCCATTATATATTTAAAATGCGCAGAAACAAGGTCTGCGGCCAAAGGTAAAGCTTACAGTCACACCTGTAAACACATACCAGTCATTATTATTTCTATTCCCAATACTTATCGTATTGTCATCTCCTACGGGTGCGCTTCCATCCAGATTATCTGTAAATGTATAGCGGGCACCACCTTCTAAAGCTATTACCATAGAGTTAAAAGCTACTTTATAGCCTAACACGATAGGTATTGCAAAGTCTAAAGCATTTCCATCTTGAGTAATGCCACTTACTCTAGAAATGTTTTCGTGATTAAATGCGGTTATACCGGAGTATAAATACGGTGCATTTGCATTACGATCTTTAAACATATCAAATTCCCAAAAGGTATACTCCAGTCCCAGTGAGACTTCTTGTAAACTATTTGTAAAAGATAATCCTCTACTTTGTCTTCTAGCTTCGTGACTATCTGCATCATTTCCTTCTAGCTCTGTAAACAGCGCTGTAAACCTGAAGGAATGTCTTGAACTTCGGTTCCATTTTAAAATCGCTCCAAAAGCTGGTTTGTTCGGTGCAATATAATTAGTTGACCCAATGTCGCTTACAACATTTGATCCGCCAATAAAGGCTCCTATTTCATAGGTTTGCCCTTGTGCTTCGATATTCCAAAAAATGGCGATTAAAACAATCGTCAGGTACTTCATATAGCCGTAAAAGTTTGCAAATATAACAATTCTGTGATGGTACTAGCAATAAGAGGTTATTAAGATGATTATGTGAGTGTTCGCTTTCGCGAAAGCGTCTTTAAACCCTATATGGCCAGTCCTAAAAGAAAACAGCCTTTGTGCATAATTATTGTCTAGTTTCTTTTATCTTCTCCCCAGAGTAGCTTGTGTCTAAGTGTTTTTAAAAAGCTATCTCCTTCTAAACGAATAAGACTTATCTCAAATGGTGCTTTTTGTAGTGTTATAATTGTTTCATTATCTACCGTAGCTATTCTTGAGTCAAGGGAGATAAGATGTTGATCTGCTCGACCAGACACGCTCAGCTCGATTATGGTATCATCTGGTATAACTAGTGGTCTTGCATTGAGATTATGAGGTGCTATGGGTGTGAGTATTATACTTGATGTTTGTGGTGTGATGACCGGCCCTCCACAACTTAGTGAGTAGCCTGTTGAGCCTGTGGGTGTAGCAACTATAAGGCCATCTGCCCAGTAATTAGTAAGATTCTCACCGTCTAACTTTGTCTTTACAGAAATCATAGAAGTGGTGTTTTTTCTGCTTACGGTAATCTCGTTAAGTGCAAAGTTGAGTTCTCCTATGGGGTCCTTTGGATTATTTGTAGTGACTTGTAGTAGGCTTCTTTTTGAGATGCTGTACTTGCCGGTGAGTATTTTTTCTATAGAGGCGGCAATATCATTTTTCTTGATAGTGGCAAGGAAACCTAGTCGACCTGTGTTTATACCTATTATAGGTATATTGAGATCTCGTACATATGTAACAGTTTTTAGAATTGTACCGTCTCCACCTATGCTTACAAAAAGGTCGTAAGTGTTGTCTAGTTCTCTAAAGGTAGAAAAGTGATTGTAATCCTTCTCTATGGTGTCATTCTCGTGAATGAGTTTAAGAAAGTTTTTCTCTATAATAACTTCTATTTGCTTCTTGTCAAGAATGTCTAGAAGCTGCTGGATGTATTGTCCCGCTGCCTCGTGGTAGAACTGCCCGTATATACCTATTTTCATAGTTAATTATATGTTTAAGTATTTTTCTAGGTATTGTGATCGAGCTCGCAAGTCTGTAAGGAAAGTGTCTTCTTGATGACTTGATACTATTATGTAGCTGTATCTTCTAAAGGCTGCTAGTATATCGTTAAAGTTTGACCTTCCTATTTTAAGAGAAATCTCTGCTACATCATTTTCTATTTTTGAGATAAACATTCCCCATAGTTTACCATCATTAGACTCTACAATCTGGCTTATCTCGCTAAAAGAGTAGTCCTGCACTCCTTTTTCAATTACAACAACGCTACCAGGCTCACTTATAAATGGTGTGTTGTTAAAGAAATTCATCACATCTTCAAGTTCATAATATCCGAGGTACTGGTTGTTTTCTCCTAGCACAGGCATCAGGTTACAGCCATTTTGAGCAAAGGCTTCTAGCACATCTAGCCAGTTAGTCTCAAATCTCACAAAAAAATGCTCATAGCCGTGGCTATACTCACTTATGGGCGTATCTGCATCTAGGCAATGTGTGTCATTTTCTGGTAAAGAGCCTACATAAACGCCGTCTCGCTCTATAGGTACGTGAGAGTATGTGGTCTGAGTAAAAATAGATTGTACCTCGCCTATATTCTCTTTTTCTGAGACAGGCTTGATATCATTTATAATAGAATCTGTTAACGTCATAATGCAAAATAATGAAAAAATACCCGCCTAGCACTGGTGTCTTTGTATTTTTGTGATATCAAATAATATATGATTGCTATGACAAAATTAAGTGTAAATATTAATAAGGTAGCTACTTTGCGTAATGCTAGAGGAGGTAATGTGCCAGATTTATTAAAGGTGGCTAGTGACCTGGAAAATATGGGTGCTCAAGGAATAACCATACACCCTAGACCTGATGAGCGCCATATAAGATATCAAGATGCCCGTGATCTCGTAGATGTAGTAACTACAGAGTTTAATATAGAAGGTAATCCTATTCAAAAATTCATAGACCTCGTACTAGAGACAAAACCTACACAAGTAACCCTTGTGCCAGATGCTGTAGATGCAATTACGAGTAATGCAGGCTGGGATACAATAAAACATAAGGACTTTTTAAAAGAGGTTATAGCTGAGTTTCAAAATGCGGGAATACGTACTTCAATCTTTGTTGATCCTGTATTAGAAATGATAGAAGGAGCAAAAGAAACTGGTGCAGACAGAATAGAATTGTATACAGAAGCTTATGCAGACGGTTATGCCGAAAACAAGGAGGAGGCCATAAAACCATATATCGCAGCAGCTTTTCTAGCCAGCGATCTTGGTATAGGTATTAATGCTGGGCACGATCTTTCCCTAGATAATGTAGAGTATTTTCATAACAGTATTCCAGACTTGCTAGAAGTTTCTATAGGCCACGCTCTTATGGCAGAGTCATTATATCTAGGTTTTGAGACTGTGGTGTCTTCTTATCTTAAAAAACTACAATAGATGATTGTACACTCTAATGTTATAGGAGAAGGCAAGCCACTGGTAATTTTACACGGGTTTTTAGGAATGGGTGATAACTGGAAAACGCTTGCAAAACAATTTGCGGCAGATGGTTATCAAGTGCATCTTATAGACCAGCGCAATCACGGCCGTAGTTTTCATAGTGACGCTTTTAGTTATGAGTTGCTCGTAGAAGATCTTAAAGACTATTGTGTAGAAAATGGACTTGATAAGATACACTTATTAGGTCACTCTATGGGAGGTAAAACAGCAATGCTCTTTGCGGTTACATATCCAGCTATGGTAGATAAACTCATCATTGCAGATATAGGAGTTAAAGAATATCCCCAGCATCACCAGACTATTTTAGAAGGGCTCACGGCACTTTCAAATAATAGCGAAGCAATGTCTAGTAGGTCTGGAGCAGATCAATTTCTAGCAAATTATATATCAGACTTAGGGACGAGAATGTTTTTACTTAAAAATCTTTATTGGGTAGAAAAAGGAGTTTTAGGTCTACGTATGAACCTAGCGGCTCTTATTCAAAATATAGAAGAAATAGGGAAGCCGTTACCGCTGGGCGCAACTTATAGCGATGCTACTTTATTCCTAAGAGGAGATAAATCTAATTACATCCTCGAGGAAGATAAAAATGGGATTTATAACGCTTTCGCGAAAGCGCAAATCAAGACAATTTCTAACGCTGGTCACTGGCTTCACGCAGAAAATCCTAAAGATTTTTATAAAGAAGTGATAAATTTTTTATAGTATTGTCAATCACAAAAAGCTATGTATGCATAGTAAATGTGTAAAAAAAGAATGTTTCCTTTATAAATAGCTTATTTTTGAAGGTACATTTTTACGAATAACACAATTCCCATAACCTAAATTAAATTATGAAAAAAGTATTGAGTGTCATTGTTCTGCTACTAGTTTGTGCAGTGACGTATGCCGGAGGTTACCGAGTGAGTCTACAAGGACAACGAGGTTTAGCAATGGGTCACACAGGTGTGGCTTATGTAAATAGTGCTGAGATAGCATTTTTTAACCCAGGTGGCCTTGTGCACCTAGAAAGTAAACTAAGTGTATCTGTAGGTGGATTTGGTGTTTTTTCTGATGTAAAGTATCAGAATACTGAGTTTGGAACATCTTCACAAACAGATAGTCCTACAGGAACGCCACTTTATCTATATGCAGCTTACAAGCTTAGTGAGAAGTCTTCTGTAGCGCTAGCAGTATATACTCCTTATGGTAGTACAGTAGAGTATCCAACAGATTGGTCTGGATCTCACTTAGTAAACAGTATTGAGTTGTCTGCTATTTTTATACAGCCTATATTTTCAACAAAGCTTACAGAAAACGTGAGTTTTGGAGGAGGACCTATACTAGCTATAGGTGGTGTTAACTTTAATCGTAATCTTACAAGAAGCTTAGCAGATACAGACGGTAACCGTTCTAACGTAGAGGTAGATGCTTCTGGAGTAAAAGGATATGGTTTTTCTGTAGGAGGTTATGCTAAGTTTAGCGATAAGTGGTCTTTTGGTGTAAACTATAGATCTAGAATTGATATCGAGGTAGAGCAAGGAGAGGGTACAGCAACATTCTCAAATGTGCCTAACTCACCACTTGCGCCTACTACAAATGGAGATTTTGACTTTACAGCAACACTACCATTACCAGCAGAGTGGACAGTAGGTGTAACTTACAAGCCTACAGATAAGTGGGTTCTTAATGCAGATGTAAACTATGCAGAGTGGGATATATATAACTCTCTTGATCTTAATTTCTTAAATGCAGATGGATCTGTAGCTCTAGAGTCTATTAACCCAAGAAATTACCAAAACGCTTGGACATTACGTCTAGGAGCAGAGTATGCAGTAAGTGATAAGTTTGCTTTAAGAGGTGGTGCTTATTTTGATGAGTCTCCTGTACAAGAAGGATTCTTCTCACCAGAAACTCCACGTAATGATTCTTTTGGTTTTACAGGAGGATTCTCTTATAACGTAACACAAAAGCTAGCTATAGATGCTTCTTTCCTATACCTAACATTTAGAGAGGTTGATGCTTCTTATGATGCATATACAGAAAGTGGTGTTGAGGCTCCATTTGCAGGAACGTATAGATCAAGTGCATTTGCACCAGGATTAGGATTAACCTACAAATTATAAAATTACAGCAATGAAAAAATATTTTAATTATATCGCACTTCCTGCGCTTGCACTTGGCCTTGTTGCTTGTGAGCCAGAATTTGAAAATGAAATTGAGGACGGAACAGTGTACACAAGTGGAGAAGCAAACTTTTCTTCATACGTAGCTGTAGGTAACTCCCTTACTGCAGGTTTTGCAGATGGAGCACTTTATATAACTGGTCAAGAAAATTCATACCCTAACATTATGGCGCAACAGTTTGCGCTTGCAGGTGGAGGAGAATTTACACAGCCACTTGTAAATGATAACTTAGGAGGACTTACTCTGGGTGGAACTCAAATTACTAATAACCGTTTTGTACTAGCTACAGATGAAAATGGTAATCCAGGTCCAGCTTTACTAACAGGAACGCCTACAACAGATATTACAAATGTTGTGACAGGACCTTTTAACAATGTAGGTGTGCCAGGAGCAAAGAGTTTTCACCTTGTAGCGCCAGGTTATGGTAATGTAGCTGGAGTACCTACGGGACAAGCAAACCCATATTTTGCAAGATTTGCATCTGAGGCTAACGCGACAGTAATGGGAGACGCACTTGCAGCAAACCCATCATTTTTCTCACTATGGATAGGTAATAATGATATTTTATCTTTTGCTACTTCTGGTGGTGCTGGTGTAGATCAGACAGGTAACTTTGATCCTACTACGTACGGATCTAATGATATTACAGACCCTAACGTTTTTGCAAACGTTTATTCTCAAGAGGTAAGTCTTCTTGTAGCTTCTGGTGCGCAGGGAGCACTTGTAAATATTCCAGATGTAACATCTATACCTTTCTTTACAACGGTACCTTCACAAGCAATACCACTAGATGCAACTACGGCTGCTACACTTAATGCGGCATTTGCAGCATATAACACTCAAGTGTTACCAGGTCTAGCATCTTTTGGAATCATCACTGCAGATGAGGCTGCTGCTCGTCAAATTACATTTGCCGAAGGAGCAAACTTTATCACAATACAAGATGAAGACCTTACAGATATCTCTGCAATAGTACAAGGACCTCCTTTTAACTTGGACCCTATTACTGCGGGATTATTATCTCAATTACGCCAGACTACAAATGATGACTTAGTGCCACTTACTACAGCGGGAGTACTTGGAACTACAGATCAAGATTTCTTAAATCTATTAGTTTCTTTAGGAATCCCTGCAGAGCAGGCTGCACTACAGGCTATAAATGGTGTGTCACGTCCTTTACAAGACCAGTTTGTACTTACGTCACAAGAGCAAGAGCTTATCACGACAGCACAAACACAGTACAATGCTACTATACAGGCACTAGCACAATCTAATGACCTTGCTTTTGTAGATGCTCGTACAGCACTTCAAGTAGTTGCAAATGGTGGAGTTTCATTTAACGGTGGAGTTCTTACATCAGATTTTGTAACTGGAGGAGCTTTCTCTCTAGATGGTGTACACCCTACACCTAGAGGTTATGCATTTACTGCAAACGCTATTATAGATGCTATTAATGAGCAGTATGGTTCTACCATACCAGGAGTAGATATAGGATCTTACGGTACAGTAACACTTAGTAATGATGTAAACTAAGTTTTACAACACATACTATATAGTAAAAGCGCCTTTTTATAAAAGGCGCTTTTTTTATGCGTAAATTTATGCTTTCGCGAAAGCGTATTTAACCCTTAAAACAACCATTATGAATACTATTATTAAAATATTACTTACGGCGGTTGCTGTAGTAGTGCTCTCAAAGTTTTTGCCAGGAGTAGCCGTAGATGGTTTTGTGACGGCTATCATTGTTGCCGTAGTACTTGCGTTACTTAAATTTATAGTGAGGCCTATACTTGTGATACTTACCTTGCCAGTTACTATTGTGACATTTGGACTGTTTTTATTTATCATAAATGCCATTATCATATTAATAGCAGATTATTTTGTGGGAGGTTTTTCTGTAAGTGGCGTTTGGATAGCACTCCTCTTTAGTATTTTGCTCAGTATTTTTCAGAGTATATTATTCTCGCTACTTAAAGATGATAAGTAAGAGGACGTTAAGCACTTATTAAAAGATTGTTGGAGTTGTAAAAATATCGTATTTTTGCGCCCTCAAAATTACATTATAATGAATATTACAAAAGAGCAAATAGACGACCTAAACGCAGTAGTGAAGGTAGAAATCGTTAAGGATGACTATAACGAGAAGGTAGAGTCTATACTTAAGAACTATCGTAAAACAGCAAATATTCCTGGTTTTAGAAAAGGTCACGTACCTATGGGAATGGTGAAGAAGCAATACGGGATGGCTGTGCGTGTAGATGAGGTAAATAAAATACTTCAAGAAGCTCTAGGTAAGTTCTTACAAGAGGAGAAGCTTGACGTATTAGGTAATCCGCTTCCAAAAAATCAAGAAGATTTTAACTGGGATGCAGAAGATTATAACTTTGAGTTTGAGCTAGGAATGGCGCCTAAGTTTGATGTAAACCTTAAGCCTAAAAAAGCAATCACTAGCTATAAGATTAAGGTAGATGATAAAATGGTAGATAGTCAAGTAACTACTATTAGAAAACAATACGGTAAGTTAATCTCTCAAACTGAGGTTGCAAAAGACAGTGAAGTAACTGGAACATTTGCAAGTGAGAAAGCTGGTATAGATAACCAAGCTACTTTTGAGATAGAGCAACTTAAAGGGAAGAAAAATGTAGAGGCATTTGTAGGAGCAAAACCTGGAGATGTAATTACGGTTAAGACTAAAAGTCTTTTCTCAGAGCCTGGAACATACCAAGCAGCATTAAAAATCTCTGAAGACGAAGCAAAAGACCTGAATGCAGAAGTTGCTTTTACAGTAACAGAAACAAACAAGCGTGAGCAAGCAGATCTTGATCAAGAGCTTTTTGATAAGTTATTTGGAAAGGACGTTGTAAAATCTGCGACAGAGCTTAAAGATAAAATAAAAGAAGATGGTGAGCGCCAGTTTACACAACAGAGCGACCAGCAACTTATGAATGACGTTACAGAGCGTCTTATTGATGAAACTAAGTTTGACCTACCTTCAGACTTCTTAGCTAGATGGATTCAGTCTACGGGAGAAAAGCCTATGACAGAAGAAGAAGCAAAAGAAGAGTTTACACGCTCTGAAAAAGGTTTAAGATGGCAGCTTATAGAAGGTAAAGTCGTTACAGAAAACGAACTTCAAGTAACATTTGACGAGCTTAAAGATTATTCTAAAGATATGATCAAAGCACAAATGATGCAGTACGGGCAAATGAACCCAGAAGAAAAAGAGCTTGATGATATCGCAGCACGTATACTTGGTAATCAAGAAGAAGTAAAGCGTCTTTCTGAGCAGCTTATGAATGTAAAAATGCTTACATTCTTTAAAGAAAATGTAAAACTTAAGGAGAAGGAAGTAACCTTTGACGA
>ENA-ORXC01001238-ORXC01001238.1-marine-metagenome-genome-assembly--contig:-NODE-1238-length-15387-cov-5.135075_pt1 | contig 15387 bp, 12 predicted proteins | sample MGYA00237865_ERZ511478 | MGnify/ENA metagenome assembly ERZ511478 | reverse complement strand
GCCTCGGGATCGGACAGGATCTCCGCCCCGATGGCCGAGGTCTTCGCCCCGGTATCGAGCTTGGCATCCATTTCCAGGTCGAATGCGGGAAAATACGCATGCTCCAGCCACCCGCGCAGGACGATCGAGTAATCCAGAGCCTTGGCCTGAGTGACGGGAAGGGCGAGCAGGAGAGCAAGAAGAAGAATTTTCACGTCACACCCAGTAATGTGGCCAGAAAGTCGGAAAGTCGTGTTCTTGAAATTTTCCAACTCGATACGATGCGTTTCATTCCTTTACGATAGACGGCCAAGCGATCAGAGATCAGCAGTACGGGAAAATTCAGTAATGATTTCCGTGCGATACAACCCGAGTATCGGCATCGTCCTGCATGATCGATACTGTATCGGAATGCCGTTCAGCTCCACATCCTCCTGGCGATATCCTGCTCCTCCCTGCCGATGGCATCGGCATAGATCGTCGTGGTCGAGAGCTGGGCATGGCCCATCCATTTCAAGGGCATGTGCAACGGGACGCCCCGCACGGTGGCATTGATGCCGAACCCGTGGCGCAAGCCCTTGGGGCTGCGGTGCGGGGCATCGGGAATACCCGCCTCGATCATGATCTCCTTCACGATCTGCCACACCCGCACCCGCGAGAGCGGCCAGATCGGCATCCCGGCGCGCTTCGGCGTCCTTTGCGCCTCGCGGATACCATGCGCGGTGTTGAGGGTATCGAGATATTCGGGCGGCACGGGAACGGCCCTGTAGACGATCTTCTGCTGTCCGGCGGCATCCTTGCGCTTCTTGAGACTGCGCAGCGTGACCGTGCCCCCGGAAAGATCGACGCGGGCCGGGGTGATCTCGATCAGCTCGGAGGGGCGGCACCCGGTATGGTGCAGCGTCTCGCACAGCGTCCGGTCACGGGCGGGCCTGCGCCTGGCGACGGCGAGGAAGGCGATGCGCTCCTCGGCGTTCAGATAGAGGCGGTTTCCCGCGCGGTCGTGAAGGCTCATTCCGGTCATGCTTAACCGTGTACCAGCAAACCGTTAAACGGGAAAGCGTGGCTGGAGCAGGATCAACGCGCACAGGCCCCCGATGCCCCGCCCTTTGCGCGGCTTGCGCGCGACCGCCAGGTCCGGCGCACCGCTGTGCGTTTAACACTATGGCCAAAAGTGTCTACTTCCCATTCCCCAGCGTGAACGGACGAGAATTTTTCTCCTTCAGGGGCGCTGTTGTGCAGTGCGAAGCCGAAGGTACCTTTCAAGCACAACAACTTCAATCGATTACCAACGATGAGGTCAGCTTCAGGTTGCCATGCTCCTAATTAATACAATTAGCATTTTTATTTACAACGAACTATTAACGATCTGAGTTGCATTCTAGTACATGGAGATCGACGTGCACGCAGTAGATGACGGCTACCGACCAAAATACAGGACCGTGAGTTCCGCTCTCGGCCTGAACGTCCATCGGGGATGGCTTCTGTTCCTCGTCTACTATTTCGCCACCTACGCCGTGTTCACGACGGCGCTGGTCCTTCTTGTCGGCGTGAAGCCCCTGGCCGTCGCGGCCCTGGCCATCGTCGCACTCCAGATCCTGCGCTTCTTAGGCATCCCGATCCTGAAGCGGGCGGTCCTGTGGATCAATGAACAGCTCATCCTCGGGGTGTATCGAATCAACTACCTGATGACCCTGGTACTCTCGATCGGCGTGTGCCTGCTACCCTTCGCCGCGATCGTCTACTACGCGGCCGTCACGGGCGGCCAGCCGGCGGCCATCGCCGCAGGTGCCGGGTCCGCCGCTCTGATCGCTGTCGTCCTCGGATGGCGCTTCCGGGCGGACCGGAACCGGGTCACGGCCTACACGCCGACCGACTCGAAGAAGCGCGTGGCGGTCATCGGCGGCGGCGTCGCGGGCATCGTCTCGGCCAAGGAATGCCTTCAGGAAGACCTCGACGTCGTCGTGTTCGAGAAGTCGAGCCAGCTGGGCGGCGTCTGGAACGCGAACGACAGCAAGAGCAAGCGGACGACCGGGCGCACCATGTCCTCCTCGTCGCGGCACAACTCCTTCTTCGGCGATTTCCCGATGGAGGAAGGCTCGCCCGACGACTTCTATCCGACGCATTACTCGGAAGAGGAATACCGGCAGTACCTGGCCGCCTACGCCACTAATTTCGGTGTCGACAAGACGGTCGAGTACAACACCCACATCAACGGCACCGACCTGCGCGCCGACGGAACCTGGGACGTCGAAGTCGTCGGCGAGGGCGGCGAGACCCGCACGGAGCGGTTCGACAACGTCATCGTCTGCACCGGCCTCAACCACCAGCGCAACGCCCTGAGCATCGAGGGCACCGCAGAGCAGGCCGGCGGCGGCACGACCTTCCGGCACGCGGCCGATTACCGCGATCCCGAGGAGTACCGGGGCAAGAAGGTCGTCATCGTCGGCATGGGCGAAAGCTCGAGCGACGTCGCCGCCGAGATCGCCAACGTGGCCGACGAGGTCCACGTCATCGTCCGCAGCCCGGTCCTCCTGCTGCCGCGCAACACCTTCGGCAAGCGCATCGCCCCGGACCACAAGCTGAGCCGCCTCGTCTTGGGCTGCCCGCAGTACATCCGCACGTGGAAGCTGCTGAGTCAGACCACGATGCACGGGTATTTCAACTCCTTCGCCACGAAGTATCTCGGCCTCGCGGGTCGCCTCGGCACCACCGTCAGCGCGGACAAGCCCTACGAGGACAACTGGTCCCCCGAATGGTTCGAGCTGTTCTACAAGCTCGGCTTCTCGCACCCCAGATCGGGCTGGGGCCTGACGCGCAACCAGGTGACGAAGACGGCACCGATCGTCCGCGCCTACCAGGCCGGCAAGCTGCACTTCCACACCGTCGATATCGAGACCCAGGCAGGATCGTCGATTCGGCTCAAGGACGGAACTGTCATCGACGGGGTCGACGGGGTGCTGGATGCCACCGGGTACAAGCCGCGCTGGCCGTTCCTGCCCAAAGGGCTGGCGGGCCATGACAGCAAGGACCGCTATCGTCTTGTCTTCCATCCCGACCTGCCCGGCATGTCCTTCATCGGCTTCTGCCGCGGGTCGGTCGGCTCGGTCTTCCAAGCGATGGAGATGCAGGCTCGGTGGACCGCGCTCGTCTTCAGCGGCGCGCGCCGCCTGCCCGAACTGCCGAAGATGCGCGACCTCGTCACGGCCCACAAGGGCCAGATGATCGGGAAATGGCCCACCAAGGTGACCATGGTTTACTCGAACGCGATCGCCCGCAACGAGATCGGGTGCGAGCCCGATCTCTGGGCGCTCTTCTTCAAGTCGCCCAAGGCCTGGTTCTACCTCCTCGCGGGTCCCTACACGATGTCGATGTACCGCTTCGATGGTCCCCACGCGCGCCCCGACATCGCGATGAAGGTGTACGAGGACGCTCCGAAACTCGTGCGCCCGCTCGAATTCACGTTGCAGCAGATGCTGGAATTCGTGCTCGGGAACATGACGCGGTTCTGGACGTCGATCCCGCCCCTGTCCGGAATGAGGCACTCGAACGTGGCCGTCCGCGCCGCCGCGACGCCCTTCATCGACCTCGAATACTAAGCGTTTTCGAGGGCAACGGGTTCGTTGCCCGCCTCGGAAAACGCGCCATAACAAGAAGATGGAGCATCCCGAACGATCCTCGTGTCGTTCGGGATGCTCCGGGGGTCTTTCGGTACCGTGGTCGCCCGTTCGAGGGTGGCCACGGCCCATCTTGAAGCCTGCCGGCGTCCCTCGCGCCCCGATCCCAAATGTCCGGTTTCGCCGACGGCTCTCCCGTCACGCAGGAACCCTTATGGAACATCGAATCCCATGAACGATACCGCAAGGATCTTCCCCGGCCCGCCGAAACGGCGCTGCCGTGCTGTCACCCGTCCATCGGGCCACGCGGCATGAGCGCGCTCCGGCGCATCCGGTTCTGGCTCCCGTCCCTGCTGGCTCTTTCGGCCTGGGGAGTGTGGGGCGTGCTGCATGGCGGCTTCGGCAATGCGTCCGAGTTCTGGGGCCTGAGCGTGGCGATGGTCTTCGGCTCCCTGATCGCCGGGACCACGCCCCTGGGCGGCGGCGTCGTGGCCTTTCCCTTCTCGAGCCTCGCCTACGACCTGCCCGCCGTCGTGGGCCGCGACTTCTCCCTGCTGATCCAGAGCGTCGGCATGGGCGTGGCCAGCATCACGATCCTGATGCGGCGTCTGGACCTGCCCTGGGCCATGCTGCGGGTGGCCATCCCCACCGCCGTGGCGAGCGCGCTGGTGTCGTTCTTCCTCCTCGCGCCCCATATTCCGGGCCTCTTCGTCAAGGTCCTCTTCGCTGCGATCACCCTGACGGCGGCGCTCGTGCTGCTGGATCAGTCGCGGCAAGGCCCGCGCGCGGCGCGCGGACAGGGCGGCAATACCCTCGCCGTCATGATGTTGTCGACCGTCGGGGGTCTCATCGCCGGGTTTACGGGAACGGGAACGGATTTCTTCGTCTTCATCGCCTTCGTCGCCTTGGCGCGCGTCGACGAGCGGTTCGCGACGGCGGCCTCCGTCCTCGTCATGGCCGCCGTGTCGATCAGCCTGACGGCCGGACTGTTCCTGGGCCCGGCCCCCATCCATCCGGTCTCGCTGGACATGTGGCGCGCCTGCATCCCGGTGGTCGTCTTCGGGGCTCCGCTCGGGGCCGCCCTGTGCCTGCGCCTGCCGCGCACCTATTTCCTGAACCTGCTCCTGGTCGTCGCGCTGGCGCAGTTCGTTGCGCATCTGTGGTTTCTGGAGTCGGCCCGGCTATGGCTCGTCACGACCCTGATCGCGTTTCTGGGGATCTATGCTCTGATCCAGGGCAAGGGATCGACCCGAGCGCATCTCGAAAAAGTACCCTGAGCGTCAGCGGCGGCCCGGCCAGGCCCCGAGTGATGTCTCGGACCTACGCTGCCGCTTCCTTGAGCGCCGCATACAGCGCGGTCTTCCCGACCTTCACCCGCGCCGCCGCCTCGCGCACGTTGAGGCCCCCGGCCATCAGCGCCTTCGCACGGGCCAGCTTTTCGGGCGTGACAACGGACTTACGCCCGCCCTTGCGACCTCGGGCGGCGGCGGCAGTCAGGCCGGCGCGAGTGCGCACGCGAATCAGGTCGCGCTCGAACTAGGCGAGCGCCCCGAACAGGTGGAACACCAGCGTGCCGCCGGGGGTCGTCGTGTCGACCCCTTCGGTGAGCGAGCGAAATCCCACCCCCTTCGCGTCGAGCGTCCGGACCGTCTCGATCAGATGCGCCATCGACCGCCCTAGCCGGTCAAGCTTCCAAACGACGAGCGTGTTGCTGGAACGCAGATAGGCAAGCGCTTCGTTCAATCTAGGCCGTTCGGTTCGGTCTTCGCGCCCGAAATCGTGTCGCGATACAGATGGGTGCATCCGGCAGCGCGTAGGGCATCTTCCTGTGGTGCGACCGTCTGGTCCCCGGTCGAGACCCGCGCGTAGCCCACCAATGTTCCCAAAACCGCCCCCGCCCGCCGAATCTGTCCGCTTTCCTGTCCATCAATCAATCTGTCCGACTACCTGTTATCAAGCATGGTTTGCGGACATTCTGTCCGCAGTCCGCCAGACGACCGTTAAACGGACTACCTTTTTCGGTGGCTCTGTGGCGCAAGCTGAGCATAGTGACATATTATAGTTATAGTGGCACAGTATAGATATTTGAATAATTGTAGGAGACTGGCGAATGTCCGTCATGATGGTGAACATTGCCAAGAATGGCCGTATGGTGCTTCCTGCCGAAGCTCGGAAAGCTCTTGGCTTGGACGACGCGAGCCAATTGCGGGTTGAAGTGACCGATGATGGCGTGCAGATCACAACGCCGCGTCAAGCCCTCATGCGCGCCCGCGAGCGCATCAAGAATCTTGTGCCTGCCGAGCGCAGCCTGAGCGCCGAGGTGATCGACGACAGACGAGAAGAGATAGAACAGGAAGGGATCGTCGAATGACGGCGTGCATCATCGACACATCCGCTGTGCTCGCACATCTCCAAGGAGAGAGCGGTGGTGATGCTGCCTTCGACTGGCTCGCAAAGGGCGCGTCGATCTCCATTCTCAACGTGCAGGAACTTGCATCCAAACTGGCAGAGGCGGGCGTCAGTCGGGAAGATACGGAAGCGACTATCACCGATCTCGGGGTCGATATTCGTCCAATCACGGTCGGGCTTGCCGTGGATGCTGGTTTCCTGCGCATGCAAACCAAGAAGAAGGGTCTAAGCCATGGCGACCGGGCTTGCCTCGCTCTCGCCCGTTCGCTGAACCTTCCGGCAGTCACGGCTGATCAGGTTTGGCTCGATCTCGCTGAGGAACTCGAAGCCGAGGTCGTTCTCGTCAGGTAACAAAGATTGTAACGGGAGGTCAGCAGTTCATCGGCACCCTCATCCGTCCTTCTGCTTCCAGCATGGCCTGCTTTTTCACGTTTAGGTACAGGTAGTGGCGCGTACCGGGCTGATCCGGACACTGATTCCGATAACATCCGGACAGCGATTCCGATTTGATCCGGACGCGGATTCCGGGGCACCCGGACACCCGATCTGATCCTGCCGTATCGCTGCTGAGAAATCCCGTGGCGGGCTATCCTCGTGCTCTTTTTCAAGTTCGGCGTTATACCCGTCGAATACGAAACGCAGGGACGGACGGATATGATCACGGGGCCGCTGAAGAACCAGGTCGACACGCTTTGGAACGCCTTCTGGTCGGGAGGCATTGCCAACCCGCTCGAAGTCATCGAGCAGATCACCTACCTCCTGTTTCTGCGCGGCCTCGACGAGGAGCAGACCCGCGCCGACAACAAGGCGCGCGTTACGAAACAACCCGTCGAGCGGATGATCTTTCCCGAGGGGCGCGATGCGATCCCGATCCTCGACGAGAACGGTGCTGTCGTCGAACCCGGCCTCGATTACGCGAAGATGCGGTGGAAGTACCTGACCAGCGCGGCCTCCGCCGAGCAGTTCATGATCGTCGACGGCCACGTCTTTCCGTTCCTGCGGACCCTGGGCGGCGATGGCACCTCGTTGGCGCAGCACATGGGCAATGCGCGCTTCACGATCCCCACGCCGGGCCTGCTGACCAAGGTGATCGACCTGATCGCGGAAATCCCGATGGACAGCCGCGATACCAAGGGCGACCTCTACGAATACATGCTGTCGAAGATCGCGAGCGCGGGGCAGAACGGCCAGTTCCGGACCCCGCGCCACATCATCGAGCTGATGGTCGCCATGAGCCGCCCCACACGCAGCGATGTGATCTGTGACCCAGCCTGCGGAACCTGCGGGTTTCTGGTGGCGGCAGGGGAGTACCTGCGCGACCACGACAAGGCGCTGTTCACCGATGCCGATGCCTTGCGCCATTTCCACCACGGCATGTTCCAAGGGTACGACTTCGACAACACCATGCTGCGGATCGGGTCGATGAACATCGCGCTGCACGGGATCGAGGGCGCGGATATCAGCTACAAGGACAGCCTGTCCGAGGGCGTGGCGGGGGATGCGGAGGCGTATAGCCTCGTCCTCGCCAATCCGCCCTTTGCCGGGTCGCTCGACAAGGAGACGACGGCCAAGGATCTGCTACGTGTGGTCGATACCAAGAAGACGGAGCTGCTGTTCATGGCGCTGTTCTTGCGCCAGATGCAGGTCGGCGGGCGCGCGGCGGTGATCGTGCCGGACGGGGTGCTGTTCGGCTCGTCGAAGGCGCACAAGGCACTGCGGCAGATGCTGGTCGAGGATCAGAAGCTGGATGGCATCGTCAACCTGCCCTCGGGGGTATTCAGGCCCTATGCCGGGGTTTCGACGGCCATCGTGTTCTTCACCCGCACGGAATCGGGCGGCACGGAGCATGTGTGGTTCTACGACATGGTAGCGGATGGGCAGAGCCTCGATGACAAGCGCACGCTGTTGGTGCCGGAGGAAAAACAAGGACCTTGGGCGGACCTGACCGAGGCCGAGCACGCCAAGAACAACCTGCCCGACGTGCTGGCCCGGTGGGACGAGCGGGACGGGGCGGAGATCGAGCGCGCCCGCACGGAGCAGAGTTTCTGCGTCCCGAAAGCCGAGATCGCGGCGGCGGGCTATGACCTGTCGATCAACCGCTACAAGGAAGTGGTCCATGAGGAGATCGACCATCGCCCGCCGGGGGAGATTATTGCCGAATTGAAGGTCATGGAGCGGGAGATTGCCGAGGGGCTGGCGGAACTGGAGGCGATGCTGTGACGTGGCCGATGGTGGCGCTGGGGGAGGTTTTCGAGGTTGCAAGAGGTGGATCACCTCGCCCAATTGACGACTATATTACAGATGATGCCGATGGTCTGAACTGGGTGATGATTAGTGATGCTACAGCCAGCTCGAAGGTTATTCGATCAACGAAAAAGAAAATCAGAAAAGAGGGATTGAAAAAGACTCGTGAAGTTCATCCCGGTGATTTCATTCTTTCAAATTCTATGAGCTTTGGCCGTCCATACATCATGGGAATTGACGGCTGCATTCACGATGGATGGTTGCTTCTTCGCCCTCAAGAGAGCAACGTCGATCAAGATTTTTTCTATCACCTTTTAGGTGCGCCAGAAGTTTTTGCACAATTTTCATCGCGAGCGTCTGGCGCAACAGTTAAAAATCTCAATTCCGCTATTGTTCGTGAAACAAAAATCCCCCTCCCGCCGCTGGCGGAGCAGAAGCGGATCGCGGCGATTCTCGACAAGGCGGATGCCCTGCGCCGCAAACGCCGCGAGGCCCTCACCCTCCTCGACACCCTCACCCAATCCATCTTCGTCGAGATGTTTGAGACGCGCCCGATGCCTGTCCGAAGACTTGGAGAGGTGTGTAAAGTTGGAAGTGGCTCAACGCCCTCGCGAAATAGAAAAGAATTTTATGATGGAAAAATCTCGTGGGTAAAAACTACTGAAATTAGAGGGAGGAAAATTGTTACTTCGAATGAAAAAATCTCGGAAGAAGCGGTAAATTCGGCGAATTTAAAAACCTACCCAGTAGGTACTGTATTAGTCGCGATGTATGGCCAAGGTGCTACAAGAGGTCGAGTTGCTACTCTGGGGATTCCCGCGACAATAAATCAAGCGTGTGCTGCTTTGACAGTAGGGGATGAAATTATGTCTGAGTTTCTTTTTCAGCAGTTACGACGACGCTATGATGCGCTTCGATCTTTGGGTCGAGGAGGAAACCAACCTAATTTAAATGCAGGATTGCTAAGATCATTTAAAATTATGGTGCCTTCCCTAGACGAGCAAATTGCATTTTTGGATCGGATCAAGCAAATCGAATCTGTGTCGTGCGTTGGCTTGTTATCTGAATTGCGCCTCGACTCCCTTTTCGCCTCCCTCCAATCCCGCGCCTTTTTGGGTGATTTGTAGCCCTATGTACAGCATACCCCTGTTCAATCCCCGCGTTCAGTCTTGGTCTCTTTCCCGAACCCCGCGAAGGATCGGCCCGTGACGCTCAACTTCACATTCTTGCAGGCCGACTTCCCCGCCATTCACGAAACCATGCGCTCTGCGGAGCGGCAGGCGGGGAGCGACCCGACCGCCGCCGCCTTTCTGGCGGGCAAGGGGATGGAGCTGGCCGTCAAATGGGCCTTCGCCCACGACCCCGGCCTCTCGCCCCCCTTTCAGGACACCATCTCTACCCTGATCCACGACCCGGATTTCCGCCGCCTCGCGGGCGAGCCGATCCACCTGAAATGCAAGTACATCAACCGCATCCGCAACCGCGCCGTCCATGAGGAAAAGCGTGTCTCGCCGCATGAAGTGACCGGCGCGATCAAGGAGCTGTTCCACGTCGCCTACTGGTTCGGGCGCACCTATGGCCGCAAGGAAAAGCCCGCCGATGGGCTGGCGTTCGACCCCGCTGGCCTGAGCGCCCGCGAGGATGCCGTGAAGATGGCGCTCGCGACGATCAGGAAGCAACAGGCCGAACTGGAGGCGAAGGACAAGGCTTTCGAGGCCCTGCGCTCCGGCAAGGCCGCTCTCGACGAACAGCTACAGGCCACCCGCCGCGAGGTCGCCGCCGCCCGCGCCGCCGCCGAGGCAATCCCTGATCCGCATGACTACGGCGAGGCCGAAACCCGCGACCGTTTCATCGACCTGCTGCTGCGCGAGGCCGGATGGTCGGATTTCGTGCAGGGGCGCGATGTGGAATATCGGGTTACGCCGATGCCGAACACGAAAGGCTTCGGCTTTGCGGATTACGTCCTCTGGGGGGCCGATGGCCTGCCCCTCGCGGTGATTGAGGCCAAGCGCACCCGCCACGATGCCCGCAAGGGGCAGCAACAGGCCAAGCTCTACGCCGACGCATTGCAAGAGATGCATGGCCGCCGCCCGGTGATCTTCTACACCAACGGCTACCAGCATTGGATATGGGACGATGCGGCAGGTCGCCCCCCGCGCGCCCTGGGGGGCTTCCTGAAGCGCGACGAGTTGGAACTGATGATCCAGCGGCGCACGACACGCAAGCCGCTGTCCTCCATCGCCCCGAACAAGGCCATCGTGGACCGGCCTTACCAGTTCAGAGCCATCGGGCGCGTCGAAGAGGATTTCGACAAGGGCCGTAACAAGGCGCTACTTGTCATGGCGACCGGAACGGGCAAGACCCGCACCGTCGTCGCGCTGGTCGATGCGATGATGCGCGCGGGGTGGGTCAAGCGGGTGCTGTTCCTCGCCGACCGTGTGAGCCTCGTGAAGCAGGCCGTGGGCGCGTTCAAGACGCATTTGCCCAGCAGCAACCCCGTGAACCTCGTCACCGACAAGACGGGGATGGGGCGCGTCTATGTCTCGACCTATCCGACCATGATGGGCCTGATCGACGGCAAGGTAAAAAAGGACGAGACGGAACGCTCCTTCGGGCCGGGTCATTTCGATCTGGTCGTGATCGACGAGGCGCACCGCTCCGTCTATCGCCGCTACCGCGCGATCTTCGAGTATTTCGATAGCTTCCTCGTCGGCCTGACCGCCACCCCGCGCGACGAGGTGGACCGCGATACCTATTCCCTGTTCGATCTCGAACCGGGCGTGCCGACCGACAGCTACGACCTTGATGTCGCCATCAACGAGGGCTGGCTGGTGCCGCCCGAGCCGATCTCCGTCCCGACCAAGTTCCTGCGCGGCGGGATCACGTATGACGAGTTGCCCGACGATGAAAAAGATCACTGGGACATGCTCGACTGGGACGATGACGATCCGCCCGACGAGGTCTCGTCGGAGGAGCTGAACAAATACCTCTTCAACGAGGACACGGTCGACAAGGTGCTGGGTCACCTGATGACCAACGGCATCCATGTCGAAGGGGGCGAGAAACTCGGCAAGACGATCATCTTCGCCAAGAACCAGAAACACGCGGAGTTCATCGAGGAACGCTTCAACGCGGGCTGGCCGCATCTGGCGGGGCATTTCGCGCGTGTCATCACCCACAAGGCGGATTACGCGCAAAGCCTGATCGACGACTTTTCCATCGTGGGGAAAGACCCGCAGATCGCGATCTCGGTCGATATGCTCGACACGGGGATCGACGTGCCGGAGGTGGTGAACCTCGTCTTCTTCAAGCTGATCCGCTCGAAGACCAAGTTCTGGCAGATGGTAGGGCGGGGAACACGGCTATCTCCGAACCTGTTCGGCCCCGGCCTCGACAAGGACGCCTTTCGCATCCTCGATTTCTGCCAGAACCTTGAATATTTCGGACAAGACCCGCCGAACAAGGACGCGAAGAACGCCAAATCCCTCACGGAACGCTTGTTCGACGCGCGCCTCGGTCTGATCCGCACTATGGAAACAGAAACGGCATCCGGTGGTATGGCTGATCCAGCAGAGGATCTCGACGGCCCTTCCGACGCAAAGCCACGACCGGATGCCATCGTCGCCGATGCCCGCCAGACCTTGCAGGGCGTCGTGGCAGCGATGAACCTCGATAACTTCGTCGTGCGCACCGAACGGGAACTGGTCGAGAAATATCAGCGCGAGGATGCCTGGGCGACGATCACCGATCAAACCATCGATGAGCTGGGCAAGATCGCTGGGTTGCCCTCATCCGCCAGCATGGGAAGCGAGGACGCGAAACGCTTCGACCTGTTGATGTTTAATCTCCAGCTTGCCGTCATTCAGGGCAGCAAGCGGTTCGAGAAATGGAAGCAGCAGCTTGTCGAGATCGCCGCGATGCTGGAGACCAAGACCAATATCCCCGCGATCGCGTGTCACGGCGCATTGCTACAGGACATCCAGAGCGATCAATGGTGGGACGGCATCGATGTACCGTCCCTGGAACTCGTGCGCTTGCGCTTGCGCGACGTGGTGCATCTGATCGAGAAGACCTCGCGCACCATCCTCTATTCGAACTTCGAAGACGAGCTCGGAGAAGGCATCATCATCGACCTGCCGAAAACATCCGGCGTCGATGTGAAGAGCTTCAAACGCAAGGTCCGCGCCTTCTTGAGGGAGCAGGAGAGCAATATCGCCTTGCTCAAGGTCCGCACCGCAAGACCCCTGACGCAAACCGATCTGGATGTGCTGGAAGCCATGCTCGTCTCAGCAGGCATCGGCACGGACGAGGACATGGAAACCGCCCGCACCACTGCCGACGGCTTTGCCGGGTTCATTCGTTCGCTCGTGGGGTTGGACCGCAAAGCCGCAGAGACAGCGTTCAGCGACTTCCTCGATGACGGCGCACGTCCCGACCAGATCGAGTTCATCGGCATGATCGTCGACCATCTGACGGAAAACGGCTCCATGGAGCCGGGCCTTCTATACGAAAGCCCTTTCAAGGATATCGCGCCGAGTGGGCCGGACTCCCTGTTCTCAGACGAGAACGTAAGTAGGATCGTCGAAACCATCGAAACGGTCAGCAACATCGTCGTCGACGCAAAGGCTTCTTGACCGTCAAGATCGCAATCCACCAAACACCTGCTATGCGGCAAAAGCGGGCTTTGCCGGTCACGATCCTGACTTGACGTGCTGACATTGGTCAATGGTGCGCTGACTGACCAAAGCGGCCATTGTTTCAGACGACAGAGGAAAGCGTTGATGCGCCCTCCCCTTCTCGTGATTCAAGTAGCGATCCGTTGCGCGAAATCTGCCGGAAATTTCAGCAAACCGATGACGGTAATTCCAAACAAGACGTTGAAGCGGTTATCCAGTAATTCCTGCACAGATATTGTGGATAACTTGCCATGGATCACGATCAGGCGTCGTCTTTGTAAGCGCGCCACATATGCTCGATGAACTGGCCTTGGGTCATTCCCAACCCTTCGGCCTCGGCCACGATGCCCTCGCCGATCTCAGGCATCACTTTCGGATGCAACTGCATCGTTCTGGGGCTGGGTTTTCGACCGGGCTTCTTACGGGGCGTTCGATCAATGAACCCCCTGCTCTCCCCGACATCGTCGACTTTTCGAATATCCTCCGCTGCCGCAGGTTTTGGTTTGGATTTCAGACCCGCCAGTCTATTTGAGCCGCTCATAGACAGCCTCCGTAAATTGCTCGGCGTTCGCAAGTGCCGCCGTTATGTTGCCTCCGGTTCGCATTTCAGGATCTGCCGCCATTACCGTCAGATCATGGCCATAGGAAAAGATCTCTGAAAACGCTGCTCTTGAAACTAGCGATGGCTGGATCAGGTCGATGCCAGATTCAACGAGTTGTTCTTCTAGTTCTCTCTGAACCCGACTCTTTACCGCTGCACTGGTCTTTGTCAGGACGACGGCGTGCTTGATTGTTCGGCTCAGGGCCTCCTCTTCCTCTTGCACCAGCGCCAATGCCTCTGAACCGATCTCCGCATCGAGCGCAGTCGCCTGCATGGGAACGATCACAAGATCGGCTTGGGAGACGGCGCGGCTGACCAATTGAGAAGCGATCCCTTCCAGATCGACGATGACGATCCGACCGTCACCATCGCTTTTCTTGATAAGCGAGACGATCTCCGAACGACCCACATCGCTATGGACGTTGACGTTGGGAGGCGTAGAGCGACGCGACCATCGTGTGAGCGACTTGTTAGGGTCGCAGTCGAGTACCGTGACCTCGGCACCCATCCTTGCAAACTGTGTGGCCAGGAGAACGGCGCAGGTAGATTTTCCCACACCGCCCTTCGGACTGGCCAGAACGATCACTGGCATTTTACTTACCCGATTTATATCACTAATCCGAAACGTATCTTATACATATCTCTTACCGATAATAAATAGCATACCGGAAAAATATCGGGTTATCTTTTTGTTGACTGTGCCGAAAAAATATCGGGTGCCTTTTAGGTAAATTATATAACCGGAAATATTTCCGGTACGCGACCCGGTAGGCCGGGTCAGGCTCTAGGCGCTGCGCGCCCGGCACACCGAACCGACGAAGCGAGGCTCTGCTAACGCGCTGAGGTCTTCTTCGAAGCCCCCATCCCGTAAGCGCCACCAATCGCTTCCTCGATCCGGCGAGCCGCCTTTTCAGGTAACGATCCTTCGCGCGCGTGCAGGTGGGAGGGGTTGTCCCCATTGTCCATCAGGCAACAAGGACCAAAGACCGCCCAGAGTCGAAGGGACGACCTTGCCTCGTGGTCAATGGGGTCAATCCCCGGCAGTTGTCGTGCCGGTTGAGCCGCCATAGCCGGATCAGGAGCGCCGCAGGCGGCGCGCATCAAGAAGTGGGTGGGAGGGACGCCCTCCCCCGTGACCGTCAAGGACGATCCAGCTGGAGAAGCTGGATCGCCAATGTGGTCGCCCCGAAATTTTTTCCGGCACCGTCTGTTTGGTTGCACGGTTGCGCCTGTGAACGAAGGGCAGGGCAGGGTGCTCGGGTCTGCTCTACAGGAAATAATTTCGCATCGATCCTTGACCGCCACGCCGCCCGAGGAGGGGCTGCGCCCCCCCCTTCCCGGAAAGTGCGAGGGCACTTCCGAGGAAGTGGGGCTGACGCCCATTTTAGAACGGTTCCCCCCGCAACCACCGAGTCCGCTACGCGGATAAGGGCAACGCCGTGCCTGTGGCAAATGTAGGGAATGAAGATAATGAACGCATACGAACAGATTGAAGCCTTTGGCCTTGTTGGCGACCACGCGGAATTTGACATTCCGAACGACGACGATTTGCGCGCCGGGGCCGTGGATGCCGCCTTTGACGGGATTTGCGGTGTGTTGTCCGATAGCGCCCTAGCGGCAGACCTTGAGCCGCTTTTGTGGGGCATGGTGAATCTGTACCACCAGCGCGCCGAGCGCACCGCCCGCGACCGTGGCGAAATGGAAGCCGTCATTCGCGACCTGATCCAGCAGCAGGACGGCAGCGAGATTGCAGACGTGGAATTGCAGGACGCCCAAGCCGAATACGAACGGACCGAGGAGCGCGAAACCGCCCTTATCCTGATGCGCGAACACGCCGCCGACCGATACGAGGAACAGACGG
>ENA-ORXC01001233-ORXC01001233.1-marine-metagenome-genome-assembly--contig:-NODE-1233-length-15411-cov-3.875701_pt1 | contig 15411 bp, 14 predicted proteins | sample MGYA00237865_ERZ511478 | MGnify/ENA metagenome assembly ERZ511478 | reverse complement strand
CGTCGGTCGAGACGGTTCGCCGCGTGGCATCGGTGGGGTCGTATAACTGAGGGAAGAAACGCTCTGCTCCGGGCGCAAGACCGCTGCACGGGGCACCGGAGCCTCGACGGACAGTGCGCTACTGGGTGAGGCCCCGGGTCTGCGCCCGGGGCAGGGTGACAAGAGTTGGGACGAGGGGAGGCGACACGACCGCGCGCAAGGGCTTCGGGGGGAGCCTGACAAGAGCAACAAGCGCGCGGATACTCCGATCGGCCGATACAGGCGGACGGGGGGGGAGAGGGGACTACCACGAGAGCGGCACCTCCGGGGGGAGGGGGCCGCTCTTTTGCCGTGCGGAGCTGTGCGGGGGCGTCGAAGAATCTCCTGCCCCGGACCTGATCCGGGGCCTTCGTGGGCGGCGCGTGCCTTGCTCGAACAGGCCCCGGATCAGGTCCGGGGCAGGGGCAGGGGCAGGGGCAGGGGCAACAGGCGTCCGGGCGACCGCCCTACTCGCCCGCCAAGACCCTCACCGCCTCGGCCACGTCGATGGTGCCGTCGTAGATGGCGCGGCCCGAGATCGCGCCGTCCAGCGCCACGCCGCAATCGCGCAACCGGCGCAGGTCGTCCAGCGACGAGACGCCGCCCGACGCGATCACCGGGGTCGAGATGGCCGAGGCGAGGGCGGCGGTCGCGGCGACGTTCGGCCCCTGCATCGCGCCGTCCTGGTCGATATCGGTGAAGACGATGGCCGCGACCCCCGCATCCTCGAATCGCTTCGCCAGGTCCAGCGCGGGAAGGTCGGTCGTCTCGGCCCAGCCCTCGACCGCCACCTTGCCGCCCCGGGCGTCGATGCCCACGGCGATCTTTCCGGGGTGGCGACGGGCGGATTCGCGCACGAAATCGGGGTTTCGGGCTGCAACGGTCCCCAGCACGACCCGGGCGATGCCGCGTTCCAGCCACAGGTCGACGGTTTTCGCATCCCGCACCCCGCCACCCAGTTGGACGGGCAGGGAAATTCCGTCTAGAATGCGGCGGACGATACCGTCATTGACCGGCGCTCCGCTGAACGCCCCGTTGAGGTCGACCAGATGCAGCCACCCGGCCCCCGCCTTCTCGAATGCCTGCGCCTGCGCGACGGGATCGTCGTTATAGACGGTCGCGTCCTCCATCCTGCCGCGCAGCAGGCGCACGCAGGCACCGTCCTTCAGATCGATGGCGGGGTAGAAGGTCATCATGGGTCGTCTCTCCTGGCGAGGGCAGCGTGAGCGTGCGGGCGGCGGTCGTCGCGCTATGCGTCTTTCTTTCGCTACTGGCAAGTGCCGGGGTGGCCGAAGTGATGCGGGCGCCCCCCATCTCCCCGGCCTCCAAGATCGAGCGCACCCCCACGGTGAAGCCCGACCGCGCCATTCCCGCGACCCTGCCGAAGGGGGTGAGCGTCGCGCGCCAATGCGTCGGCTCGACGATCTTCTCGCGGGTCATCGACGCCAAGGGAACGCGCGAGTTCACCGCCCGGTTCTCGCAGACGGCTTTCGACGACATGGTGGGCGCGGGCTGCACGCGCATCCAGCAAGGCTGCAATACCTGCAAGGTCGAGTATACCGGCTGCACCGCGCAGCAGCGGGCGATGTGCTCGGACGGCGATTGTCTGGAGCGGGTGTGCACGCGGCGCATGATCTGCTCGGTCAAGGCGTGCAAGGCCTATAGCGACAAGGCCCCGCCGTGCCGGGCGCGCTTTGCGCGGCATGCCTGCCTCGAATCCGCTTTTGATCCCCTCGACAGCACGGCCGCACCGCGCGAATAATCTCTCCGCATCGAGGGAGGGAAACCGCATGGATACGGGACTGGACGGCGCGCGCGTGATCGTCACGGCGGGGGCGGCGGGCATCGGGCGCGAGATCGCCCGCGCCTTTCGCGAGGAGGGGGCCGAGGTCGCCGTCTGCGATATCGATGCGGAGGCGGTCGCGGCGATGGACGACGACGGTATCCGCGCGCAGGTCTGCGATGTGGCCGACCGTGCGGCGCTGCGCGATTTCATCTCGGAAGCGGGGGCGGCGATGGGGGGCGTGGACTGCCTCGTCAACAATGCCGGGATCGCGGGGCCGACGGCGCGGGTCGAGGATATCGATCCCGGGGATTGGGACCGGTGCGTCGATATCTGCCTGACCGCGCAGTTCATCGGGGTGCAGGCGGCGCTGCCGTTCCTGCGCGAGAGTTCCAATGCCTCCATCGTCAACCTGTCTTCGGCGGCGGGAAAGTTCGGCTTCGCGCTGCGCACGCCCTATGCGGCGGCGAAATGGGGGGTGATCGGGTTCACCAAATCGCTGTCGGTCGAATTGGGACCGGAGGGCATCCGCGCCAATGCGATCCTGCCCGGTCTCGTCGCCGGGGACCGCATCCGCCGGGTGATCGAGGCGAAAGCCCAGCGGCAGGGCCGGGCGTTCGCCGAGGCGGAGGCCGATGCGCTGGCGCTGACGGGGCTGCGCTCCTACGTCACCCAGCGGCAGATCGCGGATCAGATCGTGTTTCTGGCCAGCGAGCGCGGGCGCACGATCTCGGGTCAGGCGGTGTCGGTCTGCGCGGATACGCAGGCGCTGCTGTGATCCCCCTGCCGACCCTGAACTACGAGGAGGCCGCCCCCGGCATCGTCTGCGGGGTGGACGAGGTGGGGCGGGGGCCGTGGGCGGGGCCGCTGGTGGCCGCCGCCGTGGTTCTGGACCGTGCGGCGATTCCCGAAGGCATCCGCGATTCCAAGACCCTGACCAAGAAGCGCCTGGGCATGATCGCCGCGATGATCCGGGAGAGTGCCGTCGTCGGCATCGGCGAGGTGGACGTGCCGGAACTGGACCGGATCGGCCTGACCCGGGCCAACGATCTGGCGATGGTGCGGGCCGTCGACGCGCTGCCCATGCGGCCCGCCCGGGCGCTGACGGATGGTCGGCGGGTGCCGCAGGGGCTGTCCTGCCCTGCCATCCCGATCGTCAGGGGCGACGGCATCTCCCTCAGCATCGCCGCCGCGTCGATCGTGGCGAAGGTGTATCGCGACGATCTGATGCGCATCCTCGCCCTGCGCCATCCCGGTTACGGCTGGGAGACGAATGCCGGGTACGGCACCCGCGCGCATGGGGAAGCGTTGAAAAACCTGGGGATAACCTGTGAACATCGGCGCTGTTTCGCCCCCGTTCGAAAGAGACTGGATGAACAAAATGGCGTAGATTGCTGAATCCAGTCATTTTTTCGTTGACCGGTGGACTCCTCCCGTAGCATCTTCACATCGAAGATCAGCCGAACGGGATAAAGTCATGCGAACACAAGCAAAAATCAAATCGACGACCAAACGCTCGGTTTCCCTGCCTCTCGACACCGTGATCGTGGGCGATTGCATCGCGGCGATGAACGCCCTGCCGGAGAAGTCGGTGGACCTGATCTTCGCGGACCCGCCCTATAATCTGCAATTGGGGGGAGAACTGCGCCGCCCCAACGAGAGCGTGGTCGAGGGCGTCACCGAGAAGTGGGACCAGTTCGGCGGCGGCTTCGCGGCCTATGATCGCTTCACGGATGCCTGGCTGAAGGCGGCGCGCCGGGTGCTGAAGGATGACGGCGCGCTGTGGGTGATCGGCAGCTATCACAATATCTTCCGCGTCGGCACGGCCTTGCAGGATCTGGACTTCTGGATCCTCAATGACATCGTGTGGCGCAAGACGAACCCGATGCCGAACTTTCGCGGGAAACGCTTCACCAATGCCCATGAGACGCTGATCTGGTGCGCGAAATCGCCGGATGCGAAATACACCTTCAACTACGAGGCGATGAAGGCCCTGAACGAGGACCTGCAGATGCGCTCCGACTGGGTGATGCCGATCTGCACGGGGGGCGAGCGGCTGAAGGACGAGAACGGCAGGAAGGCGCACCCGACCCAGAAGCCCGAGGCGCTGCTGCACCGTCTGCTGCTGGCCGCGACCCGGCCCGGGGATGTGGTGCTGGACCCGTTCTTCGGCGTCGGAACCACCGGCGCGGTCGCCAAGCGGCTGGGCCGCCGGTTCATCGGGATCGAGCGCGAGGAGAGCTATGCCGCCGTTGCGCAGGGCCGCGTGGATTCCATCGCCCCCTACGAGCCGCGCGCCCGGTCGGTGACGCAGCCCAAACGCTCCGCCCCCCGCGTCCCCTTCGGCACATTGGTCGAGCGGCGCATGGTCGAGCCGGGGACGACGCTGTTCTCGACCAACCGCCGCCACAGCGCGATGGTCCGGGCCGACGGCACGCTGGAGGTGGGCAAGGATACCGGCTCGATCCACCGCGTCGGCGCGCTGGTGCAGGGGGCCGAGGCGTGCAACGGCTGGACCTTCTGGCATATCGACCGCGAGGACGGCCTCGCGCCCATCGACACCCTGCGCCAGGTGATCCGCGACGAGATGGCGACGGCGGCCTGATCGGCGCGGGGAACCCCGATGCGGAACCCCGATCCCCGCGCCCGCGTTCTCCGGATATGAAATCCCCTATCCGGAGAACACCGATGCTCAGACCGATCCTCCTCGCCACGACCCTGCTTGCGCTTCCGGCTTCCGCCTTCGCGGCGGCGCATGGCGAAAAGCCCGACCCCGTCACCGTGACCCTGAAGGGACCGGACGGGGCGGATCACGGCACCGTGACGCTGACCCAGATGGACGGCGTCGTCCTGCTGCATGCCGACCTCAAGGGCCTGCCCGAGGGTGCGCACGGCTTCCATATCCACGAAAACGGCACCTGCGCCCCCGATTTCGCGGCGGCAGGCGGGCATTACAACCCGGACGGCAAGGAGCACGGCTTCGCGGGGGAGGGGCCGCATGCGGGCGACATGGCCAATCTCTTCGCCACGGCGGCGGGTGACGTGATGGCGGACGTGCTCAACCCGCGTGTCAGTCTGGTCGAGGGCCACGACCACACCCTGTTCGACGAGAACGGCAGCGCCATCATCATCCACGAGAAGGCCGACAGCTACGGCAAGGATGCCGGGGCGGGCGGGCGCATCGCCTGCGGCGTGATCGAACGCTGACCGATCGGCGGATGGCGCCTTCTCAGGAGGCGACATCCGGGCCGAACATCAGGTCTTCCAGATCGGCGGAGGCCCGTTGCAGGCGCGGCACCCAGGTCTTCGCCTCGTCGAAGCCGAGGCGCTGGACCGGCGCGTGGAAGGCGAGGGCGGCGACGAAGCGCCCCTCCGGATCGCGCACCGGGGTCGCGACCGCCACCATCCCGGCCATGAATTCCTCGTTGTCCCACGAATACCCCGCCTGCCCGATGGCATCGAGTTCGCGGCGCAGGCGGTCGGGGGTCGAGATCGCGTTCGGTCCCTCCACCGTCAGCGCCATCGAGCGCAGCAACCGCTCGCGCCCGGCATCGTCGTGACTGGCGAGGAACAGCTTGCCGCTGGCGGTGCAGTGGAACGGCACTTCCGCCCCGATGGGCAACTGATAGCGCAGGGGCCACGGCGTATCCACGCGGTCGAGATAGGTCATCCCGCTTTCCCCCGGCACCGCGAAGTTGCACGTCTCGCGCAACTCGGTCGCCAGCCCGGTCAGAACCATGAGCCGCGCGATGTGCAGTTGCGACGCCATCAAGAGGCCGGAGGCGAAGCGCCGGGTGCGCCGCGCCGGTCGCAACCGCCCCCCCACCGAATCACGAATGAGGAAACCTTCCTCCTCCAGCGTCGTGCACAGGCGGTGCAGGGTCGGCTTGGGCAGATCGATGGTCTCGCCCAGTTCCGCGACCGAGAGCGGTCGCCCGGCATTCGCCAGCGTTTCGAGGATGAAGATCATCCTCATATTCGTCGGGATTCGGTCATTCGCATCGGTCATGCGAGCAATCTATAGTCAAAAGTCGACAAAATCGCTTTGAAAATTTTGAGAAGTATGGTCTTGGTTTTTGAAAGTGATGGGGGTTGGCGTGGAATTCGACTATGTCGTGATAGGGGCCGGATCGGCGGGCTGTGCTGTCGCCGCGCGGTTGTCGGAGGGGGGCGATGCGACGGTCGGGCTGCTCGAAGCGGGCGGGCGCGACTCGAATCCGTGGATCCACATCCCCGTCGGCTACTTCAAGACGATGAACAATCCGTCGGTCGACTGGATGTACATGACCGAGCCGGATCCCGGCCTGAACGGGCGTCGTCTGCCCTGGCCGCGCGGCAAGGTGCTGGGCGGGTCCAGTTCGCTCAACGGCCTGCTCTACGTGCGCGGGCAGGGCGAGGATTACGACGGCTGGCGGCAGGCGGGCAATACCGGCTGGGGCTGGGACGACGTGCTCCCCTACTTTCGCCGCGCCGAACGGCAGGAGCGCGGGGAGAGCGAGTTCCACGGGGCCGACGGGCCGCTCTCCGTCTCGAACATGCGCCTGTCGCGCCGCATCTGCGACGAATGGGTCGAGGCGGCGCAGGCGGCTGGCTATGCCTATAACGAGGATTACAACGGCGCGACGCAGGAAGGGGTGGGGTACTTCCAGTTGACCACCGCGAACGGTGTCCGCTGCTCCTCGGCGACCGCGTACCTGAAACCCAACCGCAAGCGCCCGAATCTCGATATCGTCACCCGCGCCCATGTGAAGCGCATCGTCTTCGATGCCGACAAGCGCGCCACCGGCGTCGAGATCCTGCGCGGCGGCAGGACCGAGATCATCCGCGCCCGCCGCGAGGTGATCCTGTGCGCCGGGGCGCTCGGCTCGCCGCAGATCCTGATGCTGTCGGGCATCGGTCCCGGCGCGCATCTGGCCGAGGTCGGCATCGACGCGGTGCACGAGGCTGCGGCGGTCGGCACCAATCTTCAGGATCATCTGCAAGCGCGCCTGATCTACAAATGCACCCGCCCGACGATGAACAACGAGGTGCGCAGCCTGTTCGGCAAGATGAAGATCGCCGCCGAATACGCGCTCAGGCGTTCCGGCCCGATGACCATGGCGGCCAGCCTCGCGGTCGGCTTCATGAAGACGCGGCCCGAGGTCGCCACCCCCGACATCCAGTTCCATATCCAGCCCTGGAGCGCGGACAGCACCCACGAGGGCGTGCATCCCTTCTCTGCCTTTACCGCGTCGGTGTGCCAGTTGCGGCCCGAAAGTACCGGGCATCTGCTGCTCGACCCCGCAAACACGCTGGGCGCGCCGAAGATTCACCCGAACTACCTCGCCACCCCCCTCGATTGCGCGACGGCGGTGGCCGGGGTGCGGATCGCGCGGGCCATTTCGGGGCATGAGCCGCTGAAGGGCGCGATTACCGAGGAACTGCGCCCCGGCCCGACCAATACCACCGACGAGGAACTGCTGGACTGGGTGCGCAATACCGCCTCCTCGATCTATCACCCGACCGGCACGTGCCGCATGGGGCAGGATGCGGGATCGGTGGTCGACGAGCGGCTGCGCGTGCGCGGGGTCACCGGATTGCGGGTGGCGGACTGTTCCATCATGCCGAAGATCGTGTCTGGTAATACCAATGCCCCCGCCATAATGATCGGCGAGAAACTCTCGGACATGGTGCGCGAGGACGCGACGCGGGCCACCCCGCCGAGCGCGCGACATATAGTAGGAGCCGCTTGAATGTGGGAAACGGTCGCTGATTTCAGCGCAATCATCATCGCGGATCTGGTCCTGTCGGGCGACAACGCCCTGATCATCGGCATGGCGGCGGCGGGTCTCGCGCCCGAATTGCGCAAGAAGGCCATCCTGTACGGCATGATCATCGCGGCGGTGCTGCGCATCGTCTTCGCCGTCATCGCGACCAAGCTGCTGGGCATCCCCGGCCTGCTGTTCTTCGGCGGGGTACTGCTGCTCTATGTGTGCTGGCACCTCTACGGCGATATCCGCGCGCATACGGATCACAAGGCCGAACTCGCGCTGGAAGAGGCCGAAGACGGCGGATACCAGGGCGCGCCGAAGAAGACGATGCGCCAGGCGCTGATCACCATTACCATCGCCGATGTCTCCATGTCGCTCGACAACGTGCTGGCGGTGGCGGCCATCGCGGACGGGGATACGACGAAACTGGTCTTCGGCCTCGGCCTCGCCATCCTGCTGATGGCCTTCGCCGCGACGCTGATCATGAAGTTGCTGGCCAAGTATCCGGCGATTTCATGGGCCGGTCTGGCCGTATTGCTCTACGTCGCGTTCGAGATGCTGTATCGCGGCGTCACCAATTGCGACACCGGCATCGGCCCGCTGATCGGTTTCCTGTCGGAGGCCCAATGCGTGCCGTCGGGGAAGGGGGGGCATTGATCCCGCATCTTCCCCCCGCGCCGACCCGCCCGATCGGCCATGCCGGTGCAGGCGACCCGATCCCCGGCATTCCCGGAAACGCGCTTTCCGGATGCCGCCCGAAATCCCCGACCGGTGGGTCGGGTGAATGCCCGGAAACCGTATTCATGTATCAGCAGTCTTGTACAAGAGTGCATGTCCATGATACGAGCGGGCATTACGATACGACGCCCACGGCAGGGTTGATCCGTTGCCGGGGGCCAAGAGAAGAAATGAACAAGCAATTCCAAGGGAGTGAAGTATGAAACTGCTCAAAAGCGCTGTCATGGGCGCGGCAATCGCGGCCCTCTCGACCGCCGCCTTCGCTGAAACCGTCATCCGCGTCCAATCCGTGATCCCGTCCAAGGCCGACGAGGTCTTCATGCTCGAAGACTTCGCCAAGGACGTCTCCGACCTGACGGGCGGCAGCCTGAAGATCGAGGTCCTGCCCGCCGGTGCCGTGGTCGGCGTGAAGGAAACCCTCGACGCGGTCGACAAGGGCCTGATCGAGGGCGGCTTCGCGTGGACCCACTACTGGTCCGGCAAGCACCCCGCCGCCATGCTGTTCGGCTCGCCCGTCGCGGGCGCGGGCGTCGGCATCGACAATATCGCCTTCCTGTCGTGGTTCCAGTACGGCGGCGGCAAGGAGCTGTACGACCGGCTCTGGGACGAGATGGACATCAACGTGAAGGGCTTCATGCTCCAGCCCGTCGGTCCCGAAGCCCTCGGCTGGTTCAAGGAACCCATCGCGTCGATGGATGATTTCCGCAAGTACCGCTTCCGCACGCCCCCCGGCATCCCCGGCCAGACCTACAAGGATATCGGCGTGGCCTCGGTCGCCATGGGCGGCGGTGATATCCTCCCCGCGCTGGAAAAAGGTGTCATCGACGCCGCCGAGTGGTGCTGCCCCAAGCCCGACTCGGTCTTCGGCTTCCAGAAGGTGCTCAAGCACTACTATCTTCAGGGCCTGCATCAGGTCGTCGTGAATGCCGACATGTACATCAACGGCGATGTGTATGACGGCCTGACCGATCTGGAGAAGAAGGCTCTCGAAGTCGCGGCCAATGCCTCGCTGTCCAAGTCGATGTCCTACCGCATCTACGAGAACGGCAAGGCACTCAAGAAGCTGGTCGAGGAAGACGGCGTCATCCTGCATGACACCCCTGCCGACTACTTCCCCGCGTACATGAACGCGGCGAAGACCGCGCTGGAGACGAACTCCGCCGAGAACGAGTTCTTCGCCGAGGTCTGGCAGAGCCAGAAGGACTTCGCCGCCATCGCCGTTCCCTTCTGGGCCGGTGCACAGGCGTCGAACGCCGCGCTCGGCAAGGCCTTCGCGGATTCCGTCGCGAAGAAGTAAGTCGATGACGACCGCACCCTCTCCCGCTCGCGGGGGAGGGTGCTTTCCTTCCGCCTCCCGGTCAACGAGCCGGGTCGCTGTGGCCTTCGGGCCATTTCCGCATCCGGTGCGCCCGATGCAGACAATCAAGAAAATCATGGGGGAATGACCGATGGCCAACGAGCCTGGGATCGGCGAACTCGACATCACCGACGAACTGATCGCCGAACGGCGCGCCGAACCACCCGGTCAGACGCCCGAGGACATGACGCCCTGGCAGCGGCCCATCGTGTCCTTCATCGACCTGCTCAACCTGTGGGCCGGTCGTCTCATCTGCCTGCTGCTGGTCCCGCTGATCTTCGTCATGGTGTTCGAGGTCGTCTCGCGCACCGGCTACGGCATGCTCGTCGCGAACGACATGGCCGACGAGGCGCGCGCCTGGGGCTTCGGCCCGACGCTGTGGGTGTACGATATCAGCCGCATGGTCGGCGGCGTCCTGTTCATGGGGGCGGCGGGCTATGCCCTGCTGCGCGGCGTGCATATCCGCGCCGACTTCCTGTACCGCAACTGGTCGCCGAAGACGCAGGCGACGGTCGACGCGGTCCTCTACATGGCGTTCTACCTGCCCGCGATGCTGTTCTTCTTCTGGAGCGCGCTGGATTTCGCCCTCGATTCCCTGGGCTGGCGCGGTTGGGGCAAGGATTGGGGGCGCTGGGAACAGGCGAGCGACTCGACCTGGGCGCCGATCCTGTGGCCCGCGCGCATCTTCATGCCCATCGGGGCCTTCCTGCTGTTGTTGCAGGGCTTTCCCGAGTTGTTCCGCGCGTTCCACCAGATGGGCAAGGAGCGCGAGGCGAAGTTCCTCAGGATCTTCGTCCCCTACCTGATCGTCCTCGCCATCGTCTTCGTCGGGGTCTTCTATCCGAAGATCCTGCCGCTGGGTGACTGGTTCGGGGGCCTGTTCGGCGATGCGGTCAGCATCGACAAGCCGACCATCGGGCTGTGGATGCTGGGCGCGATGCTGTTCTCGATCTTCGTCGGGTTCCCGATCTCCTTCACGCTGATCTTCCTCGGCTTCGTGTTCGGCACCTGGGGGTTCAACAGTGATCTGACGTTTTACCTCCTCACGCTCCAGACCAACTCCACCATGCTCGACGACCAGCTCGTCGCCGTGCCGCTCTTCATCTTCATGGGCATCATGATGGAGAAGGCGGGGCTGATGGAACGGTTGTTCATGGCCGTGCAGTTGATGATGTCGCGTACGCGCGGCGCGCTGTTCATCGCCGTCCTCTTCGTCTCGACCATCTTCGCCGCCGCGACCGGCATCGTCGGGGCCTCGGTCACGATCCTGGGGATCATGGCCGCCAAGACGATGAACCGCTCCGGCTACGACGTGCGGATGGCCGCCGGAACCATCACGGCGGGCGGGACGCTCGGCATCCTGATCCCGCCCTCGATCATGCTGATCGTCATGGGGCCGGTGCTGGAAGTGCCGGTGACCGACCTGTTCCGCGCCGCGATCATCCCCGGCGTGATGCTGGCGGGGCTGTACATGCTGTACGCGATCGGGCGTTGCTGGCTGAACCCCAGTCTCGGCCCGATCCTGCCGCCGGACGAGCAGCCGCAGACCTCGCCCTACTACCTGCTGGAAGTCGCCATCGTGATGGCGGCGCTGGTCGCCTTCATCTGGCTGTGCACGCTGGGGGCGGCGGGTGTGCTGGCGTTCTTCCCGTTCGGGGGGCTGATCATCCCGGTCCTGTGGATCGTGTTCATGTTCGTCACGTTCCAGGTGATGCGCCGGGTCAAGCCGGGGGGCTTCTACTTCTCGGATCTCTGGTACGAGTTCTTCATGGGTCTCGTGCCGCCGACCGTGCTGATCTCGTTCGCATTGGGTTCGATCCTGCTGGGCTGGGCGACACCGGCGGAGGCGGCGGCCTGCGGGGCCTTCGGGTCGATGCTGCTGTCGGTCATGTACCGCAAGTTCACGATCACGGGGCTGTACGACACGCTGATCAAGACGCTGGAAATCACCGTCCTGATCATGTTCCTCGTCGCCGCGTCCAACTTCTTCGGGGCCGTGTTCTCGAATCTGGGCACGCCGAAGATGCTGACGGAACTGCTGCTGTCGATGGATCTGGGCGCGGTGGCGACGTTGATCCTGATCATGGCGCTGATCTTCCTGCTCGGCTGGCCGCTGGAATGGGTGCCGATCGTGCTGATCATCGTGCCGATCCTGATGCCGGTGGTCGAGACGCTCGGCCCCGCCTTCGGGATGGAGCGGGTCGACCTGCTGGTCTGGTTCGCCATCCTCGTGGCGGTCAATCTCCAGACGGCGTGGCTCTCGCCCCCCGTCGCGCTGTCGGCGTACTTCCTGAAGGGGGTGGTGCCGGAATGGGATCTGAAGGACATCTATTTCGGCATGATGCAGTTCATGGTCATCCAGGTCATCGGCCTGACCCTGATCTTCCTGTTCCCGCAGATCGCGCTGTGGTTGCCGATGTGGCTCGATAGCTGACCCTCCTGTCACCGCCTGTGAAAAAGCCGCGCCGGGATGACCGGCGCGGCTTTTTTCGTCGGGGGGGGGAGGGTAGAGCGGGTGAGCGGGATCACCCTTCCGGACGGTTGGCAGGCGGGTCGTTCCTGCTCCGGATGGCGTTCGCCGTGGAAAGAGGCCCCGGATCGGGGTCTGGGGCAGGGGATATTCTCGAAGACGGTCAGTCATTGCCGCCGTTGGTATCAGGCCAACGGCCTTTATCATTGACCGTTCCGGAAGAATGCCTCTGCCCCGGACCCCGATCCGGGGCCTCGCGGAGCGGCGCACTACTCGTCAAGGCCCCGGGGTGTCCGTGCAGCGGCTGCGCCCGGGGCAGAGCGGTACTCCCCGCAAATCACGCCTTCTCCTGCAACCGCTCCTCCAGCACTTCGAGGTCGGCTTCCAGCTTGCGCATCGCTACCTCGTCGGCCTGTTCGGTCACGCGGCCAAGCTGGTCGGCGGCGCGGGTCAGGGCGTCGGCGCTGGCGGCGATGACGGCGTCGCGTTCGGCCCCGGGGGAGCGATGGGTGGCCCGGGCGGCGCGCTGCACGACGCTGTAGAGCGCCAGCAGCAACCGCTTCACCGGCTGATGCACCCGCCGGGCAAAGCCGTCATCGGCCCGCACTCGGGTTTCCAGCTTCGACGTCTTTTCGGCCAGCGAGCCGATGGCGGCGCGGATGGCATCGGTCCCCTCCGCCCCCTCGGCCACGTCGCCCCGGGCTTCCAGAAACGCCGAGACGGCATCGCGCAACTCGGTTTCCAGCGGCGGATCGGCGACGGGCGGCTTTTCGACCGTCTGTTCCACCTTCGGCACGCTGGCCGCGTCGGGCAGACCCTGCTCTTGCGACAGGGACCACCGGACCCAGACGCCCACGGCGATGATGGTGCCGAACAGGATCAGGAATTGCATGGCGACCTCGTGGTAGGGGTGTCGATCAGGATACGCCGACGACGACCCACATGATCAGGATGAACAGGAACGTCCCCGTCCAGACCCAGGATGCGAGCCAGGTGCGGCGCAGCGGGCGATGGGACGGGTCGTTGAAGAAATGCTTCATGCGCTCCGCCGACGTGCCCACGGGCGGTGCGGCGGTGGTGGAGGGGGGCGTTTCGGCCTCGCCATAGGGCCAGGCCATGCGCCGCATGACGACGACCTGGTAGTAGATGGCCCGGGCGAGGGCGGCGGTGAGGCACAGGGCCAGCAGCGGTTTGGCCAGATAAAGCAGAATGTCCATTCGATTCTCCTTGAACGAAGGCGCGGGCGGGATACCCGCGCCCCCTGTATCAGTGAACCGTCAGCGCGTCGCCCGCATCCTCGGAATTTTCCGGCGGAGGCGGGGCCGGGGCGACGACGGCGTCTCCCATGATGAGGCCATCCGCGCTCGCTGTCACTGTGACTGTTGTGCCATCCTTCACCGATCCCGCCAGAATCCGCTCCGCCAGCGGATCCTCCAGCGCCTTCTGGATCACGCGCTTCAGCGGACGCGCGCCGTAGGCGGGGTCGTAGCCGCGATCCGCCAGCCAGGTGCGGGCCTCGTCATCCAGCGAAATGCCGATCTTGCGGTCGGCGAGGCGCTTTGTCAGGCGGCCAAGCTGGATATCGACGATTCCCGTCATGTGCTCGCGGGCGAGGCGGTCGAAGATGATGATTTCGTCCAGCCGGTTCAGGAATTCCGGACGGAAATGCGCCTTCACCGCTTCCATCACCGCATCACGCGCCGGTCCCATCGCGGCCCCGTCGGCCATGGCGGTCAGGGCCTGCGACCCGAGATTCGAGGTCAGGATGATGATCGTGTTGCGGAAATCGACCGTGCGGCCCTGTCCGTCGGTCAGACGGCCTTCGTCCAGCACCTGCAACAGCACGTTGAAGACATCCGGATGCGCCTTTTCCACCTCGTCGAACAGCACGACCTGATAGGGCCGCCGCCGCACGGCCTCGGTCAGCACGCCGCCCTCGTCGTATCCGACATAGCCGGGGGGGGCGCCGATCAGGCGGGCGACGGAGTGCTTCTCCATGAATTCGCTCATGTCGATGCGGGCCATCGCCGTATCGTCGTCGAACAGGAACAGGGCCAGTGCCTTGGTCAACTCGGTCTTGCCCACACCCGTGGGGCCGAGGAACAGGAAGCTGCCCAGCGGCTTGTTCGGGTCGGAGATTCCGGCCCGCGCGCGGCGCACGGCGCGGGAAACGGCGGTGACCGCCTCCTCCTGACCGATCACGCGCTTGGTGATCTCCTCCTCCATGCGCAGCAGCTTCTCGCGCTCGCCCTCCAGCATCTTGTCGACCGGCACACCGGTCCAGCGGCTGACGACCGCCGCGATATGTTCGGGCGCGACCGCTTCCTCGACCAGCACGTCGTTCTCGGCGGCCTCTGCATCGGCCAGCTTCTTCTCCAGTTCGGGGATGAGGCCGTAGGACAACTGCCCCGCCTTGGCCAGATCGCCGCGCCGTTTCGCATCGTCGAGTTCGTTGCGCGCGTGGTCGAGTTGCTCCTTCACGTCGCGTGCATCGGCCAGCTTCTCGCGCTCGGCCTCCCACTGGGCGGTCAGGGCGAGGGAGTGTTCCTCCAGTTGTTCGAGCGAATCCTCCAGCTTCTTCAGCCGGTCGACGGACCCCTGGTCCGTCTCCTTCTTCAGTGCCTCGGCCTCGATCTTCTTCTGGATGATCTCGCGGTCCAGGGCATCGAGTTCCTCGGGCTTGGAATCGACCTCCATGCGCAACCGCGAGGCCGCCTCGTCCATCAGGTCGATGGCCTTGTCGGGCAGGAAGCGGTCGGCGATGTAGCGGTTGGACAGGGTCGCCGCCGAGACCAGCGCGGAATCGGAGATGCGCACCCCGTGATGGACCTCGTATTTCTCCTTCAGGCCGCGCAGGATCGAGATGGTGTCCTGCACCGTGGGTTCGGCCACGAGGATGGGCTGGAAGCGGCGGGCGAGGGCCGCGTCCTTCTCGACATGCTTGCGGTATTCATCCAGCGTGGTCGCGCCGATGCAGTGAAGCTGACCGCGCGCGAGTGCAGGTTTCAGCAAGTTGGACGCATCCATGGCCCCATCGGTCTTGCCCGCGCCAACCAATGTGTGCATCTCGTCGATGAACAGAATAATGCCGCCCGCTTCGGCCTCGACTTCGGAGAGCACGGCCTTCAGCCGCTCCTCGAATTCGCCGCGATACTTCGCGCCCGCGATCAGGCTGCCCATGTCCAGCGCCATCAGCTTCTTGTCGCGCAGGGATTCCGGCACGTCGCCGTCCACGATGCGGCGGGCGAGACCCTCGGCGATGGCGGTCTTGCCGACGCCCGGCTCGCCGATGATG
>ENA-ORXC01001232-ORXC01001232.1-marine-metagenome-genome-assembly--contig:-NODE-1232-length-15423-cov-6.938095_pt1 | contig 15423 bp, 16 predicted proteins | sample MGYA00237865_ERZ511478 | MGnify/ENA metagenome assembly ERZ511478 | reverse complement strand
CGCCACACGCCGGGGAGGGGGTCGACGGTCACCCCCGCGGCGGGGGTCGCCGCCCACGCGGTGAGCGCCGCCACCCGCGCCGCCGCGTCGGCCGTGGCGGCGGCGGCGGCGGCGGCGGCGGCCGCGGCGTCGGCCGCCGCGCCGCCGTCGGCCTTGGCACGCCCGCCGGTCGGGGGCGGCGGCGGGCCGGCGGCGGCCGGCACGTTGGGGTTGCGAGAGCGGCGCAGGGGTGGGGGCGCGCACTCGAGGCCCTTGCTGCTCGGCGCTCCCACCCCACGGTGTGTGGGGGCGTGGGCGGCCGGTCACGCCGGCGCGGCGGGCATGGCCCCTCACGAGTCGCGCCCGGCAGCGGTGCGCGGGCGCGCTCACCGCGTGTGGCGGGCGTGAAGGAGCCACTGACGCGGCTTTTGCAGCCGCGCGGGTCGATTGGGGGCGCGGGGTCGGGGGCATCGAGACGGGCGGAGATTGTCAATCTGCCGCGGGGCTGCAACTCTCGGGCAACCAACGGGCGGCGTCGGGAAGCGCCGGCTGCTGCACGGGCCTGCCATTCCCAGCGGCGGTGGGTGGCTCCCCCGCGCCGCCGCTCTTGCGAGTGCCGACCGTGGGCGGTTGCCGGCCACTTTCCGGGCCGCCGCCGCGGAAGGAGGAGGGAGGGTGGCGGGTGCCCGGCGCGGCACCGCCGCCACGGCTGACGGTCGGCGGCGGCCCGGTGCCGTCCTCGAATCGCCCTGACACGTGCGGGGAGCGTCTGGGTGGGGGGGGGGGGGGGGGGGGGGGGGGGGGGGGGGGGGGGGGGGGTGTCCCCAACAAAAGGGGTCCCCTCGATGGATCGCGCCACGCCCCTCCTCGCGCGTGGCAGACGGCGCCGCGCCGCCCTGCCGTGGGCCCAGTGACCCACGGGGCGGGTGACCCGCGCCGCCGCCGACGGGCGGCGCGCGTGCAAGTCGCGGGCGCGCCGGACGGGGGCGGCGGCGGGCGGCGCCCCGCCCCGACCATCGCCGGTGGGTGGCGCTGCCCCGGTCCTCGTGCGGCGGCCCGCGCTCGGTATGGCCGTCGCCCAGCCGCCCGACGCGGCGGGCGGGGATGCGAGGACGGCCACCCGCCGCCGCCAAGACGGGTGGCCACCACGGCCCCGCCGGCGGTGGTGTCGCGGTTAAAAGCGCACGGCGGGGGCGCCGCCGGTTGGACCCACCGACCGCCAACCACCACGACACGCCGGCGTTGCCTCCCGACCGCCTTCCCCGCGTCCGACTTGCGCTGCGCTTCCCTCCCGCCTGAACAAGCCGGCCTCCCTTCCCTTGCCCCCTTGCAAGCCTTTGAGCCTCCAAACCCCTCCCCCCTCCCCCCCGCCGCCCCTCTGGCAGTGCCATGGAGCAAACGACGCGCGCCGACGCGGTCCCCCTCCCCCTGCCCCCACGCCGCCGAAGCAGCCGCCGCTGGGCTGCCGCCGCCGCCGCCGCTGCCGCCGCGGTCCTGACCACGGCCGCCGCCGCGGCGGTCACGGGCGCCACCCCTGCGCCGGCGCCGACGACCGGCGCGCAGTTTGTGGCGTCCATTGACGTGTCCCCCGGCGGGGGCCCGCCGGCACCGCCGCGGTCGCCGTCGACGGTGGCGCCGTCGGCCGGTGGGATGACGGCCGCCGCGGCGGCGTCAACGGCGGGCGCCCCATTGGTGGCTGCCGTCGACGTGCCCACGTGTGGGGGCGCGGCGGCCAGGCCGCCGTCGCCCCCCATGATGCCGCCCCGCGCACCCGCGCCGACGACCGGCGCCCAATTCGTGGCGACCGTCGACGTGTCGCCGGGCGGGGGCGTGCCCCCGCGCACGCCGTCGCCGCCCGCGCCGCCGCCGGCGCCGACCGCGTCGGCCGCGCCGACGGGCGGGGCGCGCAGCGGCCCGGCACGGGGCGGCGCGGCGCCACCGACCGGCGCCCAATTGGTGGCGACCGTCGACGTGTCGCCGGGAGGGGGCGCGGCCCCGCGCACGACGACGCCGACCGCCCCGCCGCCGGCGCCGACCGCGTCGGCCGCGCCGACGGCCGGTGCGCCCCGTGGCCGGGCACCGGGCGGCCCGCCGCCCATGACGGGCGCCCAATTTGTGGCGACCGTCGACGTGTCGAGCGGGGGGGGGGCGCCGCCGCCGCGGCGCGACGGGGACGGAATGTCGACGCGGGCGCCGATGCCCGCGCCGCCGCCGACGCGGGCGCCGACGCCCGCCCCAGTCCCGACGCGGGCGCCGACGCCCGCCCCGGCCCCGATGCCGGCGCCGACGCCCGCCCCGGCCCCAACGCAGGCGCCGACGCCCGCCCCGGCGCCTACACAGACGCCCAGGCCCGTGCTGGCGCCGGCGCCGTCGACGGCGTTGCCGACGCCCAAGCCCGTGTTGGCGCCCGCGTCGATCAATCTGGAGCGGTTTTTCGACGCTGTGGACGTGGCGCCGGGGGGGCGTAGCGGCGCTGCCAAGGCCGGCGCGGCGCCTGGCGCGCGCGTCGTGGCGTTTGGCCACTAGAGGCGGCGTCGTCGGTACCTCGGTGGTGACGTGGCCGCTCGACAAGGAGCTGGCGGCGGGTACCGGTGTGACTGACCCCGTGGGGGGGGACACGGTTTTTCGGTGGTTGAGGCCGCCCAGCATGAGGGGCGGGGGGTGGGGGGAGTGCACACCCGGACAAGAGTGGCGGCGGCCGTTCGGGTCTGGGCACGCCGGCACGCTTGCTTTCGCTGGCGTTGCGCCTGCTCTGCTACCCCTTGCGCCGCCGCACGTACGTTATTTCGTCTCTGTCTGTTTGACGCTGGTCCCTTTCCTTTGTGGTGTGTGTGCGCACAAAAGTAGCTATTCCATGAGCAACGAGCAGTACGCTGAGGTACAGAGGAATCCATCGTTCAAAGGCCCGTTGCCCAGAAGGAATGTAGGCGGGAGCCGGGGCGGCAGCCGGTTCGGCAACCTGTCGTTGGGGCGCCTAGCGGCCACGTGGACGGCAGAGTAAGGGTGCACGTCTTCTTGACCACTGTTCCATCGTGCAGAGATCACACCAACCGCATTGATGTGGATGACACGATCTGGACAGCGGCACGGCTTTGCTCTTCTGCAGTTGTGCTTCCCAACACAAGCCCGTGTGCCACAGAATGCCTGAAGGAGCTCTCTATCACCACATGGCCTTTCGTCGGCATCGCCGCATGTCGACGCTGGAAGACTCTCACGGCGCCAAAGACCGCCCCAGGCACCGCCGGCACACCAACCTCGTCCTCCCGGCTGTGAATTTGAAACATGGGTTACACGTATTGTACCCGCTTTAAAACTTTCGATCTTCCGATATCTGGCTTACAGTGGACACCATCGGGTCATTCAATTCTTGTGACATCCAAGTATGAAACAGACTTCGTGTCGGCTTCATGACGACAAAGAGCGATGGAACCTGTTTTTTCCATGCCTTTTTTGATCCGCTGCCGTCCGTTTTCCGAGACTCCCCTGTCCGTACAGATGCAGTTTATTTTTTCTGCCATCGAGCGGACATGTCAAGGCTTCACGAAGAGGCTCTTGTCTGTGATTGATTGTCTCATGCAGCAATCGGGTTGACTGGGGCATCTCCAGCTTTTCCCGAACAACGACTAGAAGACACAAGGGTCCCCAGTCTGGCGTGCACCACCATACAGTCATTGCTCGCTTATGTAACGGGGTGGCGCACTTTGTAGCCCTCGTTAGAATTTACAGAAGATTGGTCAATCTTGTCTGAATCCATCACCATCAGAGGCCGGCAGCACGCTCGATCGTCAACATGGATTTCAAATGCTCGGATCACACACCCATGGACAAGGAAATGCTTCTGTGCCGGTTCTGAAGGGGTCCTGGTAGGGGTACATCGCCAATACAATTTCTACTTGACACCAGAGATTACTAGATCGCGGATCATCTCCGGATGATCGCGCCAACTGCGCTGCAAGTGCGGTGAGTCCCACGCGAGGGCGATCGAGTTGCGCTCAGTTATATAATGGGTATTATATAAGCGGGACGTATATAAGTGCGCAATGACTGTACACGGCAAGAGTGGTTCTCATTCAGGTTCGACACGAAGTCGTCAACCTGGTGCCACCTGCTCTGTTCCGAGTCGCCCCCGCCCTCCGACTGAGCACCGAAGGTCAGGCCCGACCACAGCGCTTCAAACCTGGTGCGAGGAGGGCCTGTGCGCTCTCCGAAGGCGGGTGCGACGAGGTACTTGTTGCCTGTTTTAGTGGCCCACAGGTCCGCACGGGCACAAAACTCATAGCGCGCGGCCAGCACGGTCACGCCAATTATATTCAACAGGTCCCCCACCGTCGTGGGCCGAGTGCCCCAAGCCGTCAGCTTGGTGGATGCCAGACGGACCAATAATACCATCTGCTTGTGGGGAAACGTCTCCAAGAAGTACTCGTAAGGCTTACGGGCGCGCCCAGGCCCAATCGAGTCTCCCTCCTCGTGGATGACCTCCCCGGCCAGGGTGCGCACGGACCGGCTCTGTGTAGCCACTGGCCCGCCTACCGGCTGCATGACCATGCCCGCAGTCCACTTCAACCCGTGCGCAGTGACCACGGCTGGTACCGAAGCGAGCGCCGCAACCGGGGTAGAGCCGTGGGGGCTCGCGGGACCAGGCGAAGGGGTGGGGGGGGAGCTAGTTCCAGATTGAGAGGGCTTACAGACCGGTGACTCTCCTTCGTGCGAGCCGGCAGGCTCGAGAGGGGGAGCGGGCCCGTCCCTGACGCTCGCTTTAACGAGGATCTTTATCATGGTAGTATTGAAGCACACTCACGCCACTCGCAGGTCCGTCTTGCTTCTGCTCCCCTTGTCCGCTCACCGCACCACCTTGAGCACGTAGCCGTCCATGAAGATGTCCTTGGCCAGCGCCCCCCGCAAACGGGACACCTCCATATAGCTGGTGGCGGTCAGCGCCTTCGTGAGCACCACCGCTCCAACGAACGGGAGGGGATCGGCTGTAGGGGCCTTCTTGGTGATTCCAAGCGTCGACGATTCCGAGGTGGGCAGCTGCGTCGCCGGTGTTCCGCCTGAGAGGGAAATGGGGGAGGGTACGGCGGCCGCGGCGGCAGCCGCGGCGGCCATGGCGGGAAGCCAGGGAGCGGCTAAGCCTGCCATCGCACGTCTTTAAATGGCCAGCGGGCCCAGACCAGCGGTGGGAAGGGTAGGGGGCCGGGAGAGAAGGGAGGAGGTGGGTTCGGAACAGGTGAGGTCGGAGGGCGGGGGGGGCGTTTGGGGGGATGTGTGAATGCGTGGGGCGGTGGCATGGAGGGAGGGTAGCAGCGCAGGTTGGCCAGGTCCCGCAGAGCCTTGATAAAGAGGCAGCGGCCAAAACGTGGCGTTCAAAGCGAGCCGAAGTGGCGGAAACGTTGTGAAGGGGAGACACAAGCATTTAGAAGGGGGGAAGGGAGGCGATAAAGCGCGGTGCGGGGACGGGGAAAGGCGGCACAACCGCCCTCGTCACGGTTCCAGAGACCCGTGAGCGTGTCACAACCGTCCAAAAAAGCCTCCGGTGGTCTGCGCCGGGCGTGGTCGACCTCAGTGCCGGTTTTGTGGGTGCCAATTGCAGGGAGGGAGTGCGCTATGGGCGCGCAGATTTTGGCCCCAAAGCCATACTTTTTCTGAAGGAAGGATGCACTCGAGTTCCCTAAAAAGACTAAACAGACCTCTCTGAGTCCGTTTCTGTTGTCAGAGAGAGCGCCAGCAGCCGGGAAGCACAAGAAGAACGGTACCAAGAAACCGCATCATTGGATGCGAATCGCATCGAATGATGCGGTCGGTAGAATAAACACTAGGCCACACGATTTGGGTTGGTGATCTCGTCGCCCTCGTCAAACAGGATGCGAGCATTCGAAGCATGAACAACAAGAATTCTTGGCTGGAATCTCACCGACCAGTGGGGCTGTGCTGCATGGCCGGGGCATGATCCAAAAGTCGTGAAAGGCGTGTTAACAGGGAGTGATTAGGGCGTGACACGGGCTCACGCCGACGTGCAGCGGGGGCGTGATGGGGGCGTGATCCACTGACCGAAACTACTTTGGCAATAACCAACGCGGACGGGGCTGCGCGACCAAAAGGTATGAGCACATGAGTTAAGCAAAGAACCCTAGACGGACTTACATGCCGTACACTTTCTGTGCGACCTCCATCTACCACTGGGCGCCCAGTGGTACCTGGGGGCCTTTTCTGCTCTCCGAGTGTCTTACCTCTTGGTTGCCCGCCGGGTCCCCCTAATTGAAAGTGCTATGTGGGACTTAACTGCAAATACCACGAAAGTTTACGAAAAATGGGGCTACAAGAGGGGCATGATTGTGGGCGTGACTGCCTTGCGGGGCGTGTCAAAATGGCGTGATTGGGCGTGAAACGCCCACCCTGCCCCCCAACAGCGAGCGCTCTGGTGCTCAAACCGCGTGCTCCGCAAAATTGTGCGGCGGGACGTATCCCAGCTGCAAAATTGGTGCTGCTCGAGCACTGGGTGTGCAATCTCCTGACACTAAGCTTGCCACGGACTTGGACTGAAAGACCACTCACGCACACGACATATTGTTGGCGTTTCAAGGGCGTCTTTGGTTGGGTCCCGCGTGAAGCATAAACAGAGAAGATTGGTTGAGATCTACCTTCAGCTTTGTTTGCCGTGGGAGATAATCCTTCCACTTCCCATGTACACGACAATACCGTAAGAGTTTTCTGAACGTTGCTACATTCATTTAAGTGCTGCGGAGCGCAGAGACGACGTTCGCATGGCGTGGCGTCGTGAAGTCTGACTCCTCTCCCTCTTGCGGGAGGACATGGTTCAAGCACCACAGCGCAGGGGGCGTGCTACACAGCACCACCGACCAGAGCTGTCGATCGCTCCCCTCATGGAGCGGCCTGGCTCACACTCTCCCAACGGCAACCCTACTTACGACTCCGATCAGGGTGTCCTGGTTTTCCGTCATCTCATCGGTCAGCACAAAAACATTTTTGCATTCGAAGTGTTCCGACCCGTGGCACATCCCAGAGGCGTGAAGCAGGTTCCGCGTCTCGCGGCCGGCAATTGAGTGGCTCAGAGCACTATCCGCGCCAAGAGTCGAAGCAGACGCCTCAATAAGTCCTGACTGCGGTGCGGCTCAGAAGCGATCTGGTCTCCGTAGCGATCCTTAAATGGCGCGGGAATCGGCGATATCTGATGTTAAGAGGACCCGACCAGGCGAGCCCTTTATTCTGCATCCCCGCCTGGAAGCGCCCACCTCAGCACCCCATCAGTAATTCTACATCGTCAGGTGGCATGAGATCATCATCTATGGCCTCAAGGACTGTACCCCGGACCTGACTCGCCTCCTACGCCCCAATGTGGCCGGCGGCGGCCGCTTCCAGTACTGCCGACCACTTGGCATCGTCCTCCGCGTCCTTCTGCTGGCACGCTGCCGACTTTCTCGGAGCCCCTCGTTGAGCTTACTTGGCGCGCAACCGACCATCGTCATCCCGCTTGGCCGCCCGCCTCCGCGCCCAAGTGGGCTTCCTTATCGGTCTGTTGTGGTGCAGGTCCCCACCAGGTGCTCCTCTGATCGCCAACGCCGTAACATATACACAACAGAACCGAAACAAGGTCCCCGCCGTGTAGAGAGCAGCTTCTTTATCGAACCTACCATGATGTGCCTCCAAGGCCTGCTCACTGCAGCGCCCGAGGCTGTAAAAACTTCATAGGAAGGCAGCGCAGTGGCAAACCAGAACATGCATTTTGGACGTCACCGAAAAACAATAAAAAGAAGCCCGGAGCCCGTCCACAAAGGAAACAGTTCGCCGTTCAAACCCGTCGGCATCGTGAGCTGAGATTGTCTCAGTGCGGTTGAGCGTAGGCAGCAGCGCCTTCCAATCATCACACGCGCGTCGGTAGCGCACAGCCCACTGGGGAAGTGCGTACTCATCCAGGAAGTTGCAGACGAGTGTCTGTTTCCGACCAATCCGATGGCACTTGGACTCTTCAACGATGCCCCCAAAGTAGGGAGCAGGATTGACCCCGGCACGCTCAATGAGAAGATCTCCGAGATCCTCACAATGCTTGGTCGCTCTCACAGGCCCGCTTGAGGCCTGGAACATCTGGGCCGCCAAGTGCAGCATATCCGTGGTGATGCTCAGGGTCTTGTGCAGAGTCATGGGAGCGATATCGGATGGCGGCACCAGCATGAGTGGTCGCCGTTGGATGGAGCGGTGTTGGTTGTGCGTCAGAGATCGCGGCAGTGAGGCATTCTCGGAGCACGCGCTCCAATCGTGGAACACCATCGCGGCCTTTTCCACCGTAAGGGGCTCACCTAGACACTGGCTGCCGTGCTGTATACAGTAGTAAAAGCCCACCAGCTGCGCCTCCTCCCACAGAGGACCAAAAGCCGAGCACAGGAGGCACGGGTGCCGGATTGACGTACCCGTGTGCCCACGGAACGCTGAAATAGAGGCATAGTCGCCTGCCAGAATCAGAAGAAACGACCGCAAAGCGCCCCCCACCAGAAGTCCACTGGACCGCAGCTCCTCAATGTCGGCCAAACACAGAGCGCGTATTCGCCGGAGGGCGGTGCAGTCGTTGGTGCGGCATGGGAAGACACCAATAAATACTGATTTCACGACACTAGCTGGCCGGTGTTGGTTTAAAATTCCCAGATACACCTTCACAGTTCTGCTTCTTCTGCCCTTGTCCATTCCAAAGAAAAAATGGACAGCGGGCCCCACAGGAGCCACGCTGTCAGGCGGGGGCGACCGAATCCCGTAGCCCGCCTTGGCATCTGCGGTCGCGCGAGCGGGTGCCGCCGCATTGGCGCTGCTGGCTGCGACGGGTGACCCGCAGCCACCGGTTTTATCGTCCCCAGACGCATCGAGCTCGGCGCCTGCATCACCAGCCCGTGGCACGGCTGCCAACCCGCCATCAGGAGATGACCCGGTTGTCCCCGCCCCACCACTGTTCGGGTCATCTGTCCATTTACTTCCTCCTGCCGCCTGAACGGCGAGTGACGCGCGGCCGGGTTTCCAGCGGTCCTCAGAGGCACTTGTGGGTCAAGCACCCAAGAGGCACTCGATGAACTCCCTGCGCTCGACCAAGTCGTCCGTCAGGGATTGGATTCCTGCTCGAGGGCTCACCAAGTACGCTCCTTCATTGCATTTCTGGACTTGATTCTGCGCTTCAAGTGAAAAGCTGACCTGGCCTGCCCGTAGGGCCGACAGGGAGAAAACACTGCTGTCTTGACCACCCAAGAAGGCTCGAATCCGACGCCAAGTCACGCTGCTTAATTTTTTTGCAATCTTTAACTGCGTCTTCTGCCGAACCGACAATGACCTGACCGGAGCGACTCCGACACCACCTTTGGAGCTTGACCGCCTAGCAATAGCCGACACGGCGGCTAAAAGTTCCGCTGGGTCAACAGTCGCCGGACTCGACAACAGCGACGCCGCCGTGCTCCGTCTGCTGCGGTCCTGGAGCGGGCCCACCAGGGCCTTTGTGGCCTTAACCACCCGCTTGTACGTCCTTTTGACCCCGTTGGATAACTTGAAGGATGTAGTCTCCGGCCTTGCACGTCGTAGGTGAGCAAGCAGAAGAGTGCCTTTGTGTCACTGTTCGCCAGGTGTACGTCAATCTCGGCCACTGAAACCGTCGACAGATTGACGCGTGAGGGTGTGCACAGATCCACCGTGCACAGATTCACTGACGCGAGCACGTGCATGGGCGGTGAGCCGTCCACTCCCGCTGCTGGTGCGACAGCCTCTGCTGCAAGCTGTGCCGGTGGCGCAATAGCCGGCCCCGCACGGGTATCAGCGAGCTGGTCCGCCCGCCACTTGAAAGTGGGACACACATTTTGCCGCCGCCGCCAGTGAAGGCGAGTTTCTCGCTCTGCCTTGAAGGTATCCCACAACGACCGCAGGAACCTCGGCCCAGGTAGGACAGTGGCGGGGCCGTCGGTGGATACTTGGGGGTGAAATACATATGAGCATACGGACACTCGTTTACTTTCCACTCGAAATCTCGGCGCCGCCTGCCCTGGAAAATACTCGCATCGTCATTGCGTACGAACGACACGTCCCCGCCTTCACGATCAGTTATGTACGGCGCAATGACGGCAGCCCTTGCGGCGTAATGCGATCGAAAAAAAGTTGTGGAGTCGCTAGCATGCCCGCATGAGGCTTGGGCGCTTCGGGAAAGGAGGCCTTAGCAGCCGACAAAAAGACCCCCATCTCCACATCAGCATTACAAAATATTACTCGACGTGGATGCGCAGGGACGACGAGTAGAAATTGTAGGCGTCACGCCACCGGTCGCCTCAGCCGCCGCCCGGCCATTGAACTGCCAAGACCTCGCTAGCAGCGTAGGCCTCGTCAGCGGAAATATAGTGGTCGTCTCGAGTCATGCATCGTGTGAGCACGCCTTCGCGGTCCATCAGATTCCGCCCCAACGACGTCGCCGTAAAGGCTGTGGAGTCGTGGGTTGCATCCGGACTGGTACACGCCTTCCAGCGAAACTTGTACTCCGAATCACAAATGATTTGGGTGTTAAAGGAGTAGAAGCTGTTCCTTGAGTAGTATTCAGGCCCGTTTGCAGTTGCAAACCGCGGGACGGTATACCGAGGCGACATATATTTGGTTGGCCGAGACTGTCCCGTGAGGGTATACCGGTATGGACATACGAGGAATCCCCGCGTATGTCTGTACCGCGGTGTTCCGTCACAGAGTCCACGATTTATCAACGGGTGAGTTCGAAAATGCTCTCACGCAACTGTCAGACGAAACGTCGCTGGAACACTCTCGCTCGAGGGCACACACGCCGCTGTCTAGAGCAACACGCAACCCACATCCCACAGGAGACGCACGACGATGCGCGGTTCAGCTTTTCGCAACGCTCTTCACCCACCTCCCCGTCCGCCCTGCGCAGCCTCCCCTTCGCGACCCCCCCCCTCCCGCGGCGCCCGCCACCGTCGCCGCCCCACGTGGCCTCGCGGATGACTGTGAAGCAGATGAGGTCCAAAGGCGTCGTGGGGCGCCGATTCACGGATCCATGGATATCATGGTGGAGCGGTTCTGTGTACATGGGGTGTCGTGCGAGGGACCTGGGACTGCCGCCGGGTTGGCCGGTTCCCCCTCAACGACCCCCACCCCTTCTACGCCTGCCTCGGATGCCCCACCCACTTCTGACCAATTGCATCACCCCACACCACCGCCCCCCCGTGGTGCGGCTGCCAGTGAGCATGCGCCGCCATCTGTTTCTATTGCTGTCGGGGCGCTGGATGGGGAGAGTGCGCCATTCTCTAAGCACGAGAGGGATGGACTCACGCACGTCATGTATCACGGTGAGGTGGCCAAGGGATTGATCGTTTCTCGGTAACCAATGAGCCGGCAGCATCAAGACTCGAAATCGCGGCGGTTGGATGTCTGAGTGATGGTCGTTCCGATTTTTTCAACGGTTCCGAGACGCTCACTGTACCTCCCGATTGCGCAGATGGCGGTATTGACCCAAATTGCCACCTGGTTGTGAGTACAGGGCTGGTTTTACGGGCGAAGTGGACGGAGGTAAGTTCGTAATACGCTTCCTTTCCCTTGGAAATTGCAACGTGTACGCTTCTCATGCGCTTCGTACCGTACAGTAGCACACTTCTGACACTCTTTCTGCTGTCGTACTCTGTCCATGTCATGCTTCATAGATTGGATCTGGTTTTTGGCGCGTGTACGAGCGCTCTTCCACCTCAGGGCAGAACGACCCCAGCCTGTGGGCGGACGTTTCAAAGCGGGACACCCTGCTGGACCACCAATATGCGCTCCTACGCAGTAAAGACACGGTTTCGGAGCTCATCAACCCCGAAGTAGGCCCTGCCGTTGTTGAAGGCGACAAGACCGGGCTGCGCACCTCTTCCCTGCCCGACAATCGTGGCAAGCAACAGCGGGTGCTACGAACAGACTTCCAGGCGCTAGTGGACAGTTTTGAAACCATTTCAGCGTCGGCTGCAAAGTACGCACGCCTCACGGAGCTGGTCGCGCTCTCAACGACGTTGAAGAACGCCCTAAATGATGATTTTCTTGGTGAGCGAATCACGGCCATTAAGGCCCGATTTGAAGACGCGCTGCGGTCGTCCGCTGGCTCGCCGTGTGGTTCCTCCCGTGTCCTCCGTCTTCGACTGCGGCGGAGAGGCCCCGTGCTGATGCGTAGGGGCAGATGCAGCACAGCCAACGGCGCGACGGCAACACTCGCGGGAGCAGTGCCAGTCTCGAGTCGCCTCCGGATGTGGAGGGAGCTGGTTCCGATGATAGACTGTTGGATGAAGAGGAGCCGTAATAGTGCGCGCTGCTCGTTTGACGAGGGGTTTTGTACGTTCTCGCTGGTTGGTGCGCCCAGGTTGGTAGCGTTTAATAGAGTCGTTCTTCGTTGCATCTTTCTGTTGCATACGGGTCTGAGCTCACTTGGCTCTGAAAGAGGGCGGGGCGCGGAGGTGTGGCGCTCATCATGAGGTTCTCTTTTTGGAAAGCATTTACGAAGTACATAGGAACCACACCGGGCCGCAAAAGGCCAAGCTCCTCCACCCGACGAGTCATCCGCACCCTCAACGCAGAGCTTTCACGATCACGACGCCGACCGCGCTGGCCACCACTCACGGCATCGTTACTGGAAAAGAAGACACTCCCACCAACGCGATCGTCACCAAGAGGATCCAAACCGGTCGCGGCGTGGTCACGAAAATACTTTAGGAGACTAAAACATGCACGCACGAGACCCAGCCGCATAGAGAATGGCACACGCAGCGGCCTCCGAAGAAAAAACCCGGCGTCAGACCAGAACTTTGAAATTCTGCTCAATGTGGATACGCAGAGAGGAAGAGTGAAAGTTGTATGAGTCACGCCAAAGGTCAACCTTACAGCCACCAGGCCACGGGACAGCCAACACCTCGCTTTCCGCGCAATCTTCGTCACAAGCAATGCAGTGGCCATGTTGAATCAAGCTTAATGTAAGCGGATCGTCGGCCCGGTGAAGCGCTTGACCTAGGGAATCGCACGAAAACGCCGTGGAATCATGCGCTGACCCGGGGCTCTTGCACGACATCCACCGAAACTTGTACTCAGCGTCACAAATGGCCTGCACGTTGAGCACGTAGAACCCTTTGCGGGAGAATACGTCACAGATGTCGACGTAGCTCCCGCCGCCCAAGTAGCGCAGAGGCAAATCCGTGCAGCACTCCGCAGAGACGCCGCGGGGAGGTAGGTGGGGACGCAGAACACCCACCAAACCGAGAAAGGCGTCCTCGGACATGTGCATGGCGCACTCAAAATGGTTGCCACATTGGGGGCGCACATCAGAAAAAGAATAGGGATGGGGTCCATGTTGCGCTTCGTCCGCCTGTCACAAGCCAGAACGACGGTCCGTAACGGGGTAGCTGTCTGAAAATCCCAAAGAGTACGATAAACAGTAGCAAAGTGCACGCCCAAGGCAGCGCAGTCAACGTAGCTCCGGCCACCCAAGCAACGAGGAGCAATGGCGGCTCGCACCTCAGGTGATACACACTGACGCGGTAGAGACGGCCGCGAAAGGTCGACAAGCTCATGAAAAGCGTTCACAGACATGCGCATAGCTCGGTCGAAATGTCGGCCGTACCTAGCTTCGACGTTGGCATAGGAAAAATGGGGAAGGGTGCGGTACGAGGGTGCGGACAGAATACCGCGCTGTGAATGCACGGCGCCTGCAACTGTGGTCACGAACTGACCACCTCTTAGGAAGAAAGAGTCGTCCATAGCGGTAGGCCGGCCTCAGGCGTGTGAAAAGAGCCGCGAGGAAGGGTGGCGTACACGCTTCCTCCGTTCATGTTCGGCAACAGGCTGGGCAATACCGACCGTCCGTCATGCGTTCGCTTTCCTCGAAAATGTTGTAAAAACATTTATGTACTTGACAAGTCGTGCTGATCGAGCCAGCATGTTTCTTTCGAAGCCCACGTAACGATAGAACGGCGATATACAAAGGGAGGCCGGAACTGCGAACGGGCCTGAGGGGGGTGCGGGAGGCGTTCGACCCTGTGTATTGGGGTTCCTAGAACCTGTACGTACGCGGAGATACATATTTTTGGTCCCTGGCTGCCGCGCTTGCCGTGAGCGTGGCCGAGGTGGCGGCGGCGGCCGCGTCGCCGACGAACAGGCGGCGGCGCGACCGGCGGCGGCGGAGATGCCAAGCGGCTGCTGGCCGCTGACTCGGCGGCGCCCCAGTGGCGAAGACGACGGCGAAGGGAATGAGCGGGGGAGATGACGGTTGAGGGGATGTGGTTGGCCACGGAAGGCGTCTAGGGCGGAACATTTCCGGGCGGTCTTGCCGTGCCCGACGCCCTGCCACACCGCGGCTTGCACGGTGCGCACGGCGCGCGCTGGGTCCGTAGGGATACCAAAAGAGCAGCTGGTCGTAAAAAGGGACGCTTGCTGGAGTAACCGCACGGAAACCGTGCCTTGGATCACCGGCCGCGTCGTAGGCGGGGTGGGGAGGTTGACGCCCGCGGCCATCCAACGGGCAGCGCTGCTCGATGTGTGTCGGTGGCGGTCTGCTGACGAATCGGTGAGCACCGTGGGACGCGTCATGAGTCTCTCTGAAACAGGAAACCCCGGGGTACGGGTGGGAGACGAACCGAGGGAGGGACTGCGCTCGGGCGGTGACGCGGTCGGAGTCACAGAGGGCGGCGGACGAGCGTTCCTGGCCTTCGGGAGCGGCGCGCTTTGAGGCTGTTTATGGCGCTCCGCGCACTCAAGCCAGCGCGCCGACAATTTGCAGTGTGCCTCATAGTTCTACGTTGGACGTGGGCACACGGCCGGCATGGCGCTGGGCGCCGGCAAGAGGTTTGTCGTGCCAGGCGCGACTCTGGCTCGCGCGCGTCGTCCAGGACACGGAGTACCCCCCGTCGCATTCGACGACGAAATGCCATCATCGATCAAAAGGGGTGCTACATTAAGAACAAGCATCCAAATGTATGATACTAGTTTCATAATTGCACCCGACTAGGTACGATCCCAGTGACGGAGACCAATCGAGGTTGCGGCTGTGGAACGCATCTCGGTCGCGCCAGCCTCTGACGCATTCCCAGCCTCACATGTTGCCTGATACTTGGAGGTGGCCACACACGGAAGCCGCGGGCGCCCCCGCCCCAACGCATCCATTTCGTCCGCCCGCACCTCAACCTCACGAACAGCCACACCCGTCGGCGGAAAATCTTATAGGCCCGCCCGGTCAGCCGAGTCCGGTGAATGGGGCCGAGTGGACCCTTCCCGGCCGCCACTCAAGCTCCGAGCCGCTGCGGGCGGGCGCGGGCCCCGCAGCGTTTTCTTCCAGCCGCCCCCGGGGGGGGCAACGCCCCCCGACACCAACCACCAACCCCATCGTCAACCGAGCTGCCGCCGTGGACCCCACACGCCCGCGGCACCCACCGTATCTGGCCGCCCCCACCC
>ENA-ORXC01001229-ORXC01001229.1-marine-metagenome-genome-assembly--contig:-NODE-1229-length-15457-cov-3.989467_pt1 | contig 15457 bp, 8 predicted proteins | sample MGYA00237865_ERZ511478 | MGnify/ENA metagenome assembly ERZ511478 | reverse complement strand
GAGTGAAGTTTGGGAGAGTGTGAGGAGGTAAGTAAGTTTACTCATTCATCCTTTCAGGAGTTGAATAGTGTCACACATAAATTGAGCGGATTGGTAGGCGAAGATAGGGTTACAGCGATTAGGTAATGAGAAAAAGATTGTTTTTTGGGACTGAAGAACCGTCCCTTTGTTCCACTGGGGATTTCCTGTTAATGGAAATCCCCTTGGCTGTATATACTTTTACTGTTTAATTTTTAGTTTTTAATTCTTTTTCAAATTGATCTTTAACCATTTTTGCAATATCTTCATGAGAGAGCTCATCTAAATCTTGGACGCTACTTAATTTTTCACAAACCTTTATATATGCAAATGCAAGACTTGTTGTTAATGTGGATGCAACTGTACCGTTAATAAGTCCACCCGCAAATGTTCCGATCGCAGGAATAAATTTAAGAATGTTCCCAACAATTGCTCTACCAATAAGAGAGGCTGTTCCAGAACCTGCTATCGCAGAAATAATCGTTTGCATGAGTGCCCTAGAATTCGGGAAACCAAAAATGTTTGTTATTTTAGTAATTAAAGTTATTTGTATTCCTGCAAGGGCTATTGCATCAGAAAATGGTATTGGAGTAAATCCTACTCCAAATGAACTAGCTATAAAGCCAAGTGACCATTTTTTTGCTTGTTCAACTTTAAGTTTTATATCTGTTTTTTGAGCATTAACAAAGGCTTTTTTTGTTGCCTCTGGAAGTACTTGAAAAGTGAGTTGGACTAAAGTAGACAAACCATATGTAGGAACCTCAAAGTTACCCATGATTTTTTTAGGTGTTGCTAAAAGTCTTACTGTATTCACAACGGGTAAATTCATGTTCTCCAATTCTTTTGAAAATGTCTCATCATCACTAATACATTGTGTTAACACAAGTATTACAGGCATCTTTGAGGAAAATAGACGGAGCCATTCAATTTCTTCTTTTTCAATTCGACCGGATTCGTAGGAAATACAATACCACATTAGATGAATGTGTTCATTAACATCAGGACTTTTTTCTCTTTTTTCTATTTCCTCTAATATTTCATTTCGTACTTCTTCCCTTGCTATGTCCTCAAGCTCAAGGCCCTTTGTATCAAACAGGTTAACCGGTACGGAATCTTTAGAAATTTTTTTAAGATGTTGTGTTACTGGTTTACCTGTACCTGTTTTAGCCATATTTTCTCTGAAAATAGAGTTGATTAAGGTGCTTTTACCTACACCTGTTTTCCCTGCAATTAAAATATTGGGCTTTACCATTCTTTTAAAATCAGCTTCTAATTCTTCCAGTATATCCTCAATTGAAAAGTCCTTTTTATCAGTACTTGTACTATTCATGTGATTTATCTCCTAAATTTTAGTTTTTTTCTATTAAATTATATAATTTTATTTGATTAAATAAAAGAATATTTCGGAAGTTTAAAATTCAAAGGAACATACAGTCGCTAGCTGTCTCCAAAAATATCCACCAAAACCACACATAAAAAACCAGATAATTTCCAGATACTATTGTGATGCCACTCAAGTAGGTTTAAAATAAAAATAAAGTATAAAAAAAGTAAGAGCGGAGGGATGAGGCCGTTGGAAGTAAAGCTTTTCCAGAAGACACAGAGAGATATGGCTTCAGTAATTAACCAGCTGATTGATTCTTATTGGAACGATGAAATTAATGAACAGGGTTTAATTGATAAAGTAAATGCCTTACATACAAACAATCCCGATAAATTAATTAAGGGAAATCGATTCACCACGGTTATACAGCAGCAATGCGGAAAAAGGAGACTGGAGATCGTAAAAAGGATCATTAAAGAAGACATCGATGATTAACCAATGCCAAAGGAAGGTTTGATTTTATGAGCACGGATTTAGAGTATTCTTCTAGCTTGAATGGAGCTTCATTCTTGTTATTTGAGTTAAAACAAGTAGTCAAGCTTAAAGAAAGTGGCCTAACGGATCAGGAAGTACGAGAAAAAGTTAAAAATGAAAACTTGTTTCAGTTTACAAATAAGGGCAGGATTAACCGGGCTTTACCTTCTGTAATGAAAAGAGCAGGAGTGCTGGATGAACAATTATTCTCCATGTTGAGGGAGGGTTCACTGGAAACAGGAAAAGCTATAAACCTATACTCAATAATGAAAACTGATGTGCTTTTCTTTGAGTTCATGAGTGAAGTTATTGGTGAAAAGCTCCAGAATAATGATTATTACATTGAAAAGAAAGACCTGAACCTTTTCATGACTTCGAAGGCAGAACAAAGCTCAAAAGTGGCAAGTTGGAGTGACATTAACCAGGAAAAGTTAAAAAGGGCTTATATGCAAGTGTTATTCGAAAGCGGGATGTTGAAAAATAGGAAAAGTGGAGAGTTGAATCGCTTAATCCTTGATGAGCAGCTCAAAACTTATTTAATACATATTGGTGACGCAAAGTATGTCCAGGCGATGGGCGGGTGAAAGGAAAATAAATATGGCTACTATTAATCGACGGTTGGATAAAATTATCCCTAAAATTAAAGAAGACAAGTTTATCCAAGGAAGAGGATTAGGGAACGAAATCAGTTTTTATATTTTTGATTATGAACCACAAGACGAACTGGTTGTCCGTGACTATGTCAAACATATCAAGAAAGAATTCAGCTATGAGGGTTCAAATCGAAAAATCATTGAGTTTGATTTATATAAAATGTTAATTGAAATTGCAAAGGAAAAAAGGATTTTCGACCGTGTTTTCCAAGTGGAAGAAAAGCAGGGGAAAGATGCTCTCTTTAAGGCAATGACTACTTTTGCAAAGCCTGATATTTTCTTAGGCAAAATTAAGGAGCAACTGGGCGACCATAATGTTGTTCTTATTACGGGGGTGGGAAAAGTATATCCATTTATCCGTTCCCACACAATCCTGAACAATCTACAAGAAGTAATAGATAAAATTCCAGTGATTATGTTTTTCCCGGGGAAATACGATGGCCAGTCGCTGCAGTTGTTTGGGAAATTTAAAGATGATAATTATTATCGAGCATTTCAGCTAGTGGATTAAAAAGGGGGAGAGTCAATGATTATTAAAGACATGTTCCAGAAGGACATAGAAAGAGATATTAGAGGAGTCATTAAGGTTGCTCAAACAGACGAAAACAATATATACCAAGAGCTTGATGAGTATGTAGTCACAAGGGAACTTAACAAACATTTATCCAAGTTTTATGAGAACTATCAAAAGGGCATTGATGGTGTTACGGATAAAATGGGTGTTTGGATTTCAGGTTTCTTTGGGAGCGGTAAATCCCACTTCTTAAAAATTCTTGCTTACTTGTTGGAGAATAAGAAAGTAAAGGATAAGCAGGCAATCGACTTTTTCCAGGATAAATTGCAAGATTCTCTTATCCTTGCAAACATGAATCGGACCGCTGATGTTGAAACAGAGGTAATCCTGTTCAATATTGACTCAAAAGCTTCCTTGGACAGCAAGTCAAAAGAGGATGCTATTCTTCGTGTCTTTATGAAAGTGTTCTATGAACATCGTGGCTATTATGGGGATATCCCTGGAGTGGCCGAAATGGAAAAGTATCTGGACAACAAAGGTGTTTATGAGGAATTTAAAAACGAATTCAAGGCATTGTCCGGAGAAGAATGGGTTGATCGCCGCAACACTTTCTATTTTGATGCTGATTATGTGATTGGTGCATTGACGAAAGTAACCGATATGACGGAAGAGTCTGCGAGAAATTGGTTTGAAAATGGTGTGAACAATTTTGAAATCAGTATAGAAAAGTTTGCGAAGGACGTAAAAGATTACATTGAGCAAAAGGGTAAGAACTTTCACCTTGTCTTCCTGGTTGATGAAATTGGTCAATTCATCGGAGACAGCCGTAATCTAATGCTTAACCTTCAAACAGTTGCGGAAGACCTGGGAACCTATTGCCAGGGGAAAGTGTGGATTATGGTCACTTCCCAGGAGAGCATTGATAGTATCGTTAAAGTAAAAGGGGATGACTTTTCTCGTATTCAGGGACGTTTTGACACAAGATTATCCCTTTCTTCCATTTCTGTTGATGAAGTCATCAAGAAACGTATTCTGCTAAAAAGAGAATTTGCTAATGATAAGCTGAAGTTGATTTTTCCTGAGAAGAGTGCAATTTTGAAGAACATAATCAGCTTTAGGGAGAGCACTGCTGATTTAAGAGGCTATGACAATGAACAAGAATTTGCGGATGTTTATCCGTTTATTCCTTATCAATTTAAGCTGCTGCAAAATGTTTTTGAACAGGTAAGGCGACACGGGTCATCTGGTAAGCATTTGTCTGAAGGGGAACGTTCTATGTTATCAGCTTTTAAAGAAGCTGGTCTGCAGTATAAAGATGCAGAAGAAGGAACCTTAATTCCATTTTATGCTTTCTACGATACAATTAAGGAATTTCTGAACCCTTCCGTTTCAAGGGTTATTGAGGGAGCTTATGACAATCCTGCATTAAAAGATGATGACTTTAACATGGATTTGTTAAAGGTTCTATTCATGATTAAATATGTTAAAGAACTGCCGGCAAACCTTGATAATATTGCCACGCTAATGGTGACTAATATTGATGAGGACAAATTACAGCTTAAAGAAAAAATTAAGGTTTCTTTAAGAAAGCTTATTTCCCAAACGCTAGTGCAGAAAAATGGGGATAATTATATCTTCTTAACGGATGATGAACAGGACATTAACAGAGAAATCAAATCTCTGAATATTGATGAGGACATCGTTAAGAGGGAGTTAGCAAATTATATTTTCCAGGATCTCTATGATGAAAAACGATTCCGTTACAACAGTGAATACTCATTTGCCTATAATCAGAAAATGGATGAGAAAAACTATGGAAATCAGACATCGAATATAGGGGTGCTAATTCTTTCTCCATTATCAGACCATTACCATAAGTCCGAGCAGGAGTTAATGATGATGACCTCAGGCAATGGAGAAATGCTCATTAAACTTGGTGGTAATGAAGCCTACATTGAGGAAATCGGGGAAGCTTTGCGTATAGAGGAATTCCGTAAAAAAACGAATGTTACACAGCTGCCTGAAAACATTCAAAATATCTTAAATAATAAGCAAGCAGAGGTTCGTGAACGTCGGAGAAGAGTTCGGGAACTTTTAGAGGAAGCGATAAAAGACAGTGCTTTCTTTATTAATGGTGACAAAGTGGAAATTAAGGGAGCATCTGTCCGTGAGAAAGTAAATGCTGCTTTCAAGATGTTAGTTGATAATGTCTACACAAAACTAAGTTATGTGAAGGAACACCTGGAAAATGAACGAGGCTTAATTTCTATTCTGGCTACTGGCGATGAGCAATTATCATTTGAAGGTACACTTAAATTGAACCCAAATGAGCTGGCTAAGCGGGAAGTGTATGATTTCATCGGCCTACAGGATGATTTGAAAAAACAAGTACGTGTTAAAATACTGTTCGACCGTTTTGGGGACAAACCATATGGTTGGAAAACACTCGATATTGCCGGAATCGTTGCTGAATTATTAAAACAACAACGTATACGGGTTCGGTATAATGCGGAATACTTGGAACCTGAAGACAATGTTAATACACTTGTAACCATCTTTACCAAGACACAAGAAGCGGATAAAGCCATTGTGTTGAAAAGGGTAAAAGTGGATGAAAAATTAATTAAAACAGCTAAAAGAATCTGTAAAGATGTCTTTAATAAAACGGATTTAGTTGATGATGAAGATGGACTTCTGAAAGAAATTCGATTACTTGTTGAAAAACAAATAGAGGAAATTAAGGGTTATAAGGCCCGCTATGAAGGAAGAAAGTATCCTGGTATGACCTTGCTTGATAAGGGATTGGAATACTTCGAGCAGTTTCATAGTGGCTTGGACAATGTAGCTTATTTCAATAAGTTAAAGGAATTGGAAGACGACTTGCTTGATTGGGAAGAGGACATAGTTTATGTAAAAAGTTTCTTCGGCACCGATCAGAAAAAGATTTTTGATGATGGAATGGCAGCTCTAAAAAAATATGATGAAAACAAATCGTATTTAGCAGGTACAGAGGTAGAGGGAGTTATTAATGATCTTCAGGCCATCATTCAGAATTCAATTCCATACAAGAAGATAAAAGATATTCCTGAGTTAATTCAGGAATTAGATGACCAGATTAATAATGTCCTTAATGAGAAAAGAGCAAATGCTCACAAAAAGTTAAAAGAAGATAGTGATTACTTATCGTTATTGACATCGCAATATGGCGTATCCAATGAAACAAAAGATAGGGTTAATCGATACTATCAAGAACTTAATGAAAATGTGGATGCTTTTACAGATATATTCAAGGTTGATGCAACTATTTCCCAAAGTACGAGTTATAAAGAGAAAATGGAAACATATATCGTACGGGAAATTGAAGAATGGAAACGGAAAAAAAGAGAAAAGCCAGGTGGTGAAGTGGTGGTAGATCCACCTATTAAGCCAACTATTCAAAAGCAACCAGTAAAGGTATCGAAATTAGTCGATGTAAAAACACTAACTACCGAAGAGGAAGTCGATGTGTACATCAGAACACTATCAAATAAGTTGAAACAAATTATTAAAGAGAATAAACAAATCGAATTTGTAGAGTAATCGGGGTGATTGGATGAATAAATCAGCATTGAAGACTTTTGCTACGAGTGCGCGAAGAGAGCTGTTGAAAAAAGTCGAAGCAAGAGCAATGAAAATCGGTATTACTGAAGGAAATATAAAAAAAGCAGACATTGAAAGCTCAGATGCCATCTTTATAGATGGCAGACAGCTTTCAAAGGAAGAAAAGGTTCAAAGAGACAGGTTAATTGACCGTATTAATCAACTTGGTTTCAAACGAGTAATGGAAGAAGTCGCCTATACTTGGTTTAACCGTTTCACTGCCTTACGTTTCATGGAGGTAAATGACTACTTACCAACGAAAGTAAGGGTGCTCTCGTCAACTAATGCAGATAGTACAGAGCCAGACATGATGAAAGAAGCATTATCATTAGATTTAGATTTGGACAAGGAATATATTTATGAGTTAAAAATGAACAGTAACTCCGAGGAACTGTTTAAATATCTTATTATCAAGCATTGTAATGACTTGAATCGTTATATGCCATTCATGTTTGAAACAATTGATGATTATACAGAGATTCTTTTTCCAGAAGGACTTCTTGCAACTGATTCATTTATTCGTCAAATGACAGATACTACTCTTGTGAATGAATGTGATTGGGAAGAAATCGAAATAATTGGTTGGCTATATCAATATTATAACACTGAGATAAATGAACTCGTTTATGATGGGAATATGTCTAAAAGTAGGGTGCCAAAGGAACTTTTGCCTGCTGCAACTCAATTATTTACCCCGGATTGGGCAGTTAAATATATGGTTGAAAATTCACTTGGAAGTCTTTGGTTAGAAAGGCATCCAGATAGTGATTTAAAACTTTTGTGGAAATATTATCTTGAAAACCCTAAAGCTAATATAATTGAAAAGAAGCTGACATTATCTCCTGAAGATATAAAGATTTTCGACCCTTGTATGGGTAGTGGTCATATCTTAGTTTATGTTTTTGAGGTATTGATGCAAATATATGAATCATGTGGTTATGTAAAACGTGATGCTGCTAAACTTATCTTAGAAAAAAACCTTTATGGCATAGATATTGATTATCGTGCGTACCAATTGGCCTGTTTTGCAGTGGTTATGAAAGCGAGAAAATACAATAGAAGAATCTTAAGTGAAAGCGTTCAACTAAATTTATGCGCAATTGAAGAAAGTAATCAAATTGAACAATTAGATTTGACATATTTAAAAAGTCAACTAAAACTGGAAGATATCGAAACTTTAAATTATTTAATTAATGTGTTTAAAAATGCTAGAGAGTATGGGTCAATTTTAAATGTAGAAGTTAAAGACTATGATTCATTAATAAACTCATTGAGTGAAATAACTAAAAATGATATTGATTTGTTTCAAAATCATATATTACATGAAATTAGTGAACAACTGCCAAAACTACTGAAGCAGGCTCGTGTCATGACTCAACAATATGAAGTTGTTATAACCAATCCGCCTTATTTAGGAAGTTCCCGAATGAGTTCTTTATTGAATGATTATGTTAAAGAGCATTATCCGGATACTAAAGGAGATTTATCGGTTGTTATGTACCAAAAGGCTATTGATAGTTATTCAAAGCCAACTGGATTTATATCATTCATCACTACAACTTCCTGGATGTTTTTGAAGAGTTTTGAGCAATTCAGAGAAAGAGTAATAAACACAATTGGATTTAATTCGCTAGTTGATTTTGGAACAGAATTATTCGAGGGGAAGGTTGGGCATAATCCAATTGTATCTTGGGTTAATAAGAAATCCTCCCCACGGACCAATATGATAGCAATTAGACTAACTGATTTCAACTATAGTAAAAGAAACCAAAAGAAATCAGAATACTTTAATTTGAAAAATAGATATTATCCTCATCAAAAGGACTTTGAAAAAATACCTGGTAGTCCTATTGGTTATTGGGTAAGTAATGAAGTTCAGAATTTATTTGAAATCGGTACACCTATTCAAGATAAAACCATTGCGATTTCAAAAGGAATATACACTGGTGACAATAATAGATTTCTTAGATATTGGTTTGAGGTGAGCATGGCAGAAATTGAAAAATCGAATTGGAATAAATACTCAAAGGGTGGTCCATATAGGAAATGGTACGGAAATTCAATGCATGTAGTAAAGTGGAAAGATAATGCAGCTGAATTAAGGGCTTTTAAAGGTAGTGGTATGGGTGCCTCAAAATATTATGGAATACCTCATTTAGTATGGTCCGGAATTACAAGTTCAAATATTTCATTTCGATTTGACAAAGATGATGTATATTTTGATGATGTAAGCCCTGCTATAATGTTGAATGAATCACAGGTCATGCAATACTTGAGTCTACTAAATTCAAAACCAATAAGTGCTCTCTTGAAAATTATAGCTCCTACGATGCATTATCAAATTGGAGATATAAGATTGCTTCCTATTTTGCCAATTAAATCTGAAGAAAAAAGCGAAATAAATAATCTTGGTAGGAGTGCATTTGAAATATCAAAGACCGATTGGGATCTATTCGAAACATCGTGGGATTTTGAACAACATCCACTTATTAAGTTTAGGGAGAATTCCCTCAAAATAGAGTCCTCATTCGAAAGTTGGGAGAGTTATGCTGAACGACACTTTAATGAGTTAAAAGAAAATGAGGAAAGAATAAATGAAATTTTTATAAATATTTATGGTTTACAAACTGAATTAACGCCCGATATAGATGAAAAAGATATATCAATTCGTAAAGCAGACTTAATTAGGGATATTAAAAGTTTCATATCTTATGCTATAGGTTGTATCTTTGGACGTTATTCGCTTGATAAAACTGGTTTAGTGTATGCAGGTGGAGAATTCAATTCTTCACAGTATAAAACCCTTCCAGCAGACAAAGATAATATCCTTCCAATTCTTCCTGGAGCATATTTTGAAGATGATATAGTATCAAGGTTTGTTGACTTTGTTCGAATAACTTTCGGGGAGGAGACGCTTCCTGAGAATCTAGATTTTGCAGCAGATGCACTTGGCAGAAAGAAAGGCGAGACAGCGAAAGAAACTTTGCGTCGATATTTCTTAAATGACTTTTATAAAGATCATTTAAAGACATATAATAAACGACCAATTTACTGGTTGTTTACATCTGGTAAAGAAAAAGCCTTTAATTGTCTGATCTACATGCACCGTTATGATAAGACAACACTTTCTCGTATCCGGACAGATTATTTACATGATTATCAGATTCGATTGGATGCTGAGAAGAAAGACTTACTCAATATCATTGAAGGGGATTCAACCGCAAAAGAGATTAGCAATGCCAAGAAAGAATTGAAGTCCCTGGAGAAGAAAATTGACGAATTGAAAGCATATGATGAGTTACTCCATCACATGGCCGATCAGCAGATTGAGATTGGTTTAGATGATGGTGTTAAAGTGAATTACGAGAAATTTAAGGGCCTCGTTGCTAAGATATAAAGTTAGATGGGGTGAAAAAGGATGAATAAATCTGCACTCAAAACATTTGCTACGAATGCACGAAGAGAGCTGTTAAAAAAAGTCGAAGCAAAGGCCATGAAAATTGGTATTACTGAAGATAACATAAAAAAAGCAGATATTGAAAGCGCCGATGCCATCTTTATAGATGGCAGGCAGCTTTTAAAGGAAGAAAAAACTCAAAGAGACAGGTTAATTGACCGTATTAACCAAATTGGATTCAACCGTGTAATGGAGGAAGTCTCATATACATGGTTTAACCGTTTCACGGCCTTACGCTTTATGGAGGTAAATGACTATTTACCAACAAAAGTAAGGGTGCTCTCGTCAACTAAAGCAGATAGTACAGAGCCAGACATGTTGAAAGAGGCACTATCATTAGATTTAGATTTGGACAAGGAATATATTTATGAACTAAAAATGAACAACAACTCAGAGGAACTGTTCAAATATCTTATTATCAAGCATTGTAATGACTTGAATCGTTATATGCCATTCATGTTTGAAACAATTGATGATTATACAGAGATTCTTTTTCCGGAAGGTTTGCTAGGAACCGACTCCTTTTTACGCCAAATGACTAATACAGTAGTGATTCCAGAAGATAATTGGACAGAAATCGAAGTTATTGGATGGCTTTATCAGTATTATATTGCAGAAGAAAAAGATCGAGTATTTAAGGAGAAAAAGAAATATAAGGCAGAAGAAATCCCGTTTGCCACTCAGTTATTTACTCCTGATTGGATTGTACGTTATATGGTCCAAAATTCACTTGGACGTTATTGGGTAGAAGGGCACCCTGAACATCATGATTTACTTAATGATTGGGAATTTTACTTAGAACATGAACAAGAAGATTTTCAGGATAAAATCGCTCCATATGTGGATAAAGAAATAAATGTTGAAGATATTAAGTGCTTTGACCCTGCAATGGGAAGTGGGCACATTCTTGTATATGCATTTGATGTCCTTTACGAAATTTACAGTAAATGTGGCTATATGGAAAGAGATATTCCCAGATTGATCATCGAAAACAACTTGTATGGCTTAGATATTGATGATCGTGCCTATCAATTAGCTTGTTTCTCTGTAGTTATGAAAGCACTGAAGTACAACCGGAGGTTTTTGAGAAGCATTGAACGAGAGGGATTAAATCTTAATTTGTCATCAATACAAGAGACAAACGGTTGGACAGACGATGATATAGAGTATATTGTCGGGGAATCAAACGGTGATAAGGACTCCCTTAAGGAGTTTATGAAGCAATATGTAAACGGAAAAACATACGGTTCTCTCATCAAAGTGTCAAATACAGATACTGCCTTTTTGTATGAAAGATTAAATACAATAAAATCAACTCCAGTCGCAGATTTATTTCAAGCAGAAAAACGAGAGCGTATAATATCATTACTACCAATGTTAATTAAACAAACTGAAATAATGAGCAAGCAATATCAGGTGGTTATTTTCCATACATGGGCTCAGGCAACATGAATAAGGAGTTATCAGAATTTCTGAAAAAGGAATATCCAGATTCCAAATCTGATTTATTTGCAGCTTTTATGGATATTGATCACTATACAAAGGAAAATGGTTTTTACGCTGCTATCAATCAACACTCATGGATGTTTTTATCAAGTTATGAAAAGTTAAGGAAAAAGATAATTAAAAATAAATTTATAGATACTATGTTACATTTAGGACCAAGGGCATTTGAAGAAATTGGTGGCGAGGTTGTTCAGACAACTGCTTTTGTTCTGAGGAATACAGATTATGAGATGGCTAAAGGAAAATATTTAAGGTTGATTGAAGAGAGAACCGCAAGTGAAAAAAGAGATAAAGCTATTGCAGCGGTTAAAAATCCAACTGAGTCTTACTGCTATGGGGCTGTTCAAAAGGAATTTAAAAAAATCCCTGGGAGTCCAATAGCATATTGGACCAGTAAAAAAGTTATAGAGATTTTTAAAAAAAATATGAAAGTTAATGATTTAGCTGAAATAAAAGTAGGATTGCAAACAGGGGATAACAACAGATTTTTAAGGTTATGGCATGAGGTAGAATGGAATAAAATCGGGTTTAATTATTCAAACTCTAACGAGGCACTGTTAAGTAAAAAAAAATGGTTTCCATATAATAAAGGTGGGAATTACAGAAAATGGTATGGTAATCAGGAGTATGTTGTCAATTGGGAAACTGATGGAGTAGAAATAAAGAATTTTGTAGATGACAAAGGTAAACAAAGGTCTCGGCCTCAAAATGCATCATACTATTTTAAAGAAGGTATAACGTGGTCTTTCGTAAGTTCATCACATTTTGGTGTGAGATACTCACCTACTGGCTTTGTCTTTGATGTCGGAGGTTCTTCACTTTTTCCGAGTGCAAAGGACATTAAATTTCTCACAGGTTTACTTACAAGTAAACTAGCGTTTTTCTTTTTATCAAATACTAATCCAACACTCAATTTTCAAGTAGGCAATGTGGGTAGCATTCCTCTCCCTTCTATGGAACAGGATAATGACAAGCTAAATGAATTAGTTACAGATTCTATAGCTATTGCTCGTAAGGATTGGGATTCATTTGAAACTTCCTGGAACTATTTGAAACATCCGTTAATAGGTTGCCCTTTTACTAAGCTCAAATCTGCATTTAGTTACTGGGAACAAGTGGCGAAAACTCGATTTAATCATTTAAAATCCAATGAAGAAGAGATAAACCGAGTTTTTATTGAGTATTATGAGTTACAAGATGAATTAAGACCCGAGGTGGATGACAACGAAGTCACACTTAGTAAAGCAGATATGGTACGTGACATTAAGAGTTTAATTTCTTATGCAATAGGATGTTCTTTCGGACGTTACTCATTGGACGGAGAAGGTTTGATTTATGCAGGGGGAGAATTTGATTTTTCACGCTATAAAACATTTCCTGCAGACAAAGATAATATTCTCCCTCTTCTATCAGGAGCGTATTTTGAAGACGATATTGTTTCGAATTTCATCAATTTTGTTAGGGTTTCATTCGGAGAGGAAAATTTTTCAGAAAATCTTGAGTTTATAGCAGATGCACTGGGGAGAAAGAAAGAAGAAACTGCAAAAGAAACTCTACGTCGTTATTTCATAAATGATTTTTATAAGGATCATGTAAGGATCTATAACAGTAGACCAATATATTGGTTATTTACCTCTGGTAAAGAGAAGGTTTTTAATTGCCTAATATACATGCACCGTTATAATAAAACTACTTTATCACGTATTCGGACTGATTATTTACATGACTATCAGATTCGTTTAGATGCTGAAAAGAAAGACTTACTTAACATCATTGAAGGCGACTCAACTGCAAAAGAGGTAAGTAATGCAAAGAAAGAACTGAAATCCCTTGAGAAAAAGATTGATGAATTAAAAGCATATGATGAGTTACTCCATCATATGGCAGACCAGCAAATTGAGATTGATTTAGATGATGGTGTTAAAGTGAACTACGAAAAGTTCAAAGGTCTTGTTGCTAAAATTTAATACACTTACGGAGATACATCAGTGTTTTGCTGATGTATCTTTGACTATAATGATAATGGGAAGTAGGTGAAGTGAATGAACATAAATCAGATAGAGTCTACGTTATCGAATATATTTAACGAGCCACTAAAAGATGGGGAACAAAGGAAGATTGTATTTTGGGTGGACAAGGATAAAGAGTTCATTGAAGATATTGAACAGCTTACTGTTGATGGGGTTAAAGTTTATAAACTTACAGATCGTAACCAGTTCCAGGCGAAATATTTGCTTGAGGAAGAAGATCCTTCGTCTTCGTATTTGGTTTATACAAATTTGGAATTAGGTGTGGAAGATAACTGGTTAGCTGATACAGTGTTTTATTCGAAGACTTTCTATGCGGACCGTATTTCGCTTATTTTAAATGAGCTGCAAATTGACCCATCACTTAGGTCAGTCATCAAGAAATACGAACGCTTCTTTAATAATAAAGACCGACTTAGAAAGTTTTCAGCAATGAATGTTGAAGCTTATTCAGAGGCAATGATTGAACTTTCGATCTTGAGTGTTTTATGTAACATCAAAACACCTGATTTTGAAGAGGTTTTAAAGGCTGTACTAATGGATACGCTCGAGGACAATGAAAATAATTACTTGTCTTTACTGGAGAAGTTTTTTGATTTGGAAGTGTTCTGGAGTTACGTTTCAACTCACTATGGTTATGACCGAGAAAAGAAAAGTCTAAAGACATTGTTCATTCATCTAGTTGTAACGGCATTCAGTCAATCAGTTGGAGAAGATAAACTCAATGAGCTAAGTGATTTTATATCCAGCCGAAATAAAACAAATGCTGTTGTTTTTATTGACCATTGGATGCATCACAAGACAGATTTTGTAGTTTTTAATGAATATGCGGAAATAGCTGAGCAGGAAATCCAACTTTCTAATATAATCAACAATTTGCCAATTGATACTTTCAAGCAAGTTGATATATTTCCGTATATCGACCGGGCAATTATTATCTACATAGCTAATGGGTTAGTTACACAGCTTGAGGATTATGATGAATATACTAAACTTATTAAACTAAGAAGAGCGAAGCATTACTACAATCAATTCGCTTCCATATATGAAGCATTGTACTACACCGTCAAAATACACGAGTTTTATAAGAATCACCGTCAAGGTATACCACAAGATAGACCTATTGATATGTATCAAGCATATGTAAATGAATATTACTTAATGGATACATATTATCGTAAGTTTTATGTGGCTTATGATGAGGAAAGTAATCATGACTTACTGAAAAAATTAAAAACACTGGTGGAAAATCTGTACACGAACTGGTATATGGGAGAGTTGAGTTCACATTGGTCACAAGCGGTTGATTCAGAAATGACTCAAGATTGGTCTTTGCCAGGGGTGAAAAATCAGCAGAACTTTTATTCATCATATATTGACTCTAAAATCCGGCATGGGGAACGAGTTTTTGTCATTGTTTCGGATGCAATGCGTTATGAAACAGGTGTTGAACTGGCAGAGCGACTTAATACCGAAACAATGGGTGTTTGTGATGTAGAAACATTACTTGGTGTAGTCCCTTCTATAACAAAACTGGGGATGCCATCTTTGCTGCCACATAAAGAAATTGACATGGATATCAATGGAAGGGTATTTGTTGATGGAAAAGATTCCTCTGGTTTGGAGAATAGAAGAAAAATCATTGAATCTAAAGTGGCTGACAGCATAGCTGTTCATTTTCAAGACCTACTATCAATGAATAAAGCAGGACGAAGAGAAACCTTTAAAGGTAAGAAACTCATATACATCTACCATGATACGATTGATGCAATGGGAGACAAGGCT